>ERZ1740072.21-NODE-21-length-104692-cov-9.131579_pt1 | contig 104692 bp, 94 predicted proteins | sample MGYA00581733_ERZ1740072 | MGnify/ENA primary metagenome ERZ1740072 (study PRJEB43018, sample SAMN04849741) | marine metagenome | isolation source: floating plastic debris | place: Pacific Ocean | collected 2008-08-30 | study: EMG produced TPA metagenomics assembly...
CTGCCGGGGCTGATTACACATATCAAGTTGTTTGTAGGATGTGCTTAACGCACAGGTTTATCATAGTTAGCTTGGGTTTTGCTATTGCAAATCCCTCATTGATCTAATTAAAGAACATCCATAGGTCAGCTCCTGTGATGTAGATCACCTGATTAAATGACCTTGATTCATCTGGCTTTGATTAGCCGCTAAACCCTTCTGTATTCTTACTTTTTAGGACAAGAATTTGGGGCACAATAGCTGATGCCGATTGACTCAGTACATCGTCGTTGACGATTTTTCTCGAGCTCTAAATCGGCTGCAGCTATTTTCAAAGACTATGAGCGTTTAGCGGTGTCTAGCCAAACGTTCTGCCGTTCCATCCCCACATGGCTCCATCCGCGTCGGCAAATTCGATATAAGTACGATCAGGAGGTACGCCCAATGCTGCTTGAACCTGAGCACAGAATTCTTGGCTCATGGTTTTAGTTTTACTGCCCATGGTGCCCACGCTTTTGATCTCAATGTAGCAGGTGGGATCGGTGCTGCCGCCAAAGGTCATGGGGGTGCCAGGCTGAAATGCAGTCATCACATAGGACTCTGGTTTGCCAATATGTTTGGCGAGGCTGGCTGACAGCTGCTTGAGCATATCTTCGACCGCCCCTTTAGAGGGCGCATCGACAGAAGTTTGAACTTTGATTAGGGGCATTGCAAAAGATAACTAACAACTATTCAGAATTACTCTAACCGCCGTAGTTCCAACCTGTTGTTGATAGCAGCAGCGCATCCCCTTCACGGTGTACACCAGCTCCGATGACTTCGCCGACAAAGACGGTGTGGTCGCCATGTTCAACGGCACTAACTACAGTGCACTCTACGTAGCCGAGGGTGTCTTTGATAATGGGGCAGCCTGTTTCGGGCCCCGGATAAAACTCGATATCTTCAAATTTGTTGCCCACACGGCGTAGGGGTTTGAAGAAGTTTTGAGCTATTTCCTTTTGGCCATCTTCTAAAACACTAAGGGCAAAGACACCGCTGGCTTTGATCATGGCATGGGAGGTGGAGTCGGCTTTGACGCAGTTGATCACCAGCGGTGGAGCAAACGAGCCCTGCATAACCCAGCTAGCGGTAAAGCCATTGACCTCTTCCCCATCTTTGACCCCGCAGATGTAAAGCGCGTGGGGAATCTTGCGCAGCATCGTCTTTTTTGCCTGTTCGTCGAGCATGAAAACTACCCTCTTGCCTACAAGGCTCTATTTTAAGCGAATTGAATTGCTTGAAAACATTAGATGTAGGTGGTTTTGAGCTGATTGTTTAGAGCCACTCCAGTATTGACGGACGCGCATCAGCTGAAGGGCCCAGTTAACGCTGGCTACTTGACCACCTGTCCCATGTAGTTACCCCATAGCTGGGCTGCTTGGGAACTGCTGCTGTAGGTGGGATCGTTGTTGTCATTGCCAAGCCAGATACCGGTAACGAGATCGGCACTGGGGACAAATCCAACAAACCATAGATCTACGCCATCGTTGGTGGTGCCGGTTTTGCCAGCTTCTCCTAATCCTAAATAGGCATTTCTACCTGTACCCCCGTCAACGCTGCCTCTCATTAGAGTCGTCATGGTGCGAGCCGTGTTGGGGGTGAGCACTTCTTGGTTAGCGTCAGGACTGTCGGTGGCAAAGTCAAAGATGACGCGACAGGTATTGCGATCGCGACTATCGGCACAGTCGCTACTGTCTAATACGCGCTGAATCCCGTGGGGGCGATTCCAGCTGCCATTGTTTGCGATCGCGCTGACCGCTCCTGTCATTTCCAGTGGGGTCACCCCGCTTTGCCCTAGCACCAGGCCCGGCACCGGGTCTAGCTCAGATTCAATCCCCATGGTGCGCGCCAGGTTTGCAATATTGTCTAAACCCGCTTCTCGCGCTATCCGCAAAGCGACTACATTTTCTGAGAGGGAAAAGCCATCGTACATATCTAGAGAGCCGCCACCAGTACGACAGCCTTCATAAAACTGACCACCCCAGTTGAGGCTATCACAGCTAAAGCCGGCACTGGGCGAAATTCCCTGCTCTAAAGCGCTAGCATAGGCAAAAATTTTGAACGTGGAACCAGGCTGACGGACGGCCTGAGAGGCTCGGTTAAACTGACTTTGGCTGTAGTCTGCGCCGCCGACTAGGGCCTGAATTTCACCGGTAGATGACTGCAGGGTAACCAGCGCCCCCTGGGAGAATCCAGCGCGGTCCCCCAGATTGGCAATACCTGAGCGCATTGAGGTTTCTGCCTGGGTCTGCACCGCTAAATTTAGACTGGTTTCGACATGAAAATTACCCTCTCGGGCCAGTCCCAGTCCGAGAATCTGGTCTAGCTCATCAAATATATAGCTGTAAAAATAGGGGGCTCGAATGCTCTGGAGCTGTCTGCGGGCTTTAGGGCTGATTTCAATGCGAGATCGCCGGGCCCGACGTCCGTCTTCCTGGTTGATCATACCGAGCACTGTCATGCGCTCGATCACCCGGTTGCGATAGTCTAGGGCGTCATCATAGCTCTGCACCGGATTAAACGCATTGGGGGCCGGTAAAATCCCCACCAGCGTGGCGGCTTCTTGGATATTTAGGTCCTTGGCCGATTTATCAAAATAAAATTGAGACGCGTCTTCAAACCCGTAAAGGTTGTTGCCCAAATAAACCCGGTTGAGATACAGCAGCATGATGCGATTTTTGCTGTAAAACGTTTCTAGCTTGAGGGCCACAATCATTTCACGAATCTTGCGCATGGCACTGTCATCGCTACCGACGTATTCGCGGTAGATATTGCGGGCCATCTGCTGGGTCAGGGTGCTAGCCCCTTCTTGGATGCTGCCGCTGCTAATGTTTGTTTTTGCAGCGCGGGCAATCCCCCAGGGGTCTACCCCCAGATGCCAGTAGTAGCGTGAATCTTCGGAGGCAATTACCGCCTGGGGCAGATATTGAGAGTACTCCCGCAGCCGTGATTTTTCGATATGGGCCTGGTTGTTGACCGGGTTAATTAGGACGCGATCGCCGTTTTCATTGCCATAGATCGATACAGGTCCCTGCACCGACTCTGGAATCGGACGAATTGGAATTTTGGGCCACTCAATGGCCACCACCCAAAAGGCCGTTAAGGCAACGCTGCCGGTAATACCGTAGAGACCGTAGCGAATCGTTTTGAGATACCACGGGGCGGGATTTTGAAAGCGAAGGGTAACCGCGTCGTTAAGTTCTTTGGGGCCTAGGCTGAGAATATCACCGTCTTGAAGCTTAAAGGTTTTCAGCCGTTTTTTTCCGCAGTAGGTGCCGTTAGTTGACTTGTTGTCTTTGAGGACAAATGGGTTGCCTGGCTGGGTGCGATCGCGAGTTAAAGACAAATGGGTTTGACTGACGAGCGGGCTGCGCACCACAATGTCACAGTTCTTGGAGCTACGACCCAGCACATAGTGATCGCCTACTAGGTCGTATTCCTGGCGCTGGTTGTCATAATCCACCACCAGCTTGGGCACCCGTGCCCCTGGCTTTAGAGCTAACTTATTAAAATCTACCCGAGCAACATTTTGAATCACCTGGGTCATGGTCCCCAGGATAGTTCGTGGCGGCGATGAAGTACGGCGAGGCGGCTGGGTCATCCTATGACATAAACGTTGGGTAATGTTGGGTAGTAGAGATGCAAAATACAGGTCAACTGTAGCTCACTGGTCCTGAACAATTGATTGCAGATACAGCCAGCACCACAACGATTACGGATATCCAGGCAGCTGATGACAGACTATTAATGGGTCATTAAAGCCTGCCACGAGGCTATTCACCAGCAGTAGGGATGCCTCCATTGGAGGTACAACCCATTCTAAGCCCACACTGAAAAAGCTGTCGCTTTCTCTTCTGACTCCAAGACATTTGACTCCAAGACATCTGTTTTAGAGCCGACGGCTGTAGAGATTGCCTATGAACGTGTCTGCTCTCGTTTTGCCGTTAGCAAAATAGCAATCAACAAACAGATAATACCTACGTTGATCCAAATATCCGCCAAATTAAACACAGGAAATCGCGTGACCGGAAACGCTTGGATAAAATCCACCACTTCGCCTGCTTTGACCCTATCAACGCCGTTTCCTAGCGCCCCCGCTAAGATAAAGCCCCAGCCTGCCCGCTCCCAGCGGTCCTCAATCCGCACAAAGAAACCATAGCCAGCAATGCCAATGCTGACGATAACTGACAGCCACGGCAGTATCCAACGACAGCCATCACCGCTACAAATACTCCAGGCTGCACCGCGATTGAGCACGTAGGTAAAGTTCAATACCCCTGGAATGATGGTAACAGGAGTGCCCAACTCAAAGGTTTGAACAGCCCAGTGTTTGGTTACCTGGTCTAAAAAAAGCCCGACAAAAGCCGCTACCCAGAACAGGCGATTGATTTTGTGTTTTCTTAATCTGCCCATGCTGCAAAGACGACGCTAATAAAACATGACTTGACGCATCCCATAGGCCAATACCGAAACCGCACAGACCAAAATCAGCTGTCCCGGAATAGGCGCGACGGAGTAAGTAAAAATAGCCTCAGCCAGAGACGGCGCATTCTCTCCAGTCCACTGTAATACATAGGCCAGAGGTAAATACACCAACCCTACCCCATGGATAGTTAACAGTCCGGCCAAACAGCTTAACGCCAATGTTTCTAGCTTGAGCGTTTCCCAAAATGCCAAATGACCGCACACCCATGCAGCTGGGACAAACCCCAACAGGTAGCCAAAGCTGGGTTCTCGTAAATAGCTGAATCCACCCCCTTGGGTAAAGACCTGCAGGTCAAATGCTTGGAACAGAAAAAGCCCCAAACTGAGATACGCAACTTGGGAGAGCGCCGCTGCATTTTGCCCCCCCAGACAGCCAATCAGCAATACGGCCCCTACTTGGAAGCTTACCCCCAGCGAAAGGACCTCTATTCCGCTAGACCAGTACCAGGGGCCGTTGGTCACAAACACCTCCAGCCAGGTCCCGCCGATGGTCAAAATTAAGCCGATTAAAGCCCACAGCAACTCTGCCGTTGCAAACACCTACTCTATTCCTCACGGTGACGATGGTCGACGCCGTTACTGATTCGAAAAATGACGCAATTTATCAATGAGTCTCATTAGCAAATTGCATGGGCAAAAATCATACCGAGGATCAGCAACGCCTGACCTACTCTATCGTCTATGGTTCCGGTTCTTGAACCCTATGTGTGGGTCCTTCGTAGAAGATAGCCCAATAAAATTTAAGAACATTACTTTTTTTATGTGACCAAAAGCAAAGCTCCAAGCAGGTTTTAAACTGGTGAATTAAACCTTGGCTTTTTTTAAGGACTGACATGTTTCCAACTCATCGCCCTCGTCGGTTGCGCGCTCATCCTCAACTGCGCCGTATGGTCCGCGAGAATATCGTGACGACTAGCGACTTTATCTATCCGCTGTTTGCGGTACCTGGTGAAGGTGTTGCCAACGAGGTGAAGTCGATGCCCGGTGTCTATCAGCTATCGGTGGACAAAATCGTAGAAGAAGCCAAGGAAGTCTACGACCTCGGTATTCCGTCAATTATTTTATTTGGCGTTCCCGACGGCAAGGATGATGACGCAACCGGTGCCTGGCATGACTGTGGCATCGTACAAAAAGCAACAGAAGCGGTTAAGGCAGCTGTCCCTGAACTGATCGTAACTGTCGATACCTGTCTTTGTGAATATACCCCTCACGGCCACTGTGGTTATCTAGATGTGGGCGATCTAACGGGGCGAGTGCTCAACGATCCCACCCTGGAGTTGCTAAAGAAAACGGCGGTTTCTCAAGCGAATGCTGGAGCCGATATTATTGCTCCTTCAGGCATGATGGATGGCTTTGTGGGCGCTATTCGCTCAGGGCTAGACAAGGCCGGGTTTGAGAATATTCCGATTCTCTCCTATGCCGCTAAGTATGCATCGTCCTACTATGGACCGTTTCGTGATGTTGCTGAATCGGCACCTCAGTTTGGTGACCGACGCACCTATCAGATGGACCCAGCTAACGGTCAAGAAGCCATCAAAGAAATTGAGCTGGACATCGCCGAAGGCGCTGACATGCTGATGGTGAAGCCAGCCCTAGCCTATATGGATATTATTTGGCGGGTCAAAGAAGCTAGTAACCTACCTGTGGCTGCCTATAACGTATCAGGTGAATACTCTATGGTAAAAGCGGCTGCCCTCAATGGCTGGGTAGATGAAGAGAAGCTGGTTATGGAGACTATGATGAGCTTTAAGCGCTCAGGGGCTGACTTAATCTTGTCCTACCATGCCAAAGACGTTGCTCGCTGGCTGAAGGGATAGTAAATACCCCCTGCACAAAATCTGTCGAAGATGACAAAAAAACGTGAAGGCGTAACAATAATTAACGAATGTCTCTAGAGGCGTTCGTTATTTTTTTACCTAATCCCACCTACTAGATGCATCCTTCGAGTCCTGCTTCAAACACTGTTTCCCATTCCCATGATGCCAATGGTCATGGCCATGCCCACAGTGCAGAATCTCTCAAACGTATTGTTAACCGTCTATCTCGGATTGAGGGCCACGTACGCGGCATTAAGACCATGGTGCATGAAGGTAGACCCTGCCCTGATGTGTTGGTCCAGGTTGCAGCGGTGCGCGGTGCGCTCGACCGGGTCGCCCGGCTGATTTTGGATGAACACATCAGTGAATGCATCAGTCGGGCCGTGACGGAAGGCAATATTGAGGAAGAACTCACGGAACTAAAAGCGGCTCTGGACCGGTTTTTCGACTGAGTACCGATATCTAACGATCCTGAGTTTGTAAGTCTGGGGCCGCCAGTCTGGACTGACCGGTATGTAACTAAGCTGCAACCAAATTTTTCAGAATTCCTAGGATAACGTTGCGAAAGATTTCGAAATAATACGTGCCTGATAATTAGGAACGCGACTGCGAAGCTGATGTAGAAGGCCGACTGTCGGCTTCTAGGAGCATCTTTTAAAGGTGTGTTCCTTCTGGTGAGCGTAAAAAAATGTAATGAAAAGCCTCATCAAAACGGTCTACGGTAACAAATGTGGCGATGTCCCTAGAATCATTTGATTCGTCGTCTTACGCGTACGACGGACGATATTAAACTCCATTTAACGTCGAGATATTTAGTATGAGCAGCAATTTAGCCGAGAAGCTCAAGAAAGGTACGCAGAAAGCGCACACAATGGCCGAGAACGTAGGTTTTGTTCGCTGTTTCTTGCGTGGCGTTGTTGAGAAGAAGTCTTACCGCAAGCTAGTAGCCAACTTCTACTATGTGTACGCTGCTATGGAAGAGGAGCTGGAGCGTCACAAGGATCACCCAGTAGTGTCCTCGGTCTATTACCCCGAACTTTATCGTAAGGAAACACTTGAGACAGATTTAGCCTATTACTACGGCCCTAACTGGCGAGAGCAAGTCTCAATCTCTCCCGCTGGTCAGGCGTATGTTGACCGTATTCGGGAAGTTTCGAACCAGTCTCCTGAGTTACTGGTGGGGCATTCTTACACCCGCTATCTGGGGGATTTGTCCGGTGGACAGATTCTTAAGAACATTGCCCAGCGGGCGATGAATCTGGCAGATGATGAAGGGGTGGCTTTCTATGAGTTTCCGACGATTCCTGATGAAAGTGCATTTAAGGCCCAGTACCGTAGCTCAATCGACGCCGCTCCTGTAGATGATGCGATGGCCGATCGCATCGTTGAAGAGGCCAATGATGCCTTTGGTACCAACATGGTGCTATTCCAAGAGTTGGAAGGTAATTTGGTGAAGGCAATTGGTCAAATGCTGTTTAACAGCCTGACCCGCGGTCGTCGTCGTGGTAGCACTGAGCTGGTAACAGCCGAGTAGGTTTGTTCTACAACCAAATACGCTAGATACCGATAAAAAGCCCCTACGCTAACAAGCAGGGGGCTTTTTTGCTTTGAGAATGCCAATCAGGGCAGCCATTTTAAAATGGCTCATTAACAGTCATTGATAGTGCTGAAAAGCTAGAGACGGGAATATCTATAGCCGCTATTGTCTTTTGAGTCTTGTCCTTGGGGAAAGGCTCCTGTAGCATGTGCTCAATTTTGAAAATAGTGGGCAGGCTATGGCAGTTCCTGATACAGCTTGCCGACGGCTGAAACATTAGAGTTGGTTGGACTGAATTTTGCATTGAGTGCTAAATAATACTTGGAGCGATAGCTTTTTCTGGTATTTTTTGGTGAAGTGTGGAAAACTGACCGCAGTGTGTTTTTATTGGGCTTAGCTCTAGCGCACAGGGCGGCATGTTTAGTGGGTATGTAGTAGGAGTAATCGAGTGGGTTTTGCCGTCAGGGCTGATCAGGATAAAGCAGAAACCGTAACAGGGGTGAGTAGGCAGAATCTGGTATTGCTGCGCTCATCGTCTAAGTCCACTGTTAAACCGTTTTCCGGTGCGTCTGTTCGAGCGATTCCCTCTACACCAGCGACTCCTGCTGATGTTAGGCAGCTGCCAAAAACGCCGCGGCTCCCTCTGGGACTTAAGCTGCTAGTAGGCGTCCAGCAGGGCTCCACTGTGATTACTGGTGGACTGGTGGCCACCGCCCTCGTGATTTACAGTTGGACGGTGTATCTAGATAAAACGGTGGCCCGCTCGTTTCAGCACCTAGAGGGACTAAAGGTTGCCACCCAGCAGGTAACGACCGCCAATGAGACTTTGAAGCATAGTATGGCTGAGCATGCAGAGTCTCCTGCGGCTGGATTTAAACCCTTGGAGCCAAAACGTACTATTTTCTTGTCACCAGCTCCGCCGCGTCCGTCGGTTGAGCGTTCTGCGGAGCCTGAAGCAAAGGCTCCTATGCCCCATCCGCTAGGCTATTAGGGGACGTTGGGGACGAAGCCGTCTGGACGTCTGATGGGCACTTTGGGGTGCATGAGCTTTGTCTGAATTGTTTGTCTGTCTCGTAATCTATGGTTCAGCCGTCGTTTGACCCAGCGCTTCGTCAGCCAACTCGTAGACCGCGCTATTTATCATCGCCTCGATTTCGACTGGTAACGGTTTGGGGGCTGATGGTGCTGGCTATGGTGGGGTTGAGTACTCGCCTGGCTCGTTTGCAGCTGGTAATGGGCGATCAGCTTAAGACCCAGGCTCAAGAGCAGCGGCAAAACCTGCCGCAGGTTCCCCAGGCCTCGCGACGTCCTATTATCGACCGTCAGGGTAATGTGCTGGCGGTGGACCGGGTGGTGTATACGATCTATGCCCATCCCATGTTGTTTGGTCGCTCTCGTGAGGAAATGGCTCAGGCCTTAGCAGGTGTGCTAGGCAAGTCTTCAGCTAGTTTGCTCAGTCGCTTTAATGAGCAAGAAACTGGCATCCAGGTGGCGGTAGATGTGTCTGAAGAGCTGGCAGAGCGTCTGCGCGGGCTGCGTTTGGATGGGCTGGAGCTACTGCCTAGTCAGCAACGGTTTTACCCACAGCAGGCGCTGATGTCTCAGCTGGTGGGATATATCAATCTTGAAGGAGAGCCTCAGGCAGGCTTGGAGTATGCGCTACAGGAAAAGCTGCTGTACGAACTGGAAGATGTGCCGTTACCCCATGCCTTTCATCAGCAGCCCAGTCGTGACGGTCTGAGGCTACAGCTGACGGTGGATAGTCGTTTGCAGCGTATTGCTCAGCGCAACCTAGAGGCTACAGTGCAGCGACACGGAGCCAAGCAAGGGGCCGTGATTGTGATGGATAGTCGCGATGGAGCGGTACTGTCGCTAGCCGTGACGCCCACCTATGATCCTAATCGTTACTATGAGGCGGATGTTGAGCAGTTTAGAAACTGGGCAGTTAGCAACCTGTATGAGCCAGGTTCAACATTTAAGCCTATCAACGTTGCGATCGCACTTGAAGCCGGTCTCATTGTCCCCGACGAATATATCTATGACGAAGGTCGTCTCCAGTACGACCAGTGGACCATTCAAAACGTTGACTATACGGCTGTCGGCGGGCGAGGCTCCATTACCATTACCGACATTCTGCGCCACTCTAGCAATGTGGGTATGGTGCACATCATGGAGCGGCTAAAGCGCTCCGACTACTACGACTGGCTAGAAAAGCTAGGTTTGGGTGACCCCAGCGGCATTGAACTGCCAGCAGAGGCCGCTGCCCAGCTCAAGAGCCGTCCTCAATTTGTTAACAGTGCGGTAGAAGCGGCTACAACCGCATTTGGTCAAGGATTTTCGCTGAATCCGATGCAGCAAATTCAGCTGCATGCAGCGTTAGCCAATGGAGGTAAGCTAGTGACTCCCCATGTGGTGCGGGGACTGGTGGACCAAGACGGAGAGCCCACCTGGCAACCGGAGCGTCCGGCTGCCAAGCAGGTGTTTTCCCGTGAGACGACCCAGGCCGTTGTGGAAATGATGGAAGCGGTGGTGGAGTCTGGATCTGGCGAACCCGCGCAGGTACCCAACTATCGCATTGGTGGGAAAACGGGGACTGCCCAAAAAGCCAATGAATATGGCGAGTATGGCGACGGTCGCTTGGTTAGCTTTGTGGGAATTTTGCCAGTGGAAAATCCTCGCTATGTGGTGCTGGCCGTAATCGATGAACCCTTAGGAGAAGATGCCTATGGTTCAACGGTGGCTGCGCCTTTAGTTAAGTCGGTGATTGAGTCTCTGGTGGTAATGGCAGGGGTGCCGCCGGCGGCGGAGTAAAAATGGCCTGCTCTAGTTCTTTGAGCGCCCGCTCTAGGTCGTCATTGATGATTTGAATATCAAATTCCTCGGCGGCGGCGATTTCTACACGCGCGCGCGCCAGACGCTTTGCGATCGCAGCGTCAGCATCTTGACCCCGCTGCCGAATCCGAGTCTCCAATTCCTCTAGGCTGGGGGGGAGTACAAAAATCTGCTGGGCCGTGGGCAGCGTATTCCGTACCTGCCGTGCTCCCTCTAGCTCAATTTCAAGAATGACCAGATCACCTTGGGCGATCATCGTGTCTAACGGCTGACGTGGGGTGCCATAGTAGTTGCCAGCAAACTCAGCCCACTCCAGCAGCTGTCCCTGCCTTACCATCGTTTCAAATTCTGCCCGTGAGACAAAATAATAGTGCTGGGCGTGCACCTCACCCGGTCGCGGTTTCCGAGTGGTGGCTGAAATAGAGAGTTGAATATCGGGATGCTGCTGCAACAGCTTCTGTAACAGTGTCCCCTTACCCACGCCGCTAGGACCGGTAAACACAATCAGCTGTCCTGAAGCCTTAGGTGTGAGTGTGGTTGCGGCTTTTGAACTAAGAGGTGCTGTAGAAGGCATGGCTAACCTAAAAAATTACAGAAAGATTCCATAGACGGCGAAGCAGCGCTTCGCCGTCTAAAGAGATTCAGACATCTAGTATTGCTGGGTCCGATGTCTGAAGCAAGTCAAACAGTCTGGGGCAGGTCAAACAGCACGGTTGTCATGTAGCGTTCGGCCCAGGCTGGGTCAAAGGCTTTTTCCAGGATGCGGCGAGTTTTGTCGTTTTGCTGCTGCTGGGTGCAGTAGTTTTGCTGACCGGCCAAAATCTCGGCCCGCTGCCAGGGTGTGGGAGTGGTGGCGATAGCCTGGGTGCAGTGCAGTGTTAGATAGTGCAGCACCTGATCTAAAAAACGACGATGCTCTTGGGGGCCAACGGGTCTGACAAAACAGCAATAGTCTGAAAAAATATGACCCCAGCTGGGCAATTCGCGGGGCTGGGTGTATCCAGCTGTGCCCATACCTTCTAAAGACTGTTGGTAAGTAACGGGCAGACCGTTGGGGCTAGTGGGTGATAGATCCACAACGGCCGCGCTAATCTGACCGCGACCGCTGACAATGTCACAACCAAACATTGGCAGGGCATAGTCTATGCGAGGAAACATAACGCAGTGGAGAATGTCTAAATTTGGCCCCACTTGAGCCAGTTCCAAATGAAGCTTGCGAAACTCTGGGGTTTGATAGCAGACATTTTCAATCACTAGCCGCTCGCCTTCAAGTCGGCTCTCAACATAGCCAAGATCGTTGGGCAAGTGGTAGGGCGATAGGGCGAGATGCTGTCGCCAGGTCGCTTCAATCATGTCAGCCAGTTCGCAGATGACCGAGTGCTGATGCTGGCGGATGGAAGATTTTACCGTAATCGACATGGAGGAGCGTTTAGTTCACCTGCTAGACAGTATCGTCACGGGGCTAGGCCCTTATTAAGTTTACAGCAGTGCTTAGGTCTCAGGCAGAATCGACCGGGGATGTTCCAATTCGTCATCTTGTTCCTGATGTTGGCTCTGTTTTAAGGAAAAAGGGGGTACTTGGTTGTTTTGTTTTGTAAGGCAGTCTAAGGGCTCGGCACAGCCTCCATTTGCCTCACGTGTTTGCTGCCCCGATCCTCGCTTACTTCACACCTTTTTTTCTCCGCTATGGTGGCTACACAGCTTAAATCCCGTAAAGTTTTGGGGCTAAATCAACGTCAATACGAAGGTCTCAAAACGGCTCTCAAGCTCAATCTTAGACGCCAGCTTTTAATTGCTGTGTGTGATAGCGATACGCTGCAGTCTCAGCTGGCAAATCGTCTGCAGTTGGATATTGCCGCCGCGGACAGTATCGATGATTTTGGTGCGGTCGAACTGGCTGAGTTGGTTTTTGACCCCAGTCAGCCTGACTTGGTAGTGCAGCTTGTGCATTGGTTAAAGCGAGCATCTAAGCCGACGCCCCATTTGCAGGTGGTAGGGCTCAATGCGATGACCCATCAGCCGATGCGATCGCAAAATCACTTTCTGCGCTCATTAGAAAGCATTCAGTCGTTGTTGCCTCACCTTGATAGCAGTTTGGTGCTGTGGCTGTCTTGGCCCTGGTATCGCACCCTGCAGCAGTCTGCCCCCGAATTTTGGCAGTGGCGCAGCGGTGTCTTTACCTTTGTCGGTAAGCCTGAGTCTGAGATACCGGTGGAGCCGTACGACCGGGATCAGGCCCCCCTTGGGCTATATGGTCAAGCTAGCACCGACCAGAGTGCCGATATCTGGCAAATTCTCAGCGAAGATTTAGCCCAGCTAGAGCAGCCTAGTATTTCCCAAGGCCATGCCGCCACCCCTGAACGAGTAGAGTCATACGTACCAGAAACGCCAGCCGTCGATGATCAGACCAGCCGTAAAGAACCCGCCGGCCCATCTGTAACGTCTACAGCTATTGATTTAATCACGTCAGATAGTCCGCTAGAATCCCTAGCAGAGCTAGAAGCCCAGAGAGCCAAACCGGAGGTGCTGGTCCAGGCCGCGCGCACCTTGGGACATCACTATCGCGATCGCGTCGAGTCCGGAGATATTACCCCAGAGCTGCTAGCAACGGCGATTAAAACCTTTGAGAGATATTTGCACTGGCTACCGTTGGACGATGACCAGCGAGCGGCTGGGCTTAATGATTTAGGCACGCTCCACTGGCTACAGGCTCAGATCCAGGGCGATCAGGCGACCCTGATGGCAGGTATGCACCAGAGCGCTGACTTCTACAAGCAGGGTTTGACCTGCTCTAACATTGACGCTGAAACCACCAGTCGTCTGTACGGTAACCTGGGGGCTGTTTACAGCGCTCTTGCTAACTATGCTGATTCGGTCACCTATCTAAAGGAAGCCGTTAGTGCCTATCGTCAGGCCCTGCCCTACGCGTCAGCAGACCAGAATCCTGACGAATACGGTACCCTGCAAAACAGTCTGGGCTCCGTGTATTGGAAGCTGGCCTACTACGAACCACCCAAACCCCACCTGCATCGAGCGATCGCGGCCTACAACGAAGCCCTTAGCTGTCATCATCCTGAGCAGGCACCGCTGGACTATGCCGCTGTCCAAAACAATCTAGGCATTGCCTACTGGAGTCTGTCGCGCCACGAACGGCCAATCTTTTTACTCAAACATGCGATCGCGGCCTATCGCGATGCCCTTAACTACCGCACTCCCACCACTGACCCCGCCGCCTGTGCCAGTACCTATAACAACTTAGGCACCGCCTTTTGGGAATTGGCCAACCATCCCAATGCTCCGGCAGACCCTGAAGGTCGGTACAAGCAGAATGCGGTGATCGCCTATGAAGCCGCGCTTAAGGCATCAGAGATTGCTCCAGTCAATACCCTTGATACGGCCTCAATTCGCCATTGTTTAGGCAGTATCTATGACCGGCTAGCTCGGGTTGCCGACAGCTCCGCAGTTGCCGGGAGTCTAGAACGAGCGCTGGCTCACTATGTAAGCGCCCTACAGGAAACGCCCAAAACCTCAGCTGTCTATGAACCCATGTTTAAGGCGCTGGTTCGCAACGTTTCGGCTCACTATGAGCTACTGGGGCTAGAGGGGCAGCAAGACGCGCTCAATCGGGTTCCGGCTGAGCTGCTGCCTGAGGTGATGCTAAAGCTATAGACCTGTTATTTGCTGGCTTCGGCCAGTTTTGGGGCGTTTTTAGCCAGAATGGCATTGAGCTCTTTGCTCAGGTCGTTGTTGCTGCGGTGGGCTTCCCAGGCACCGCTGTGTCTTGCATCTAGACGCCATTGTCCGCTCATATGGTCGCCATCTTCTGACACGGTGCCTGTGTAGTGCAGGGTATAGCCAGGGTTATTGAAATACTTTTTGGTAAATGTTATCTGTCGTCCGGTGACGGTTCCTTGGATGTGGGCTTCTCCTAGGGAACTGTCATCGACAATTCGTCCGCTGAGGCTGTTTTGAGCCTGTACAAATGTTGCTTCAAAGCGGGTAGGCGTATTTGCCTGCCAGTAGGAGCCTAGCCAGGGACCGGTCAAGTCAGCCATTACATGTGTCCTCGTGCGATAACACTAGTCTTGATTTTGATACACCTATTTGGATTTGACAGCTCTTGATAGTCATTGCCGGGGTCGTATGAAAATTGAAGAAATTCTCAATTTTGGTAGATACGGAGTAATGTTCAGTTTGACTAAGCTTGGAGCACTTGCTGTTTGCTAGTTATTTTTCCTATGGCGCTATTTCTTATTTTTGGTCTGGTAATTGCGTTTTTTGCGATCGCATTTGCCCTCCAAAACGATCAGCTGGTCACCATTAATCTCCTAGTCTGGCAGCTGGAGCGTCAGCACCTAGCCACTGTGCTGTTGATCACCCTGGGCATTGGACTGCTGGTGGGGCTGCTGGTGACCATACCGGCGTTCCTCAAGCGAGAGTGGCGAATTTCTCGAGGGAAACGACAGACCCACAGCCTAGAAGATCAGCTGATGGCCAAACAACAAGAAGCTGACAGTCAGGCGCGTAAGGCCGCCACCCTCCGTCACAGCTACCAGACTCTACTGCAGTCTTTAGATCTGCTAGATAGCACAACTGGCTTGGTTAGTGATGCGGCCGTTGTCCGTACCACCCGCGCGCTGCTCCAGCAGATGAAACATCAGCCCCTCAACGAAAAATCCCAGGCCGTGGGCATTTTACTGGTCGAGCCGCAGCGCCGCCAGCCCGAAACCAACAGCAGCCTAAAACAGGATCAGTCGTTGTGGGCTGCTGTCGCCAAAGTCCTACAGCACAACTTAACCGTGGACTCCTGGCTGTTTAGCGACAACCAGGGGCAGTTTACCTGTAGCCTAACGGGGCTAGATGTCAAAGCCGTCACGAAATACGCCGAAACCCTAAAACTGGCACTAACCGATGAACCTGTAACCCTGATAGATGGCACCAAAGTTGCTCTAGATGTTCACATTGGCGGAGCCGTCACTGATACCGAGCACCCCACCGAAAGCGAACAGCTTTTGCTGAGCAAAGCCCAAGAAGCTTTGGACATTGCGACTAAGCGGGGTCGTAATCGGCTGCGGGTAGCCTGGGTGACTGATTAAGCTCAGGGGATTGAGTTCTCCCGGTTCAGATAGGGACGATTATCACAGCCTTGTTCTGTTCCCGTCTTGTTCTTAAATTAGAACAACGCAGCTAGCGGGACCACGCAGCTTAGGTCATGAAACCTAAACTTTTTTGACAGGCTTTTCTGCTTTTTTGCCCCTTGACAGGAACCATAACGCTTACTTGACAGAGGTTATGAGTATTTCTACTCAATATTGAAATACTTAGACGAGACGTATTCCTTTACACAGATTCTTGAGCCCAGGGCCGTTGGTGCCTAAGATAAAACTAACGACTGAATTTAAGAAAGTCTAAAGAAGCAGGAGATACGTCCATGGCAGAGCGTCCAATTATCCTCGGCATTGTCGGAGACAGTGCCGCTGGTAAAACCACCCTAACCCGCGGTATTGCCCAGGTACTCGGTGAGCATGATGTGACGACCATCTGCACCGATGACTACCACCGCTACGACCGTCAGCAACGTAAGGAAATGGGGATCTCTGCCCTACATCCCGATTGCAACTATGTTGACATCATTGAGCAGCACCTAGGTCTGTTGCGTCAGGGGCAGCCCATTCTAAAGCCTATCTACAACCACACCTCAGGCGAGTTCGATGCTCCCGAGTACATTGAACCTAAGAAGTTTGTCATTGTAGAAGGTCTGCTCGGATACTCTAGCAAGATTGCCCGGGACGCCTACGATGTAAAAGTCTATTTGGCCCCCCCGGAAGAGCTACGCACTAAGTGGAAAATCAAGCGTGACACTCGTAAGCGCGGCTATGACGAAGCGGCTGTACTAGCAGCCCTAGCGCAGCGTGAACCTGACTCTGAAGCATTTATTCGACCCCAGAGAAAATGGGCAGACGTGGTAGTCACGTTCTATCCTCCTGATGTACCTGAAGAGCAGGCCAACGATCTGCTGCTCAACGTAAATCTGGTGCTGCGTCCTACCATTCCTCACCCTGACTTTACTGATATTTTAGACAGCGACCTTGGTAAGGCAATCCGTCTGGGGCTAGAGCGTGACATGGGTAAGCCCGTAGATGTTCTATCCATTGATGGCCATGCTACACCTGAGCAGGTGCAGCAGCTTGAGCGTATTCTCTGTAATGATGTTCCCTACCTGGGTCAGTTCTGTAGCCTAGAGGGTAATCAGGAAGTGGGGAATCTTGTCGGTACTACTGGCGAAACGTTGCAGAGCTACCCCTTAGCCCTGACTCAGTTGTTGATTACGTATCACATGCTGAAGGCTATGAACACCACTGGCAAAGTCAAAGTCGCGGCTTAAGCGGTCAGACGCTTCAAAAAATAGCTAGGCGCCTAACTTTCATATCGTCAGGCCCCTGTAGAGATTCTCTACAGGGGCCTGATAGCTTTTTGGAGTTTTGTGGACGGACCGATATGGACGTTGGCCCTTTCTGTGGATGATCCAGGTCAACGATTAATGACGGAATCATTCGAGCCTCCTGTGTAGAAAGGAAAGACTCCTATCGATGTACATAATGACTATCCTGACCCCAAAATCGTTACGACGGTGCTTAGGGCTGTTTTTAACCGGTCTGCTTACCAGTCTGATGGTAACCAGCCAGCCAGCGGCCGCCCAAACCAGCTTTTGCGAAAATCAGTCTGTACCATCAAATGTGGTGCAGGGACGTAGCTATGGCGATCCCCACATCAATACATTTGATGGATTTCACTATGGGTTTCAAACCGTAGGTGAGTTTATTTTGACCCACGATCGCAGTCGTGACTTTGAGGTGCAGGCCCGTCAGTCTGAGGTGCCAAATCGTAGCAGCCTATCGCTAAATACGGCGGTGGCGATGCGTGTTTGCGATCACCGCGTAGGCATGTATGTGCAAGATAGCCCCGACGGCCGCAGTTTGATGTGGGTGGATGGGGTCCCTATCGACTTTGCAGAGGATGCGTTTCCTCTACCCAACGGCGGTGAAATTCAGCGGCAAAATGACCGTAACTATACGGTTATCTGGCCCAGCGGAGACCAGGTTGCGCTCAAGCTCATCACCGTGAGCGGCGCTCGATTTATTAATATTATGCCGACGGTGGGTCGCGATCGCACCAACCAAATGACCGGTCTACTGGGCAACTACAACGGCAATCCTGACGATGACCTGGTGGGTCGCAACGGCGTTGCTCTGCCCGCTCGCTCTACTTATAGTATTGCTACCAATACCCTGGGTCGCGCCTTACCCGCTGCTATTCCTGTAGACGAACTAGAAACGGCCTACTTTGACCAGCTGTACAAGCAGTTTGGCGATAGCTGGCGCATTACCCAAGCTGAGTCCCTATTCGACTACCCTGTCGGGTTTACCACCGCGAGCTTTACCAACCGAGGATTTCCCGACCAGTACCTGACGCTAAACGGCGTGAGCGAAGCAGAGTTACAATCTGCTGTCGAAGAATGCGAGGCCGCAGGTGTCGCTGAAGACCAGATGGACGGCTGTGTGTTTGACGTCGCGGCCACAGGCAACAGCAGCTTTGCCAATGCGGCGCTGAACGCAGTGGCTAATGTTGTCGTCGATCGGGTGACTGACCGCATCATTGATGAGGTCAATGACGTGGTTCCCCTACCCGGTGGTCTACGTTTTCCGTTTTAAGAGAGCGGGGAGCCCTTTGATGGATGTTTGACTGCTGACTATAAGCACGTTAGACACCCTCTTAGCGCAAAGACAAGACAGCCCAGCGATCGGATGGTTGCTGGGCGTAATCTAGGCAGTATGAAGAAATCATGCTGTCTAGCTGAGGCGCAGGCATAAGGTTTAAGTCCATATGCCACAATTACCGTGCGCACCGTCAGCAGACCTTTTCAAGCATGTTTGGTTTTCCTAAGCTAGCGCCTATTTATGAGTTTAAAACCTATGACCAGTGGCGTCATCAGTTTATGCGGCGACGGCTACGCTTGGGGATTTTGTTTGGTCTTTTGTACTTTATTACCTTTCTGCCGTTAGACACCCTAAAGTACCTGAGCAGTCGTGAGCTAGCAGACCTGTTGTGGATTGTCACTAACGTGATCCGCATGGGGCTGTTGTTGTTCTGTTTGGGACTGATCCGTAAAAACAGCAATCGCCCCCGACACCTGACGGCAGTTTTTCTTGTAGCGTCGTGGTCTATTAGTCTGTTGCATAGATTTCATGAAACCTACGTAGGGCTAGCCAGTCAAACCCCTATCTCAGAGCCCGATCTGTTTAGCTGGGCACTTTCGTTTATTACTCAAGCGACGCTGATCCCGGTAGGCTGGCCGCTGCATCTAATTTCTCAGCTGGGTGTCATTGTCTATTACTTAGTCGTCAACCCGCTGTTGGGGCTGCAGGTCGTGACGCCGGGACTACCGGCTGCGAGCTTGTTACTCAATACGTTTTGGATCTGCTGTATTTGTAATTGTTCTGTTTATTTCTATGAGAAACTGTCGCGAGAAAATTTTGCTATTAACCGACAGTTGCTAGAAGCCCAAGAAAAGTCTGAACGACTGTTACTAAATATCTTACCTGGCCCCATTGCTGAGCAGCTAAAACGCAGTCCAGATATCATCGCTGAGAGCTTTGCCGAGGTAACGGTGCTGTTTGCCGATATTGTCAACTTTACTCAGATGACAGAACAACAGTCGGCGACTAACGTTGTTGACTTTTTAAATCAGGTTTTTTCAAGGTTTGATCGTCTGGCTGAAAGTCACGGTCTTGAAAAGATTAAAACCATTGGCGATGCCTATATGGTGGCAGCCGGACTACCCCAGCCCCAAGAAAATCATGCGGCAGCCGTAGCAGCAATGGCAGTGGAGATGCAAAAAGCACTGGCTGAATTTAACGCTGAAACTAATCAGTCGATTGCATTGCGTATTGGTATTCATACAGGACCGGTAGTAGCCGGGGTGATCGGTCTTAAAAAGTTTGCCTACGATCTTTGGGGCGACACGGTCAATACAGCCAGCCGCATGGAATCCCACGGAATCCCCAACAGAATTCAAATCAGTGAGGCCACATATCGGTGTCTGCGAGAGAATGGAGAACGCTATGAGTTTCATCAGCGGGGGCCCATCGTCATCAAAGGTAAAGGAGCGATGGTAACCTATCTGATGGATCCTCAGACAACGGATACGGCAGTGTCTTCACTGGTATAGCTGCAGTGCAGCCTACCGAAATGAATTTTCGGAACAACAAAAGCTATTAAGGCTTGGCAATGCTAAATTTACTAAAGTTTAGCCATGTTTTGTGACCATTACGGCACCTATTGTTGGCATCTTTTACAAATGACTCCGTTTCGAGATAATTCTCAACCTGATGTGCTGAAAGCTATTGCTTACAGTCTAGATACGCTCATCCCTGGATTGTATATCTGGATGGGCCGTGTCAAGTTTCGCATTGGCGGTAGTCAGCCAGAAGAAAACTATTCAGGCGTTATTTATAGCAATGTTGGTTGCGCCATAGTCCTGCCGGGGTATCGAATCTATAGCACCTATTGCGATAGCTATGACCCTCGATAAACATAAGCTAGACGGCATTGAGCAAATTACTGAAAACTTATTTTTTGGCAGCCGCAGCATAATCCATTGCTGTCTCTATCTGTAACAATTGGGGTCTGTATGGATTTCGAAGGAATAGATCATGGCCGACAATCGTAAAAGCCGCGTCGTTACCCAGGGGGTACAGCGCTCTCCTAACCGTGCCATGCTGCGGGCTGTGGGGTTTGGAGATAATGATTTTAATAAGCCCATTGTTGGTATAGCAAACGGCTATAGCACGATTACCCCTTGCAATATGGGGATCAACACATTAGCCCTGCGAGGGGAGACCGCGCTGCGGGATGCGGGAGCTATGCCCCAACTGTTTGGCACCATTACCATCAGCGACGGTATTTCCATGGGGACCGAAGGGATGAAGTATTCTTTGGTGTCCCGCGATGTGATTGCGGATTCGATTGAGACGGCCTGTACCGGTCAGAGTATGGATGGAGTGCTGGCGATTGGCGGCTGTGATAAGAACATGCCAGGAGCGATTATTGCGATCGCACGGATGAATATCCCCGCCGTCTTTGTCTATGGCGGCACCATCAAACCGGGTCACCTTGATGGTGAAGACCTTACCGTTGTCAGCGCATTTGAAGCCGTCGGTCAGTACAGCGCCGGTAAAATCGACGAAGACCGCCTCATCGCCGTTGAGAAAAATGCCTGTCCTGGAGCCGGTTCCTGTGGGGGTATGTTTACTGCCAACACCATGTCTTCGGCCATCGAAGCCATGGGGCTAAGTCTGCCCTACTCTTCCACCATGGCGGCAGAAGACGCCGAAAAAGCCGACAGCACTGAAAAATCTGCGTTTGTGCTGGTAGACGCCATTCGCAATCAAATTTTACCCAGCCAGATCCTCACCCGCAAAGCCTTTGAAAATGCAATCTCGGTGATCATGGCGGTGGGAGGCTCCACCAATTCAGTCCTGCATCTATTGGCCATCGCTCACACCATGGGTGTGGAACTAACCATTGACGATTTTGAGGCTATCCGCAATCGCGTCCCCGTTTTCTGTGACCTGAAGCCCTCTGGACGCTATGTCGCCACTGACCTCCACAAAGCAGGCGGTATTCCCCTCGTCATGAAAATGCTGCTAAATCAAGGACTGCTTCACGGCGATGCCCTCACCGTTAGCGGTCAAACCATTGCCGATGTGCTGGCCGATGTTCCCGATCAGCCCAGCCCCGACCAGGATGTGATTCGGCCCTTTGACCAGCCCCTGTATGCCCAAGGGCATCTCGGTATCCTTAAAGGTAATTTGGCCACCGAAGGCTCGGTCTCCAAATTAACCGGTATTAAAAAGCGCAATATTACTGGCCCAGCCAGAGTGTTTGAATCCGAAGAAGCCTGTCTCGATGCCATCCTAGCCGGTAAGATTAAAGCCGGTGACATCATCGTAGTACGCTACGAAGGTCCAAAAGGTGGACCCGGTATGAGAGAAATGCTGGCACCGACATCCGCCATTATTGGTGCTGGTCTCGGTGATTCTGTGGGTCTAATCACCGACGGGCGCTTCTCTGGCGGCACCTACGGTATGGTGGTTGGCCACGTTGCTCCTGAAGCCTATGTGGGGGGCACCATTGGTCTGGTTGAAGAAGGCGACTCCATCACCATTGATGCGGACCAGCTGCTGTTGCAGTTAAATGTCTCAGATGAAGAATTAGCCAAGCGACGAGAGAATTGGACCGCCCCTGAGCCCCAATATAAGCGGGGTGTTCTGGCTAAATATGCAACGTTAGTTTCATCCAGCAGCCAGGGAGCCGTTACCGACATGGATCTGTTTTAGAGATATCAATCCTACAGATTCAACCCAGATGGTCAACAGAATCAGCGTTTGCTGAGCCTCGGGAGGGTTCTATTCTCAAAATGCTGATACCTGGCATTTCTAACAGATCGGTGCATTCCTTAAATCAGTAACGGCAAACACCTTTCCAACAACCCGCTATAGGGGTGAGGAGAGGTGTTTTATCAAAATGGAACGTTATCCGACACCAGTATGAAACCCTATACTCCACCTGCCTGCAGCTTTAGTGACTATCTAGAAGCGGCGGCTGTACTACGCCAGGTTTCTAGCGTTACCTATCGTGATGACGCCGATGGGCAACAGACGGTTCAAGCAAAAGTTGTCGATATCTATGCTGCTGACGGTGCTGACTGGTGCAAGCTCGACAATGGCACTGTTATCCGTCTAGACCACATCGAACAGTTCAACGATATTCAAAACAGCGTTGCTGAAACCTAGAATCGATATTTCAGGGCCCTTAGCTCAGAAGCTGCTGCACCATTCCCATGGCGATCACCCCGGTCAGCATGCCAACGGTGCCGCTGCTGTTGACAGCTTTTAGGTTTAGCTCGGGCAGCAGCTCATGAATGACTATAAACAGCATGGCCCCTGCGGCGAATGCCATGCCAATGGGCGCGATCGCAGCGTCCATTAGGGTCACTCCCAGCCAGCCGCCTAGCGGCTCTAGCCAGCCAGATACCGCCGCCACTCCCAGCGCCAGACTGGCACCATACCCCAACTGCCGCAGTGCCAGGGCTACCATCAGTCCTTCCGGCAGGTTTTGCAAAGCGACTCCAACGGCGATACTGGCGCTGTGGGTAGATTCTGTTCCCAGGCCAACTGCCAGCCCTTCTGGAAAATGGTGCAGAGCAATGGCTAACACAAACAGCCACAATCGCGTCTGTGGCCCCGGTGTCGGCATCAGACGCTCCAAACTATAGAAAATACCTGCTCCAGCCAGAACTGCGGCTGTAATCTCACCGATTCCACCAGCGCCCGCAGACTGCTGTGCTAATGCCGGTAGCAGTAGTGAAAATGCTGCGGCTGACAGCATAATGCCGCTGCCGATACTAAGCAGTAAAGTTTTCCAGCGCTGACTAAGCTGTGAGGTAAACAGCACCGGTAGGGCCCCTACGCCTGTACCCATGCTGGCCAGTAAGCTGGCGGTGACTCCGTCTGTCCCGGACCAGGATTGTGAGAGCTGTTCCACTATCAACCTCCATCAGCTGACTTTCAGAAGTTATCTTAACTTATAATCATTATGAGTTTAAGTGAGACTGATCACGGCGCGAGTCGAAGGTGAACCCCCCGCGATAGTATAGTTAGTCGGAAAGAGTTGGTGCTGCGGTTGCGGATTGGGCCAGACCTGATCTGAGGAAAGTCCGGGCTCCTAAAAGGTCAGGCTTGCTGGGTAACGCCCAGTGCGGGTGACCGTGAGGATAGTGCCACAGAAACATACCGCCGATGGGTAGGGTTATGCCTAGGGCATCGCTCTATTACAGGTAAGGGTGCAAGGGTGCGGTAAGAGCGCACCAGCAGTATCGAGAGGTGCTGGCTCGGTAAACCCCGGCCAGGAGCAAGGTCGCAGGGGCCATGGTTGACCTTTTTCCAGCCCCGCTTTTGGTGTACCGCTAGAGGCGATTGGTAACAGTCGTCCCAGATAGATAACCGCCCGCTGATAATGGTGAGATACCGGCATTGGCGAGAACAGAACCCGGCTTACGGCTAACTCTTTCTATTTTTTGATGGATCTACTATGCACACAGGAGGGTGGGGTGTACCCACCGCGTTTAGATGACAAATGGCCAGCGAGCAGATAGGGATAAGCAGCTTGCCACTGCCCAGCGACAGCAGGACCTGGCAACGTTAGTTGAGAAGCTAGGCTTAGCTGACCACAGCTCTATTCGCTGGGATATCCTGCATCAGGCGCTAGTGGATATTTCGCATTCGGCAGACCAAAACAATGAGATTTTAGAGTTTTTAGGCGATGCGGCGCTGCGACTGGCGGCGGCGGAATTTCTGCAGGAAACCTACCCTGATATGGCTGTGGGGGAAATGGCGGCGGTGCGATCTCAGTTAGTGAGCGATCGTACCCTGGCGCTCTTGGCTAAGGATCACAATTTTGGTCGATACCTAAAAATTTCCACCAGTGCTGCGGGAGACCGCGCGGGACGAAGCTCCCGTCTGGCCGATGCGTTTGAGGCCGTTTTGGGGGCTCTTTACCTCAGTACCCACGACCTCAGCCTGATTCGGCCCTGGCTAGATGGGCATTTCGCTCGGCTGACCGACACGATTAAAAATGACCCGGCCCGGCAAAACTATAAGGCCGCTCTGCAGGAGCTGACCCAGGCCCATAGCAAACAGCTACCTGAATATACCGTTGAAGAAATCAGCCAGCGTCATGGGGATCCTGAGCGGTTTTATGCTCGGGTGCAGTATCAGGGCAAACTCTGGGGAGACGGCAAAGGTCCTTCGATTAAGCAGGCTGAACAGCGGGCCGCGCAGGGGGCCTATCAGCAGCTAGAGCCGTTAATAGCGGCGAATAGTGCACTGCCCGACAGCCCTGCTTTGTAGAAACAGGCCATGACCCAAAAATCAGAACCAATCCGGCTAGCGCTCATGGGGGCGGGTCGCTGGGGAACTCATCTGCTGCGTAATTTTTTGGCCCATCCCCAGGTGGAGGTGCGGGCTGTGGTTGACCCCCATAGGCCGCTGCTGGCGACCGCTGCTGCCAGGTTTGACCTCGACGATTCGGTGGCTTTGCTGGAACAATGGGAAGAGGCTCTAGACATAGATGGATTGGGCGCCGTTGCGATCGCAACACCGGCCACCACCCACACGGCGATTGCAACGGCCGCTCTTAAGCGACAGCTGCATGTTCTGTGTGAAAAACCTCTGACGCTCACCGCTTCGACTTCGGCGGCGCTCTGTCAGCTGGCACAGCAGCAGCACCGCCAGCTATTTGTTGACCATACCTATCTTTTTCATCCGGCTGTTATTCAAGCCAAAGCTAATTTAGACCGGCTGGGTATCCCTCGCTACGGCTATGCGGCTCGGACTAACCTGGGGCCGGTGCGTCATGATGTCGATGCTCTCTGGGACCTGGCTATCCACGACATTGCTATCTTTAACTACTGGCTAAATCAGACTCCGGTGGCCGTACAGGCCCAAGGACTGAGCTGGCTTGATAACAGGTCTTTAGCCGATGTTGTCTGGTGTCGTCTTCGTTACGGCAGCGGGTTTGAAGCGACCCTCCATCTGTGTTGGGCCAATCCCCACAAGCAGCGGCAGGTGAGTATGGTGTGCGATCGCGGCAGTCTGGTCTTTGACGAACTCCAGGCTGATTCTCCGTTAGTCTTGCAGCTGGGGTATCCTGCCCCTGAGACGTTTCAACCCCAAGAACTCGACACTGTTGTCTTAGAGGTTCCTGGCCAAGAGCCTCTGGCTACCATGTGCGATCGGTTTGTCTGCAGCGTCTTGACCAACCAGCCATCTACAGTTTCCTCAGGTACGGTTGGCACAGATCTGGTGGCTATTCTTGAAGCTCTTTCCCAATCGCTGACTCAGCAGGGGCAGTGGATTGCCATGGGCTAAATATCGGCTTTTCCAACTAAAATTTGCTGTTCGGTAGTGCTGACTTCACCACCGCCTTGACTAGCGTCGTCAGACTCACCGTGGTTGGCCAGCAGGGGCAGACTGACCGTAACCGCCGTTCCCTGGTCCACTCCCGTACTGTAGAGGCTAATACTGCCCCCCATCAGTTTCATAAAGTTCTTGGAAATCGCCAGTCCTAGCCCGGTCCCTTCATAGCTGCGCGTATGGCTGCCATCCACCATGACAAAAGGATGAAAGAGCTTTTTCTGGTCTTTCGGGTCAATACCAATCCCCGTATCCTGAATCGTCACACTTACCCGAGGGGCCGGAACGACCGCTGAGTCTTCCTCTGCGTCCATCTCGTGGACCACATCGATCTTGGCCACAATACTGCCGGTGTGAGTAAATTTGATCGCGTTGTAAACAATATTAAGCAACACCTGCTTGAGCTTATCGCCATCGCCTTTTACCCAAATGGAGTCAGATGTCTGAGGACGGTGCAGGGCTAACCCCTTTTGTTGAATTTGCAAGGACTGCATATCCAAAACATCCTGCACAATCGCATTCAAGTCCAAGGTTTCTAAATCGAGACTGACGGTCCCTGATTCTATTTTGGCAATGTCTAAAATATCGTTAATGATCTTGAGGAGATGAATAGCCGCGTTGTCAGCCCGTTCTAAAAACTCCAGCTCCTCTTCTCGGTCATCACAGGAGCCATCACGGACTAGGCGAATACAGCCAATAATGGCATTTAGCGGTGTGCGTAGCTCGTGGGACGTGTTGGCTAAAAATTCGTTTTTAAGCTGGTTGGCCATTTGCGCATTTTCCCAAGCCTGACGCAGCTCTTGGGCTCCGCCCTCCAGACGACGCAGCATCCGCTCTAGCACCTGTCCGAGATAGTCCAACTCCCAAATACTACGATTTGGGGGAGCCGCTTTTACACCGGAGGACAGATCCTGTACCTGCTGAGTGTAATGGATCAGCCGCTCTACCGGTAAAGACAGGCTGCGGGCCACATAGAGCGCCAGTAGAGCATTGGCCCCCAGCAGCCCTAATGTGAGCAAAAGTAAGATAAAACGAATTTCACCTAAGGCATGGAGTGCTTGATCGATGGGGGTCACGGCCAGCACGTTCCAGGTCTGGGTTTGCCCTGTTGAGACTGGCAGATCCGCACCGCTGTATCCGGCCAGCCACTCATCGCCGTTTTCTAGCAGGCTAAATAAGTGCAGCGTGTCAGCATTGCCCACTCGGATGCTGCTGATGATGCTGACAAACCGGTCCGCCCCGTTGAGGTCATCCACCGACAGTCCCACTAGCTCAGGATTAGGATGGGTGACGACAATCCCGTTGGGGTCAATAATGACCGTTTTACCCACAAGCGATCGCGGATTGGTATCTTCTAGCTGGGTGAATCCTAGCTGAGCAGACAGGGTATAGCGCAGCGTGCCATCCGACGTGTATATAGGCGTTGCTACAATTAGATCTAACAACGAGGGACGCATCCCTAGCTCTTCGTTTTGGACGGATTCAGCCTCTTCAATTTGCTTGGAGCTATCAAGATCGACAAGGTAGAAGTCGGATTGACCGGTGGGTTCTAACTGCCAGGGCAGCTGTAGCGGTGTCGGCAGCAGTGGTGCATTGCAGGTTGTAGAGATGACCGCCCCGGTTTCGGCTTCTGTTAGTTCTAAACAGCCCACTGTATGGGACGCAACTTTGGTATAGCGGCTTAAAGCCCCTGAAACATCTTCTACTTCTCCCGACTTCAGCGCCTGACTCTCTGCTAGCAGTAAAAGTTCAGACTTTACGGCCTCGACGCTATCTCGTAAGCCATCTGCTTTGTTGATAGCGCTGCTGGTTAAATTTTGCCGCGCAGTTTCTAACAGGCTGCTACGCGCTTTGCGTAGGGTAATCGCCTGCCCCATTAGCAGTACAGGCGTGCTCAATAGCAAAATACGCAGTATTAATAACCGACGAAATGAAAGAGGGCGCTTAGCCATAAACCGCTAACAACTTAAATAAGTGTCTAGAGAATCGTCACTGATCTCAACAGGGAACACGTTAAGACATGGAATGGGTAGGAACTGCTGCTGGTTTGGACCATCCGTCTATGCTGAGGAACTGACTAACATCGGAACACTTTGAGTCAATCCTGCTTAGATTCGGCAGCGCTGAGACAACGTAGGGTAATACTGGTAAGTGTAATTACCTTTTAGCCTGTCGTCATCTGGCTGATTCCAGCTGTTGTCATCACAGTCTGACCTATGTTGATGGTATCTCCATGAGTGGCTCCTGTTACTGATGTCAGTTTTGTCATGACCGTACCCACGATCATCGTGTTATTACTGATACCGGTATTAACACCCACTTAGTTTATCGACTGGTCTTGCTTCGCTACAGGTTACCTGGACAAAAGTTGAAACAGCACTTACATAGATGAAGCCTTCTCAAAGGTAGCCTAATCGGTGAAAAGCATATAATTTGGGGCCTTCGCACTGATTTAAGTACATGTTATTCCCAGCTGTATCCTCGGACTCTATGCCCCGCGATCGTCCCTATATCTCCTTGGTTGTGGCCATGAGCGCCGATGGCAAAATTAGCGACGCCTACCGCAGCGCTGCCAGGTTTCCATCGATGGCCGATAAGCATCACTTAGAACAGCAGGTTGCGATCGCAGATGCCACCCTATTTGGAGCTGGTACCCTCCGCGCCTATGGCACCACCGCTTTAGTCAAAGCGCCAGCCCTGCTCGAAAAACGCGCTGCAAACAAACAGTCTCCCCAGCCTATCCACATTGTTTGTTCGCGCTCAGGTCAGCTGGACATGGCGGCTCCCTTCTTTAGCCAGCCTGTTTCTCGCTGGCTGCTAACGACCCTAGCCGGTACTCAAACCTGGCAGAACGGGCAATTTGACCGGGTTTGGATCGCACCGACGGTGGCCCAGCGCTTTGACTGGCCAGTGATTTTGGCTGAGCTAAAATCACTGGATATTCATCACCTGCTGGTGATGGGTGGGGGGCAGTTAGTGGCGGCGCTGATGGCTGAGAATCTAATCGATGAGCTATGGCTGACGATTTGTCCGCTGATAGTTGGTGGCGAGCAGTCTCCTACACCCTGCGACGGCCCCGGATTCTCCTTAGAAAATGCGCCTCGCTTTACCCTGGTGTCGCACCGCACCGTTGGCGATGAGATATTTCTAAACTATCGCCGACCGTGATAGCCATTCCCCATATCCCGCGCTACATTACCGTAGAGAACTAATACGCTATGCCAATGGGTAGAACCATCACTCCGTCTGAGGCCCTGACCGACTATACGCTGCGCTGGGTCACTCACATGGCAGACTTACCCAAAGCCGATTGGGACAGCATGGCACAGCCATTAAACACTCCCTTCTTTGAGTGGTTTTGGCTCAATTCTATGGAAACATCTGGCAGCACCGTAGCTCAAACGGGCTGGCTGCCTAACCATCTAACGGTCTGGAATCGAGACAAACTTGTAGCCGCGGCTCCTCTATATCTCAAAGGCCACAGTCGAGGGGAGTTTGTATTTGACCACCAGTGGGCAGATTTAGCCGAGCAGTTAGGGATTGACTACTACCCTAAGCTACTGGGTATGTCGCCCTTTACCCCCGCCGAGGGCTATCGGTTTCTAATGGCCGCTGGAGAAGATGAAACCACCCTGACCCAGGTGATGGTCGCGGCTATCGATCAGTTTTGCCTAAAAAATCAGATCTCCGGCTGTCATTTTCTCTATGCGGACCCGAGCTGGCGAGACTCGATGGAGTCCTTGGGGTTTCATCGATGGCTGCACCACAGCTATATCTGGAAAAATGAAGGCTACAGCACCTTTGATGACTATTTGGCCCGCTTTAATGCCAACCAGCGACGCAATATTAAACGAGAGCGCAAGTCGGTCACCAAAGCAGGACTTTATTTTGAAGTGCATACCAGGGATGGCCTCTCCGATACGCTGTGCATTTTGGTATACGACTTTTATAGCGATACCTGTGACAAGTTTGGCTGGTGGGGTAGCAAATATCTAACCCGTCAGTTTTTTCAGCAGCTAAATCCGGAATATTGCGATCGCACCGTCATATTTGCCGCCTACGCTGACGACAGCAACGACCCCATCGGCATGTCCTTCTGTCTGACCAAAGGTGAACGCCTATACGGACGCTATTGGGGAGCCGTTGAAGAGTACAACCATCTTCACTTCAACGCCTGTTACTACGAACCGATTGACTGGGCCATTGCTAACGGAATTAAACTATTTGACCCCGGCGCCGGCGGTCGTCACAAAAAGCGTCGTGGTTTTCCGGCAGCCCCAAACCACAGTCTGCACAAGTTCTATCATCCTACCCTGGCCCAAGTGCTCGACAACTACATCGACCGCATCAACACCGCTGAACAACAAGAGATTGATGCTATCAATGCAGACCTTCCCCTCAAGCCCCTGTAGCCCTCAACGGCCCTACGCTCGTGATAGCCCAAGAGACTGATACATCGAACCACGGGTGCTATTCCAAAGACCTCACGGTAGAATATGGAACTCTTAGTTGCCATTTACCATGACCCTCAGCTCCAATACCCGCCCCTCTGCGGCTGACCTCAAAACATTAGACGATCGGCTCTCCAAACGCTTTATCGAGCTGGACCCGGATGGCTATTTTTTAATCTACCTAGATACTGAGCAAGGAGTCATCTGCGCCAAACATTTCACCAACGTCATCAACGATAAAGGGTTGGCCTGCGACCCAGAAACGGGTAAACCCCTGATAGCCAAGAAAACCGCCAAGCCTCGGCAGGAAACTAAAATCTACCAGGGACGCACGGCCAAAGAGCTGTGTATGAAAATCTTCGAAGACAAGGAAACCCCCTGTCCCATTAGCTATTTAGACCATGCTGCCTATCTGGGACGAGAGTTTGTGAGAGCAGAAATGGCACTTGTCAGTGGCGAGCAATATGTTCAAGACTAGGACACTTTTCCACCTACGACTTCTCGCACTCGATAAATAGGACGCTTTTGTGACTCGTGGTAAGTACGCATCATCAGTTCAGCCAGTAGCCCCACGCTTAATAGCTGGATGCCTGAGATAAATAGTACGACAGCCAGCAGCAGCAGGGGACGGTTGCCAATCTCAGCCTGCAGAATAATCTTGATAAATGCCAGATAAAAGCCTAGCCCTACCCCAGCTAGTACTGAAAGCGCCCCAAACGGCCCAAACACATGCATGGGCCGAGTCAAAAACGTTTTCATAAAATAAATAGTCAGCAGATCTAGGGCCACACGAAACGTCCGTCCCAGACCATATTTACTCTGACCAAACTGGCGCGCATGATGACGTACAGGCACTTCGCTAATACGCGCCCCCTCAATGTAGGCCAGCGCTGGTAAAAAGCGGTGTAGCTCACCATATAGGTTCATGTCGTTAACGACCTCAGCGCGGTAGGCCTTGAGCGAACAGCCATAGTCGTGGAGCCTCACCCCAGTGACCCGCGCAATCAGCCAGTTAGCAATTTTTGACGGCAGTAGTCGAGTGACGGCATTGTCCTGACGCTGCTTACGCCAGCCGCTGACCAGGTCATAGCCTTCGTGCAGCTTGTGATAAACCGTAGCGATATCGGCCGGCTCGTTTTGCAAATCTCCATCCAGGGTCACAATGACCCGTCCCGTGGCATAGTAAAACCCCGCTGCCATGGCCGGTGTCTGCCCATAGTTGCGCCGTAGCAAAATCACTCGCAGGTCGTGCCGTTCTCTGGCTAAGGTTTTGAGCAGCTCCCCAGACCCATCGCTCGACCCATCGTCAACGCAAATTAGCTCGTAGGGTATCTCCATTGTCTGCACCGCCTGGGTGATTTTCTCGACCAGCAGTGGAATACTTTCGTACTCGTTGTAAATAGGGACAACAACAGATAGTGCGTTGCGATCGCTAACTGTAAGCGAGCTGGGGGAAGTCACCATGATACGTTCTCAACTCAATGGATCAGGCCGTTATAATCAAACACTACCATTCCCCATTCTCAACTGACCGATATCAAAGCCGACACCTTCGGCATTTCCCTTGAACTCTAACTGTTGAGTACAATAGCTAGAGTTCAAGACTACCTTCACCTATGAGTACTCTGGTAGCAGTTGAAAAAACAACTTCAAGCTTTCAAGAGCTAAATAATCGCTTTGGGTTAGCAAGAGTCACAGACGAGACATTATCGACTTTATGAAATCGCGATAATCTTAGATAAGATAAAAGGAAATCTCTTTAGCTAACTTTACTGAAGAGATCTATGTTTTCTTTTTGTTTTTTCTACATACTTCAAATAAATCGATTTTGTCGATTCATCATACATAAATTCACAAATCTCCACTGAGGGACAGAGATTTAACTATGCCCTGCTTTTCGCCGTACAGGCATTTCATGGAATGCTTTATCAGAGAAAATTTTAGACTCTTATAAAATTCTGTTCCCTAAGTGAATTTATGATGAAGCTTTTGCCTGACAAAGGGTGTCTATTGTGTAGTAACCAATAATCGAATTCAAGGGTTACCCGTCACTGTTTCGTTATCTACCCCACGGCTTTCATCTACCAAATTGATCTCAGCCTACGTCGATCCAGCAACAGCGTAGCGTTGTGACGTGTTTGTCTGTACGGATTGCTCGCTTGTGCTGCGCGCTATCGTGTGTCGCTTCATTATTGCAGTCACAAACTCGTCAAATCTCTTGTGCGATTTTATCAACGTGGTAAAAGCCGTGGCTTATCTCTACCTTATTGTTTTGGAGCTAAGCTCGATGAAAGCTCAATACACTGCTATGTCGCTGATTGCGGCTGGTATTGCAACAATTTCAGCGGCAGCACCTGCTGCTGCCGCTAATGTCTTTTTTGGTAGCCGAGAATATTCTGTCTCAACAATTTCTAATGAGACTTATGAAAATGTCTTGCCTACCCTCGAAAAACAGTTCTTTTATGGCAATGCGGAACTAGCTGCAGACCTAGCAAGACAGCATGCTACCAAAGGTCCTCTGTTTGCCTATTCATTTGGTGCACGATTTGTAGGACTTGATCTCTATGGCATCAGATATGATCCTGCCGCTGTCACCAACATCCCACCAGAGTCTCGGGAATATGGGAATGAGGTCTATCGGGATATTGTGTTTGCGGCCTCTTGCGACCGTCCTGACTTCTATGAATGTATACCCACCCCAGCTGACATATCCGATGTGCAGTTTGCTGTACTTAGGGAGGTTCCCACACCGGCTCTACTGCCGGGCTTAATCGGCATGGGACTTGCTGCTATTCGTAAACGAAAGCAGTCTGAAGTAGCGTAGACCAAATTGGCTATTGTGCCTGCGCGCAATAGCCGATAGCTGGATTAGAACACCTTATTCCACTCGTACACTTCGTACTCGGTCCAAATGCCATTGACCCAGTAAGGGTCGTTTTCTACTAGCTGCCGAACAGTTGCTTCATCCTCAGCTTCGTAGGTGCCAAAAACCTTACTGTTATCTGTGGTGGGGCCTAAGGCTGTTAGCAGACCTTTGTCTTTTTGTGCTTGCAAGCCTGCCAAGTGGTCGGCTCGATAGGGGGTACGCTTCTCTAGCGCATTCTCGCAATAGCTGCCCCACATTACAAACTTGGCCATGGTTTGTTGCTCCTACCACCGATTTAATAAACAGCACAATAGACAGAATACAAGACGGCTGGCCTATGGTGTCGCTTGGGAAACTGCCAGGGTATCCAAGTTGGCTCCTAGCTTGTCGGCGATGCCTTCTACCCAAGTTTCATCTTGCTTGGTATAGCTGCGAGGCGCATTGGCTCCTAGAATGAGCACGCCTTTATCGCCCATGGGCTGGCAAATGATGCCCTGGGTATTTTCGGGTAGGTAGTTAAACTCTACTTTGCCAGGATATAGCTTGAGACTAACTAAATAAACGGGCTTTTTTTGGGTGAGGACGCGCTCTAAAATAGGTCCTATCTCTATGTTCTTATGGGGGCCTAGTACACCACGTCGCATTAGTACCTGGCCCTCGTAGTAGGCCACTAGAGTGCGGGTTGCCGTATTGGTTAGCAGTAGATGTGATGCCCAGGCTAGCTCGGTGGCAATGGTCTCTGACAGCTCCTCTGCTAGTTCAAAACCTTCTTCGCCATCTAGCATGACGGCCTCGGGAGTAACTGGCTGAATCTGTTGCCATAGCAAGGTGGTCAAAATCAAAATTGCGCTTAAAAATACGCCGACTACATCGGCTCGGGCCTGGGAGTCAGTGACTACTGGCGTTAGCAACCGATTGAGCATCAGTAATGTCCCGCCGATGCTGCCCACTATCAGGGGCAGTCGCCTTAACCACTGATTCTCATCTGCTTTTGCCATCGCCGTATTTCTCCGCTGTCAGTAGGCATTATTTGCCCTCCTAGTGTATCTTTAGCCAGTAAAACTGCTGATACCCTCCTGCTGTGAACTGGCTTTTGAATCTGGCCTTTATTTCTGCGCTGATTGGTCCTCGCCCCTGGCAGCCTATCACCAGTGTCGATCTAGTGACTGTTGATATTCGTCCAACCTGGGAGTCCCCCTGGCTACAGCAGCGTCTGGCCGCTGACCCGGCGGCTGAAAAAATCTTGAATGGATACATGGCCGGTCTTTCCGGTCTGGGGTTTGCTGCCGCTCAGCAAAGTGTTGCAGTGGATGTGGGACGCTATCCGGTTGCTCGTCATCAGGAGGCTCGTCGGCTGCCCGCCGCTTCGCTGACCAAGGTGGCTACTACGCTGGCAGCGCTTGAGACCTATGATATCTATCATCAGTTTGAGACGTTTGTGGGCTGGAGAGGCACGATCTCGAACGGTATTCTGCAGGGCGATCTGATCGTTAAAGGTGCCTACGACCCCCTGTTTGTGTGGGAAGAGGGGATTGCTCTAGGCAATACTCTGCAGCAGCTGGGGATACAGCAAGTAACTGGCAGCCTGGTGGTTATCGATCGGTTTGTGATGAATTTTAATACCGATCCGCTAGAGTCGGGAGAACTGCTTAAACAGTCGATGAATTCGTCCGCTTGGGGATGGGAAGTAGAGCAGCAGCACGCCGCGCTGCCTGCGGGGACTCCTAAACCGACGCTCCAAATTCAAGGACCGGTAACGGTACTGTCAGCGGCTCCTACGATTGAGCAGGCCTCCGGCTGGCTGGTGCGTCATAAGTCTTTGCCGCTCGCCGTTATTCTTAAGGCGATGAATATTTACAGCAACAATGTGATGGCTGAGATGATCGCCACGCTGTCGGGGGGACCGGCTGCTGTGGTTGAGATGGCGGAGCGAATCGGGGTAGTTCCGGGAGAAATCAGTCTGGTTAATGGATCGGGTCTGGGAGAAGATAATCAGCTGTCTGCCCGTGCGGTCATTACACTGATGCAGGCAATTCAAGACCGGCTGCAGACAAAGAACCTGAATTTTGCCGATCTGTTTCCAGTCGCAGGAACCGACACCGGCACGCTGATCGACCGATCGCTGCCGACAAATGCTTCAGTTAAAACGGGTAGCCTGGCTGTGGTTAGCGCTCTAGCAGGCACCTTTCCTACAGCGCAAAAGGAGATTGTCTGGTTTGCCATTATTAACTATGGCAATGGTCTAGAGACGCTGCGATCGCAACAAGACCGGCTCCTAGCTGCCCTCGAACAGCAGTGGGGTAAAGCGCCCCAGCTACCTCAGCAAATTAAAGCTACCCTACAGTTCAATCAAGATCCCTATCGTCTAGGGGACACCAAACGCAACGAAATTATTCAAGCCCCGTCGGCACAATCTCAGTAATGACGTTTTGCCCGGTGACCACTACGGTTTGCTCTTCTAAATTACCAACGGCGCGATCTCCATTGACCGTAGCCGGCGGGTCCTGCTGCTGATAGGCGACATTACCGCGTCCTTCCACATCCTGGGTTTGAATGTTCCAAGTGACCTCATCAGCGGCCAGCGCTGACTGCCGATTTTGACTAATGGCCCGCACGTTGCCATTGAGGACAAGAATTTGGGTATTTAAGTTTAGCTGTCCTTGATTGGACGTTGCCGTGAGCCTGCGTTCGGGCTGCTGAATCTGCACTGCCTTATCAATGGCGACCGTGCCTTCGCTCACATTCCAAACGGCTAGGTCGCTGTTAGTCTGCAGCGGGATTTTCAAAGCATTAAGTTGGACCTGCTGCTGCAGCGTAGCCAGCTGCTCTGTGAGATCAAAGACTCCCTGCTGTCCTGTCAATCGATCGGTGACGGTACGATCGGTTTTAGACACAAAGCGTTCCATCAGTAGGGGGGTATCGGTTTCTAGTGTTTCTTCTTCTAGCTGCCACACCAGCTTCTCTGATTTAAATCCGATCCAGGGCTCCTGCTCTGTCGTCGCCACCACACCCCCAAACAACTCTAGACGCTTGGTCTTATTAAACAGTCGGGCCTCCTGAGCGGTGGCCTGAAGCTGTGGATTATTGCCAGTGATACTGTCTTTGACCAGTAGCAGATCGTTTTCGGGAGTCCATTCCAAACTGTTGCCTTTAAGCGTGAGCTGATTGTCTGGACTGGTTGCGACAATATTGCCCTCTAGAAAGATGGATTCACCGTCCTCGCGAATTTCACCCTGGTCGGCTTTGACTTTATAAATCACTTTTCCGTTTTGAAAAAGCTCGCCTTCTGGAGATTTAAGACTAGCCAGACGGCGGTCGGGGCTATAGGTTGCCTCTTTGGCCTTAACACGCCAAAGCAACCCGCCGCTATCGTCAGGTTGCTCCAAAGTTACATCTTTGAGGGTGAGCGCAGCCTCAGTCTGCTCCGCACTTTCTTGATTCTGAATGCTTTCTAAGGTGTCCCCCGACGACTGACAGGTACGCACGGCTACAACGATCACAGCAATCAGTACTGCAATCCCTGTAAACCGATACCATTTATTCATACAGCGTCATTTTTGCCAGCGCGGACTTCAGCTCATCCTAACGGATTATGTCATCGCTGAGGTTAGCTGCAAGAAGACCAGCCATATGGTAAGCCAGACGTTACTAATCCAAGCCCCAGCAACGCTCTAACTCTGCTCGCTGACGACTTCTTCTTCTTCCATAACGCTTAGCCCAGTCAGGGGACGATAGGTATATCCGTTGCTGTGACTGCGGGGTGTCTTTTTGATATCGTCCTTGACGCCATCAAGATCGATATAGCGGTCAGACACATTGATCAAGCTGTCGCTGGTCATAGAGCGTAGGCTAACGACTTCTACCCTAACGCCCCGGTAGCTAGCCGCATCGACGGCATAGGCCAGGTCGCCATCACCGCTGACTAGAATAGCAGTGTCATAGCAGCCAACTAGAGCCATCATATCAACGGCAATTTCAACATCGAGGTTGGCCTTTTTAGAACCATCTGGCAGCTGTACGAGGTCTTTGGCAATCACGCGGTAGCCGTTACGACGCATCCACAGCAAAAAGCCCTGCTGCTTTTCGTTAGTGCGATCTACTCCGGTGTAGAAAAATGCTCGAAAGAGCCGAGAGCCCGCCGTGAGTCGACACAGCAGCTTAGTGTAGTCAATCTCAATACCCAGCTGGAGTGCGGCATAAAACAGATTTGAACCATCAATAAAAATCGCAACTCTACCGCGATTTTCTAATACTTGCTCGGGGGTAAATCCAGTGTCGTGACTGAGGGTATTGCGGTGGTTCAGCATAATGTAATCCTGTCCAATTTATTATGATTTGCTTGCCTAACAGGCAGTTAGCATCGACCTTTTGTGAACCCTCAGCACTCACAACTATTGAGGGGTATTCTTTCAAGAGTTTGCAAACGGTTGATAGTGATAGAAAACTAACGACGAAACCGAGCAGCGATGCCCAAATTTAGGATGGTCTTAATGATTGATCAAATCAGGCAAACCAGTATGCGCCGAGCTTCATAACGAGATGCGTGTCTTCATCATACATGAGGCATTTAGAGATGAAAGCGATATGGTCGTAACTTAATTTCTTCTCAAGAAGTGGAAAATAAATATGAGTCAGAAATTACGTAGTAATGCTTAAAACCTGACGTGAAATTAAGCATTTTTGACACCTAACTAAAGTCAACAACAAATAAGTTTACAAGGATTAAAGATGCGAGATAAAAACACATGTCTTGAAACGCTCATAAAACCGATTATTATCGCTAAGTGTGACTGCTAAACCGTTAATGGGGAGCTGATGTGGGTATTTCAAAACTCTTTACGTCGGGTGGTGTGGTCGTTTGGCCGCTGCTGGCAGCATCTGTGTTGGTAGTGACATTAATTTTGGAACGTAGCTGGTTTTGGTGGCAGATTACTCAACACCAGGACGCGGTGATTAATACGTTCCTGGTTGACTATGTTCAGCAGCCTAAGGTCGCTATTCAAACCTTAGAAAAGCACGGGACTTTGCCGCTGGTAAGGATTTTCTTGGCCGCGCTAGGGCTGGAGCAGGCTACCCCAGACGAGTTTAAGCTGGCCTTGGAAAGCGCGGCCCAGGCTGAAATTCCGCTGCTAAAACGATTTAGTACCGTATTTGAGACGGTGGTGGGACTCGCGCCGCTGTTGGGTCTGCTAGGGACAATTTTGGGACTCATTGGCGCTCTGTCGTCATTGCGCATCGGAGATGTGGGGACAGCTCAGGCATCGGGAGTGACCGCCGGGATCGGTGAGGCGCTAATATCTACCGCATTGGGGTTGGTGGTGTCTATGGTGACGCTGCTGTTTGCTAACGTGTTTCAGGGGTTATATCGGCGTCAGCGGGCTGCGATCGCAAACTACGGCGGGCAGTTAGAAATAGCCTATCGCCGTTACTATCGTCAGTTTGTCAATCGCCAGAAATAGTGGGTCGTCCGCCGGTTGGAAAAAACAGCAAATTACCTCAGAAGTTTTCTGTACTTTTGCCTGTTTTGCTACTTCAACGATCGGGCTGCAGCGAATACTCTAGAAAAAAGGAATATTCAATATAAGATATTCGGCATTGCTGTATTTTGTGAGCTGCGTACTGCGCACCCTCCCAGGTTCTTTTCGAAAAAATTTCATGGGCGATCGTCGTTGGTTCAAGATTGGGATATACGTAGGTGCGTTCTGTTTAGCGATGGTAATTACTATCATCTTGGCAACGGCCTATAAGTCATACTTCGGCCCCCAGGTAGTCATTGCTCAGGCTCCAGCCGTGAGTGCCGCCCCACCGTCTCAAATGAGCGCCGCCCCGCCGTCTGCCGAGCCCGGTGTCGAGCATGGATTTATCTACGCTAACGACCATCAGGCTCCCCCCTACAGCCCGGCTGAGCGAGTGGCTCTAGCCGATCCCTCCAACTACGGCGAGCGCTACACCGTGGATGCCAATGGTCAGCCGCTGACTAATGACTACATCGCTGTGCTCCATGAAACGGTTTGGAGCGCCAATAGCGCCATCAATACCTTTCAGACCTACCATGCCCGTGACGCAGACCAGGTCAGCTATCACACTATTGTTGACCGGGACGGCACGGTCATCTATATTGTGCCGCCGGACAAGCGGGCCTACGGTGCCGGTAACTCCGTTTTTAACGGTCCCAACGGTCCTGAAACCGCTGTTACCAATCCCGCATTTTCGTCATCGGTGAACAACTTTGCCTATCACATCTCCTTAGTTACACCGTCTGATGGTCAAGATAGTGCCCCGTCCCATAGCGGCTATACGGACGCCCAGTACAAATCCCTGGCCTGGCTGATAGCTAAAACAACGATTCCAGAGGAGCGTATTGCTACCCATGCGGCTGTAGATCGCTCTGGCTCCCGTCAGGACCCTCGCAGCTTCAACTGGCCTCATTTTTTAGAGTATTTGCACCAGTATCCTAGCCGCCCGGCATAACGTTAAGAAAAATCCGATAGGGGCGTACCGTGGTGTGTCCCCACCTGATTCAACCACAGGTCTAAATTAAGGTCGTAATACCCTTCTTGACCGGTAGGATACTCGCATTGCTCAATGGCGCTAATGATTTTAGGTAAGGCTTCAATGTAATCTTTTCCTCGGGCCACAGGATGCAACGTCCAGGCATCAGGATGGGATAGGGTGGCACGCCAGCCGTCTGTTTTTTCTAGCTCACGAGAAATCATCACCTCCCAGGAATCTAGCTTGCCGCGACCGGTCCAGTAGTTGAGCCATGTGAGCACCCGTGCTGGCAGCTGTTTGAGCCATTCGTTTTTATAGTCCATCCATAAAACTGGAATAGGCAAAAAAGCGTTGAAGCTTTGCTTTTTGATTAAATAGGCACGACTGCCAAAAAACTTAAACCGATAGAAACCGTCATCTTGTTCGTAGGGTACGCGCTGATGGAGCGTGCCATCGCTTCGGGGCGGGCCCGATAACGGCCGCACAAATAGAACGTCGGGGCGCTGCTCCATCAGCGCCATTCCTTCGGTAATCCAGCTGTGACCTGGTTTTTGGTACTGCAGCATATCGCTGTCAAAATGCACCACATAGTCCCCAACCGTTTCTTCTAGGGAAAAAATGGTCCCTAAAATCGGATACCCTTTCCAGTTATGGGTGGGCTTGGGGACAGAGCCAAAATGTTTTTTGTACACTTGCTGACGATAGGCATCGTCGTAGTCCATATCTACTAAGCGATCAACCACACCTAAATCTATGAGCCGAGCACAGTTTTCTCGCAGCTGCTCCAGGGTCCCAATTCCGGGGCGACCCACCTTGTCACCTGTAAGGGGAGCCGTATCTAGAAACAAGACACGTTCGACAAAGGGATAATGGCTCGTCCGCACCAAATGGGGAATGGTCTCCATCATAAATGGAATATCGGTACGGGCGACCATAATGGACAGTGAGCAGCTGGGAGACGTCATGGGTGTAGGGTGGGCACGGCCCACTGAGGAATGGGGAGCTTATTTTTTGAGCCGTTGGGTCAACCGCCCCAACACCTTTTGCAAAGTAAGTATCGGCTGACGCTGCGTCGCTGGCTCTTCTTCAACCAGGCGCGCATCATCCAGATATCGGTAATATTCCCAAAGCTGGCGATAGGGACCTCCGGGACACATCGGTGTGCCGGCCCAGTGGAGATACCGCAGGCGAGTCTCACCGTCATAGAGAGCATGGTCACGGGTGACAAAGTGTTTCATCCCGCCCCAGCTCCCTGGTTCATGAGGTTCTACTTGAGCAATATTAAGCCGCGTCTTGATGCTGTTGAGGACCAAATAGTTCATGATGGGCTGGTCGGTGGTGCCTCCAGAAAAGTCGAAGTAATCTCGATTCTGAGCACATTCTTCTAGCCGGGCAACCATGTCTTCAAGGGTGATTACCCCTGTTTTAGACCCCCAGAGACCGCTATTAAATACGGAGTTGACAATATCGGTGGGGAATATGCCTTGCTCAACAGCCGTTTGGGAAAACACATCCCGCAGCTTGCGGCCCTTGAAATGGTAGTCACAGCAGATAAAATCAGCGCGATCGAGATAGGCCAAAGTCTGGGAGACAGGCTCAAAAAAGAGAATATCGGTATCAATATAAAGAAATTCATCTAGCGGGCCAAACCAAGCGGCAAGCTTACGCATTTTGTTGGGAAGTGCCAAAAAGTCACGGGGAAAAATATCGCTGATTGTTTGGGTAAAGGTGTCTAAAAAATCTAAATCTGGAAACAGCTCGACCTGATAGAGTGCTTGGAGTTTTTTGAAGAGTGTCTGATAGTCGTCGTTAAACGGAATCATGTACACAGGGACATTGGGATCGTGACGGCGCAAACTGGAGAGCAGTGCGATCGCATTATCCCCTACCTTATTATTAGCAACGATATAAACGCCTCTGGTGTGTTGGCCCGTCATGATTGACAATCCTCTTAGGCAAGTCCAATTTTTTTGAGTAACCTGGTCCCTAAAGACGGAGGCTGATTGTAATCAGTTGCCCTACCCTCAAACATGGGCATAGGCTCGTGTAAATAGCGATAGTGCAAAAACGTTTTGCGATAGGGAAAGTCCAGATTCTCTCCACTGCAAACGCGACGAAAGAGCTTCGATGAGAGACCGATATAGTGCAGATAGCTCAGTAATTTGCCATGGTCATACACCAGACCATCCTTTTCTTCAAAATGCTTGGATGACACTGCATTGCCGGTGGCTTTATTCTGATCGCGCCATTCTAAGGCCACGTTATGGACGCTATGGTTGTTGATCTGCACCATGTAGTTGAGCAGCGACTGGTTAGGGGCTCCCATGTAAAGCACCTCCGCATTTCCCTGATCCAGAGTCTCTACCACATGGTCTAACTCGCCTTTAGAAAACAATCCTCGCTTAGAGGCGTAGCAGCCCGAACAAAAGATATCTCGCTGCAGACGTTCTTCAGAGAATACGGTCACTAGTTTGTCAGAATTGACGTTAAAAATATGGCTAAGGTCCTTAAACTGAAAATCATAGACCACCACATCTGCCTGGTTTAACCGCTCGAACATAAAATCTAGCGGCTGCATCACCAGCGTGTCAGCGTCTAAATAGATAAATTCCTCAAACGGTGCCACTGGGTCAAAGGAGACATAGCGATGATTTTCACCCACGCGGTAAAACTGGGTTGTGACACCTGAGGCTTTCCACTGTTGAATGGCTGTTGGATGGGTTTGCCAGACGCGAAGAGAAAAGTCTTCCCAAAATTTGAATAGGTCCGGATTATTGAGCAGTGAGACATTGCTTCGGTTGGCAATCTCAGCGGCGACTCGCTCGATCTGATGGTTGTAGGCAATGACGCAAACTGGAATATGTCCTGAATTTTGTTCAAGACTGTTGAGCAGCGCCACCAGCTGGTCGTAGACAACATCGTTGGCCAGGGTATAGATGCCACGTTTCATAGGAAATCTAATAGATAATGAGTTTAAATAGCAATATGGGCAAACAAGGCGCTCTCTTTTTAGGACGTGGTTGCTGCGGGGCTAGAGGCGGAGGACCGAGGTTTATTCCCCGATGGTGCACCGATGGATTCTAGATTTTCGACCACTCCCAACAGGCTAATGGCAATGTTTTGAGCATGGAGCATAAGTTCTGCCTGCTCGAATGGGTCATCTACATCGTCCTGGATTAGCGCCAGCAGACCAATCATAGAATTTAACTGCGATCGCAGCTCATAGGACGACTGACCAATGGCCTTGCGATAAACCGGTAAAACGCTAGACACCAAACTGTTGCCGTTGGTATGTTCGCGAATGTTTTTGGTTATCTGCATGGCATGGAGTCTGGCATAGGCTCCTCGTTTTTCCAATAGCTCCATATGGGTGCCCACTTCCACCACCTGACCTCGGTCTAAAACGGCAATTTGGTCGGCTTCATGCACCGTTGACAGGCGGTGGGCGATGACTAGGGTGGTGCGATCTCGACTGAGATCGTCAATGGCATTTTGCACCAGCCGCTCCGAAACCGTATCCAATGCACTGGTGGCCTCGTCCAAAATCAGAATATCTGGATCCTGCAATAGGGCCCTGGCAATAGCCAGCCGCTGCCGCTGTCCCCCCGATAGCAGCACGCCGCGATCTCCAATCATGGTGTCAAATCCCTGGGGCAAATTTTTAATAAATTCGTAGGCGTTGGCCTGCTTTGCCGCTTCCTGCAGCTCTGTCTCCGTGGCCTCAGGACGACCGTACAGCAGATTGTCTCGTACCGACGCATTAAACAAAAACGTTTCTTGACTAACAATTCCTAAATTAGACCGATAGCTGCTCAGATCGATCGTTTTTAAATCTAGACCGTCCAGCTCAATAGACCCTGCCGTCGGATCATAAAAGCGAGGCAACAAATCTGCCAGAGTTGACTTACCGGCACCGGAAGATCCCACTAACGCTAACGTTTTACCTTTTGGCAGAAACAGATCAATTCCCTGCAGCACTTCTTGGTCGTGACCAGGGTAGCTAAACCGAATCTGATTAAACCGAATACCGGTTTGCAATGGTCGATAAGGCTGAGCCCCTCTGGGCATAAAAGGCTTATCATCTCGCCGCAGCAGCGCGTTGACCACTTCAACGCTGGCGGAGGTATTGGCTAGAGTACTGCGCTGACTGTTGAGCTGACCGATAAACGGCAGTGTTCTAAACAAAATAATCAAATAAGTCAGCAGTGATGACGAAAACAGCTCCAGCTGGTTACTAAAGGCCACCCGCCCCAAGACAGCAATCAGCATTAGCGCCAATATATTGATAATTTCGTTAAACGGACCAATGCCTGCAAACACTAGCTGAGAACTAAACTCAGCGCTTTCTCTATCAATGATGATGTTGTCCAAATGGTCATATTCGCGTTCCTCATTGGCCGTTGCTTTCACCAGACGGATACCCGACAACACTTCAAACACCCGTGAGGAATAGGCTCTAGACGTTTCAGACAGACGCTTACCCAGAATCTTAGAGCGTTTGACAACAAACTGATTGAGCAGCGTCACCGATCCCAGGGTCACCATTGAAATCACCGTCAGCTGCCAGGACGTGAGCACCAGTAACGTCAAAAAGACGGCAATAGTGATTAACACCACCCCAATGCGAACCAAATTTCTAATTGCAATGGTGGTGCGATTGACTTCGACGTTGAGCTGATTGATCAAATCGCCAATCTTAGTCTGAGCAAAGTAGCCTAAGTCTACATCTAGCAGTAGACGTAGCCCCTGCCGTCGTAGCGACATGGCTAGTTTACGGTTTAGCGCCCCAGCCGTTAGAGCGCTGGCGTAGGACGATAAACTTTTGAGGACAATCACAGATACTACGGCTGCTGCCATGACGGGTAGGCGAGCATTCTCATGCAGTCCGTCAAATACGCTAAGAAAGCGTTGCAAAATGGGGGGGAGTGAATCTGTATAGCTAGCCGACTGCCCTAATAGCTCCAGCAAGATCGGCAAAATTAGTAGGGTGCTAACACCGCTAAATAGCGCCCCTGAAAACCCCAGTACTACGGTAAAAAATAAGAGAACTGGATACCTTAAAAGCGACTTAAATAATAAACGGGTAGAAGACATAATATAGACAGGGGACGCGTAATAGATGCAGTGTTGGTTGGTCGTTTCTAAGCTAGAAACCGGTTTATCAAACTAAATCCATCGCTGCTAGGGCAGATTTATTCATAGCGAGGGTCGGCAACGCCATTACGGTTATAACCTAACCGATTCTGCAGAGGTTTCTTGAGACACTGCTGAATCAACGGACGCAGGGTTTCAGCCATGGCATCAACGCTGTAATGCTGCAAACAGCGCTGCCGTGCCAGCTGGCCTCGATGCTGGGCCGCTTGGGGATCGCTCAAGATGGTCTGTAACATGTCGGCTAGGGCCACTGGATCATTGGGGGCAACTAGGTAGCCTGCATCTCCTAAAATCTGAGGGATATCTCCCACTGTGGTCGAAAGAATTGGCTTGGCCATTGCCATCCCGTCAGTCAGTTTGATGGGAAACTGAGCCTTGGCCGTAGGCGTATCCCGCTGGGGAACCACGACGACATGGGCCGCTGATACCACCTCAGCCATTTGGTCTTGGGGAAACCGAGGGAGCTTAATCAACCATTGTGGCCAGCGTGCCATTAAGCGATCTTCATAGTCATCGGGCTTACGTCCTCCCACAATCACTAGGCGCAAATCATGCTGTCCCAGCCGGTCTAAGGCGCTGAGGACATCTTCTAATCCTTTATGGGGTCGGGCCGTGCCAGGAAACATCAGGACCCGATAGTTCGATAAACCGTACTTCTGACGGCTAGCATCGGGGCTAAAGCGTTCTGGGTCAAATATGTGGGTGTCTTTACTGTTGGGTAAATAGTGGCCGCCGTACTTTTGCTGGAGAAATTGATTATTTACTGTCACAGCATCGGCCTGCTGTACCCAGCGTTCTCCCAGAGCAATATAGAAGGGATGCCCCAAATCTCGTAGGGCCCCATCAGATTTAAAGATGTCACGGGCCAGCTGCTTGATAGATGGGCGATAGGTGTAGCGATCGCCCCCAAACCAGCTCAGCTCCCAATCGTCGATGTCCAGCAGCACCGGTCGGCGAGTATATGCCTTGTTAAGCAAAGCCAGTCCTAGACTAGTGGGGCGTGGCTTAATGGCGTAAATCACGTCACCTTGAATCCGGCTTAAAACCTGGGTGGCTGAACCTACAAATCCAGGGAGTCGCTTGCCAGGGACCGGTGATACTGTCAGACCCGTTGGCGGTGGCGGATATATGGCATCCCCAAATTGACAGCCAATCACCTCGACGCTGTGGCCCAGCCGTTGCAAAATCTGACTAACTAAATAGACACGGGTCATGCCGCCACCAGAGACGTCTGGCGCAAGCACTGACACTTTGATGGCGGCAGTGTTGGATGGTTGTACCAATGTGTGTTGCATTCCCCCTACTGACCCTAAGTGCTGAGCAGGCACTATTGCATCAAGCTTTCCCGTTTGATTCGCATCCTATCTCAGTGGGTGGATCCAGACAGATGCCTGGATTTCATCTTTGTTGAAGATTTATATCTATAGCTGATAGCAAATTCAAACCACAGACCCTAGGTACAAGCCGCTTCTGTCGGTAGGGGCTCGCTCGGTTCTTCGGGAGGTAGCTCCAACACCAAATGTCCCAAACTCCCTTTACGAAAGTCATTGAGCAGTCGATGGGCCGTCCGCTCTAGGTCGTCATTATGATGCTGGGCCAGCCGGTTCAAATAGGTTTCACCGGTACAAGGCGTGCCGGTGTCTGAAATAAGCGGCAGATTATAGCGAGATGCGATCGCACTTCCCCCATCCTGACCATCCACCTCCTTGAGCAAGTCTACAAATGCTGAGGCCACTCGCTGCGTATCATAGGCCGCATTGCCAATGTCATCACAAATTGCCAGCTTGAGTGCTACTGCCTGGTCGTTTAGCTTTAACGGAATAATTCCTGGCGCGTCCAGCAGCTCAATCTCATTTGAAATTCGCACCCAGCGCAGCTGCCGTGTCACTCCCGCTCGACGCTCACTCACCACGACCTTGCGCTTGAGCAAACGATTGATCAAAGCCGATTTCCCCACGTTCGGAAACCCAATCACCACTGCCCGCACCGGCCGCGGTTTCATCCCCCGACTCTTGCGGCGAGCATTCATCGCCTTACCGGCTTCTTGAGCCGCCCGCAGCAGGTTTTGTACCCCTTTACCTTGCTTGGCATTCGTAAAATAGACCGTCTGTCCCTGGGCCTTAAACCAAGCCTGCCAGGACTGACGGGCTGCTGGCGAAATCATATCTACCCGATTGAGCACCAGTACCCGTGCTTTATCGCCAATCCAACCATCCACATCAGGATGATGCGTTGCCAGCGGGATCCGGGCATCCCTCACTTCCAACACCACATCCACCCGCTTTAGCTGGTCCTTGAGCGAGCGCTCTGCCTTCGCAATATGACCGGGATACCACTGAATAGCTGGCGAAGACATAGCAAACAAAGATGTAGTCAGCAATCTATATTAGCCGTCAGCCTACCCTACGGGACCACCATCACCGGACAAGGTGACAAATTGATCACCCGATTACTGACGCTCTCAGACTGACCTTCCGGCGTCAAACCAATCCCACGGCAGCCCATCACAATCAGGTCTGCTGACATTTCATCAGCCACATCACAGATTACAAATGCCGGATTCCCCTCTCGCTCAATTGCTTCTGTATCAATCCCTTGGCCCGTAAACACAGCCTTAGCCTTTTCCAAAAGCTGGGCTACCGCCTCAGGTGATGACTGCTCTGGGTGAGCCATACCAGAGCTGTTAGCAGATTCGACAACTGATAGCAAAATCAAATGACTTTGATGATACTTCACCAACTCCGCCGTCTTCAAAGCGGCCTGCTGCGCTTCTGGACTGGCATCTATCGGAAACAAAACAGTCTTAAACATAGCGTGAGAAAACCCTAGACTTCGATCAAAAATCAGAGCCGCAATAAGCGATAATACCTAGTGAGTAAAGAAAATGTATCAACGCTTTACACCTAGGGTAATCAAGCTTGTCCTAGCTTTGAAGTGGGGCGTACGTAACGTAACAAAACTGCATTAGGAGGAAGTTCTGTGGCAAAGAAATCCGTCACCGATTTGTCAGCGGCTGATCTGTCAGGCAAACGCGTGCTGATGCGCGCAGATTTTAATGTGCCTCTCGACGATCAAGGCAACATTACTGATGACACTCGGATTCGGGCAGCGCTGCCTACTATCCAATCACTGACTAGCAAGGGGGCCAAGGTCATTCTATGCAGTCACTTTGGTCGTCCCAAAGGCAAAGTGGTTGATAGCATGCGTTTAACTCCCGTTGCCGTACGCCTATCTAAACTGCTTGGCCAAGATGTGATCAAATGCGACGACTGCATCGGTGACGATGTTAAGACTGCTGTAGACGGTATGTCTGATGGTCAGGTTGCCCTACTGGAGAATGTTCGATTTTACGAAGGTGAGACCAGTAACGATCCTGAGTTTGCTAAGAACCTGGCGTCTGTGGCTGAGCTATATGTAAACGATGCGTTTGGTACGGCTCACCGCGCCCATGCGTCTACCGCTGGCGTCACCGAGCATCTCAGTCCTTCTGTGAGTGGCCTACTCATCGAAAAAGAACTGAAGTACTTACAAAGTGCTGTAGACAGTCCTCAGCGTCCTTTCGCGGCTATCGTGGGCGGCTCTAAAGTTTCCTCCAAGATTGGTGTAATCGAAACCCTGCTTGAAAAGGTAGACAAGCTATTTATCGGCGGCGGTATGATCTTTACCTTCTATAAGGCTCGTGGCCTGAACGTAGGTAAGTCCTTGGTCGAGGAAGATAAACTAGCGCTGGCAAAGGAACTAGAAGCTAAGGCCAAAGAGAAGGGTGTCGAGCTACTGCTTCCCACTGATGTCGTGGTTGCTGACAACTTTGCCCCCGACGCCAACGCTCAGACTGTGAGCGTTGAAGCAATTCCCGATGGCTGGATGGGGCTAGATATTGGCCCTGACTCCATCAAAGTATTCCAAGCAGCGCTGGCTAACTGCAAAGGCGTCATTTGGAATGGCCCCATGGGGGTATTTGAGTTTGACAAATTTGCTGCGGGTACCGAAGCGGTTGCTAACACGCTAGCTGACATTACCGAGACTGGCTGTATGTCCATTATCGGTGGTGGTGACTCCGTTGCTGCAGTCGAGAAAGTAGGCGTTGCTGAAAAGATGAGCCACATTTCTACGGGCGGTGGTGCCAGCCTTGAGCTGCTAGAAGGTAAGACTTTACCCGGTATTGCGGCTCTAGATGACAAGTAAGAATCTGAACAACTCTACAAAGAGTCTCTAAATCGAAGTCCCCGCCTACGGGTGGGGACTTTTGGTTTGTAGATAAACTATAGACAAGTAAGTTCTTCAGAGAGGTCAGGGTGAGTACGCTTCAAGTTGCTCTGTCGAATATCTCCCTCTCCCATATGTTCAATTGTCTACGGTAGACAAAATTGTTGCCTAAGACTTTACTCCCTTCACCAATTCGCGTTGCTCCATAAGGCTGCTCGTTCGCCAGCTACCTCGCCTATCATGATTAAAAGTCAGTGAGACGTTAGATTTCCTGCGCTATCACGATCTCATCAGAGATAGTCAAAATAAACCTGTCCGTAATACTTCGGAACTTATCTACAGCATGGCTTCCTCGAAGTCAAAAACGTTTGAAAGGAAATGCATGGAATACTATGCAGAGAGAATACTAAATCTATTTGACCCAGATTTTTTCGAGGAAACAGAAAATATTGAAGCTTTCGAAAGACTAACTCTAGGTAAAGCGCCTTCTCTAGAAAAAGTCAATCAGATAAAGGAACGTCAAGGTCATCTGTGATACCAATTCGTATAGAGTTCGCTACAAGTCAGAAGAGCCGTGATGCATCTTAGGACTTGGCCATGGCTGACATCCGCAAAATCGAGATTGGCGAGTCAGCCGACAGCTGAAAACTTGTCTTAAACAGGAGTCAAACGCACTCAAACGCGAAAAACTCCAGGTCCTATAGTGGATTCAAATGAGGCATTCGTCGCAGCTAAATATCCTCGCTGATCGTGGAGGTCATCATCGCATTATGGTTTCAAAGACATCTGCATATGTAAAAGTTGAAATTTATGGACAGCTTGGTCCTAGGTGAGAGAATTTTGAGATCGCTGATCTAGGGGATGGACCGATCGGTAACCTACTGCTATTTAACAGCCCTTCACAGTCAAAGTCATCCCGAGGAGCAGCAATGCCACGATTTTTACTAAAAAGCTCTTTCACCTAGGCGCGCTCATACAATATCTATGCTACGAGTGCTTTCGCTCGACTGGCTAAAGCCTCAGCTGTTAATCCATTAAAGGCAAACAGCTGACCCGCATTAGCAGTTGTTTCGCCGCGTTTCCAGGCCATAACATCGCGGGGAAGAGAACTGCGTAACATAACGGGCTCAACCATAGCACTAGCTCCGCCGGTAATCCCGAGCAGAGCATCACCTGCAAACAGGGTGTTGAAATCTGCGTCACTCAAGAACGTATCATCGCCGTTACGGCAGGTGTCCCAGGCGACATCAGTGGCACGATAGAGACATCTAGGACTGACAATGCCAACCACTTTGGAGCCAATTCCTTCTTGGGCTAACGCTGCTGTGGCCTCTAAAACAGGAATAAGCATCATATCACCGACCACTGCAAAGACAACGGTTTTGTCCCCTGGTGTTTCTTGCAGAACAACTGCACCTGTCTTTAGAGCCTCACGGGTTTGATCCAGGGTTGTCCGGATGGGCAAGGGCGATTTGCTGGCGGTAATGGTAATCCCTTTGTTGCTGGTGCCGACAGCCCACTCGTAACAGGCTTGAATACTGTTGGCATCAATGGGAAACAAGGGAAATACATTACCATTGCGCATCATGGCGGCAAAGTAATTCTCAATTTCAGGTCGCTGGTGAGTCCAGCCATTACGTCCCTGCTCTAGCGCCCCTGCGGTAAATAGACAGATGGTAGACGGGGTATCCCGTCGCAGCTCTGCCATTGCCTGGGTGACGGTTTGCCAAATGGGTAAACCGTTGATAGCAAAAGATTCGTAAGAACACCATAGACTACGACCGCCAAATAGGGCTTGGGCGGCGGCCAAGCCGGCGCAGGCATCTTCACTTAGCGGTTCGTATACTTGACCGTCTGGGCCTTGAAAGTACAAATCATCCACGGTTGGGTGAACAATTTTGAGAGCCTGGTTAATGTTGTTAATACCTGAGGCGGCGTTGCCATCAGCATTGGTGACAACAAAGCTGGAGTCTTGCTGGCCCACGTGACCGACTAGCAATCCCATGGCTGTTGTGGCTACCTGCTTGTCACCTCCCACGGAGAACTCGTTTAGGGGAAGTGACCCCAGGTCTGCTAAGGCACGTTCGGATTCGGTGACAGCCGTCTTTACATTAGGACCGCCGTTGGAGCGCTCAAAATTGGTGCGGACTAAGTCCCAACCGGCAGCGGGCAGGGCTCGTGTCTTTAGGGCCGCTACAATGTAGTCTTTTTCGGGGTTATCACCTGGATAGAGGTTGTGGGATTTAGCACCTCGTTTGTGAACACCTGCTCCTTTGAGCTGCTTAACGATGAGTACGGTTAGGGTCCCGGAAAGTGCTTGTTTGGCCGCTTTGTCAGTGGCTTCGAGTACGGCTTGGGTAAAGGCCATACGCTGTTTGAGTGAGAATGCGGTGCTGTCGACATAGGCACCTGGCTGGTCGGCATCGTCATAGTCTTTAGCATCCACCAAAATCACATCCTTAAAGCCGTGTCCCTGCCAGTAGGCAACCATGGCTTCGTTGGACTGGGTGGAGACCATGCTGTGGTGCTCTTGGGAAAAGCCATTCCACACCAGGATTGGCAGGAAATTAGTGGATTGGGGATAGGCCGTTGTGAAATGGCCGATGCTGCTCATAATATAGGGTTCGCCTAGCCCCCCATCGCCAATGGTCACTGGAAACAGGGTGTCGGGGTAGAGCTTGGCTCCGGCCATGGCAAAATGCTGCCCCTGACCCAGGGGACCCGCCGGATTGAGTAAGCCTGGAATTTGACCGGAAAGATGCCCCAAGAGACCATGGGTTTCGCGGAAACGACTGCAAAGCTGGCTGACGGTATCGATCCCCATAGCTTCAAGGGAACGGTCTAGGAAAACTGTGCTGTAGAAGCCAGGAGCGTGGTGCCCCACCTCTGTAATTAAATTTTTGTAGCCCAGCATGACCAGAGCAGCAATGCCATCGGCGATACTGGCAAAACCACCGGGGTGTCCAGACTGTTTGCTGGCGGCCATCTGTAGGGTGAGATAGCGTAGGGCGTCGGCGGCCAGAATAGTCTGGTAGACGGCTTTGGGGTCTGTGGGAGATGCGATCGCACGCTGACCCTCACCGATGGCTGCCGTATCTAGATAGCCCTCTACCTCAGCAGGGGCCTGACCAAAATATTGAATACCGTCACAGAATGCCGGAGTAGCGGAAGCAGTTACCGTCATGAACTTTGGACCCCTGAACTAAATATGGGCAACGATGAGCGAGCAGTGTAGCGAGCACTCCACTAAGGACTCCCGCATCTGCTACCTCTCTAAATCATAGCCTAAATTCAATAGTAAACTGCTTAATCATAGATAAAGCAGTGGTTAATACAATACTTTTACTGCCGGGTCTCTATCTTAAAAAGTCTTTTCAGCAAGGAGTGATAAAAATAGTGTCAATGAATCATTGTGTGTCAATTATGGTTACGGCCGCTGTGATGGTGGGGAGTCTTCCGGTGCAGGCGTCTCCCTCTGTGATTGAAAACGCGTTACTAGCATTTTTTCGATCAAATCGTCTGAGGATGGCTGATGATTGATCCAGCTGGCAAAGCGCTGAGCAATTGGCAAGAGCAGCGCAAACGGGCTAGTAAATCCAGAAAAAATATGTAGACCTTCCACGCCTGGGATCGGACCCACGAGAGGCAATCCATCGCGACTAAACGTCACTAAACAGTGTCGCCACTGTCCTGGAACATTTGCTAGACAGGGAAGCTGGGGCGAAATTCCTTGACGAATAGCGGTCTCGCTCTGATCGGCATCTACAAATGTGGGCTCTAAATCGCTACGAAAGCGACTGACCTGACCAATGTAGGTAGACCCGTCTAAAAACTGAATCATCCCAGCGTCTAAAATGGACGGAGCGATTTGACATGACGGCTCATCCCACAGATGGTCTTGGGCCGGGTCACTAGCCATAGCTTCGGCTTCAAACCGATCGGCAACAGCCGACATAATCAGCGTACGCAAAGACTGTTCTACCTTAGGGAGGGCAACAATCTCGGCATGAGTGTGGTAGAGCGCCACCGACAGATTTGTCTCTCTCAGCAGCTGTCGGCTGTAGCCCCCGGCAGTAACAACAACATTGCCAGCAGCGTATGCCTGGGTTGGGGTCATCACGCCAGTAATTCGGTCTTTGATGCGAACTAAACCGGTGACCTCAGCGACCATTTGCTGACCCCCCAGCTGGCGAAAAGCCTGATTAAACGCATCCAGTGTTTTGAGCGGATTGACATGACCGTGTTTAACGGTAAATGCGCCCCCAATGGCCTCAGGATTGAGCTGAGGTTCAAGCTCATGGGCATCCTGGGCTGAAATCAGACGAGGTGCGATCGCAAATGGCTTGTACTGATCGACTAAACCGATGCCATCTACATCTGGTGCAAACGTCAGTAGCAGATCCAGTTCGCGAAATTCAGTGGTGGCTCCCAGTTCTTCAGACAGCTGCCGATGCCGGGCGATGCCTGCTTGCGCCAGTTCTCTTGTTAGGGGTGTAGTCCCCGACCAGTAGGCAATGCCACCGTAGCTGCAGCGGGTTGCACTATCCGGATTCCCATCATCTACTAAGAGGACTGCCAAACCTAACTTTGCCAGTTCATAGCTGAGGGTGGCACCCGCGATACCATTGCCAATTACAATCCAATCAAATGTCTCCATGCAGCACCCTGTAGAACATCAGTTAGAGCATTCGTGTTTCCTGGTTCTTACAGTAGCGAAGATTTGCCCCAAGCCCGCGCTATGCCGCACAGCCAAACAAACTATCTAAATAGAGATGATTAATATGGGGTTGATTGACCCCGTTTTGGAGCAAAAACAGAGACAGCGCGGCCTGCATCATCCGTTCCTGGCTCCACAGTTCGTGGGTATCTAAATAGTCTTGAATAGACAGATGTAGACTTTCAGGAATTTCTACCATCAGGCTGATAGTGGTTGGTGCTGTAGCCATTAAACAAAAGCTCCTTCAAATATATAAATGCAACAACCTAGCCACTGGCTAGCTGCACCTTAGACAACGTAAGAGAAAAGTTTTGGCTCCCTTGGGCAAGTGGAGCTTCATTGTGCAGGAGCCCATGGGAATTGGCAATGCCTCCGACTCTTTAGATTTTTCTAACAACAACATTGGGTTTACGAAACAATGGGGCTTGAGACGATTTTTTGTGATGTATTGTTACCCAGCTGCCTGCTTTCCTATGCAGAAGTTGTTTTCCACAGAAACCGTGAATTTGCTTAGTTTTGGTTACAACCTGGGGAAAACTCTGCCCTGTATGTGGAAAAGCTGAGGAAATCTCTGGGGAAAACAGAATCTGTTATTAAGAAATATATTTCTAGGGATTTCATTGACTTTGCATATTTCTTTGAAGACGGTAAAACCTATGGACATGGCTTTTCGCTGTTTTGGGCTAAAAGAGTAACCCGATCTGTTGGCAACGTCGTATATCAGGATCTCGTAGATGAAACCCTAGTTTGGCTCAGCTTTTGCGATCGCATAGTTTAGGAGACAAGCCGCTGACTGCTGGGCGATTTCCTACAGCAGCCGACGAATCTATCCTGAGAGGTGACAGTGTCTTTATTGCTTATATTTGGTAAGAAATCGATCGAGCTGATTGGCAAAGGTTTCGCGATCGCGGCTGCTCATAGCGGCTGGGCCACCCGTTTCAATCCCACTATTACGCAGTGATTCCATAAAATTTCGCATCGATAGCCGCTCTCGAATATTGCCCTTGTCATAAAATTCTCCCCTAGGGCTAAGGACATAGCCTCCTTTTGCGATCGCATTGGCGGCCAGAGGGATATCGGCTGTAATCACCAGTTCGCCAGGTGACATCTGCTGCACAATGTAATTATCAGCCACATCGAATCCAGAGCGAACCTGTACCCATTCAACATAGGGCGACCCTGGAACCTGCAGGGGCGCATTAGCCACCAACGTCAGCTGGATCTGTAAGCGTTTAGCCGCTCGGTACAAAATCTCTTTAATAACATTGGGGCAGGCGTCGGCATCGACCCAGATTTTCATTGATTTGTTGTATGGCGTTAGCTATCAAAAGACGATTGCTGCGTTGAGGGACGGATCAATCTGGAGCCACTGATTTTGACAGGTCTCTACCATAAAAGTCGCCCCTAGGTTTAGCCATGTCAGACAAATCATAGGCCCATAGACGTAAACAGACAATGCCTGCCGTTGTCTGCTGGTTATTCTCTAGACCCGCAGCGGTCATAAAATAGCCTCTGCCAATTTTGACAGAGGCCACAAGAGCCTGGTTTAGAAAGAGAACAACAATACCTTAACCAGGAACGAATCTGTAAGGTATTCGCTAGGATGCACATCCAAACAAACTATCCAGATAGAGACTATTGATATGGGGTTGATTAATACCATTTTGCATTAAAAAGAGAGAAAGGGCGGCCTGCATGACCCGCTCTTGGCTCCATAGTTCGTGAGTGTTTAAGTAGCTCTGCATGGACAGATGTAAGGATTCAGGAATCTCGACCATGAGGCTGACAGTAGCTGTCGTTGTAGCTGTAGTAACTGGGGTCATTAATTTCACGCCTCTTTAAAATCACACACCATAAACCAGGGCCCTGGAACAGTCTTCTTACCCTATCGTTGCGACCAAACGAGATCTGCAACATCGAAGTCATAGGGCAAGAAAGATTGAGGCCGCTTGATTCGGTGGAGCTTCATTGTGCAGGAGTCGATAGCAATTGGCAATGCCTGAGATTCTTTAGGTTTTCCTAATTCGAAATTATGGCTGACGAAACCAAGAGGTCTTAGGCAGTATTTTTGTTACATACCGTTATGTTTTGAGGTCGCTCCCGATCGCTATGGGTTTTCCACAGAACGTCTCTAAGTACTCTGCTCTGGTAAGAAGCTGGGGATAACGTTGAGTCACCTGGGGAAAAGCTGAGGAAAGCTCTGGGGAAAACTATCTCTTTGGTTAAGAAATGTAAAATCCCGTATTTGCCTAACCTTCAGTTAATTTCCTGACGATGCTAGGGTGCTCAAATGTTTGCTGTGACTGGGTTTGAGGCGATTTTTAGCGCTCGTTTCCAGATAGGCTCACCTGTACGAATTGTTGTATATGGATGGCTTATCTTTCTTAAAAGAATGAGATAGATCAAACATAAGGCGGTGCCGATCCTGGGAATACTTGTGTCGGCTAGGTCCAGGCTATGGGTGATTTTTTACAGATTGTTTCATTCGCCAAATCAGCAACTTTAAAGTAAGAAACCGCCGTTAACACCAAGGTTTACAGCGGTTTCGGTTTAGATATAGAGAGTTAGGCGATAAGGAGTTCCGTTTGCCTATGGGGTTTAGATATAGAGAGTTATTCAATAATGCGTTTGTCTATGTCCCCAATGTAAGCCGAAATGAAATCGCTGTCTCTGATTGAGAGCGATGCCTACGGTCTCCTTATAAACCCATCAATTTTCCTTAGACTGTGCTGACGATCACGGCGGGGTTGATGGCGCTAGGGATGGATTTGATTGAGGATCATTCGCAGCCGGTCGTAATCATCCTTAAGCAGGGTGCCAACGGTGCGTCCGGCTTGTACTAGCCAATCTCGCTCAAACTGCCGGAGCTGATAAACTTCTCGAATAGCGGCAGCTACTAAACTCTCGCTGGGTACAGCACTGACCTGCAGCAGCGTTCGTAAAAAATCTAGCTCTTCTGTAAACTCAATGACCTCATCGGGGGCGCAGCGATATACGGCCTGGTGTACCTGGGGCGGGCGCGGAGGTAAATGCTGATAGCATCGATCCGATGGGCTGTGACTATCTGACGTCTGGAAGCCAACAATCGCTACTCGAAACTCGGTTTTGAGCATGGCAAAAATTTGCGGCTGCTGCTGGCGCAAATCTGCCAGCGACATCCCTAAGGCCCGAGCTCGATGTACCGAGTCAATGGGGCTAGTGGTAGCGTAATAAACCACCCCATAAATCTGGTTACTGGCTTCTTCGTCAAAAGACTTCACCCAGCTACCAAAGGGCGGCATTGCTGGAAAGCTCAGATCCTCGGGTTCTAGACATTGGGCCAAGAATTCAGTTGTCGCTGTTTCAATTACCTCAGCAATGTGGCCTGGGCTGCGATCTCGCCCAGTTAGCTGCGGTAGAGGAAGACGCATAGCGGCACAGTACAAACGTCTTCAGTACATTAGCACCATGCTCAAAAAATAACATCCTCAGAGGCTTACCCTGAAGGTCTCATCAGATTGGCTTCCATAGCGGGGTCTTACTTTTTGCCGCGCTTGGGCTTGACCACTTCAATATCTGACAATCTAAAGGTGACGAGCTTATCCCAGTTACCCCCTTCAAATAGCACGGCCACCTTGCCGTCTGTAATTCGCTGGACTAATCCCTGAAACCCGTAGTATGTATCATTTACATTTGTCACCTTTACAGGAGAACCAGGCAAAATTATCATTGGTGTCGTTTTACTAGAGTTTCAGCTACTAGTCTAATACTCCAGCTGCGCTCCTCAGTTCAAGTTTAGAACTTTAACCGATGCTGAAAATTGGCTACCGACTCCACAATGCCGATGGCAATAAAATTGGTTAGCAGTGACGATCGTCCATAGCTCATCCAGGGAAGCGGAATGCCTGTAATGGGGGCCAATCCGATGGTCATACCAATATTGACTACCACCTGAAAGACAATCATCGACAGCACGCCGATAGCCAACAGCGACCCAAAATTATCCTTTGCATTTTGGGCAATGACAATCAGCCGCAAACAGATAAACCAATAGGCCAGCACGATGACCAGCGCTCCCATAAACCCCAGCTCCTCACCCAGGGCTGAGAAAATAAAATCAGTATGTTGTTCAGGGATAAAACTCAGCTGTGTTTGGGTGCCATGAAATAGACCACGTCCCCAAAGTTGACCAGACCCGATAGCAATACGCGACTGAATCAGGTGATAGCCACCCCCTAAAGGGTCTTGCTCAGGATTCAAAAATAGAGTGAGGCGATCGCGCTGATAGTCCTGTAGCAGCCCCCATATTAGTTCACCAATTTTGCCAGCGACGGAGTTGATAACCACCATGACCAGCGTGCTGTACCAGCGCAAAGGGAGTGTCATCCAGGCAATGATGCCGACTAAAACGACCCAACCTATCCACGCAGGGATATAAAGATTGAATATAATGGCTGCCACCAGCGGAGATATTAGCAGCAGCAGCCAGCCTGGGTTCATATTGCTCCAATAGAGCATTCCCAGTACAATCGCGCCAAATACGAGCGATGTACCTAAGTCCGGTTGCAAAAAGATAAGCGCCCACGGTACCGCCGTAATCGCCAGGGCCTTCAGTAGTCCTCCCAGGGTGGTAGATTCTCGATCTTTAAGCGTGGCAGCCAGGGTGATAATAATGCCGATCTTGGCAAATTCTGACGGCTGAATGTTGAATCCTCCGATACTGATCCAGCTTTGGGCACCGTTACCTACGGTGCCGATCAGCATTACCGCTACCAGGGAGATGTTGGTAATTAAATAGATAACCCAGCGCCATTCCAGCAAAGATTCATATCGGCTGCGGGCTAGCCACATGCATAGAGCAACGCCAAGAACGCACATGGTGACGTGGTTCCAGGCTAAATCGGTTTCCCCGGTATAGAGTCGAGTGCTGGCAATCAGCAGACTCGAAAACAGAGTAATACCAATAGGAAAGAACAGGAGTAGCCAGTCAATACCGCGCCAGGGGTGAAGCCAGCGATGAAACCATTTTCCTAAAAATGTGGTTTGAGCCATCAGCAAAAATTACCTGTAAGCAGACGCCCTGCAAACGTCTCTACGGATGGATAATACTATGAAAACTTAAGTCAGTGCAGCGATCGAGACCTTAGCCGCTACCTGCTGAGAGATTTTAGTCAGGGCGGTGGCGGAGGCTGAATCAGGCTGAGCCAGGACAATAGGTTTACCTGCATCCCCCCCTGCTCGCACCGGCATCTCTAAAGGCACACAGCCTAATAGCGGTACTCCTAATGCTTCAGCCGCTTTTTCCCCACCTCCGGAGCCAAAAATGTCATAGCGCTTGTCTGGCATGTCGGGGGGAATAAAGTAGCTCATGTTTTCCACAATGCCCAACACTCGCACGTTGAGCTGCTGGAACATTTTGAGACCGCGCCGGGCATCGGATAGGGCCACATCCTGGGGGGTGGTGACGATGACCGCACCCGCCATGGGCACGGCCTGAGCCATGGTCAGCTGAGCGTCCCCCGTGCCCGGTGGCATGTCCACAACTAAGTAGTCCAGATCGCCCCACTGCACCTGATACAAAAACTGCCGAATGATGCCATTAAGCATGGGACCTCGCCACACAACGGGCTGATCTCGATCAATCAAGAAGCCCATAGAGACTAGCTTAACGCCATGGTTAAAGGCAGGTTCTAGTTCCTGTTGACCGCCGGTGCCGTCCCGGACTACCACATTGCCATCTGTAAGCCCCATCATGATAGGGGCGTTAGGGCCATAGATATCAGCGTCTAACAGGCCAACTTTGGCTCCTGCTTTTGCTAGGGCCACGGCTAGGTTAACGGCGACGGTGCTTTTGCCCACTCCACCTTTACCACTGGAGACGGCCAAAATATTTTTGACGTTGTCAATGCCTTGCTGGTCTGGCAGGGCAGACTTTTGCTGAGGGGTTTCGGCAGTAACTTCAACAGAAACTGAGGCAACACCGGACAACGCTTTGACCGCTTTTTCGCAATCTTCGACGATAAATTCTTTGAGCGGACAGGCTGGTGTGGTGAGGACCAGGGTAAAACTCACCTGACCATTGTCGATGGCCACGTTACGGATCATGTTGAGCTCTACCAGGCTTTTTTGCAGCTCAGGATCTTGAACAGGGCGCAGCGCGTCCAGAATTGCCTCAGTGGTCGGCATCATGTTTGTAAAAAGGGATGGACAAAGTCTTAAGAGAATATTTGCCCTCCATTCTAAAGCTTTCGTGCCCAATGCCAGGCTGTACCGATATTGTCATTGCTGATGGTTTAGCTAAAGATGTCTCGATACTGATTGGGCATTATGCTAGACGGGGTAGCTTGTTCAGCAGCTTGGGCCAGCGCCGCAGCGACCCTGGCGGCATAAGGGCGTAAAAATGACCAGGCCACGGGGGATAGCCAGCCTTTAAGTTTAATCGAGTAAGAAATTCTAGTGCCACACAGGGTTGATTCAAGGCGATAGACGGCACGCTCTTCTAATCCGGGGACTGGAAAAATTCGCAGACTAATGTATTCACCAGGCAGTACATTTTCTACAAAAATTTTGATGGGCACCGGCACCCAGCGGGCAAATACTCGGTAGATAAGCCCAGGTTTGGCCTGCTGGCCGTTGGGAGCATTGGTGGATGTAATTAATGGATGCCAGGACGCTAATCCGGCTAGGTCGTTCATTTTTTGCCACAGAGCTTCAACTGAGGCGGTACTGCTCACTTGATAATGCTTTTCCAGGATACGCTGACTCCTCTGGACGAGAGCGGGGTGACCGTTGGTCTGAGAGGGGGAGCGATGAAAGTATTGTTTTAGTGGCTGGAACCAGGGTAAAAGCATAGAGGGGCGAGCGTTGTGCTGTTGCGGCTCTGTCGTCCTACCAAATCGGTCATGGCTAGAAATGACCGCTCCTTCAGGCGTTGAAGACGTATTTTTTATCTTGAAAGGCATTTTAACGCTGAGTTAACAGTTCGCTGATCTCATCAGCTGAGAAAGCCGCTAGAACGGCTCTTCCACATAGGGTTGAGCTTTTGTCAAGGATTGTCACACTGTGTGTCATCTTCGATAAAAAAGGTCAAAATCATGATTCATTAGTGGTTATTAGCTGCATGTTGGAAACTGTGCTGGTCACAGATCTTAGACATCGTCAGCAACGGTCATAATCAAATCTTGTTTTTTTAGCTCTAGATCGCCATGGTCATCGCTTCTACGCAGAACTCTACGCAGAAGACATCTAGTCCGGTTGCTCCTCCCAGTGATTCGCGTGAGCGGGTCAGTGCCGGCTTTAAAGGACTTCAAGATCGTATTTGTCAGAAGCTGGCCGAGGTAGATGGTGTAGGTCAGTTTGTCGAAGATCAGTGGACTCGTCCCGACGGCGGCGGCGGTCGCTCTCGGGTGATGAAAGAGGGCGATGTATTTGAACAGGGTGGTGTCAACTTTTCAGAGGTTTGGGGCGATCGTCTACCGCCTTCAATCCTGATGCAGCGGCCTGAGGCTGAAGGGCATGGATTTTACGCAACTGGAACATCCATGGTGCTGCACCCTCGCAGCCCTTATATTCCGACGGTTCATCTTAACTATCGTTATTTTGAGGCAGGGCCGGTTTGGTGGTTTGGGGGTGGTATTGACCTGACCCCTTACTATCCCTTCGAAGAAGACGTGGTTCAGTTTCATCAGACGCTAAAAGCAGCGTGCGATCGCAACCATCCTGAGTATTACAACACCTTTAAATTATGGTGTGATGAGTATTTCTATCTAAAGCATCGCCAAGAAACTCGTGGCGTAGGCGGTGTCTTTTTTGACTACCAAGACGGGACGGGTGAACTATATCGTGGCCCTAATCAAGACGGACCTGCGGCTAAACACAGTCAGCAGCTAGGAGCGCCCGCTCAGCGCAGCTGGGAAGATTTGTTCAAGTTTGCCATTGACTGTGGAGATTCATTCCTGCCGTCCTATGTTCCCATCGTAGAAAAGCGTCGCGATACCCAGTACGGTGAGCATCAGCGTAATTTTCAGCTCTACCGTCGCGGTCGCTATGTAGAATTTAACCTGGTCTATGACCGGGGCACTATTTTTGGTCTGCAGACCAACGGTCGTACGGAATCTATTCTGATGTCGCTGCCTCCGATGGTTCGTTGGGAGTACAGCTATGCGCCCGAGCCGGGGACTCCCGAAGCTAAGCTCTACGATACTTTTCTCAAGCCTCAAGACTGGGTTAACTGGAAGTCTTAGCTGCGACACGACAACTAGATAAAACTGCGTAGTCTCTGCATCAGTGTTGCTACAGATATGTCTGGCTAAGATACGCGTACGGTCTAAATAGGATTCCATAATTGTCCTGATTAGACCTGTGTTTATACGCATATTAAAATGCACGTTCTTCTGAGCGTGTTGTAATTGCGTACAATCTAGTAAGCTAGATGTCAATAAAGACCCGCAATTTGTCGTAAGCATTGATTTTTCATCGCTTTCTCGTAGCGTCGAGGGCATCATGGTGTTTACGAGCGTAGAGCTTTCTGAGCTTGGCGAACAGAATCAGACAAAAGACATCAGATACTGAAAGGCCGGTCATTATGGAGCAAAGAATCGTTACCTCCCCCAACAACGATTGCAATATCGTTGTCTTTTCTCCTCAGGGTAGGTTAGACATCACAACAGCCTGGCAGTTTCGGCTCAAGTTGCAGGAATGTATTGAAAAGACCACTCCTCATATCATTGTCAATCTAGGGAAGGTGAACTTCATTGATAGTTCGGGATTGACCTCGTTGGTAGCTGGCATGCGAGATGCCGACAAGGTTGAAGGCAGCTTTAAGCTCTGTAGTGTTCATCCAGAATCAAAGCTGGTCTTTGAGGTAACGATGATGGATTCTGTCTTTGCCATTTATGACAGTGAAGAAGAAGCGATTAACGCCACTCCCGAGCCCATGGCATTTTAAGCGTAAGTTTTCAGGATGCCGATGCAGCGTCTAACGCCTGCAGGATGTGGCTATAGAGCCACGGCTGTGGCGAGCTTAAGTAATAAGTGTGGGGCATTTTCAGAACAGATGGCTGATTTTCGTTAAGGTGGAGTAGGCATCCATCACGAAAATTACGACCTGGGTTTTAGGATTCTTGGCAAAAGGTCGTCTGCAGTAGAAAATGATGTCTAGCATTTTATTATCCCCACTTGTGACTAACCTCCGTACGGTCTCCGACACCAAGCGAGCCTTCTATAATCATCATTCTCGTCCTATCAATTCCCTCTACCGGCGCGTGGTCGAGGAACTGATGGTTGAAATGCATCTGCTTTCAGTCAATGCTGATTTCGTTTACAACGCGCTTTATGCCCTTGGAGTGGTCACAAGTTTTGATCGCTTTATGGTGGGGTACGAGCCAGAACAAGACAAGGAATCTGTATTTTCAGCGATCTGTCGTGCGGTAGACGGCGATCCCCAGCAGTATCGTCAAGATGCTGAGACCCTAAAATCAGAACTGTTAGGTTTGTCGCTCAGCCAGCTGGACACTCAGCTTACCAGTGCCAAAACTACAGATGGTGAGGGTTTGCAGGGCAAGCTTTACGTGGTCGCCAATCAGGCATCGGCCAAATACACACGGCTGATGGCTGTCGGTCTGTACACATTGTTTGAAATCGTTGATGCTTCCTCTTTAGAAGATAAGGATAAGCGCGAAGAAATGCTCAAGGCAGCGGCTGAAAAACTGGCGCTGCCTGTGGATAAAGTAGATAAGGATCTGGAGCTTTACCGGAGCAATCTGGAAAAAATGGCCCAGGCTCAGGAAGTCATGAAAGACATTCTAGAAGCTGAGCGAAAAAAGCGAGAGCAGCGTGCCCAGGCTAAGAAAACGGCTACCTCTGCAGAAGATAGCAAGCCTGATACCAACGCTGACGCGGCGACTGAAAATAATGACACCTAGCGAACTGTGTCGCTAGCTCTCCAGGTTTTGGCTACTGTCCGGACGTGACCCAGTAGAGGTAGTATTCTTCATCCTGCCAGGCTCTGGTAAATTCCTGAATGGGTTCGATGGTTAATCCTGGAGTGGGCTCCTTGATTGCTTGGTGCATTACCAAGAGGATTTTGGGATGCTGAGTCAGGAGCTTTGCTGTCTGTGCCATAACTTCTGGTTCGCTGACTTCACGACGTGTCCCCTTAAAAAATAGGGTATAGCTACCAACGGTCTGTCGCTCTGGAAAGTAGAACGGCAGACCAAAATAGCCGCTCAATGAGGCCATTTGGGCATCGCGACTAGCGACGATAAATTCCCCCTGTAGGTTATTACGACGCATGTAGGCAGCAGCGGCTCGACTGGCAGAATAGGGAATGACCAAGTCCATTGAAAACAGAAACAGCCCTCCCAGCAGGTGAGCGACAAGTATGGTGGTAAACAACCTGGTAAACCAGCGTTGGGAGTTTGATTGCCAGGTTTGAAGACGGGGTAGTCGTCGCGTAATCGTGTCGGTTGGCGCGTAGTGATGGGCCAGCCACAGCGATGCCAGCAAAACCAGGTAGAAGTTACCGAAATGTCGGACGGCGCTGGCCATAAATTTGGCATAGGTAAAGGCTAAAACGATGCCGTTACCTAGCAAATAGAAAATTAGGGCGTAGGGCTTTTTGATCAGCCTGATGGCTACTAGAGTGCATGCGCTCAGGGCAATAGCTGCGCAGATGGCTAGATCTAGGTATCGTGCACCGTTCGGAATAATAATGTAGTACCCGCCAAATATGCGACCGATGGCCTTAAGCAGCTGGCGGATATCTAAGCCAGTCACATAGGTTCCTAGGGCCTGATTTGCCACATCGCTGGGGGGCAGTATGAAGTAGAGTGCGACGGCATAGCCCGCAAGAATCAATCCACTGCTAAACAGGATATCGAGCCAGCTGCGTCGGAGTTTGGGTTCACAGAGGAGTTCGAAGCCTAGGGTAAGGGCAAGTGCGATCGCAATTAGCAGTGCGTACACGTTGCTATTAGCCAATAGCACAAGTAACCCCGCCAACGGCCAGTAGGCCCGCTGACGCTGAGGCCACAGGCTACAAATGGCAAACAGCAACAGCATTGCCACCGCATAATTGCGAGCAATCAGCAAATGCTCATAAAACGGCAAATATCCAAAGGTAATGAGCCACTTTTGCCATTGCTTAAACGGGCTACAGCGCCAGATTAACAAAACTGACCCCATGGCCAGCAGCCAGTGCATGACCTGCATCGCGATGGGATGTCCAAAGATATGGTAGGTAGCCGCCACCAGTAAATGCCAGAGACCCGGATGAGCCCGGTCATAGTGAACGTTTTCAACAAACGCTGCCCACGAGGGACTATCCCGCGCGATGAGCCACACGTTCATCTCATCGCGCCACATGCTGTGGTTAAGCGTTCCGATCAGTCCTAAGACAGCCACAATGATGACCGCCGTCCAAGGTGATTTATAAAGACCGACCAACCAGCGAGGCAAACGACGTGTCATGAACGCACAGGGATAGGGACGCCCCCGATCATACTGCTAACTGCGGCTGTCTATTGGGTTGGAGCGTTGTCCGATACAGTCAGCAGAGATCAGCCAAAAGCTCTCAGTTTCGACCGATGCACAGCTATCTATTGCGGTTTGCAACCGACCGGTCTGCCCCTGACGAATAGAGTCAACTACCGACCGGATCTGATAGTTATTGGCCCAATATCGATGATGTGCCAGATAGTCGGAGGAAAAGGCGGCTTTGTTGACTAGCCAGAAGTCAACATTGTACTTGCGGATAAATGTCTCTAGAACAGCCTGACTGCTGGTGTAGTGAGCTATCAACAAATCCTCGGCTCGCTGTCGGATCTGACGGTAGTAGCCCAGATGAAACGGTGTGGCATATTCAGGCGCTATCAGAACCGCCCTTTTGGCGAAAATGGGGATATTGTCAGCTTCGTAATCTAGAGAGGCCACTAGGGTATGGCTGGGCTGGGTTTGCAAATACTGATAAATAGGTCCCTGATGTCCGTGCATGTATAGGGTTTTAGGAAAATTCTGAAGCAGCAGCGGATAGTAGAAGAGCAGCGGCACCAGTACCAGCAATACTGCGATTGGCCTGACAAGCCGCTGTCGAGAAAGAAGGGGCGAACTGAGCAGCGAAACCCAAGCAACAGCGGCTAAAATCGGCACTGCTAAGAAAATACAGTGGCTGGTATAGCGACCCGGCATATGCAGCTGAAAGGCTACAACGTAGGCTGCTATAAACCACAGCATGGCTGCTACCGTTAGTTCAGCAAAAACAGAAAGACCGGGCCGGACTGTTTTAATGGCAGGGAACCAGCGTCGCCAGCGCAGCATGGGAATCAAAAAGACTGAGGCAGCTAGCGTCACCGGGGTAAAGACGGTGCGCTTTAAAATCGCGCCGTGACCGCCGTAGAGCATAAGCCAGTAGCGCCATAGTCCGGCTCTAAAAAAGGAATGACGACCGCTGGGCTGGAATTCTGGAATCGTATGAGCCTGGGCCAGGGTGACAACAGGACCGTAGGGCTGGGCCAGTAGATAGGTGGGGAGGATACACAGGGCGGTGATGATCAAGGCTGCGATCGCAACCCTAGCCCGAGAGCGAATCACGGCCTGCCAGGGACGATACCGTGTTTTACCTAAGACCGACCAATCTACTGCGTGTACGGCATACAGCGTGGTGGCTACAAGCGCTACAGGTGGATAAAACAGCGCTAGCAGCCCCAAAAAGACCAAACTTATTCCCCACCGTCGTTTCACAAAATAAAACAGCAGCGGAATCATCAAGGGATAAACAAACGCCCGCGGCGATGCTGATACTAGATCATCGGTACACCAGAGATGCTGACTCAGCATCACCGACGCCATCACGCCAGCCGTTGGGACTGGAAAGATCGCCACCGTCAAGCCATAGTAATAGCCTGCTGCGATCGCTCCCAGCGCTGTCGGTAATATCTTGGCCAGCCATTCTGGTTCTAGTCCATAGCTAGCCAGACGATACAGTAGCTTGTAGCCCACCGGAGCAATAGACTGTAAATAGTCTGCTATCAGGTCGTTTGGAAAAGCACCAGCATCTTGAAATCGTGTCATCCAAAACAGATAGTGACGCGCGTCGTCTTGAACGACATAGTCCCCTGAAAAGCCCTTTTGCATGGCCAGATAGCCATAGCTCAGAGCAAAAAATAGACTGACTCCTAGCCCAAGCCGCACATGCCGAGCGTTCTGTTGGGGTCTCAAAAAGCTGGCCATCATCATTGGGCCGTATGAAACATCGCATTCGTCAAAAAAACTGCAAGCTGTGTGGACAACTTTCACCCGTGCTTTACCGCGTTAAATATGAGCAGGACGCGAAAGACTGGTCCTTTGTCTGTACTCCATGCTGGAATACCCTGAGTCCAGATAGCGACCACTACATCTATGGCGGTACCTGGAAAGCCAAAAAACGGCGGTAGGTTTTCTGTACCGGGCTCCACAAGGGGGATCAAACCTTACGCTCGATCCAGCAGAACAGTTTGCCTGCCGTAAGAGACAATCAGCTACAGCAGTATTTCATCAACCTTAGGGCCTAATCCTTAAGCTTTTGCAGAGGATTCTCTAGTATTACTGCGATTACTGCGGACGAATGCGGATCAAGTGAGTTTGTTTGATTTGTCCTAGAGAGTCATAGGGTTGACCAAGGCCAGACAGCTCACTATCTTCGATCCACACATAGTCATTGGGACCAACCGGGGCCAGCGTTAGCAGTTTTTTCCCTGGATTAGGGGTATAAAACCGCAGTAGTGTACTACGTTTGCTATTGAGACCTGGAGAAAACGCGACCGCCTCGGTTTTTAAGATGGCGCTGATATCTGCTCGAATCAACAGCGCCTTCATCTCAGGGTTTACGTTGCCCAAGCCAGCCGTACCCCAAGCGATCGCAAGACTCAGCCACTGCCCCACTAACAGCAGTGCCAGCCAGCTCAGCAGGCAGCGCTGAGATGCCCTGAACCAGAGCAGACTGGCACAGAGCCATGCAGGACCAATTCCCAAAGCTGCAGGCGCATAGGGTCTAATATCTTCTGTGCTAGGCAGGATGTCTGTTGTCAACGTTAGACAAGCCGCTATCGTCAGAACGCTACCCAGCGCTATTAGCAGTCCGTTGATGCCATAGAGTAGCCACTTTAGGGTTTTGCTAAGGGGGACTGTGACCAGTTTCTCCATGGCATATCCGGTTAGCAGCGCTAGAAAGGGATATGTAGGGATGGCGTAGTGGGGCAGTTTGGTGGAAGCAAAGCTCAGCAATCCTAGATAGGTAAGGGGATAGAGCAACAGTAGCGAAACCTGTGGCTGAGAAGGTCTGATTTTAGCCTGGGCCATGGCGAGCACTAATAATACCGCCGCTCCTAAGGCAAAAAAGATCCACACAAAATCATTAACTAGCAGATTGAACAGGTAAAACAGCGGTGACTTAGCTCTGTCTGCGGTCAGTCCTTGATTAACCGGAAAGTTCACTAGCGAATTAATGATGGCCATACCGTAGCGTCGCCAGCATAGCCACAGCCAGACGACCGTAGGCAGCAGCCCAACCAAACCACCCACATATAGCCATCCTTGTCGGAAGTGATGCCGTCCCGATAGCAGCAGGTAGGGTAGCAAACAGGCGATGGGGATAGCTGCCAACGCACTGCGAACCAAGACAGTTAGCCCCAGACTTACCCCTGCCCCTACATAGAACCACCCAGGCGATTTATGGCTATCAGCCGCCAGCAATAGCCATATGGCTAACAAAACCAGCCCAGTAAATACCACGTCGGGAGTGGCCAGCCGACTGTACTGTAGCCAGAGGGGAGCTACCCCTAAGGAAAGCGCTCCTAGCAAAGCGGCAGTGGGTGTAAGCAGACGGCGACCAATGGCATAGGTGAGCAGCAAACAGCCAAGACTGGCTAATACACTAGGCAGGCGTACTGCAGCCTCGTGTCGACCCAGCAGCGTAATAAACAATCCGACAATCCAGTAGGGGCCTGGGGTTTTATGGTGGGGCGTGGCCCAAGGATGTACCCAGTCTCCTGAATCGACGATGACTCTGGCACGACGGGCATAGAGCCCCTCATCATGGGCCATCAGACTCTGGTGATCGAGATCAAAAAATCCGGCCAGCAGCAGAGGCACCATCCATATCATTAGGATTAGCCAATGCCAGCGTTTTGCTTGGATGATGGTGTGGGTCCCTTGGGCTAGCCAGCCGAAGCCCAGTTGCCAGCGGGTCATGGGAGAATGAATATGATAGGGCGTAGCTATTGTGCCATTGTCTTAGAGGCATTGTCCTTGTAGGACTGGTTGGACTGTTGTGGTAAATCGGGTAAATGAATTTTTCTGGCAGCCAAAGCTTTCTACTACCGATGTGAAAACAGGACGGGTAGTCGATGGACTGTGGCTAATGCTGGCTGCGGTGTGTCTGTATCTATGGCGACTGGGGATGCTGCCGCTGCGCGACTGGGATGAAGGCACCATTGCCTCTGTTGCCAAGGGAATGTCTACTAGCGGCGATTGGATTTACCCCACCCTTTATGGTGGCCCCTATTTGAACAAGCCACCGCTGGTGGAGTGGCTAATAGCCACAGGCTACACAGCCGGTATTTCGGAGTGGACCACGCGACTGGTACCTGCTGTGGTCAGTGCGTTAGCGGTGCCGCTACTTTATTGGCTGGGCTGTGAGCTGTTTGGGCAGCGGCGACCGGCGCTGCTATCGGCAGGGGTATTTCTGACGTTGCTACCAGTGGTGCGCCACGGTCGCCTCGCCATGCGCGATGGTGTCGCCGTGACGCTGTTTTTGCTACTGCTGCTGTGGGGCCTCAAGGCCAGAAAACGGGCTCAATACGCTTTAGGAGTCGGCATCTGTGCTGGACTAATTGCGCTGACCAAAGGAATTTTAGTAGTGCTGCTAGGGCTGATTGCTCTGGTGTTCTTTGTAGTCCAAGCCGTAGCTTCAGATAGCATCAGCAACCACCAGCGCGGATGGCTGCGTAATCCATTCTTTTGGTTAGGAATACTCCTGGGGACTTTGCCGGTTGTCTTTTGGTACGGCGCGCAGCTGACTCGTTATGGTGAGATTTATTGGCAGGGCCATTTTGTATCTCAGTCGCTTGAGCGGGTAACTTCTGCCATTGAGGATCACCAGCAGCCCCCCTGGTACTACTTACTAGAGCTGTTGAAATATAGCTGGCCCTGGCTGATGTTTTTGCCTGGCGGTCTTTGGTTAGCTTGGCAACAGCGGTATCGCCCTTGGGGACAGCTGGTATTGACGGGCACCGGTATTTATCTGGGGGCCATATCCCTGATGGGGACCAAGCTGCCGTGGTATATCATGCCGCTGTATCCGTTTGTGGCTTTGAGCGTGGGGGCATACCTGCACGAGCGCTGGCAGACGCCGCCGCGCTGGGGGGTGGGACCGTTGGGGCTAATAGCAGCGGTGGCGCTAGTGGGCGGTATATATCTGGGGATTGTAGACCAGCAGCCGACGCTGATTGTCATCGGTATCGTGCTGGGGCTGGGCAGTGGCTGGACCGCCTGGCAGCTGTGGCAGCGTCAGCGGCGCTGGTGTCTGACGCTGATGGCCGGTCTCTATGGCACGCTGTTGCTGCTGATGGGGTCTGACTTTTGGCTTTGGGAGCTAAATGAATCCTATCGGGTAAAACCGGTGGCGGCCCTGGTTAATCGGCATGTGCCAGACGATACTGAGGTGGTGACAACGTTTAGCTACGGGCGACCCAGTCTAAATTTCTATTGCGATCGCTACATCCCATCACTCACTGGCCAGCTTCTGCTTGACCGCTGGCAGGACCGGATCTACGTTCTAGCCGAAGCTTACCACCTAGCAGCCTTGCCTCCTCATCGCGAAATTGATCGAGCTGAAAATATGGTTTTAATTCAGACGATGGCTCCGTAAGCAACCCCAGTCCTCATATTTCACCATTTAGGAGGACTCTAAGTAATCCCGATTCCACATATGATAGTGAGCTGCTGTCATTAGATATTGCTATGATCGCAGAACCATAGATAGCGACGCTCAGATACTGAATACCGCATTAACCTTTCATCAGAGGGCTCACCATTGTCTGACGAACTTCGACAGCAAAAGAACGATTTCATTATGCCGCGTGCTCCCTACCATGGTGAGTTCACACCTGAGCGAATGGTGTTTAATGCCAACTTGCAAGAGTTTGCTAGCAAAGTATCGCTGATCTGCAATTTGGAAACCGGGGGCAAAATTACCTCTGAAGATGCCTATAGCCGTATCAAAAAACTCTGGAAAGAGCTAAAGGCATCCAAAAAAGCACTGATAGATAGTATAGAGCGCCAGGGCGACGACTCATAGCGCCTAGTCACCAAAATACTCCTGCACAGCTTTGACGATGCGAGCTGATGCTTTACCATCCCCAAAGGGATTAATAGCGCGGGCCATTGTGTCGTAAGCAGCTGGATCGCTTAGCAGCTTAGCAGCCTCAGCTGTAATGACCTCCGGATCTGTCCCCACCAGTTTGGCCGTACCTGCTTCCGCTGCTTCGGGACGTTCTGTCGTTTCTCTGAGGACTAATACCGGTTTGCCAAGGCCAGGAGCTTCTTCTTGGAGCCCGCCAGAATCTGTCAGCAGCAGATAGCTGCGGCGCATTGCCCCCACCAGCTGGCCATAGTCTAAGGGTTCTACCAAGAAAGTCCGGGGGTGCTCTCCCAGCGCTGCTTTGAGAGGTTCTCTCACGGTAGGATTGCGGTGGAGCGGCAGCAGCAGAGCAACGTCTTCAAATTTGTCGAGTATCTGCAGAAAACCCTTAGCAATATTACCTAGAGGTTCCCCCCAGTTCTCCCGACGATGCACTGTGGATAGGATAACGCGGTGAGTGTTCCAGTCTAGACCGGGAACATCGCAGGCGGGGGCTTTTGAGGCCACGGTCTGGAGCGCGTCAATTACGGTGTTCCCCGTTTTGATCACGGTGCCGCTGATGCCAGAGGCGGCTAAGTTGGCCACGGACTTATCTGTGGGCGGAAAGTGCAGAGTAGTAATTTGCGACACCAGCCGTCGGTTAGCTTCTTCAGGAAAGGGGTCCAAGATATTGTCGGTGCGCAGCCCGGCTTCTACATGGCCCACAGGAATTTTTTGATAAAACGCAGCCAGGGCAGCGGCAAAGGCCGTAGTAGTATCGCCCTGAACCAGGACGATCTGGGGCTGAAGTTCACCAAAAAGTGTCTGCAGACCCTGCAGACTACGGCAGGTAATATCCGACAGCGTTTGCTTAGGCTGCATGATGTTTAGATCGCGGTCTGCTTTTATTTCAAATAGCTGCATCACCTGATCGACCATTTCCCGATGCTGCCCTGTGAGCACCACCTGGGTGTCGAACCCAGGTGTTTTCTGAAACTGCTTGATTACCGGAGCCAGCTTAATAGCCTCAGGTCGGGTTCCTAGGGTTATACATATGCGAATCGGAGATGTAGTCATAGTCAATAAAAACTTATATAGGGTGAAGTACTATCTGTTCGTACCGAGGATGTCGGGAGACCGCTGCCGCTGGCTACCCCCTAGTAAAGTCTTCCACAGCAAGGCACACTGTTAGTCTCTTGTTTCTGTATACCTCGCAATGTCTCAACCCATTGTTGTCGGTGCCAACCATCTCCAGACTCTCGACCTGAGCGTGGCTCACACGGTCCTAAGTCAAGTTGACTGGCACCAAGCCGACCTTAAACTGAGTTTTAACATCGACTATCCCCGCGAGGCGAACGACCCCCGCGAACTTTCTGAAGTTCCTGAGGTCCGGCTGTGGTTTATTCGTCTAGACAGTCACTATCCCTGGCTGCCGCTGTTTTTAGACGTTGAGTCCGGTGAGCTGGGCCGCTATGCGGCGATGCTGGTGCCCCATCAGTTCAGTCCCCTGGATGGTATTCGCTACAATCCAGAAGCTCTAGAAATTTTTGTTATGGGCAAGGTATTTACCATTGCTCAGTGGCTAAAAGATAGCCAAATCGACGGGATTGAAAAGCTCAAGCTGATGGTGCGAACCCTAGGCTATGAGTTAGACGATAGTCTATTTGAGCTATTGAAGTAGAGGGTGGCGAGATCGCCGTGGCTGGTGGGGCAAATTGCGCGACTTGCTACTGATAAAGCCCTGCTTGAGAGACCTCCCGTGATTGCTTCAGGTCCGAGAGTGCGATACAAAGCTTACGGATGTAAATAAACCTTAGTTTTGGTTTACAGCCGCATCGATTCTTTATACGGCAAAGGAGTACCCCTTTAATGGCAGGGATTTTGGGCACGCTGGTGGTTTTATTCATATTACTAGCCCTGGCTGTCTGGCTACTGATTGAGCGGCAGTATCAGGGGCGTCCTGGCAATCGCCTAGAGCTAGAGTCTGGCGCGTGGACCATTACCACCCGAGAGCCACAGCACTATGTCATTGAAGGGTCTCCTTCATTAGTCAATCTGACTCGCACCCTAGAGATTATGGTGCCTGAAATTTCAGTCGAAGCAGAGCTGCTTTCAGGCGCGAGTTTAGAGGGGATCACGGTCAAAACGCAGCTGGTGTCCAATCATGACGATGCTGCGGCTAGACCCGATAACTACTGGTTTGCCTATATCGTCAAAACGGCTAAATCTACTGGGTTGAAAATTACGGTCGATATTCAGGGACCGGATCTGTCAAAGCTGAAAGCGCTATGGGTCAAGGTTCACTATCTTACCTACGGTCCTGAAGGCCGTATTCCTAAGATGGGAAATGTGGTGGTACCGCTTAAGTATCCTGATCCCAGCGCCCCTCAAAACTGGCGCTCTACACCTAAGGCTGAGGTGCTACCAATTCCTACCCATTTGCTAGGTCCTCTAGATAGCCCGATCGATACGGTTAAGCGCTATGTCCAACCCTTTGCTAAGCCTGGGGATATTGTTACCATTGGGGAAACGCCTGTAGCAATTATGCAGGGGCGCTGGCGGCACCCAAGCAGTATCAAACCTGGCTGGGTTGCTAAGCGGATTTGCTATTTCTTTATGCCTACATCAAGTCTGGCGACGGCCTGCGGGATGCAGACGCTGGTAGATCTAGTAGGGCCTGGTCGGGTGGTTTATGCCTTTGTGGTGGGTGCGATCGCAAAAAAAATCCTAGGCAAAGCAGGTATGTTCTACGTCCTCGCTGGCGATCAGGCTCGTTTGATCGACGATGTCACTGGCACCCTGCCACCGTACGATCAGTTTATTGTGCTCGGACCGCAAAATCCCGAGAAAATTGTTCAAGATATTTACGACGCAACTGGTCTGAAAGCGGCCATTGTCGATGTGAATGATTTGAAAGCAGTTAAGATATTAGCAGCGACGCCTGGAACCGACCATAATTTGGTAACCAGTGCCCTAATCGATAATCCAGCTGGTAATGCCGATGAGCAGACCCCTGTGGTACTGATTCATCCAAAATCGTAGGGATTTATCTGATTTATCTCAAAATCCTCAGGATTTACACTTGGTCCTATGACACCCGTTAACCCCTCCGAGCCCATCACGGTTCGTCCTGTGCATTTTCGTGATTCAGAGAAACTGATGCCCGACGGCGGCTCAGAGGTGGTTACCTGCGGTGCGTTTACTAAGCATCAGCCCTTACCTGAGACCGGTAGTCTGTTTGGTCAATCGTCCTGGCAGCGCTTCTCGCGCCTCGTCAATCCGCTTCAGCCCAAGGCGCTGATTTTTGCTGCCGGACGCAAGCACAGCACTCAGGGTGTGATTCAAGTATCGCCGTTTAATTCCACCCGCAGCACCTGGCGTGTAGATCGAGTGATGGTCAACGCCGTTGCCGATCAAGAGCTGGCGCTCAATATGGATTTGGCCAGTTTGCTGCTGCGGCACTGCTTTGAAAATATTGTCGAAGCCCATACCTGGATTAGCGAAACCAGTATTCACGACAAGTTTGGTTTGGCCCTGTATCGTCAAAACGGGTTTCAGCCTCTAGCCTACGTTACCTACTGGTCCATTGATGCTGAGCAAATCGCGCAGCTGGCAGAAAACGAGCCTGATTTACCCAACCTGCTGCCGGTAAGCAACGCCGACGCCCAGCTAATTTACCATCTGGAAACGGCGTCAATGCCGCCTCAGCTACGGCAGGTATTTGACCATCAGATTCAGGATTTTCGGACCCGCTCCATTGCCGGGATGCGCTCCCAGGTCCGACGCTGGCTTGGTCAGTCTGAGTCGGTATCTGCCTATGTGTTTGAACCCCAGCGTAAGGCGGCGATTGGCTACTTTAGTCTACGGCTCTCCCAGGATGCTAACCAGCCTAATCGTGCCAAGCTGACGGTGCATCCGGCCTATACCTGGCTGTATCCAGAGCTGATGACTCAGATGGCTCAGGTGCTGCAGGGCTCCTCTAACCAGACGCTGCAGCTAGCCTCCCTGGATTATCAGCCTGAGCGAGAAAGCTATTTCCGTGAAATTGAAGCGACTGAGGTAGAGCATACGGTGATGATGTCACGCTCGGTGTGGCACAAGGTTCGAGAGAGTAAAGCCGTCTCTATTGAAGGACTCCAGGATGTTTTGCAGGGGCTGCAGCCGTCTGGTAAAGCAATTCCTAGCCGATTCTTTTGGGATGCGGCTGATCCTGGGCTGCGCCGGTCCACACGGGATGACGCCTCTGGTGGCACAGCGAGATAGCTCCACCATGATTTCTGCGCTGGGGTTAGACATTGGGAGTAAACGCATTGGGGTGGCAGGCTGCGATCGCACCGGCCTCATTGCGACCGGACTAATGACTATCGACAACAGGTCCTTTGGCTACGTAACTGAGCAGCTAACTCAGCTAGTCCGCCAGCGAGAAGCGACGCTGCTAGTGGTTGGGCTGCCGTATACCATGGATGGTACCCTGGGTACCCAGGCGCGGCGAGTGCAAAAATTTACCAAACGACTGGCAAAAGCTTTGAGCTTGCCTGTTACCTACGTAGACGAGCGCCTCACGTCTGTTGAAGCAGTGCAGCAGCTGCAGGCCGAGCGTCGGCCAACGGCAAAAGATAAGGGTCTCATTGACCGGCGGGCGGCTGCTATTATTTTGCAGCAGTGGCTGGATCACTCTCGGGCCGATCGTAGCCTCTAGCCCTTAAACCAATTTCTCAAGGGGTTACCCCCGATGACACCCAACGAATGTCCAATCTAAATCACAACCCCAACCAGCCTCCTGACTTTCAGCAGGGACAGTCAATCGTTACCCTGGCCGATACGGATGGCCATACGCTGGCTTGCTACGTAGAAAAAGCAATTACCATTCATGACTCGGGCCAAGAATATCTGCTGCTGCTGCCGGTGGCGGCCCCTATCGAAATCTTTAGCTGGCAGGACGAAGACGATACCTTAGCCGATATTGAGGATGACGAAATAGACGCGCTTTTTCCTAGCGCCCGAGCGGTTCTAGCTGAGCTAGACTTGACCTTGCAGCGCAGTGCTTATACGCTTACAGCCGTAGGTGAGATCCCTGATGCCGATGACGAAAGTTGTTTTGCACTAGAGGTTGATGATGACGGGGCGACGGATAATTTTCAAATGCTGGCGCAGTTTTATCATCTTGAGCGGCGCTATGTAGCCTGTACTCCTTTGGAGCCCCTGTTATTCTTTGCCTATCGCACAGATAGTGATACGGTTGCGCTACTTTCCCCTGAAGAATTTCAGAGACTGCAGCCGGAGATCGAAGATCGGCTGTTTGAAGGATTAGATTAGCACGTTGTTCATATCTATGACAGGTACCCAAGAGAAATATCGCAGGGGCTAACTAGAATTATGAGTTGCTTAAAGCGAGTATTTTACGTTGGTATTTTTCCACTTGCCCTAGGTATCGCCGCTTGGCAGGGCTGGTCTTGGTGGAGCTGGGCGCAAAGCCCCGTGTCGCTCAGCGAAGAAGAGCAACCAGTACAAATTCAGATTCCGTCGGGGACCGCTGCTCAACAGATTGGTCAAGACTTAGAAGCCGCTGGGCTGATTCGCTCCACGACGGCTTGGAAAGTGTGGACCCGGCTACAAGAATTTAAGAAACGTGAAGGGGGTCTGCAGGCCGGCACCTATGAACTATCGTCCACCCAGTCTCTGCCAGAGATTGCCAATCAGATTTGGACTGGAGACGTGGTGCAAACGGGGTTTACCATTCCTGAAGGATGGAATCTCACCCAGATGGCTGAGTACTTGGAAGCTCAAGGACTCGTCAGCGCCGACGAATTTCTTAACTCCACTGAGGAAATTCCCTATGCTCAGTTTCCCTGGCTGCCCCAGGGACTGCCTCATTTAGAAGGGTTTCTCTATCCAGATACCTATCAGCTTCCCAGCGAGCAAATTACTGCTGAAGACATTATTGATACTATGCTGCTGCGATTTGAACAGGTGGCGCTACCGGTTTATCAGCAGACGGCCAGCCCTTACTCGTTAGCGGAATGGGTCAATTTGGCGAGTATCGTTGAAAAAGAGTCGGTGGTGGCTGAAGAGCGCGACACCATTGCTGGGGTCTTTGCCCGGCGGCTGCGCGAAGGCATTAGTTTAGGGTCCGACCCAACGGTGGAATATGGCTTAGGAATCACTCAGACGCCCGAAAGTCCGCTGACGTTAACCCAGGTCAACACCCCTAACCCTTACAATACTTATCGTAATCTAGGACTGCCGCCTACACCGATAGCCAGTCCTGGCATTGCTAGCCTAGAAGCGTCTTTAAATCCGCCGGACACAGAGTTTCTCTACTTTGTAGCTCGTTACGATGGCACCCATGTGTTTAGCCGTTCCTTGGCCGAACATGAACGAGCCCAGGGAGAAATTCGCGATCGCGTTGATGCTCAGCTGGGAGATGATTTGTGAGGGATTAGCCCATGCTGGGGAAGATTGGCCAACTGTTACAACCAGACCTAGCGTTAGAGGGCTCAATTCTAAGGCTGACACCTGAGCTGATTGCTTACCATCAGCTCAAAGGACTGATCTTAGATGTGGATGAAACCCTGGTGTCCTTTAAGCAAAGCCAGCCTGATGAGGCCGTATGCCAGTGGCTACAGCAGCTGCAGTCATCAAAAATTTCGGTGGTGCTTGTGAGTAACAACGTCAGCCACAGCCGCATCAGTCAGATCGCCGCGACATTAGATGTGCCCCTGTTCTATATTGCGGCTGGCAAACCATCGCGTCGGAAGCTACGTGAAGCCGTCGCCGCGATGAAACTGTCTCACCATGAAATAGCGATGGTGGGCGACCGCCTGTTTACCGATGTATTGGGTGGTAACCGTCTGGGGCTGTTTACCGTGTTAGTTGAACCCATGGTAGGTCCGGTAGCTGCCAGTTCGCCCAAGGAATATCTACGTAATGCTGAAATCTGGATATCTCAGCGCCTGGGTGTGGTTTTATCAAACCACGATCGGCATTAGTTCTAGCGTTTTGTGACTGTATCGTCATGTCTTCCGTTTCCCAGCCTGCCCAGATGCAAACCATCGTCGTCAAAATTGGCACGTCTAGTTTGACCCAAGCCAATAGTCAGCTGGCGCTCTCGGTACTGGCTCGGTTGGTAGAAACGTTAAGTCAGCTGCAGCATCAGGGGCACCGCGTCATTTTGGTGTCCTCTGGGGCAGTCGGTGTGGGCTGTGCTCGGCTGGGGCTGAGCGAACGACCCAAGGCAATTGAGCAAAAGCAGGCGGTTGCCGCGGTCGGACAGGGCCGCCTCATGCGGGTGTACGACGATCTGTTTACCGTGCTGAATCAGCCCATTGCGCAAGTGCTGCTAACTCGTAGCGATCTGATGCAGCGATCGCGCTACGTCAATAGCTATCGCACATTTCAAGAGCTGTTTAAGCTAAATGTCATTCCCATTGTCAATGAGAATGACACGGTGGCCGTGGATGAGCTTAATTTTGGCGATAACGATACCCTGTCTGCCTTAGTTGCCAGCCTGGTGGGGGCTGACTGGTTATTTTTACTCACTGATGTAGATCGGCTGTATTCAGCCGATCCACGGGCAAATCCAGATGCCAAGCCGATTACCTGGGTACAGCATCTGGGCGATCTCAATATTGATGTGGGCGATCGCGGCTCGGCCTGGGGCACGGGCGGGATGATTACTAAGCTTGAAGCGGCTCGCATCGCAACGAGTTCGGGTATTCGCATGGCGATTACCAACGGTCAGTCTCCAGATAATATTCTCAAGATTTTGTCTGGGGCTCCCCTGGGGACTCAATTTGCGCCCCAGCCTAAGCCCAACAATGCGCGTAAACGCTGGATTGCCAATGGACTGCGACCCAGCGGTCGGCTGTATCTAGACCCCGGTGCGGCGCGAGCTATTGGACAGGGGGGCAAATCGCTGCTTTCTGCTGGAATTGCCCAGATTGAGGGAAAATTTCAGGCTCAGGATGCTGTTGTGCTGTGCGATCGCAACGGTCAAGAAATTGCCCGTGGTTTAGTCAACTATAGTCACCATGAACTTCAGCAGATTCGCGGACATCGTTCTAGTGAAATTTCTATGATCTTGGGCTACGACGGTGCCGATACCGTCGTCCATCGCGATAATTTGGTATTAAATCCTGACGTATCTGGTCGATCCCCGAACCTGATAGCTAAGGATATCTAGCTTGCTACATTACAGCAGGCATCAATATTATTTTTACTCACTATAGCTAGCTAATTTACAACGCCCTACTATGACTAACTCAACTACATCAGCTCCTTCGATTTTGGTAACCGGTGGTGCCGGCTATATTGGCTCCCATGCTGTACTCGCTCTAGAACAGGCTGGATATCACGTCGTCATTTTAGATAGCCTAGAATATGGCCATCCAGATTTAGTAGAACAGCATCTTAACGCCACGCTGGTTAAAGGTAATACAGCCGACCGGGCTCTTTTAGATCAGCTGTTTGCTCAATATCAGTTTGCAGCAGTTATGCACTTTGCTGCCTACATTGCCGTTGGAGAGTCGGTCACCGCTCCGGCCGACTACTATCGTAACAATGTATACGGCACCCTTAACCTCTTACAGGCCATGGAGGCAGCTGGAGTAAAGCGATTTGTCTTTTCTTCCACCTGTGCCATCTATGGTCCTCCCAAGACGGTTCCGATTCCAGAAGATCATCCCAAAAATCCCATCAGCCCCTACGCCAGTAGCAAGCTCATGGTAGAAATGATGCTGCAGGACTTTCAAAAAGCCTATGGTCTGCAGTCAGTTTGTTTCCGTTACTTTAATGCAGCAGGAGCCGATCCTCAGGGTCGGCTAGGTGAAGATCATACCCCTGAAACTCATCTGATACCCCTCGTGTTGCAAACAGCCTTAGGGAAGCGAGATCACATTTCAATCTACGGTACAGACTACACAACCCGCGACGGTACCTGCATTCGTGATTATATTCACGTCGCCGATCTGGCTGATGCCCATGTAAAAGGGGTGCAGTATCTAATGGATGGCGGTGAAACGGCCTTTATTAATTTGGGCAACGGCAACGGATTTACCGTAAGAGAGGTGATTGAAGCCGCTCGAAAAGTAACCGGCCATACAATTCCTGCTGTTGAGTGTGAGCGTCGACCTGGGGATCCTCCCAGCCTGATTGGCAGTAGCGAACAGGCCCATCAACGCTTAGGTTGGCAACCCCAATATAGCGACCTTGAGACCATTATTGGCCATGCCTGGCAGTGGCATCAGCAGCGCCATGGCTAGGGGCTGGATTTACATTAAATTAATCTTTCCGGAATAAATTAGCTTTAGAAGTACTGATAGAAAGTCCTATAAATTGATGCATTTACCTTTTTTGAGCTTTTTTCCTACGCTTTACCCAATAGCGTCCTTAAGGGAAAATGGACTACCAGGGAAAAGTAAATGTATCCGGATAAATCCAGGGATTGAGTGCATTAGAATGGGCAAATCATTCATGAGTCCTTGCCCATGGCTTTTCGCTTGGGGTGTTTTCTAATCGGCAGCAGCGCGCATGGCAGTGGCAACCACAATTGTAAACCAGTGGCAGCAAAGGCTTCAGGCCGATTTACCTGATCAGAGCCACGATACTCACACAGCAATTACCCAATGGCTCTGTGGTGAAGATACGGAACGATTTGAATCACTTTCTCGCAAAGATCTCATCATTGCTACTAAGGCAATAGACTACCGGTATCGGATCTTTTATCAAACCTATTGGGGGCTACCGCCGGATCGGGCCTACCAAACCCTGATGCGGAAGCTGGGAGGTTTGTTTTTAGTTCGTAGCAAAATTCGTACATGGATTGCCCTTAGCCGAGATCGACAACGTCAGGTCAAAGATGTTCTTCAAGAAATCATCCAAGAAATGTTGCAGAGCGATCGCCATCTGCAACAACAGTTGAGCTGGATTGCCAAAATTACCAAGCGGCCTCAGCTTCGTAATTTACTGACTATGGCGACAATTGAGGAATACTGCTTACGTCCAATTCGTAACCAGCCTCTGATTGTTTATCGGTTTGTCAACTACCTACGGCGCTCCCAGCGAGGAGGCATGACCCAGGTCCCTGGGGCGCAGCTGATTCAGCTGATTTCAGAAGAGATTGGGACCGATGATACTGACAGCACCATCAGTTTGTTCGATCTTCAAGCTGTAAGTACCTACGAACAACAGCAAGACTTTGACGAAACCCAGCGGGCACGTGAATCAGTCAAAGATGGCTTTATGGATTACTTACAAGACGCTTTGGGTGAGCCTGCAACTCAATGGCTAGAGCTGCATCTCCAGGGTTACACCCAAGACAATATTGCTAAACAGTTAAACTTATCGATTAATCAGGTCTACCGACTACGAGAAAAAATTAGCTATCACGCGATCCGTATTTTTACCCTTAAAGAGCAGCCAGAACTCGTTTTAGGGTGGCTAAAAACCACCCTAACGGACCATGACTTAGGACTGACAGCCAGTCAATGGCAAACCTATTGGCAAACGCTAGAACCTGCTCAGCAACAGCTGTTATCCGAACTCAAACAGGGTAAAAATCTTGATGAGGTTGCGCAAAAGCTCGGGTGTAAATCTAAACAAGTTATGAGTGAATGGGCTAAGCTTTACCTAGCTGCCCAAAATCTACGAACCTAGCATACAGGGCTCTTGAAGGTTGTCTTTGGGCAACAGGCGCCCCGGGCAGGTTGCCCCACTCACATCAGTGTGCCTGTCTCCCACTTCTGTTATTCCTTCCCGGCTAGTCCCCATGTCCTCCTTTCCTGAAGACAGTGCTTTGTCTCCTCAGCCTAATGGTTTTCAAAAGACTGAAATCAAGGCTGACTTAGACCAGATGTTTCTCTTAATAGAGGGTATTTTGCCCTTTGAGGCATGCCTCTACTATCAGGTACTTCCTCTCTACATTGAGGGCAGCAGCCTTAACCTGGGCATGGTTAATCCGGATGATGTTACAGCCGCTGACTATGTCAGACGGATAGTGTCTTATATCAATTGCTCAATCGTGTCGCGTCCGATTGCATCCGACTGGCATCGCCAGATTTTATCAAAGTTTTTGAGCTATTCAGCCAAAAGTCGTCAATCGTCTCCACCTTCTCCATCCGAGGTCAGGTCTGCCTCCAACTCAGTTGAGGAATTACCCACCCTGGTCGTGGGAGCACCTACTGAAATTATTGAGAATCCTCACCGGGCTCGAAGTCAGTCAGCGGTATCTGCGAAAAAACTGGCCTCCCCTGCTGTAGTAGCAAACGCTCCTGGCGATAGTGAAAGCAGTCAAAACGTATCAAAAGCTCCGCTGAGTATTGAGCTAGAAAACGATGCAATAGACGCTTCTGATATTAGGACTCCTGAGGCTGGAGCCATTGAATCAACAGAGGCTCAGTCTGATATTTCTTCTCAAGAAGAAAGCCTTGAGCTCAATCAGTCCAATCCAAAGGAACTAACCCAGAGCCTGCTTAAGCGCATCATTACCCAAGAAGGTATCGGACGGCTCTACCTAGAACGCCAAACCGCCACATGTCGTATTTTGTGGAGTAAAGACGGCGTGATGCAGTCGGTGGTTGATAATATCTCCCCCCAGCTGTTTCAGGGAGTCGTTAATGAACTTAAACGAGTTATGAGCCTCTCCTTGATTCCTGTACGTAAGCCAAAGCAGGTTGAAATAGAACGCATTCACAACCAGAAGCGAATATTGCTTCGATTTCGAGTAATGCCAGGAGATCACGGTGAAGAAGCCACTTTGCAGATACTCCGGGGAGCGGCCTTGAGATTCTATCAGCAGCAGCAAATCGACAACATAAGCCGCGATGCGTTAGGCATTGCCCATGATTTGCAGCAGCGACTTGATGAACTACGAACCCAGGCACAGCGCAATCTTGATGTTCAAGATACAAGACAGAAAACTCTGCCTGCCATCATGAGCATGCTAAAGCAGATGGAACAGCAGCTAAACGACATGATAGAAACATCTGACTAGAGGCGATTGGCGGAACAATCTGAGCCTATATTATTGAGAGCTATGGTTAGGAGTCAGGTGTGGAAGGTTGCTTTTTCCGCAGACCCTGAATCAATCGTCGAAAATTGACTGCAAACTCTGCACCTCCCAACAGACTACCTTCGACGTCTTCCTGCCAAGAAGCAGACAAAACTCCGTAGCTCAGACCGATGGTTCCCAATCCGAAAAAGCCTAATGAAACCAGCAGTACCAGCACATTGGGAAACTCTACGATATGTTGAGTGAGTAGAACGTAAGCAATTACAAATGAGGACATCCCCAAAAACGTAGGTATGCCAGCAAATACTGCCATACGGCGCATCATACGACGACTGACAACTTCAGGAATGCCTGAGTATTCGTCTTCATTGGAACTAGAGGACGCTCGGGTTGCCTTTTTCTTTCCCTTAGTTGATACCTTTGGTGAGGATGAATCAGCTACAGATTTTTTATCACTGGTCTGCTTGTTTGATTTAGGCTCAAATGGCAGCGATTCACGCTGAGGTTCTGAAGACATACAACACTCAATCCTTTGACTACGCAAATAGGCTGTGGGATGTAGTGATCGTCTAACCGCGAATACCCAAGCGCTTAATCAATGCCCGATAGCGCTCGGCATCTTGCTGGATTAGATAGGCCAATAGTCGCTTACGGCGGCCAATCATACGCAGTAGACCTCGCCGAGACGAATGATCTTTCTTGTTAGCCTGTAGGTGCTTGCTTAGTCGATTGATCTTTTCCGTGAGCATGGCCACCTGCACATCCACAGATCCAGTGTCTGTTTCATGCACCTGGTAGTCAGAAATAATTGATTGCTTTTGTTCTTGCAGGAGCGCCATATAGCTTACCGATTACAGCTAAGTTGAAACGATTTTAATGAGCTTGGCTGAGCAGTACCAGTTTGTACCTAACCCAACGCAGGATTTTGTATTGTACTACAGCAACGCTGGTCAGGTTCAACATCTACAAAACTTCTTCAGTGTAGATATCTGCTGCTCATGACTGATTTTGCACAGGTCTATTGCTGCCAGCTTTTGTAAAGCAGATCGATCGCAGATGGCCAAGAGCGCGTGTGTAGGCTGAGGAGCTAAAGCTAGCTCAACTTTAGATAAAGACTGTGACCTTAAAGATCTCAAAAAAATGAACAAGCCAAGGTTTTAATGCCTTCTTTACGGGCCAACCTTTTGGAAGATGTAAGGAAGTAAAGTAATGCCGCTCAATATGCTTTAGATGGAAATTAGGTTGTGACTAATCGGAAAATTTTAGTCAACGAGTCTTCTAGAAGGCGTTTAAGGATGCTTGGTCCTGTATTGTGCGACTAGCTCCTTTTGGGTTGGGGTTATTGAATCAGAATTTGACAGTTTCGCTGTAGCTAAGCTGCTCGCCAAGGGATCATCGTCCTTCGGTGTGGCTTTGTTGGGAATTCTGACGTAAGCCTTCTGTCAAAATCCGCTGCTCTAAAAAAATCGGCACTGTCTCATTTTTACTGCGTCAGTTATCTTGCTTTATTTGCCACGTCTACTATGCTTCGTCCAATATTTGTTTCTTTTTATATGCTGGTTACTCTCCTCGGAGGTCTGGTCTTAGCAGCTCCAGTCGGGGCTAGCTCGTCAGAGCCCAGCGAAGCAACTATGACGGGGCGGTCTGATGCTGATAGAGGTTATGTTCAGCTGGCTATTGGTGGCACCGATCCCGCTCATAATGTTGAGCCTCCTGGTCTAGATGTTCGAGCAGGAAATGCGGTGATTAGTCCGTTTCTGGATGTCGCCATGCGCGAAGAGCTAACAAATTTGATGGGTCGATTTGAAGGTGCTTTACTTCAAGGCTATGCCAGTACTCACTCAGCAGAGCTAGCGCTAACCTCAATTCGAAGCGAAGGCAGCTTGAGCGCAAGTCTGGGGGGAGCAGACCTGACAACGTCGTTGACGCACCCAGCCCTGGAAACAGCGGAACAAACATTGGCAGACTGGCCGGATTTGATCGCTAAGCGAAACTACGGCGCGGCTCGTCAGCGTTGGCTTGAGGCTCGTCGCGCGCTCTGGAATGCTTTTCCAGTAGAGCAGTCACTGGCTCAGCCTGAGATTCGCGGCATGTGGTTGGACCGAGGCACCATTGTCAGAGCGGGGTCTGAAGAAAAACTGGCAGAGATATTTGATCGCTTAGCCGCCGCAGGTATTAATACTGTTTTCTTTGAGTCGATTAATGCAGGCTATCCTATCTACCCCAGTCGGATTGCACCTCAGCAAAATCCCCTAACCCGTCACTGGGATCCGTTAGCCGCTGCTATTAAGTTGGGTAAAGAGCGGGGCATTGAGGTTCATGCTTGGGTTTGGCTATTTGCGGCTGGAAACCGTCGTCATAATGCGCTGTTAAATCTGCCTGCTAACTATCCAGGTCCGTTGATCAACGCTAATCCCGGCTGGGCTGCCTATGACCGTCAGGGCCGCATTGTTCCGGTCGGTCAAGATAAGCCTTTTTTAGACCCGGCTAATCCGGAGGTGCGGAGCTATTTGATGCGCATGCTGCAGGAGTTGGTTAATAACTATGATGTGGATGGTGTCCAGTTTGACTACGTGCGCTACCCATTTCAAGATCCCGGTGCCGATCGCACCTATGGCTATGGGACAGCGGCTCGGTTAAAGTTTCGGGATATGACCGGTTTAGATCCGGCTGTTTTGTCTCCCCGCAGCGATACGTCGTTATCTCAGCGTGAGCAACGACGCCAGCGACAGCTATGGCAGAAATGGACTGATTTTCGTGTCGAGCAAGTCAGTTCGTTTGTTGCAGATGCTTCCCAGATGCTGCGGCAGCAGCGGCCTGATATGACCGTCTCGGCAGCGGTATTTGCCAAGCCAACCCACGAGCGTATCCAAAAAATTCAGCAAGATTGGGAGACCTGGGCCGAGCGTGGAGATGTGGACTGGATTGTATTGATGAGCTACGCCCTAGATACCAATCGGTTTGAAGAGCTGATTAGTCCCTGGACATTGGAAGCTGACTATGGTCCTACGCTGATTATTCCAGGAATTCGGCTGCTCAATCTGCCTGAAATGGCGGCACTGGACCAAATTCAGACGCTCAGAGATTTGCCCGTAAGCGGCTATGCCCTATTTGCTGCAGATAATTTGCAGCGGGGTATCCAGACGCTGCTAAACAATACGCAGGGTGCTTCTCTAGCTGACTATTCGGTTCCTCAGCAGCAGCCCTTTGATACGGCTGTCGAGCGCTATCAAACCCTCCAGCGTGAGTGGAGTTGGCTATTAAGCAATGGTCAGTTATTACTAAGTGAAGACCGACTGACCCAGTGGGTAGAAGATGTGAATACATTGGGGGTAGAACTGGCCGGTTTGGCTGAGGAGCCCTCCCATCGACAGTTAGAGGAAGTGCGATCGCAGCTAGACCAGCTCAACCGCGTGGTCACCTCTGACCTATCGATCAAATCACAGCAAAACGACTATCGCATTCAAACTTGGGAGCATCGTTTAACAACGATTGAGCGCCTGCTGGCCTACGGTGAGAAACGGTTTATTCCATAGGCGATCGCTGAGGGCATGGGTTGCGCTAAGTCCGTTAGACGATTCCTGGTAGCGAAAGCTAGCCCAAATATCAATCAAGACTGATATGAGAATTGGTCGATCGGGCAGACTAGGTTGGTCTGTCTTAACTTATATGCCCTAATGACACTGGCTCCCAATCTACCGCCAGACGAAACAGTCCGAGCCCCTCAGCTAGAAGCCCTAGAACAGCTCATACTGACACGCACGGCCACAGTTGGAGTGGTGGGTCTGGGCTATGTTGGCCTGCCGTTTGCCCTAGAAAAAGCCAAAGTAGGCTTTCAGGTAATTGGCATCGAGCAAAACCCCAAGCGAGCAGAGCGCGTCAATCAGTGTGATAGCTACATTGATGATGTGACGACCGATGCGCTTACCCAGGTCGTTACTAGCGGTTCTCTAAAAGCTGTGACTCACTTCGATGTCGTCGCAGAGATGGATGTGATTGTGATCTGTGTGCCCACACCGCTCACTAAAAATTTGACCCCCGACCTGAGCTACGTGGAGAGCGTGGCCCAAGAGATTGGTAAACGCTTAAGACCCGGCCAGCTGGTTTCCTTGGAATCCACCACCTATCCCGGAACCACCGATGATGTGATTCGACCCATACTTGAGCAAAGCAGCGGGCTACAGCAGGGTCGGGACTTCTTCTTGGCCCATTCCCCCGAGCGGGTCGACCCAGGCAATCAGCGCTACACGACACAAAATACCAATAAGGTGGTGGGAGCCTCAGATCCTTGTTCGTTAAGGGCTGCAGAGCTTTTTTACCAGCAAACAATTTGCCAGATAGTGCCTGTAAGCAGTGCCAAGGCGGCTGAACTCGTAAAGGTGTTTGAAAATACGTTTCGAGCGGTCAATATTGCCCTTGTCAATGAGCTGGCGCTGCTGTGCGATCGCTTGGATATTAACGTATGGGAAGTTTTAGACGCGGCCAATACCAAGCCGTTTGGCATTATGCCCTTTTATCCAGGACCGGGAGTGGGCGGCCATTGTATTCCTATCGATCCCCATTATTTAGAATGGAAGGCTAAGGAGGTCAATTTCAATACTCGATTTATCGCCCTGGCGGGAGAAATTAATCGCAGAATGCCCTCATTTGCTAGAAGCAAAGCGTTTCGTGTCTTGAACCAGCTAGGGATTGCGCCTTCTCGGGCCAAAATTTTAGTGATCGGGGTAACGTATAAAAAAGATCTGGCCGACTGGCGAGAATCTCCGGCGATTGAAATCATTAGATATTTGCTCAAAGATCAGGTAAGCCTGAGCTATCACGATCCGTATATTGCTGAAATTTTTGTGGACGACGACAGGTTACACAGTGTTTCGTTGACGGCTGATACGATTGGTGGGGCGGATCTGGTACTCATTGCCACCGACCATAGCTGTATTGACTATGAGGCACTGGTACACCAGGCCAATGCTGTACTAGATACGCGAGGGGTGACTCGGAATTTGGGATGCGATCGCACCAAGGTAACGCTGCTATGACCCAAGTCATTGTTGTCGGTAGCGGTCACTGGGGCAAAAATCTGGTGCGTAATTTTTATGAGCTGGGCAGTCTGGCTGGTGTGGTTGAAGTATCGCCCCCGTTACAGCAGCGCTTACAAACCCAGTATCCTGATGTGCCCCTGTTTGATAGCTTTACGGCTGCACTGACCACAGACATATCAGCCGTTGTCCTAGCCACACCCGCACCGACTCACTATGAGCTGGCGCTGATGGCGCTAAAAGCGGGTAAAGATGTGTTTGTTGAAAAACCAATGACGCTACGGGTAGCTGAGGCGCAGGAGTTGGCCACCTATGCTGACACCCATGACCAAATCTTAATGGTGGGTCACTTACTTCTTTATCAACCGGCTATTGCTTGGATGCGAGATTATCTACGCTCAGGCAAAGCAGGGCCAGTGCAACACATTGCCACCCACCGTTTAAATTTAGGTAAAGTACGCACAACTGAAAATGTCTGGTGGTCTCTGGCCCCCCATGACATCTCCATCATTTTAGATTTGCTCGGGAGTCCTCAGGTTCAACAGATAGCTGCATCGGGACACGCACGGCTTCAGCCTGATATCGCTGATGAGGTTCATGTGGATCTGACCTTTGACTCAGGTCAAACGGCTCATTTGCATTGCTCGTGGCAGTGGCCGCTAAAGCAGCGGGGATTGGTTGCGATCGCACAAGATCAAATGCTGGTCTATGACGAGATTCAGCAATCTGTCATGATTCACAACAAGCACATCGATCAACGACTTGATGCGGTGGACCAGGGGAAAACTACCGTAGATATTGCCGATGAACAGCCGCTTAGACGAGAATGCCAGCATTTTCTAGACTGCATAAAAAGCCGTCAGCAGCCCCATTCGAGCGGTTGGAATGGAGTAACCGTAGTCGACATTTTAGAGCGTGTGCAGGAGGTCCTAAATGACTGAGTATTTTGCCCACGAAACAGCCTGTATTGACCCAGGGGCACAGATAGGCGACGGCACTAAAATCTGGCACTTTAGCCATGTGATGCCCAAAGCAAAGATTGGCAAGAACTGTTCTCTCGGTCAAAACGTTTATGTCGCCAACAATGTTGTCATCGGCGACGGCTGCAAAATTCAAAACAACGTCTCCCTCTACGAAGGCGTAATTCTAGAAGACTATGTTTTTTGTGGTCCCAGCATGGTCTTTACCAATATCAAGACTCCTCGCTGCGAGTTTCCTCGAAATACAGCTGAGGATTATCAGCAAACTCTGATCAAGAGAGGCGCTAGCATTGGTGCTAATGCAACTATTGTCTGTGGTGTAACTCTACAAGAATACGCATTTGTCGCCGCAGGAGCCGTAGTAACAAAAGATATCCCTGCTTACGGACTGGTTGTCGGTGTGCCAGCTCGTCTTATTGGTTGGATAAGCAGTTATGGAGAAATTTTAGAATTCAATAACCTGAATCAGGCATTAGATTCGACTCAAACCCACTATAAAAAACTTCCGACTGGCGAAGTTTGTCGATTAGATTAATACTTACAGATATATTCTCCACGAGTTTAAAAAATGTCAACTAGAGTGCTACATATTGGACAGTCAGTTGCGATTACAGATTCATTCTTTAACTTCATCAAGAGGACAATCGACACTAATGAGCATGTCTTTTTATTTTCTTGTGAAGATAAAAAACATACAGTAAAAACAAAAACAATATGCATTGAAGATAACGGACTATACTTTTGGCTTAAAAGCTTTTATATCGAAACCCACAAAGCGAATAAAATCATCTTACATGGCTTATTTTCTTCGAAGCTAGTCATAGTACTGTTTTGTTTTCCCTGGTTGCTAAGAAAATCTTACTGGTTTATATGGGGAGGAGATCTTTATAGGCACGAATTGAGCAATCGAGATTTGAAGTGGCATATCTTAGAGTTTGTTCGCTCTAGAGTCATCCGTAATATAGGATACTTGGTAACTTATATAGAAGGAGATGTTGATCTAGCTCGAAAATGGTATGACGCTAAAGGGATTCGCATGAACTGTTTAATGTATCCTAGCAACATTTACAAAGAGCAGAAAGGTGATTGTGAAGGACAATTGACTGCGAAGAAAAAAATCCATATTCAAGTTGGAAACTCTGCTGATCCCAGCAATAACCATATTGAAGCATTTAGAATATTGGAGAATTATAAGAATGACAATATTAGAATTTATACACCATTATCTTACGGAGACCAAGACTATGCTGAACTCATAATTAGGAACGGCTATGAAAGGTTTGGAGATGCCTTTTTCCCTTTAACAAAATTTATGCCCATTGAAAGATATATTACCTTTCTAACAAATATTGATATTGTGGTTTTTAACCATAACCGTCAGCAAGCTATGGGCAATACTATTGCCTTACTTGGGTTAGGCAAAAAAATTCATATGAGAAGCGATGTCACTCCTTGGTCAATGTTTCGTTCTCTCGGAATAAAAGTATATGACATCAATGACTTCAATTTGCAGCTCATTGATCCACAGACAAGAGTAAACAATCAGTTGAGGGTAAAAGATTTTTTTTCAGAAGAAAAGCTCATTAATCAATTAAGTCATATATTCGAATAGCTTTAAAGCATGACATATTATTCGCAAAAAGAATTAGAACGGCTAGGCTTCAAATCCCTTGGGACGGATGTCAAAATTAGTAAGAAGGCTAGTATTTTTGATTATGAAAAAATTGAGATTGGCAACCATACAAGAATTGATGATTTCTGTGTGATATCTGGTCAGATTGTTCTCGGAGATTATAATCACATAACACCAATGTGTCTCGTTGCAGGTGGCGAACCCGGAATATTTTTCTCAGATTTTTGTACTCTTGCATACGGTGTCAAAGTATTCTCTCAATCTGATGACTACACTGGTGAAACGTTGGTAAATTCATTGATCCCTGAAAAGTATAAAAATGAGACGAAAGAAAGCATTTTACTAGGAAAACATGTAGTAATTGGTGCAAACTCAGTCGTTTTTCCAGGGGTTCGGTTAGCTGAGGGCTCCTCGATTGGTGCAATGACCCTGGTTACCAAAAATACAGAGCCTTGGAGTATCTATTTAGGAATTCCAGCTCGGCGTATCAAAGAGAGAAAAAAAGACTTACTTAAGCTAGAAGCTCAGTTTTTAGAAGCGTCGACGTGATTCCATTTAACAAGCCTCCTTACACGGGTAATGAAGATAAATATGTTTTAAATGCTATCTGTAGTGCTCAGCTTTCGGGCGACGGAGACTACTGTCGAAGATGTCAAAAGTGGTTTGAGAAAAAATTATCTTGCAAGAAAGCCTTGTTGATGCCTTCTTGCACTCATGCCTTAGAAATGGCTGCTATCCTTATTGACATTCAGCCAGATGACGAAGTAATCATGCCTAGCTATACCTTTGTTAGTACGGCTAATGCATTCGTACTGCGTGGTGCGAGAATAGTATTTGTAGATATTCGTCCTGACACAATGAATATCAATGAGACGCTTATAGAAAAAGCTATTACGGATAAGACAAGGGCCATAGTGCCTGTCCATTATGCAGGAGTAAGCTGTGAGATGGATACTATCATGGCAGTAGCGAATCGCCATGGTCTATTTGTAATTGAAGATGCCGCACAAGGAATAATGAGTACCTATAAGCAAAAGCTTGTAGGTACTATCGGTCATCTTGGCACATACAGTTTTCACGAGACTAAAAACTGTACTAGTGGTGGTGAAGGTGGTCTATTAATTATCAATGATAATAGATTCTTAGAACGTTCAGAGATTATCCGCGAGAAAGGGACTAATCGCAGTCAATTCTTTCGTGGATTATTGGATAAATATAGCTGGGTTGATATTGGTAGTAGCTATTTACCATCCGAACTACAAGCAGCCTATTTGTGGGGACAGTTAGAGAGCATAGAGGATATTAATAGCACTCGTTTGGAGAAATGGAATATATATTACGAAAGTCTAGCTGTTTTAGAAAAATCAGGTTTAGTAAGTTTACCCGTGATTCCAACAGAATGTGGGCACAATGCCCATATGTTTTATGTAAAAACCAAAGATATAAAGGAGCGCACCAAATTAATTGAGTATCTAAAAGCAAAAGGCTTTATGGCTGTGTTTCACTACGTACCACTCCATAAGGCACCCGCGGGTTTAAGATTTGGACGATTTCATGGACAAGAAATTTTCACAACTGCTGAAAGCGAACGGTTGGTAAGATTGCCTATGTGGCATGGGCTACATAACTCTCAGGTACAAAAAATTGCTGAAGCGGTTTTGGAGTTTTACGCTTGAATGTAAAAAAAATTGTTCAGTTTTCAGTTGGGCCAATAGGTGCAACTTTGCTTGGCTTTATATCTATTCTTCTTGTGACTAGATTATTTTCGCAAGGAGATATTGGTCGATTAGCTATGTTCCATATAGCTACCAACATATGTACTCTGCTTTTCAGCTTGGGTCTCGACCAAGCCTATGTACGGGAATACCATGAAACCCTCAACAAGGCAGCTTTATTAAAAGGAACATTGCTACCTGGACTATTATTACTGACAGCCTCTATCAGTCTATTAGAACTAGTAGTTTCTCTACCGATTTCCGAACTACTCTTTAGTTTCCGCTCTGTGGCATTAGAAGCTTTAGTTGTAGTCGGACTGATAACAAATTTCTTGTCGCGCTTTCTTTTGCTAGCCTTACGTATGCAAGAACGAGCATTATCTTACTCTATAAGCCAATTACTCTCTAAATTTCTATCTTTAGTAATTGTTTTTAGTTACATTCTTTTTGATACAGACAAAACATTTCTTAATCTATTGTTGGCGCATGTTTCTTCAAGCCTAGCAGTTACAATGCTAGTAGCCTGGCATTGTCTTCATGAAGACATGTACACCATTAAACAACCAATTGACAAGCACAAGCTGCTGGGAATGCTCAAATATGGCTGCCCACTGGTTGTTGGCAGTTTAGCTTATTGGGGTTTAACGGCCTCTGACAAAGTTTTTCTGCGAGCTTTCTCTGATTATACACAACTGGGACTATACAGCATAGCCGTTAGCATTGCAGCAGGTGCAGCCCTTTTAGGAACTGTCTTTTCTACCGTTTGGGCACCCACTGTCTATAAGTGGGCTGCTAACAATGAAAACTTTCAAAAGATAGATCAAGTTGCAGAATATATGCTGTCTGCCGTTGTTTTATTCTTTAGTTTAGGTGGAATAACGTCTGGATTGATCACAGAAATTCTTCCAGACAACTACGCGTCTGTTCGATACGTTTTGATTCCTTGCCTAAGTTTTCCCTTGATGTATGTCTTGTCTGAAGCAACTGTTGTTGGGCTAGGAATTTCGAAAAAGACAATTCTCATTATGGGAGCTTCCGTAAGTGCTCTTTTATTCAATTTACTCGGGAACTATATTTTAATTCCGAAATACGGCGCTGCAGGAGCTGCAATTGCAACCTCTTTTTCTTTTTGGTTTTTTCTATTTTTACGTACAGAATTTTCTTGTCAAGTTTGGCGGTCTTTTCCAAGAACAAAGCTATATATCTTTTCGTTTACATGTGTCACCCTAGCCAGCTTATCGGCTCTGCTAGGTGAGACTATGGGGCACTGGCTTCAAGGAATGTGGTTTGGTTTCATGCTTATCTGTATTGTTAGCTTTTTTCAAAACTACAAAAATACTGTTCTATGGATATCGAATTTGGTAACATAAAAATTCTTTGAAAAACCTACGGTTAATGCACTTCGGTTTTATGTTCAGTCATGAAAATAAACTAACTCTCTAAATACTAGAGATTGAGCTAAGAGAAATTTACTACTCGCTTCCTACTTTAACTTTTTTATGAAAGGCATATATCTTTCGAATGTCGATCCTCAAAGCTCAGTAGGCTATATGTCCAAAGTCTTAGGACAGGTGCGAGGCTTTATTAACTTAGGATGCGATATGGATCTAATCTGCTTTGATCGCAATTCACGAGTTACTTTAACGAGCAGCTTAAAAGAAGATAATAGGCTTTTAACACCGAGAGTGTTATATCGTTCTAATAAGAACCTATTGATTCGGCGATTTAACTTATTGAAGGCAGCCACAGAGCATATTTTGCAGTCAAAACCTGAGTTTCTGTATGTGAGATACCCGCGTTCGGATCCTCTATATTTGTCATTTCTTGCTAATATTCGTAATCGTGTCCCGGCTCTCATAATTTTGAGCGAGTTTCCAACTTATCCTTATGATAAGGAATATGAAGCAACATCTTGTAGAAAAGATAGACTTGTTTTTTTTCTTGATAAGGCTACTCGCTCTTGTCTAAAATATTTTATTAATCAAGCTATATCAATCAACTACGGTGCCTCTATATTTGGTATGAATACAATTTCCATTACCAATGGCATCAACATTTCAGATTACGAACCTGTCGGACGTAAACCTGCCTCATTAAACACTATCAATATTATTGGTGTTGCTAACGTAAATTCCTGGCATGGTTATGATCGGGTTATTAGCGGCCTTGGCGAATATTATAGGAACTCTTCTGGTTCCGATCGGAAAATCACCTTTCATATCGTTGGAGCTAGGTTTCCATATTTAAAGGAACTATTAACATTGGCTTCTAAAGAAGGAGTTACTCATGCGGTGGTATTTCATGAGCCTCAGCAGGGTAGATTCTTAGACTTAATCTTTATGAATTGTCATCTTGCCATAGGTGTGTTAGGAGGACATCGCAAAGATTTGTACGTGATGTCACCTCTGAAGAATAGAGAATACTGTGCTCGTGGGATTCCTTTTGTCTTTAGTCATACCGATCCTGACTTTTCATCAGATTTTGAGTATTGTCTTCAATTAAAATCTGACGAGAGCCCGTTGAATATCGAAGAACTGATAAGCTTTGCTACAGATGTTTACAGCAAAAGTGACTGTGTTGTCGAGATGCGGAATTACTCACGTAGATTTCTGGATTGGTCAGTCAAGTTGCAGCCTGTTTATACCTATCTGATTGAAAAAAATGATAGCTAGCCATGTTATAAGTCTCCGAAAGTTCTACTTTAGGAGGAAAATTATGATTTTGAGATTGAATGAGTAACTAATTCGTGCAGCTAACAGCTGAACTGAAAGCATATGCTAAAAAAGATAAAAAGCTCTCTTAAAACTAGCTATCCACATTTATTTTCTCTTTATCGATCTTCTCGTTCACGAGCAAGGTGGTGGGCCAATCACTCAAAGAGACTAGATCTATGCGCAGCCCAATTTGCCTATATGATGCATTATACGGGAAACCTATTTAAGGACTCTGTCTGTTTGGAAATGGGTTCAGGATGGGTTCTCTCTCATGCTGTAGTAGCCTATCTTTTAGGTGCTAAGAAAATATACGCATCAGACTATTTTCCTCTAGCAGACTTTGCAGCGCTTAAGATTTCCATTAGTAAATCGGACGCTGCTCTAATAAGAGATATTTTAGCACCCTACGAAGATCATGAGATCCTGAGAGAAAAGGTTGAGCAGCTGAGAGCTATTTCTCGCTGGAATTCAGAGGAGCTTGAACATATAGGCATTACTTATACAGCGCCAGTTGACTTTGTTCGAGAGATGCCCTTTGATGATGTCGATTTCATATATTCTTTAAGTGTCCTTGAGCATATTCCATGTGATAGTGTCACTGCGCTGTTACGACAACTTTCTGGCATTCCGACGCAGTTTCATTTTATACATTTAGAGGATCATGCCGACTTGGCTAATGAGCCATTCGAGTTTCTTACTTTTTCGCACTATCCGAAGCAACTACAGCTTGAGCGAGGCAACCGCATCAGAGCCAGTCAATGGATTGAGCTGCTTTCTAAGTATCATACTGTTGAGGTTGTGCATGCATGGAAGCGAAATATGCCTATCCCAGATTCTCTCGCTTCCGAAATTGAATTTGTCGACGAAGATGATATAAGAACTTCTCATCTTGGTTTGCTACTCAGGCAATAGTAATGTAGTGCACAGACCTATGTTTAATGCTTCAACACATCAAGTATTGAGTTTTAGCGGATTGGAGAAGAGTAAAACATATGACAGAATAGTTTTGACTGTTCGCCACTTCAGGCTCAACTGTTTATAGTCGAGTTCGATATGGTCAAAGAGATTAAAGACCTCTCTAGCTTCTCTAAAGTTTAGTTCTCTCAAATAGCGCACTGTTCCTGCCAAAATAAATTGGCTAAAATAGTTTGCCTTACACCGTTCTAATGTCTGCTTACTCAGTAAGTCTTGAATTTTTTCCTCGTTAAATATTTTTTCTAAGCTTCTGATTACATCTAGATTAAACATTTTCATGGTCAAGGCACCCGAGTGGACGGTGTAGTTGGCTGTCGTAATTGGAATGCGAAGTAATCCATACTCTTGACAAATGCTTACCCAAGTTTGAATATCGGCAATTCCTCCGACGGTTTCATCAAAGTAGCCGACGGTTTGAAATATCTTCCTTCTTAGGACGATGCCTGGAAAACGGATAAAGGAAGAATCTGTTAAAACTTGTTCTAAGGCGGCTTCTGGAGTGAAGTATTGAAGTTCTTTTGCGGTCTGCCGCTTACGTACTCTTTGTTGAGGGGTTACTACATTCACTCCGAAGAGTAGAGCTGATGCGTTGGGATTTTCCTGTAAAGTCTGAAGAATCTTATTGGGGGCCCCTACTTCTAAGTAGTCATCGTCGTGGAGTATTAGAATATAATCTCCTGAGGCAACCTGAATACAGTGATTCCAGTTTCCAGCCATTCCTAGACTGGGTATGTTTTGATAATAGCGGTATGGGCCCTGCCAGTCAGTGATTAGTTCGTCTACAGCGTGCTTACAGTCAGGGATAGTCGAATCATCAGAAACGACAATCTCTATGTTTGGCTGCTGTTGTGAAGCTGTTGTCAGAATTGATAAAAGTGCTCGCTTTAACCATATAGGACGATTGTAAGCTGGGATACATATGCTTAATAGAGGCGCTGCAGCGGCTGATTGTGGAGACATGTCTGATGGTGCAGAGGTTGAGGTGTAGGCTGGCTAACAAAGCCTCAATGTTTGAGGATTCGGATAGCGATTTGAATAGGCGGGTATGCCATGCTTCTTGGTATGGATTAGTCTGTGTGTAGGCAAAAACTGAGCGTATTGGGGCGCATGCTGCATTAGATGGATTTGGGAGAGCTTGATAGTCGTTATATTGTGGGTGCTCGGGTGGATGCAACGACCTATGGGGATACTTGCGATCGCATCTCCCTATGGGCCCATTCTAAACAGTCCTGCTACATCGTTGCCGCCAATGTCCATGTGGTGATGACAGCCTATTGGAATCGTACCTACCGCCAAATTCTCAACCATGCGGCCCTAGTTACCCCCGATGGTATGCCCTTGGTCTGGGGATTGCGGTGGCTAGGTATTGAACGACAGTCTCGGGTTTATGGACCTGATCTAATGTTGGCTTTATGCGATCGCGCCGCCAAGGAACAGCTATCTATTTACCTCTATGGTGGTACAGACACCATGGTGCAGCATCTGGCCCATAAACTACAGCAGCAGTTCCCGACCCTCAAGATTGTTGGGACGTATGCTCCTCCATTTCGTCCCCTGACTCCAGAAGAAGAAGCTGCTGATATTGAAACTATCCACCAGTCTGGGGCTGCGGTGGTATTTGTGGGTCTGGGCTGTCCCAAGCAAGAAGAATGGATGGCGCGCCAACAGGATAGGCTTAATGCCGTCATGATTGGTGTGGGAGCCGCCTTTAGCTTTCATAGCGGCACAGTATCCCAGGCACCCCGATGGATGATGGCCTATGGATTGGAATGGCTCTATCGTCTATGTCAGGAACCTAGACGTTTGTGGCGTCGCTATTTATTAAACAATGTGGCATTTCTCCTATTATTTGGATTGCAGTTAATCAATCGGTCCTGGCGGTCTATCCTAAAACCAGATTTAGGGGTAGACCGGTTTTAAGTTTTGACTAAAGAACAGCTTTCTAGAGAATCTGAACATCGGCAGAATTTACTGACTGCGATGGGTACAGATATTCGCGCCGCTCGCGGGTTTGTACCCAGTCGTTTGCTGTGCTGGTCGAGTATCAGAATACTGATTCTTGTACTGAGCGATATCTTGGCGCTTAGCGTGGCCTGGAAAGGAGCTCGATTTCTCAATCAGTTTTACTCGCCTATTCCTGAGAAATTAGTGTGGTGGACCTGGTTGGGACTGCCCAGCTTGTACTGGCTATTTGCTGGTGGGACACTGCTGCTGTTTACCCACTACGGTCTGTATGGCACCACGGTGCGAGCCAGGGACTATGTGCGCTCAGCGCAGCTGGTGAGCTGTGTTTACTTTATTTCCCTGGTGCTGGCCTACTTCTACGACCCCAAGCTAGATGCGCCTCGCTCGTTGTTTTTTAGTGCCTGGGTTGGCAGCGTTCTCCTCGTTTTAGTCACTCGGTTATTCACCAACCGTCTTTTGATGCGGCTGCAGGGGGCTAGAGGTCTATCCAACGTTTTTTTAATTACGAAATCTGAGCGCATCCAGCGATTGTCCTCCACATTAGAACGGCGTTCTCGCTATCGGGTGGTGGGGGCGGCGGTTGCATCTATGGCGAATACAGAGGTGACATTTCAGCGGATTCTGGCAGTGCAACCCGATGAAGTTCTAGCTGAAGATGTTCCCGATGTAGAACTCGCCTCAGGACTATACTGGCGGCTGCGCAGCGCTAATATTCCGTTGCGGCTGCTGCCGTCGAGTAGAGAAATGCTCTATCGCCGGGGTATCCCAGAAGTCATTGCTGGGTTGCCCACCCTGGTGATCGAAACGTCAGGATTTCAGAGCGTAGACTATCGGTTAAAGCGCTGGCTGGACTACACCATTGCAGCGCTGGCCGTGCTGATTTTAAGTCCTGTTTTTATTGGAATTGCGATCGCAATTCGTCTCACCTCACCGGGGTCAGTGTTCTTCAAGCAAGAGCGGATCGGACTGCGAGGCAACGTATTTCAGGTGTGGAAGTTTCGCACCATGACAGCCGATGCGCCCCAGCTGCAAACTCAGCTAGAACAGCATAATCAAAGTGCAGACGGCATCATGTTTAAGCTACAGCACGATCCCAGAGTGACTCCGGTGGGACGCTTCTTAAGACGCAGCAGTCTAGATGAACTACCTCAGTTTTTTAATGTGCTACTGGGCCAAATGAGTCTGGTGGGACCCAGACCGCTGCCGTTAAGGGACGTCGCCCAGTTTGATCAGTGGCATCATATTCGACACCAGGTGCTACCAGGCATTACCGGACTGTGGCAGGTCTCAGGCCGCTCAGACATTGAAACCTTTGACGATGCGGCTCGCTTGGATTTGCACTATATCGACAACTGGTCGCTTAATTTGGATCTAGAAATTTTAATGGCGACCCTGCGGATTGTGCTCACCGGTCTAGGGGCCTATTGACTCAAATATTGACTGGAGCGGGCAGCCTAGGCCGTGGCCTGGGATAAAGGGTATGGGTGCGTCGCATCGACTGACGGTATACGACGGATTATTGGGGCTAGCGCTGTTGGCGCTGGCCGTATTTGCCTGGCTGCCAGACAGCTATTTTCGGATGGTGGGCTGGCCCTGGATAATTGTGTGGCAGAGCGCATTTGGTCTCTCTGCGGGGCTTTGGGTGTGGCAGCTGCGGCGGCGGCCCGCACGTCTGGGATTTGGCCTGGACTGGCTGGTATTAGGTTTGCTGGGCTGTTTAACCTTAGCTAGCGCTACAGCAGAATTTCCGCTGCTGGCTGTGCAGAATAGTCTGCTGGTGGTGAGCTATATCGTCTTGCTCTACAGCGTTCGCAACAGTCAAATACGACCTCTGCAGCTGTGTCAGGGTCTGGTGTGGGTGGGTGCGATCGCAGCGGTCATCAGCCTCGCACTTTGGCGCCCCACCGCCGATATGTGGCTTTCAGACAACTTCTACGACGCCATTCGCAACCGCTTTCCCCTGGGTCACCACAACTTTACCGGGGGCTATTTTGTTCTGGTTTGGCCCCTGGCAATGGGGCTAGCGTGGCTGGGCCGGTGGCGGTGGGGCTACGGTCTGCTAAGTGTGCTGATTGGGGCTGCGCTCTACGCCTCCGGATCGCGAGGAGCCTGGTTAGGAGGTGTCGCGTTCGTGGTGGTGGTGCTGCTGCTTAGCATTATTCGCAGTCGCGGTAAGACCAGACTGGGGGCGATAGCGCTGGCGGTCATAGCGCTAGGTCTTATAGTCGTTTTGCTGGGGACAAATCCTCGGATTCGAGCGCTGATTGTGCCTTCGGAGGGGACTGCGGGTCTAGTGGTGAGTGACGGTCCGGCTCGCGATCGCATCTTTATGGCCCAGGCAGCTGGCAATATTTTGCAGCATCGTCCCTTAGGCCTGGGACCCGGAAACCTGGGGCGTGTCTATGAACGCTATCGCCCAGTAGCCGCTGGAACCGGTTTACATCAGGTACAGCAGCTGCACAATACGCCTCTACAGCTGCTTAGTGAGCTAGGGCTGGGTGGTGGCTTGATCTATATAGGTGCGGTGATGTGTCTGGTCCGATTGGGATGGCAGCTGCAGCAAACCCTGTTGACTCCAGCAGATCGACGTCTGGCTCTAGTGCTATGCAGCGGCTTTATCGGCTACGGCGTTTCTAGCTTGAGTGACTACCAGCTGGAGAATATTCCCATTGCGACGACCCTGATTTTATTAGTAGCCGCTTTAGCAAAAATGGGGGACGATCGGCCTCTGCTATCTGCGCGTTCTTGCCGCTGGCTCAGTCTATCCTTGTTAGTACTGGTGGCGACGACTTTACAGTTTTGGCTGCGAACGGATTTGGCTATCTTGCTAACGCACCGAGGTGTTGACGCCATCGGTCAAGGAGAATTCAGTCGCGCTGATGATAGGCTCTACACCGCTGCTCAAATCGCTCCCTGGGATCCAACACCCAGTGCGCTAGGGGCGCAGCAGCTGAGTCAGCTGGCGCCCACCACCGACGAGCCAGCTGTTCTGCAGCAGGAGGCATTGGCGCTTTATCAGCAGGCTCTCAAAAGCGCTCCCAACGATATTTGGTTTAATCAAAACCTGGCCGTACTCGCCTGGGAAACCGGCGATACTGCATCTGCCCAGCGTGCTATTCGCAAAGTGCTTCAGCTCAGTCCCCGTAGCAAAAACCACAGCTACTATCTGCTGGGGTTGATGTATTACACCCAAGGGAATACTCAAGCCGCCATTGAAGCCTTTGCATTGGAATGTTTGATCAACCCTCAGGTTCTATCGTTTGAAAGCTGGTATCAGCAGCTGGCGGTCATTAGGCAGGCAGTCTTTTCTCGAACGCTCAATCATTATGAAACGGTGCTCGCCGCGCTTAGTCCCGACCATCCGCTAGCAGATTCGCTCCGGACCCATATCGCTGCAGTCCGCTGGTGGTCTGATATAGCCTCCACCGATCCTCCTGACAGCCCAGAACGTCTATTACTCAGAGCGATGCTAGCGATAGAAAACTCTCCTGAAGAAGCGGCGGAACTGCTTGATAAGTGTCTAATTGAGTCGGAGGGCGATGCAGAATTTCAACGGTGTGCCTTAGTGAGAGCCTGGCTGCAGCCAGATGAATTTCTAACGGACTATTTACAGCTTGCTGATATTGATACAGCTGAAAAAGAGGCGTTGCGATCGCACATCGTTACCCAACGTAATTTTAGAAACTGGCTACAGTCCACCACGTTGCCCGTAGCCAATAACCAGCGGGTGGCCTTAGCCCTGCTCTATCGCAATACCTATGCCAGTCGGATTTCGTCTGTTTTGGTCCCTGCGGACCTCCGTCAGTTTGCCCTACCTGTATCCCTAAACTTGTTTTCCCTTAGCTGGCCGCGAGAATTTCCTGTTCTAGATGAACTGGTCGATGCTCTAAGAACAGAAACCCTAAATCTCCCCCATCCCACCCGTAACAACTATCGTCTTACGGACCCGTCGCCGACCTAATCTGCAGCCGGTATCTAACGACCATTGCTAAGATACAGACTTCTTATAGATATTTTTAGTGACGGATATCTTAGCCCATTGCCCAACCTGTTCAGGAGACCCCAATGTCGCTGCTACGTGCTTATTTACCCGCGTCCATTCGCAATTCAACTCAGTGGCAAGACATAGTCTTTGGTGTTCTGGGCTTAGGCAGTCTGCTTTTATTTGCCTGGCTACCGGATAGCTACTTTAAAATGCGAAGCTGGCCCTGGAGCATTCTATGGCAGTTTGGCTGGCTCACCGTTGGGACTTGGGCCGTATGGCGACTAAGACAGTTTCAGCAACCGTTTCAAAGCCTGGGCTATGGCTTCGATCGCATACTTGTCACGCTCATTTTGGTGCTGCTGCTATCGAGCAGTTTATCCACATTTCGTGGGTTGGCCCTGGCAAATTGTCTCCTCGTTTTTGCCTATATTATTGCGCTCTATCTCTTTCGTAACCGTCTTAGTCCAAAATGGTCTTGTCAACTTTGGACAGGATTTGTCGTTGTTAGTGCCATGTCCAGCTTGGTTGCGCTAATAATGTGGCAACCAACGCCGGATATGTGGCTATCCGATAGTTTTCATACGGCCATTCGCAACCGGGCTCCTCTGGGGCATCACAATTTTTCTGGGGGTTATTTTTCCCTGACGCTACCTGTAGCGATTGCCTTTGCGCTGGCTCATTCTGGATGGCGTCGGTGGGTGGGTGCGATCGCAGGTCTTAGTTTGGCCATTGCCCTCTACTCGTCGGGCTCTCGGGGAGCCTGGCTAGGCACCAGTTTGACTGTATTTGTCAGCCTGGGATTTGCACTTTGGCAAAGCCATGGCAAGCAGCGCTGGAAGCTAATGACGGTAGGTGGCGTGGCGATTTGTGCCATTGTCCTACTGTTTCTTAGCAATCCCAGAATCCGCACTCTTGATATTCATCGTCAAGGGCCTACGCTTGACCGTATTTTGATGGTCAAAGCTGCTGGTAATATCTTGCGCCATAAACCGTTGTTAGGGGTGGGTCCTGGCAATATGGCCCATGTCTATAATCTCTATCGCCCGATCGAGAGCGGAGCTGGCTTGGAGATGGCTCAGCAGCTTCATAACCTGCCTGCTCACTTAGCGGGAGAACTTGGGCTGGCCGGTCTGGCAATTTATGGCTGGTTGTTGTTTGCGGTCTTTAGGCTGTGGCGTCAGCTAAAACAGCTGGCCTCAGATCCTGCAGACCAGTGGTTATTAAATGGTATTGGTCTGGGCAGTCTGAGCTATGCTCTTGCCAGTCTGACGGATTATCAGCTTGAAAATATTCCTATTTCAGCCGCATTAAGCTGTTTGCTGCTGTTGCTACTTTTAAAAGCCGATCAGCTGAGGGACGAGCAAGATAGTCAGCTTGCGATCGCTGGCAGCTCTTTTTCAGTCCCTGTTAGACGGGTGCTCAGCCTTTTCGTCCTGGGTGTCTTGGGCTTACAGCTCAGCGTCTGGCTGGCCACATCCACAGCGCTGTATTCGAATCATTTGGCCATTGAAAAAGCCAATGATAGTCAGCTAGCCGAAGTCGAAGCTGACTTTGATAGAGCGGCAAAACTTAACCCCTGGGACCCGACACCCAGTGCTCTGATGGCACAGCTATTCTATGACGTGAGCCGTGTAGCTCCTAACCCACAAGACCGTCGTCTACTTACACAACAAAGCATCAGACAGTATCTCAATGCCCATGCGGCTTCTCCCAATGATGCTTGGTTTAACAACAATCTGGCTCTGCTGTACCTAGAATCAGGCGATCTCATTAGAGCAGAAGCCTACGCCGAACGTACTGTAGCCCTCTATCCCAGGACCTATAACTATACCTACTACACTCTAGGACTGACCTACCTGGCCCAGGCCAAAATTGATCAGGCCATCGATGCGTTTGCCCTAGAGCTGCTATCTATTCCAGACTTTATCACCATGAAGGTCTGGGACAGCGCTCCTTTTACGGCACTCCAACCGCGCGTATTAGAAAGCGCTATGGAGCATTACGAGAGGGTGCTTGATCTGCTAGCCCCAGACCATCGTTATGCCGACTATCTCTATGAACAATCCTTGCTAATACGCTGGTGGGTCGAGGGAGTTCTGCCTGAGGCCGTCTCTTGGTCAAGGCTCAGACCCATTGTACAAGCGGTCATACAGGCTGAGAGCCAGCCTGATACGGCTTTAATGATTGTTGAGCAAGCACTAGAGGAGACCCCTGACATAGACGGATTAGAGTTATTCAGAGCGTGGCTAGTCCCCGAGGTGTATTTAGAACAGTATCTACAAACAGCCGATCTGCCCGAGCTAGAAATGACTGCTATTCGAGCTGACGTTTTAGAGAAGCGTGTGCTTAAAGACTGGCTGTCAGCCAGTACTGGAACGCCTAGCGATCGCAAGCGCGGGAGCCTGAGTTTGGCCTACCGAAACATTAGCGCCAACGGTGTTAACTCAATGCTAAGACCTGACGCTATTAGCTACAGCGTTTTACCTAATCAGGTGTTGCAGCTCTTTGTAGCAATGCCGAGAGATTTGCCAGTGCTAGATGAGGTTATGGAGTCAATTCGTGTTGATCGACTCGATCTTGTCCATCCAACTCGCAGTGGGTTTAGGTTGCCTGCCCTAGACCTCCCTTCTGATGAGGTAAGTCGTGATTAAGAATCTCGTGCCGTGTTCTACATTGTTCTAACACTTTTGCCTAACAGTCATACGCTGGTTGTGACTTG
>ERZ1740072.22-NODE-22-length-104365-cov-9.124159_pt1 | contig 104365 bp, 105 predicted proteins | sample MGYA00581733_ERZ1740072 | MGnify/ENA primary metagenome ERZ1740072 (study PRJEB43018, sample SAMN04849741) | marine metagenome | isolation source: floating plastic debris | place: Pacific Ocean | collected 2008-08-30 | study: EMG produced TPA metagenomics...
CATTTCTTATCCGCTTTTTTAGTCATTGTTTAGTTTTGATTTGAGCATGTCAGCACCTTTCAGATCTGCACTATTTAGGTTGGCAAAGCGCAGGTCAGCACCGTTCAGATCGGCACTATTTAGGTTGGCAAAGCGCAGGTCAGCACCGTTCAGATCGGCATCGACTAATTGAATTGTGATAGCTTGATTCTGCGGCTGTTGTGGCCCGTAAACTACATCTACAGAAACCAAATTCATCTGAGATAAAAACTTGATCACCTGTCCCTTACGCTCTCCATTCAAGTTAGGATCATTTAGCAGTGTCAATGTTGTTGCAGTTGTAAGGGTGCGCAATCTTTCATTCTGAGGATCACGCAGATCGCCATCTACATCTAGAAAAATAGTAGATAGCTGATTAAGGTATGTTGCTACTGTCTCTTGCTGTAGCTGCTCTAATTCCCGTTGCTGTAAATTATCTTGATAGCGCTGAGTTGCAAAAAACAAAACGACTGGAATCGCAATCACTCCGAGAGCTTCCAAAGTGGGACTAAGCCTTTCGAAAATCTTGAATAGGTCCGCACGATATACCCATTTAGCAGCTGGTTCAACGCCACGCCTCTCAGCGGATATCAGTCGTTGATTGAGCAAAAATAGTAACCGTCGCCTACGACTCTTTACAATTCTCTGAGCTTGTTTTTCATCGTCCCATACTGTGCCGGAGCGCTTTAGTAGCTGGCGGTTGTGACGCAGGCGCTTTGAGATTTGACGAGTTATTTCGGCCTGTTCTTTATCAGTAGGGCTTAGCCACCGTGCAACATTCGGTCTAATTGTATGAAGGCTCGCAGCCAGTATGGTCTTAGCGTCAATCTTTCCCATTACCCGATGTACCGCCCTGTCATGCTTGCCGATTTGTGCCCCAGCAACCGTTGAATCTCAGCGTGAGGCCGACCGGTGGCCGCCAAGTTAGTTGCGAATGAGCGCCTAAAGCTGTGTGTGCTGATGCCATCTAGATCGCCTTGGGCCGCTGCTACAACCTCATTGAGCACCTTATGGGCTGCCTGCCGTGACACATGGGTTTTACGCTGTGAATTCCGATAGGCCGGAAATAGATAGCCACTCTCAGGGAATTCGTAGGCGTTTAAAAATCCTCTGAGCTGTGGCTGTATGCCTATCTCTCGTCGGGTGGGAACCTTTGCCTTCAGTACATTAATCACGATGCGGTCTGGCTGTATGTCGCTCACATCTAGAGCCAACACTTCAGAAATACGGCTGCCGGTGAAATATGCGATCGCAAACACACACCGCCACTTTGCATCTGGCAGGTAGTTGAAGAACGTTACCAACTCATCCTCTCCCAAATGACGTGCCTGACCCTTACCATCTTTTTTCCGAGCTGGTGCGATCGCTGTTTGAGAAATATCGAAATCTGCTGTCGTGAACATGAGACTGATGAGACTGGGAAAGTATGACGATAATCCCTAGTCTAGTTTACGTTTTACAATTTCGTAAATTAAGAAAGTACGAAGTTTCAATGGTTTCAGGCAATAGTCTTCAAGTATGTCCGTAGAATGCTACTTTTTGAGCAACTGTCACACTCAAAAGGAGCTGTTTACACGTTATTTCGAACACTTTTAGTCTTGTTGTAAGACTAAGTGAGACAAGATCTTCTACCTGTAAACAAGTCGGTTTCGTCATAATGGATAGGCAGTAGTACAGAGGTGCTATCCATGGCTTATACCAAGCATTTATTCAGCTCTGATCAACCCAAGGGAAATCCCATATCGTTTCGATTGCCGGTCAGCATCGATGCTCAGGTCAGGGGCGCTGCTGCTGGTGATTTATCTGGATGGCTGTGTCAAGCTGCGATCGCATATTTAAATCGCTCTATTGAACTAGAGGCAGTGTCGGCCGAGCTGGAACGCCCATGGACTAGCGAACAGTTTCGAGCAAAGCTGAGGCGGTTTCTAGTTGCTCATGGGACAGAGCTTACACATGGATCACCCCTCTGGGAGATTTGCCAGGAAGAAGTGACGCCCGCACAAAATAGCTCCTAGCCATAGCTATGCGTCAACACATAACGCATTCAAATCCTGGCTATTGAATATCCCATTCCTCTCGCAACGCCTCAGCAAATTTCACAGGCTCAAATCCTGGCAGCTTGACCACCCATCGTGCTGCCTCACGCATTGTCAATGGATACAACTCCCGCAACGCCTTGAGGGCAGATATACCCGTATTTACTGCTTCCCCAGCAGAACGAAATTCACCTTGCCGAGCAGACTGAAGTGAGTAATTAGCTAAAAGCTTTAATGACTCCGCAAAGTCCTCTTTAGCATCTTTGCAATATCGCCTCACCGTAGGAACTGACACACCATAGTGAGTTGCCAAGCTGGCCATGGATTGCCCTGCAATATAGCAACGCCGAAGCTCCTGAATCTGCTCTTCGCTGAGTTTTTTGGGTGGTGACATAGGCCATATGAACTAGCTGTCACATCAATAATAGCGTCAGACCTTATATAGAGTAGGCAATGCAGTCATTTTTGACCTGCCGTTTTCTGGAGAATGCAAAATAAGCACGATACGCGCAACGTATATTGGAAGGGAAATACAGCGATTCTGGAGAGTAGGGGCTGTGATCGCATTGCTTTTACCCATAAGAAAGCCTCGATGAAATCTATTCAGAGCATCTCTTACAGATAGCAGTGCGATCTCAAATCTACCCAAAGCCGCATCCCAGTTCGTTGGGGCTAAGACTCGGTTAGCGGCAGTGGACGTTCCAGCACTGCCGGTGAGTAATGAAACCTCAGCGGAGCCAATCTCTACGGAGCCAATCTCGGGATAGCCAATCTCAGTGGAACCTATTAGATGGATTCCTGAAACATATGATTTTCGAACCCAATGGACTTCATCCGAAGAAGTCGCCAAGGCAAAAAACATCCCGGATGCCCTCAAAAAGCAGTTAAAGCTACCACCCTACGATACGAAAGAGCCTGAATCTAACAACATGACTGAAGAAGAGTGATTACTACCTGTCCTTACAGCCCCTGATTTCATTAATCCTTAACTATCAAAGACGCCTTCAGAGCCTTAACCAACCGCTCAAAGGTTTTTTGATAGGTATCATGGTCCTTCCACTGGCAGAAGTCACCAATATTGCGAGTGTTTTTGATCAATCGTGTCCAGCCATCACCCGAATCCATGACAGCGTTATCCAGCCGAACAGGAAACAGAACAATTTGATTATTGCGCTCTCGCTCCTTTTCTAAAGCTGTTTCAACTTCCTGTTCAACCCATTGGCTGTTTACTGAATTTTCTGAAAGAATGAGTAACAGTTTGTCATAGCGGCAAATGGCCTCATCAATACCGTCACGAATTTTGGCACCGATAGGGAGATCTTCTGGCGCATACCAGCAGCGAACCCCTTTGTTTTGGAGATCGGCGTAAAGTCGCTCTGCAAATTCCTGATCCTTACTGGAATAGCTGATGAAACAGGAATAAAACTGGAGCGGTTGATTGAATAGTGAGGGAATGTAGTCAATGTAGGTGTCAGGCAAGCCGACTCCACGTAGAAAGGATAGGGGCAGCTGGCCAGACTTGGCTAGTGTACGGTGGTCAAGAATGCTGGGAGCATAATGAAAGAATGTTTCTAGCCCCTTGACATTACTTAGATCAAGATCGGCTAGAACAGTGTATCCGAGTATGACCTCACTGAGATCAGCGCCATGAAGGGTGACTCTACGGAGGTTCACATCATCTAGATCAGCACCACGGAGATTCGCATTATCGAGACGGGCACCTCGGAGGGTAGCACTATTGAGAGTGGCGTTACTGAGGTTAACACCACTAAGGATAGCCTCACGGAGAGTCGCACCTTCGAGACTAGCATTACTAAGGTTGGCCTCGCTAAGATTAACCGTATCAAGTTGAGCACCGCTGAGATTAGCACTATTGAGTTGAGCACCGCTGAGATTAGCACCTTGAAGCTGGGAACCACTGAAGTCAGCCAAATAAAGATTGGCACCTCGGAGGCAAACATCCCGGAGGTCAGGAATAATGCGAGGGTTTTCCTTACGCCAACGATTCCAGACCTCAACTCCCTGCTTTAGTATCTCTAGGTGCTCTTCAGTGGCCACGCTGCTTCCCTCGCTTGCTCACGCTACTGTAGCGAACTATCTTATCCCTGCCTATTTGCTTTAAGGCTGAATCTACAAGCTGTAGTCTCATTTAGATACAGATGAACTAGTCGGTATGCTGAGCAGTCATCGTTGCTGACTTATGCTCCAGGAATCGGCTAATTTCTACGGCTGACTTGTTTGCTTTCTGAAGGTTCGAAGCTGCATTTTTGCACGACGATTCCAATAAAAAGAAGTGAAAAACGCATATGGTATCACCGCAATTCTAAGCGGCTCACTTCCTAGCGTTTCAGCATGTGTCAGGGCTTTAGTAGGCGCTTTTGATCAGATACGTATCCTTGACCATCGGCACGAGCTATTTGAGTAACCAAAGTTAGTCGTGTGTTTCTTGGAAGAGAGTTGTATTCAACCTTAATTGTCAAAGGGATTGTGACCTTAAATCTGAATAGGTAATCGCTATTACAAAACACATTAACTTAAATCAATGGAGTCAATAGAATTTAAATACTTGTTCTTTTTACATGTAGATAGGTCCTTATCAAAAAGTAAGTCTTTAAAGGCTGCCATCTCAGGACAAAAGCGCAAATGCCCACTAGGCAACGGAGCTGTGCTTTTTATTTCTTGCTACTTAGATAATTAGTTCAAATACAGTGCTCACTTATCCACAAAAATGGAGATTTCATCCACAGTTTTTCCACAGGAATAGCTCACTTATCCACAGGAATAGACTATTTTATTATTCTTCAGGTTTGCTATCATTTGCCTAGCTATCGCTAAATATCAAAATAACAAGCGTGAAAACTAAGGAAGAAGTTGCTGATTATTTAGAGTTGCATTTAGAGGCATTACGCAAAAGACGTGAGCAGCTTCATGCTGCCTTGAAAAAGGCAGATGTAGCTATTGATAGCATCTCCGATGTTATTCAGTACTTCGACTCTGATGAGGCTCAAGAAATTGATGCTATGTTATCTGCCTCATCTGGTGTTTTTGGGCCAGATGACTTGAGGCGACCTCGATACAGAGACATGAGCTTATCCGAGGCGATATCCAAGGTTTTTTGGGAGCAAGAGGATCAAAGACTCCCTCTCAATATTGAAGAGTTGACAGAAAAAATATATGCAGTGGTTTTGACCGACGTAGCTACAGTCAAAGCGTGCCGCGCAAGCCTTACAGCGACGCTTTATAGAATGACGAAAAATGGCTCTCCAGAGATAAGTAAGGTCAGGAAAGGCGTCTATAAGTTCAATCCTCAAGCTTATGAAGAACGCATCTTAGGGACTAAATACCATGAAATCAAGTAGCCTTCTTAAATCTAAAACAGCGGCTAGGCCACCGCCAAACCGCTGTAGGAGTTTATATAAACCAGTCAGTATGGCGAAATCGAACGCGCACCCGAGTAAGAGTCGGGTGGTTTATGGAGTTGTAGCTCCTCAACTTGCGGGTTCAAGTTACGCCACTGACACGCTATATGGAGGGCATACAGGTATTCCCTTTAACCTCCATGGTAATCCCGTTTTGATTGTTTTAAGTCACGTTTGTGACACTTTGTAGTCAAGCCCTGGAGGGCATATAAATGAAAAAACTTAGTACGGTCATTCCTGAATTAGATAATTTTGAAATTCGCAGAACTGCTGATGGTGGATGCAGTGTCTATGACTTGATTGCTGTAGTCGGAGGTCAAAAAGATCCATACAACGTCTGGAAACGCCTCCGCAAAGAGTATTCTGAAGTTCTGACATTTTGTCAGAACTTCAAATTTCCCGGTCGTGGCCAACGAGCAACACCCGTCACCAACAAGGAAGGATGGGCCTACATTCTGGGATTATTGCCTGGTGTGATGGGTAAAAAGTACCGTGAAGGCGCTGCTAATTTGGTGCTTCGGTATTTAGATGGAGACGTTAAGCTAGCTGCTGAAATTGCAGATAGGAACGACAACCAAGAACATTTAGAGTGGCTTGAAGCGAGAATCAGAAGTAAGCTCACACGCAAGCACTTTACGGGTGCATTGAAAGCCCGTAACGTCCGAGGACGCGGTTACGCAATTTGCACTAACAGGACATACCTGGGTCTTTTTGGTGGAACAGCTAAGCAACTTAAAGCAAATAAAGGGCTTAGGGAAAAAGATAGCTTGCGTGACAACTTATCAATTGCTGAATTAAATCAAACCGCTTTTACTGAGGATCTGAGCGGCAAGCGCATCAACAAAGTTGACGCTGATGGAAATGATGAATGCGCATCTGAATGCTTGTTCGTAGCCCAAAAAGTTGCTGACTTTTCCAAAAATATCCTAAGTGCCTAGTTTCGAGAAAACACAAAGCGCAGATGCCATATCTGCGCTTCAATTGCATAGGCCGCATATGGATTACCAGTCTGGATTCCTACCTCTCGACTGCGGGGTCCAATTCTAGGAAGGTAGTTTGTCTTTTAAACGTTTCAGTTTCTGTATATTTCAATATAGAAAAAAGCTCATTCCTATTTTGAGTTGACTGCATTTATCAGTTACCCACGGTCCTGACGGGAACAGAAGTAGGCAAGATAGCTAGTCTATCGGTCCGAAGGAACGCGCCTCATCTTAACTCTCTACGCAATTAATCAAGATGAGGTCTGTCATGCGTATTCTTCTTTTCTCGGTCATCGTGAGCATCGCAACGCTCAGTCTTGTAGCTTTGCTGCGTGATAGCTCCTTTTGTGTTCAAATTGCTCCTCAAAGCTTTCAGCTTGAAGTTCATTGCAATTCAAGTAAAGCCCTTAGCTTGTTGCCTTAGTCGTTACCCTACAACTAACCACAAGATATATAAAACCAAGTCCTGGTTACTGTGGGGCAGCCAGGACTACACACAACTATTGCGTCACCCCCTTCTCAGGACCAATGACCTTGATAGTCGTATCCGGACTTAGCTGAATATCGACTAGACCACCCTGCCAAAGCACAGCAAGCCCAAGCAGAGTTACCCCTAAAACGATGGTGGGGATTATGATGTTGATTGAGTGTTTCATGGTTACCATCCATTGAATGCACGAACTGAGGCCACCTGTGCAAGAGGTGGCCTTTTGAATTTAGGTTGGTTGAACTCTAAAGAATAGCTCAACCAAAATTGATATCTCACTGACACAGATAGTGTACTTGAAGCCCTTGCGAAGTGGTAAACCCCTTGTGTCTAAACCCTTAGAAAGAACTCAAAAATACCGTAAATACACTTAAGCTACTCAGGGTATATTTTTATCAGAAAAACCATAAAACACTTACTCTGAGATGGACTAAAGTTCGTTGAATATTTTTGTTAAAAATTTCAATATAGATTGTCTGTAAAAATTAAAACCTAAATAATTCTTGCAATACGTAGGCGGCGAGCTAAGTTAACGTCACTACGGGTTAAGCTGCAGGCGACAACGCCCACTCCAGATTGAGTGCAGGCTTCTTAGGCTGATGGCAGTAAGCAATCAACCCACACACGAGATTCACCATGAAGTTGACCGGGCTGCGATGCCTGGAATGTTCGATCTGAGAAATGTTCTTCAACTGATCGATAATGGTCTCAACAATCGACCGTTTTCGGGCTAAGAGCTTATCAGTCAACTTCATTAGCTGGATTTTCCATGTTTCGCCGGGGCTTAGCAAAAAACTCAATGCCTCACTCGTTTAGGAGTTTCAGAGCCAGCTTTTTGGCTACATAGCCTCAGTCGGCAAACACTTTGCCAAAGAGCCCTTCAAGGAGGTCAGGCACCGGTTTACGGTCATCGGTATTGCCAGGTGTCAGCGTAAAGTTGAGCAAGTCACCATATTCACTGACCACTAGATGCAGCTTCAAGCCATAGAACCAACCTACTGACGTTTTGCCTCGGGCTGCCATCGTATCAAACACACGATGTTAGGAAATCCGTCGATTGTGGCAGACTTTATCGCTGTGATTACCTGGCCTTGGACGGTTACTGAGCGGTTAAGGCGGAATCTATATAGTCGAAAGTATCGGCGGTAAATTAACTTTGCTGTCCCGCATTGTCCTCAGGCAGGCGCTTCTGTCTGTCGTTAAGTTCAGTCGCTATAGCTGTGGAATTATTACTTGCCGCAAACCTGTGCAGCTCATTCTCCAGGGTTTTAACTAAAAGACTGTGCTTATCATCTAGCCTTTCCTGAGCGTGATCCATGTCTGCTCTATAGCGTTTAACCGCAAAAGCAACCTTCTGGGTAAATTGCGTTAAGTCTTTTAGATCTTGCCTCAAAAGCTGAATTTCTTTGGCATTGCTATTCACCCGAATCTCGAGCGTGATTACCTGCTTGGTGAATTTACCTAAGTCTTGAAGCCAACTCATAGGTCGTCAACTACGTCTTTTAGGCCATCAAGTTCCTTTTGACTACTCTTCCTCAGAACAATTATCTGATCCTGCAGTCTTCTAGTTTCTATGTCGCTTAAAGCAAGCCGTTCACCTGCTTTATCCAAAACTATAGAAATTTGGTCATCTCTTTTTCTTCGGTTCTTTTCCGCACGAGCACCTACGCCTTGAGACAAAAGGAAAAAGAGGACAAAGGGTAATGATATAAAAATGAAGGGAGTCATAGTTAAGGCTGAAAAGCCAGAAGCTAGCAAAGGCTCAAATTTTTATCCATAGACTTAATACATACAACATAACCTAGCAACTTTGATGAAGCGAGGCCATAGCTGTAGCTTCATTCAAACTTGCTTTATTTACTTTTCTACGAAGTAAACATACTGGCAGATAAGGGTTGTGGTTGCTCAGCTCAAGATAACTGTTGATTATGGGGGGCACCTGCGACGGCAATTTCTAAGGCCGTCGTGCCTGAGCTTGGCTTTTGATCCCGCAGGTTCACCGCATGAGGTTAGCCTGAGCCAGGGCGTCATGACCGTCAATGCTAAAGGGTTTGCGATCGCACGGATTATTCAAAAACTCCACCACATCGGTAATTGTCTTAAAGCCATAGACATCAAGGTCTGCTCCCACGGCAGCTTCTTGATCATTATCTTCTGGCACAATTAACCCTTGAATGCCTAACTGGGGTGATGGCGCACCCAACCGTTTCCAAACATATGAGCAAACGCATTGCAGGCTATGCCCGCGTGAGTCAGCGTGAGCGAGCTCAAAGCTGTAGTGCTTTAGAGCGCGGATGACCGCTTCAATTAGATTAGGTGGCTCTAATAGGAACTAACGAGTCTGCCGCTGGGGGAAGCGGCTTTACAAGAATTACAAGACGGCGCGCTCTTACTCGAAGTGCTTAGGGTTGGTAGGCCTATTTAGATGGCTCAGTAGCTTTTCTGCGTCTGATATCCAGCATTTCAAGAATTCCTTCCATTCCTGCTCAAAATCGCCTTGCTTACGGGCAAACGTTTTATGATGCATCTATGGGCCTGCTAGGTTCTGCATATCCGCTGCTGCCGTCTGGATGCCAATCAAAAGGCATCTGATACCTGACGTGGTACTGATTACAGATCGCCCAGAATCGCTGTGAATAATTATCCCGCTGCCCTCTGGTACACCAAGTCAGCGCACTTTCTGCAGCGCCACTGCGCCTGTCTTACAGGCCGATATAGAACACCGGAGCGCCTTTTGCATGCTGGGCATAGAAACCAGGGTCGCTGACCGCCATAGTTGCAGGATGTCCAGCTTAGGGAGATGTTCTTGTATGAGCGATCGGCAGGCGCTAAATGATATCTGATGCTTTTGACATGAAAGGATTCGTATTGCCCTGTAGTAGCTTTCTGAGGCTTCCGATCGCTTCCGATACCGCCCATAGTTCAGTAGCTCAGTTTTTTCCGAAATCAATAGGGAAATTCTAATGCGGTGATTTGCTGTTTTGGCACCAGAATACTGACACAGCAAGGACCTTCAGTGGCTTCAACAGTGCAGCAAAATGCGCCAAATTACCGCCTATATTTTCGGCTATACATATTTCGCCTCAGTCGTTCGGTAACTGTCAACGGCCAGGTGATCACGGTAATAACGGGCATTATCCATTCCCACCACTTGCGCGGGCGTTTGTATGGTCGCTGTTTGGTCATCAGTAACGTCCTGTCTAGATAAGACTAGCAGAGCTAGCAGTGAATCAAATACACAGCCCACCCAGCCACTCACTCGTCTGAATAGAAGTGGCTTTAGTATTCCCATGCAGCCGTATTGAGATTGGCTTATTCACCTTCATAGATTGATCCCGCTTGCTAGTTCAGACTTGATCCCGCTTGCTAGTTCAGACTTGATCCCGCTTGCTAGTTCAGACTTGATCACCCTTCAGGCAGTGTGGACCCGAGTGAGACCGATCTTGAGCTGACACGACAGCTGTTACAGGCTGCCAACATTTTAGGAATTCCTTTACTCGATCATCTTATTCTTGGCAACGGAGAGTTTACTAGTCTCAGACAAACGACCATTCTCTGGAATGGACAGACAGAATAATTCGTCAAACGATTGAGGCAGCAGCTCCGATCCGGATGTGTGGCTCGGTATGCGCTGTTAGTTTGAGCGATCGCAGGGGAGCTTGACAGCAGTAGCTTTGGGCGGTGTGGACCGATAAATGCTTCATCAGTTTGCTGTATCTTAACTTTATTTGTCTTATGTTTCGTAACAAGACAAAGAGTGATGCTTGTTCAGTATTTGTGAGATGTTGTTTCACTAGAGTTCACATTAAACTCGTCTTTACAGCGGGGTATTGAGTCTTCTTTAAGGCTCAGCACTAACAGAGCAGCCTTATCTATAGTTCCTTTGGGCATAGCCATCGTTGTTGCGACGACTGTTATTCTTTTTTCACACTTTTCTACAAGCACTGCTATCAGAGTCTTCAGTCAAAGCTATCTACGACAGCTCGCTTCCTGTCGTAACATTTGTAACGGCTAGTCAGTGGTTAGCTCCGTTACATGTTGAGGCTAGCAGCGCTAAATTAAAAGGCGCTACAGTAAGCGGCCAGTAACAAATCTATGGGTCGAGCATACTTTACTAGCTATCGACCGTCATCAATCTTCGGTACCTTGTTGCGAGTAGGAGTCTTGGCACTGTATCTCCGGCATAGGTTTTATCTGACTGTTGAGTATCCTCGCCGTCAGCGTTGGGAATAGCTAATTTAGCAGAATTCTATGTTTTCAGAATTCTTCAAATTAAATCTTCCCGCAAAACGGCAATCATTTGTTTTTATTTGCCTACAGTTAACTCAATATGTTTGGGGTTAGATATCGCTCATGACCATCTCTCCATCTAGCCTAATGCCGGATATCAAATTCAATAATTTACGGGGAGACTTCTTTGGCGGGATCACAGCAGCCGTTGTTGCCTTGCCTCTGGCGCTAGCTTTTGGTGTCGCCTCTGGAGTTGGCCCGATTGCCGGTCTTTACGGCGCTATGTTTGTTGGCTTTTTTGCCGCTTTATTTGGCGGTACGCCATCTCAAGTATCAGGCCCAACAGGTCCGATGACGGTTGTTATGGCCTCTACAGTGGCAGCACTGCTGGCCAAAGATCCAGAAACCGGTCTGGCTATGGCCTTTACCGTTGTTATGCTGGGGGGCCTGTTTCAGATCCTCATGGGGGTGTTGCGTCTGGGTAAGTATATTACTCTGATGCCTTATCCCGTTATCTCTGGTTTTATGTCAGGGATCGGAGTCATTATTATCTTGTTAGAGCTGGGTCCCCTGCTCGGGCACGAGACGACTGGGGGAGTCCTAGACGCGGTCCGTCAGTATCCAGCCGCTATCAGCAATATTGATCCCGTGGCTGTGGGGTTGGGTCTGCTGACTCTGCTAATTGTCTTTGCGGCCCCGCCTAAACTTAACCGCATATTTCCAGCCCCCTTAATGGCTCTGGTGATCTGCACTTTAATCTCGGTGCAGTTGTTTCCCAATAGCGACATTCCCCGTATCGGAGATATTCCCTCAGGTCTACCCAGTCTGCAGCTGCCTCAGTTTACTTGGGTTCATCTAAAGGACATGCTGGGATACAGTCTGATGCTGGCGGTACTAGGGGCGCTCGACTCATTGCTAACATCACTGGTTGCAGACAGTATCACGCGGACTCAGCATGATTCTGATCGTGAGCTAATTGGTCAGGGCTTGGGTAACTGTCTAGCTGGTCTGTTTGGCGGACTACCTGGGGCCGGAGCCACTATGCGCACCGTTATTAATGTGCGCTCCGGTGGGAAAACCAATCTGTCCGGGATGATTCATGCGATTACCCTGGCCGTGATTGTCCTAGGGGCTGGCGGTCTTACAGAACCTATTCCCCATGCGGTACTGGCCGGAATTTTGATCAAAGTTGGTATCGATATCATTGACTGGGGCTTTTTGAAGCGAGCCCATCACCTCTCTATGCGAGGGGCCGGACTGATGTATCTGGTGATGGGGTTAACTGTATTTGTGGATTTGATTACGGCTGTGGCTGTAGGTGTATTTTTGGCTAACCTACTGACGATTCAGTCAATTACCGATATTCAGGTCAAAGATATGCGGGCTATCACCCGTGGAGATAATGTAAACTGGCTCACCCCTAAAGAGCGATCTCTGCTGGAGGCGGCTAAGGGGCGTGTTCTCATGTTCCACCTGAGCGGTCCTATGAGTTTTGGTGCGGCGAAATCTATCTCTCGACGCATGGCTATTGTTGAGAACTACGAAGTTCTGATTTTGGATCTAACGGCTGTTCCTAAGATAGGCATTACTGCGCTCATAGCCATCGAAACGATGATTAAAGATGCCCTGGCTAAACGTCGAGATGTGTTTCTTGTGGGGGCCAAGGGGCAGGTTGCCCAGCGACTAAAGCGCTCGGAAATCTTACAAAAACTGCCTCCGGCTCATCAGGTGCCCGAACGGGTAATTGCTCTAGAACGATCTCTAGAACTTATTTGTGACTATGCGACTCCAGCAGAAGTCTAAGTGCATGGGTTTTGACGTACCGAGTTGCATACATACCCAGATTTGCAGAAAGCTCCTAAACTAAGGGCTGTTCTTTATCGAAAGACCAATGGCTCCAACCGATAAGACTAAATCCAAAGCTAAGTCTGAGACTCCAGATACTCCTCCTCCAGCCGCAACAGAACCGGCTCCAGCTGTGGCTGAAACGCCGGTCGATACTGAAAACCTAGATACCGTTTTTAGTGCGCTCAAAACACTAATGACAACGGTAGATAAGTTGCAAAAGTCCCGTCAGGATGTGGGGGATATTAAACCTTTAATTGTTCGTATGTTAGATGGAGAACTGTTGTCTGGAGAAGAACTCGAAACGCTCAAAACAGGCGTTAGCGGTCTATCTAAGCTAGTGCGTATCTATAGCGACTATCAAACAGCCCTTGAAAAAGCCCAGCCTGCAAGAGAGATTCTAGATACGGTATTGAAGTAGTTCTAGACTCGTTGCTTGGCATAGTGATTCTGACGCTTGCTATGCAACCGCCTCAAGCGTCTATTGGGTTTTTCGATTTAAACGGCTATCGCGTAAAGTCATCCGGGTGATAATGCGGGTCTCTGCTGCAATTCTTTAGAATTTGTAACACAATAGGGGATGACCCGTGATGCGTAGCCGATCCCATGACCACCACCTACACCGAACGTTTGCCCGAAAGTTCTGCCCCATTAGCGGCAGGTGGTCCAGACCCACAGCGGTTTGACTGGTTTGAAGCCTGGTATCCCGTTCACTACGTGCAAGATTTAGATAAAGCAACACCGACACGGTTCACCCTGCTAGGTCAGGATGTTGTGATCTGGTGGGAGCCCCAGACGCAAATCTGGCGAGTTTTAGCCGATCAGTGCCCGCACCGACTCGCTCCGCTCTCAGAAGGACGCATCAATGAAACTGGGCAGCTGGAATGTCCATATCATGGCTGGGCGTTTTCGGGTATAGGTACCTGCGAACATATTCCCCAGCAAGCGTCAGGGGGCGAGGCTCACGTATCGGACCGTGCCTGTGTACCATCTATGCCCACCGAGGTTCGGCAGGGACTGCTGTTTGTATATCCAGGCAAGCCAGAAAACGCCGCGCGGGTGGACGTACCTATTATTGAGCCCGTTGAAGCGGAACCCGACGGCTGGGTCATGCTCAATACGTTTCGTGATTTGCCCTACGACGCGCTCACGCTCTTAGAGAATGTGCTGGATGCCAGCCATATTCCCTACACGCATCATAAGACGGTGGGCAAGCGAGAGAACGCAGCGCCGATGCAAATGGATGTGGTGGCATTAGGCAAGCAAGGGTTTCAGGGTATTTGGCCAGAAGGTCCGCGCAGGGGCAAATTGGGAACGCAGCATACAACGTTTGTCGCGCCCGGTTTGATGTATCACGATTTAACATCAAAACAGTTTGGCAGGACGCTAACGGTGGTCTATGCGACACCTATGCGCAAAGGAGAATGTCGTCTGTTTGCTCGCTTCCCATTTAAGTTCTCATCCAAGTTGCCAGGTCTTTTTATCAAGCTGACACCCCGCTGGTACAGCCATGTGAGCAACAATCGGGTGTTAGAAGACGATCAGATCTTTTTGCATATCCAAGAGCGGCTACTAGAAAAGGCGAATCACCGTCCCTATGCGCAAAGCTGTTATTTGCCGACCCAGGCCGATCGATATGTTGTTGCGTTTCGTAAGTGGATTAGTGATTTTGACGCCGATCCATTTAGCGGAGAGACACTCCCACCCCAGCTGTCTACCGATGCGCTGATGGATCGGTATCATTCTCATACAAAGCACTGTGGTAGCTGCGGTCCGGCCCTCCAACGGATTAAAACCATTCGTAAAGGAGCCATCATTGCTAGTGCGGTAATCTGGTCTGTTTTGCCACTCGTCATCGCAATTTCTGGCTCAATCACTCCGCTAACGGGCTCTCTTTTGGGAGGGATTCCTTTGGTGTGTGTAGCTCTGTGGCTGTGGTTAGGCAGCTTGGAGCAGAAATTTTATCAAGGCGATCCGGTGCCACCTCGCAATTTGGCATAGGACTCAGTAGGGGCGTTCCATGCAATGCCCCTACTACGCGCACCTGCTAATATTTTGTAAACGAACGTATCCTCTGGTGCAGCGTGGTTCCTATTCGTGACGAAAACCCAGTTCAGATTACGCCCTATGTCACATATGGGCTAATCTTTCTCAACATTTTAGTCTTTTTCTATGAGCTTTCGCTGCCGTCGCCAATGGAGCTGACGGCGTTCTTTCGGACGTGGGCGGTAGTGCCGGAGCAGCTAACAGAAAGTTTTTGGGGCGGTCAGTCGATTCCGTTTGACCTCTATGAATGGTCCACCCTGTTTACTAGCCAGTTTATTCATGCGGGCTTTCTCCATTTAGCCGGTAACATGCTGTACCTGTGGATTTTTGGCAATAATGTCGAAGAACAGCTGGGGCGGGCGCGATTTCTCTTATTGTATCTGGCCTGTGGTGCCCTGGCTGCGCTGTCGCAGTGGTACTTTGGTATGTTTTCTGAAGTTCCGTCTCTGGGAGCCAGCGGTGCGATCGCAGGTGTAATGGGAGCCTACATATTCAAATTTCCCAGTGTCCGTATCCTAACCATTATGCCGCTGGGATTTCTATTTTTGCCCATTAGGATTCCAGCCATATTCTATTTAGGTATTTGGTTTTTACAGCAGGCTGCCTACGGCGTGGCAAGTCTCAACGCCCCTGCCAATGTTGGTATGGCAGATGGTGGTATTGCTTACTGGGCTCACGCTGGCGGATTTGTATTTGGGGCAGTCCTAGGGCCATTGTTGGGACTGTTTGAAGGTTCTTCGGACGGGGCTGAAAGCAGTTAATGGGATGACCTTGCTGATCCCCGAGACGATTTTATTTGTCACAGCCAGACTCTTAGCAAGTTTGACAGACCGTTTTATACTCTAAAGAAGCAACGACAGTGTGATTTTAATGCAGAAATAAAGCAAGCTGCATCCTTGCTCTTTGAAAGTCCCTTAGCTTTGAACTGCAGCGGTTACAGCTCCGTCTGTTCTGCAAAATTATCGATAAAAAATCTCTCTAATGTCGCTTCACATACCTGTTTTAGCTAGTGCTAAATCGTACCCAGTACCGTCTACGAGGAATCCGCAGTCGTCTAAACACCTAGTCTCTCAGCCCTCGGCTTCTACGACACCAGGTCACTCTCCCCTCTCCCATATTGTCAGAACCCTTGGCACAATGGTCTTGGCGTAACATACAACGAATATGACCGGTTTAGAACTGCTGGCCGAACCAGTCGCTGAGGGCATTGCCAGCTTCGCATTCGATCTCTTACCAAAGGCTGGTACAAAGGCAATTTCTGAGATACAGAATCTATTTTTTAACGCGTCTAGACAATATGTGGACACCTATAGGAAACGACATTGCCAGCTTAAAGTACTGGGAATGCGAGAGCCTATAGACCTGACCCAAATCTATACAGGGATTAAGTTTCTTGATGAAAACGAAATTCTTGGCTTTGAATCACCTCAAGCCTTGGAGGAACAATACCGTCAAACACGATTTCGTGGCCGTAGAGGTCGTCGCAACAAAAGTAACAAGCAATCTGGTATTGATGTTGCTAACAAAAAGCAATATCTGATGGTTCTTGGGGGACCGGGTTCTGGAAAATCAACATTCTTACGAAAGCTTGGTTTAGAGGCACTACGGACATTTCACTATGAATACACTGCGTATCAACATCGCCATATTCCCGTATTGCTCGAACTTAAACGATTTGAGTCAGACACAATCGACATTCAAGCACTGATTGCTCAAGAATTCGAAAACTGCGGATTTCCAGCACCTATGGATTTTGTTCAGCAGGCGCTCAAACAGGGAAAATTGCTGATCGTATTAGATGGGCTAGACGAAGTTCCCACACCAAACTTGGACAACGTCATTATAGCCATTCAAGATTTTGTCGACCGCTACGATCAAAACCGTTTTGTCGCTTCCTGTCGAACGGCTGCCTATCGTGGAGGATTTACTCGCTTTAGTGATGTGGGTATGGCCGACTTTGATGACGAACAGATTGAGCAATTTATCATTAACTGGTTTAGCAGTGAACAAGATGCACAATGCGCCACCAGCAAAAAATGCTGGAAAATCTTACAAGACAGTAAAAACAAAGCAGCTAAAGAACTGGCCCATACCCCCCTGCTGTTAACCTTTTTATGTCTGGTTTATGATCGCTCTCAGCGGTTTCCTACCAATCGCAGTAACTTATACCAACGCGCATTACGTATTCTTCTAGAAGAATGGGCTGCAGAAAAACGGATTGAGCGCGATGAAATTTACGAAGGTCTGAGCATTGAACTGGAGGAAAGCCTGCTATCAGAAATTGCCTACGCTGGATTTGAGTCCGATCAGCTTTTTTTCTCTCGACGAGCACTCACAGTGCAAATCAAAGAGTTCTTAGCCAGTAATTTAAATGTACCTAAAACTCTAGATGGAGAGGCTGTTTTACAGGCGATCGAAGTTCAGCAAGGCATATTAGTAGAAAGAGCTGAGGACGCCTACTCGTTTTCTCATTTAACCCTCCAAGAATATTTAACCGCTCAGTGCTTAGCAGACAACAATCATTGGGATAAGGTAATCTCTACTTATGCAACAGATAGACGCTGGCGACAGGTACTGCTTTTAGCACCAGGGCTATTGTCTGGAAAGCGAGGAGCTAATGATTTCTTGCGAGCCCTTGAACATAGGGCAAATCAGTGCATGACCTCTATTAAACTACAGCAGTTGCTACAGTGGACAACAACAGTGACTGCAGGCTCTACAGACTGCTTTAATCCAGCTGCTAAGCGGGTAGCCGCTATTTATCTGGCCTTAGCTCTCAACCGTGAGCTAGACCAAGATTTAGCCCGTACCCACGCCCTTGACCGTGCTCGGGCTCTGGCACTCGCATTAGAGCCTAAACAGGCTCATACGATCGATGTCAACCTTGCTCGTACGCTTAACTCGGAACTTACCCGAGCCTGTGAGTTGGATCTAGACATCGCCCGTGCTATTACGCGGGGTATCACCCTTACAAAGCGATTTGCGCAGCTTAACATCCTAGCCTCTGTTAACTGTCTGGAGCTGCTCAAAATGCTGCAAAAGCTTAGATCAGCTATTCCTACTAAGGGAACATCTGAGTATCAAAAACAGATGTTTCAAACCAGGATTCTTAAACTCTGGTTTACTACTTTGGGAATTTCGCCTGCCGATTGGCAGCTGCCTTCAGCCGATGCCCAAGCGCTAGCAGATTATTTTTACATCTGTGAGTTAATGATTCGATGCAAACAAGTTGCCGTCCGCGTCTCGCCTAGCCTATGGACAAACATTGAATCACGCATGGCGAGCACCTATTTAACCGTATAAGCGATGTGGAGAAAAATTAAGATTTCCTTAGTTGAAGTAACTAAGGAAATCTTCTCTTAGATACGATTTATCTCTAAAACGTTGTCGCACAGCACGCTTTGGGTATTTCTGATTGTATACGGGTTGGGCTGATATCAAATTAACAGATTAGTTAGTCTCGTCACATTGGACTGATCGTAAACCTTGCCGCAGCCCGCTGAATATTTGTTGTTCAACACGTCAGATATAGCAAAACGGATCTTATTCAAAGATTCTTAACTTTCTGGTCATATAAACCGTATTTGAGAGGTATATGGCGTTATACAAGCATATGAATCAGTTCGGTTCATATACAAATCATTGTATTTTGTCTATATATAAAGCTGCAGACAAGATAGTGTTCTGGCTATTGTTGTTGTAGATCTATATGGACAGACTTGAGTTAGACAAGGTAATGAGGCGAAAATGTTACCTGTTTAACCGCATAAAGAGCGATGCAATGTCTCTTCTCGGTAAGCAATGACACACAGGCGCCTCTGTTTATAAAGCTCAACTCTAGACAGACTCTAGACATCAGTGTAAGCAAATAGCTTGTTTCTACGTTCTGATGTCGATCACAATACGCTGATGTTATGTCGCGTAAATAATTTTAACTGAGGTTATTTAATCGTAGATGGACAATATTAAGGATTCTATTCGGAGCGCTCTATCTGTTGATGGTACTATCGGTGCCGCGATTGGAGACTGGAGCACAGGATTTTCTCTGGGGCAGGCCAGTGTCAACGACAGTGTCATGCCTGTGTCAAAGCTGGAACAGGCGATCGCTTTAAATTCTGAAGTGATTAAAGCTAAAAACAGAGCGCGAGATGGTCTACAGATTACATCGCCGATTGAAGATATTCTGATTACACTTAAGGATCAATATCACCTGATCCGTATTTGTGAAACGACAGAAGGTGTTTTCTTTTACTTGGTAATGGACCGCGAGAAAGCCAATCTTGGTTTAGCGCGAATTAAGTTACGTCAGATAGAACAGCAGCTGCGGATGTAATCTCTAGTTAGGCTCTAAAATTAGATAAATTAAATCTACGCTGCAACATTTTGCTTGTCATAATTTATGAGGCAAACGTTGTTGTAGCGTAGTGCTTTAGTTTATGGCTATAGCTGCTCGATAGAAGATATTTACTGTCAGGCTAGTGAAGACAGTTCATACTCCTAATGGCTTCCGAGGACAACAGCTACCCTGACGCGCAGCTAGCCCGTCCGTCAGTAGCTACACGAGTTAAACAAGCTTGGTCTGCGGGAACTGACACCAATTATGAATCACTCAGACGAACTACTTGAGATATGGGTGGCGCGCTATCTGCCGAATTTTGGAGAAATCTCTAACTCTGTTAGACATCATGTGGAACAACGTTTGCAAAATGCGATCGCAATCCCAGCTCGTCAGGCCACTGCTCACAAAATAAAGCGTCATCTAGCCTCAGACTGTGCATCTGCTAGCGCAGAGACCAAAGACCTGTTTATCGAAATGGGGACTGCTATCAACAGCTGGGAGCTTAAAAATCTCACCCCCAAAGTTTACCAGCTATACGAAACGCTCATTACTTGCTACGAGCGGTCTTTTATTTTTTCGCCCATCTTAGAGCACTTACACACCATCGACTCTGAAGTAGGACGACTACAGGCAGCCGCTCTGGTCATCCCAGAGTTTGAGAGCTTATTGCTCACGATGAGCCCCATGCTGAACGAGCTAAAAGCCGTCTATTTTTCCTCAGTCACCAATCGACATCTGATTGGATTTATGACTACACACATACACTTCACCCGGCAGCATATTCTCAGTCATTTGAACCTGGATGAAACCATCTGGCTAACGACCTATCTGCAGCTGCTAGACGAGCTGATATGTATGCCATGGCAGAAAATATGTTCGGTTCTAGCTTCCACTGGTCAGCGCCCTGAGCTACTGGCGTTGGTCAAAAAGATGATGCCAAAGGTCAACGCTATCTCGACGTTGACCTATCAAAAAGCCCTACGCACCTATCCCACCCACATTAGCTGTCAGGGACGGATTCAGTCAGCTCCTGTACAGCGCTCTAGTCTGCGCGATCTCAGCATGTTTCAAGCCTATATTTGGCTATCGGTTTTAGAAGATAGTACAGCCGTCGTTGAGAGAAAATTATTACCCATTTGCTTACAGGTATTTCCCCTGACAAAGGTGGACTGGGAGATGGTGATCTTTGCTATTCAAACAATCGTAGACCTTATCGAGCAACAGCTAACGCAGGCTGAAAATGTGCTGTTTAGTCGTCAGGCTCAAAAAATTCAAGCATTATTTCTGAACAACAGACCAAAGATGACACAGGTACCTTTGCTCAAAGAACAGCTGCAGCTAAAAAACTCTTTAGAGAATGTTAGCTATACCTGGAAACCCTCCCCAGGACTAGGCTAAGATAGCTCTAGTCTAATCCTAACTCTCGCTTGAGAACCTCAATGGACTTTTCTCCGATGTAGTTCTCACAGCAGAATACTTTGGGGGGACGAATAATGTCTTCTCTTGCTGCCTGCAGCGCTTCTTTAATAGCTGGGAAGCTAGCTTTATCTAACGCTGCGATGGTTTGAGCACTGCGCACAACAGCAGAGAGCTTTTGATCGTCTTCTGTTTGAGCTGTCATCACCAAAATCTCGTCACCGCGCAGGCTGTAGGATAGGACCTCAGCCGCGCGAAGAATACCGGAACTAAGGCTGACCAGACCCAGACAGGTATCTTTAGGCAGATCCTTGAGGTGGCCCAGTTCTTCTGCGTAGTCGTAGATGTCGATGGGGATAACGCGAACAGATTTAGGCGCGGCAATGGCTTCGGCTTCGTTGATAAAATACCGACTGGTGACCACCGTTCCTGAACGAGTCTGGGAAAGCACGTCTTCAAGTTCTTCTAGGGGTACCAGCTGGACCGGAATCCGCAGGGCCTGCTCTAGCTCACGCACCATGAGTTCACCTGCGCCAATGTCCTGGCGAGGTGTGGTCACCAAGACGCGAGCGCTGCAGCGTAAGCGCCAGTCGATTTCACCCAGAAACAGCTCACGGGCCTGATGTAAAGAACAGCCCTGGCGCAGCAGCTCATCTAGGCTGCTTTCTACAAGCTCTTGCGCCTTGGGAAATTGAGCGAGCAGGGGCGACCGGGGCTTATCGATTTCTACACTGCCCTGGGTGCGCACATAGATACCGGAACCAGGCTGGGCTTCAACAACACCGGCCTCTTCTAGCTGGCGGTATACTTTGCTGATGGTATTACGGTGCAATCCCGTCTGCATGGCCAGCTGGCGCGTACTAGGTAGACGGTATCCCGGCGGATATTGGCGGGATGCGATCGCAAACCAAATCTGATCATAAAGCTGGGTAGACGCCGGAATTTCGCTATCGGTTTGAATATGAAATTGCACCATGGCTCGCGATTGGTTGCCTGCTAACGAGAGAGTTGACTGTGGTTTGGTGACCTAGCAATAGCTCAAACCACAACCAGGCTACCCAACATTACATCGAGGTTACTCGTGAAACCGGGTTTTGAGATGTGACAATTTTAATTTCACTGGCATAGGATACAAAAATTCACAGTTAGCCCCGCTTTTGTAAATGCCCCAAATGCCAAAGTAGGGCGATGTCTTTTAATCGACCCCATGAGCACTCTGTCGATCTCAACTCAAACGATTCAGGTCAGCGCCGATGACATCAGTTTGCCCGTATACGTAGCCATGCCGGATGGCGAAGGCACCCATCACGCAGTCATCGTGCTACAGGAAATCTTTGGGGTGAATGGCCACATCCGTGACGTGACTCAGCGGATTGCCCGTGAAGGCTATGTGGCGCTAGCTCCCGCCCTCTATCATCGTCAGGCTCCTGGCTTTGAAACTGGCTACACTTCTGAGGATATTCAGGTGGGCCGTCAGTACAAGGTCCAAACCAAAGCCACCGAGCTGCTTAACGATATCCAAGCCACCATTGACTATGCCAAAACCCTGCCCCAGGTAGCTGGCGATGTCGGCTGTATTGGCTTTTGCTTTGGCGGGCACGTGGCCTATTTGGCTGCCACACTGCCAGAGACTTGCGCGATCGCATCCTTTTACGGGGCCGGTATTACCGATACTGCCTTTGGTCCGGGGCCGGTCGCCTTAGAGCGCACTCCCCAGATCACAGGAACGCTCCACTGCTTCTTTGGTCGCGCAGATGCCTCGATTCCAGCTGAGGCCGTTGGCCAGATTCGGACAGCGCTAGAGCAGGCCAACGTGGATCATCAGATTTTTGAATATGAGGGAGCCGGTCATGGCTTTTTTTGCGATCGCAGAGGCAGCTACCACCCTGAGGCTGCCGCTGATGCTTGGGAAAAGGTCAAGCGCTTATTTGCCCAGAAGCTGAGCTAGCGAACGCTGTAAAGTGACGGCTCACGCGCATCCTGGTCTTTGGTCGAGAATCGCTCTGCTCTATTAAAACTTAAGATTCCGATGCGTAAAAATTGACCTACACTTGAAAAACTGACTTTTTTTATAGGAGCCTGCTTTGGTAGGCCATAGACCGTTGACTTTTTCTGCTGACGATTTTCTGAAAGCCTTAGACCAGCACGACTTCAACTTTCAAAAGGGAGCAGTCGTAACAGGCAAAATAGATAGCCACACCGACGATGGAGCCTACATCGACATCGGCGGCAAAGCAGCGGCGTTTCTTCCAGCTCGCGAAGCCTCTGTAGACAGCAGCGTTACCCTCGAAGAGGCGGTTCCCATCGGCAGTGAACGGCAGTTTCTGATCGTTCGCGATCAAGATGCCAACGGCCAGGTGATCTTGTCTATTCGCAGGCTAGAAATCAAAGAGGTCTGGGCTCAGCTCGAACAGCGAGAGGCCAACAAAGACATTTTGGATGTCACAGTTACTGGCACCAACAAGGGTGGCGTCATCGCTGATGTAGAGGGGCTACGTGGGTTTGTACCGCGCTCTCATTTGGTTAACCCGCCTGAAGACCTGACGGCGCTGGTAGGGCAAACGATTTCTGTCGCCTTTCTAGAAGTTAGCGAAGACAACAACAAGCTTGTTCTCTCAAATCGTAACGCGGCGAAAACGGCTGCGCTAGGTCAGCTTAATCCGGGTCAGCTGGTGGATGGTAAAGTCGGCTCCATCAAACCCTTTGGAGTATTTGTCGACTTTGACGGCGTACGTGGTCTGCTCCACGTCAAGCAGATTAGTAAGAGCTTTGTGCCCTCAATTGGTGACGTGTTTGAAGTAGGGCAGCCGGTTAAAGCCGTCGTCCTTAACCTGGATGAAGAAAAAGGCCGCATTAGTCTATCGACCAAGGTCTTAGAAAAGTATCCCGGTGAGATTCTCAAAGAAGCAGACAAACTGATGGCTGAAGCCCCTGAGCGGGCAGCCGACCCTGGCAAACTGTTGGCGGAGCAAGATAGCTAATGGGTAGTGTATGGGAATTAGATTTTTACTCACGTCCGGTTTTAGACGACAGCCAAAAAAAACGCTGGGAAGTCCTGATTTGTGACGGGGCTCAATCGGTAAACGATAGTCCTAGCCTGCGCTACAGCAAGTTTCTATCCAATCGACAGGTGAACTCTATCGAGCTAGCCCAGGCGCTTAAGGAAGCGGTTGAACAGGCTGGCGAATCTCCAGCTCGGGTGCGGTTCTTTCGCTACCAGATGCAAAATATGATTAAGCGCGCCTGTGATGAACTGGGCGTACCGGCTAAACTCAGTCGCCGGGCACTAACGTTGCAAACCTGGTTAGACGACCGACAGGAAAATTTCTACCCAGACCAGCCGGGCTATCAGGCGGGTAAGTCCGCGTCTACGGTGCAGCCGGTGGAAGTGGCCAGGCCGCTACCCGATGCGCTGATGGGTCAGCGGTGGGCCATGGTGAGCCTACCGGCTAAGGACTTAGCCGAGATGCCCGAGTGGGATATTGGCTTTTCCGAAGCGTTTCCGCTAGATCTAGCCGGTATCACTCCAGAGACCATGGTGCCGGGTATTCTAATTTTTTCGGAGCGGGCGCTACCCCTAGCCGGGTGGATGTCGGGGTTAGAACTGGCCTATCTGGACGTGCAGCTGGGTCAGCTCTCACAGCTGCTGCTAGAAACCGGCAGCAATGACACCTGGATTATGGCCGGACTGAATAGTCCTGACCTCAAAAAAGAGGCCGAGCGGTTTATGGCTGCCAAAGAGCAGGCCAATCAGGTCCATTTTGTTGCGGTACAAGATAGCCCCGATTCAGAATCCTTTGCTGGGTTTTGGCTCATGCAAAAGCGCACATTTGGCTAATATCTAACGGGGGCATTCATGCTAAAGCAAAAGCGCTGGTGGGAAATTGTTTTAATGTATGCGCTGCTGGGGGGAATTGCGATCGCAATGCTCCTACCTCTGCTCTGGTTAGTTAGCACTGCTTTCAAATCCGGGAGTGAAAATATTTTCGAATTTCCCCCCAGATTTTTGCCCCAAGAGCCTACTGTTAGCAACTTTGTAAAAGTCTGGCAGACCAACCCCTTTGGCCGCTATTTTTTTAATAGTACGCTGATCGCGATTATTACCGTTGGTCTCAATCTTCTATTTTGTTCCCTGGCCGCCTATCCGCTGGCCCGTCTTAGCTTTCGCGGACGGGAGCTAATCTTTTCGCTGATTGTTGCCACCATCCTCATCCCGTTTCAGATTGTGATGATTCCGCTGTACATTCTCACCGTACGGCTAGGACTGACCAACAGCTATCTGGGCGTTATTTTTCCTTCTATCGCTTCTGCCTTTGGCATTTTTCTCATGCGTCAGGCATTTCAAAATGTGCCCAAAGAGCTAGAAGAAGCCTCTCGTATCGACGGCTGTTCTGAGCTAGGCATTTGGTGGCACATTATGATTCCGTCTGTGCGTCCAGCGCTGGTAACATTGGCCATCTTTGTCTTTATTGGCTCCTGGAGCGATTTTCTCTGGCCGCTGCTGGTGCTCAATCGTCCTGAATATTACACCCTGCCCCTGGGAGTGGCCCGACTAGCTGGCAGCTTTTCTCTCGACTGGCGACTGATTGCTGCGGGGTCGGTCATCGCCACTGCGCCAATTTTACTTTTCTTTATGGTGATGCAGCGCTACATCGTCCCCAGCGAAATCAACAGCGGTGTCAAAGGCTAACCGGTCGAGACTTTAGCTTCTATGACAGCCTGTCTTTTGACATGGCGTAACCCGTAGCACTAGTATCTCTAGGCTATTTAGAGTATCGACCTGTGATAGACAGCCCCACGACTACCAAACCTGAAAGTCCTAAAAAGAAGATCAAGCTCTTTTCTATGGGGGTTGGTGCCCATGGCATTGTTGCCGTTGGTATTTCTGCCCATGGCGTTATTTCCATTGGCGTCATTGCCCATGGCATTGTTTCTATTGGTCTTATTTCCATGGGTGTGCTCTCCACAGGTTTAGTCTCTATGGGATTGTTGACCTCGGGGCTAGTCTCCATGGGTATCAAGGCAGCCGGGCCGTCTAGTATGGAGCTGATGATGGACCACAGCGGTATGGACCACGGGGATATGAACGGTGATGATATGCCAGCCGCTGAATAAGGCAGACCGTCGTAGCAGCAGACGGTCTTTGAACTTGCTCTAACCACAAGGGCACATCAGACAGGTCGGCCTAATTTTTGGGGTTTGCGATCGCAAAATTCTCTTACTCCTCGGCTGCTTTGAGATGGTGGTCAAACCACCGCAGCTGCTCCCATAGCACATGCTCGATTGACTCTTTGGCTCGATAGCCATGGTCCTCAAAGGGAAGCAATACCAGCCGAGCCGTCCCCCCCGAACCTCGTATGGCTTCGTAAAAAACTTCAGACTGAGCCGTCAGCGTGCCAGGGTTAGAATCGCTATCACCATGAATAATCAAAACCGGCTCATTGATCTGGTCTGCAAAAAACGTGGGTGAGACCTGAATGTACACATCCCTCGCTTCAAACAGGGAACGGCGCTCAGCCTGAAAACCAAACGGCTGATTCGTTTTGTTATAGGACCCACTGCGGGCAATGCCTGCGTGGAATAAATCTGTGTGCGCCAACAGATTTGCCACCATCAGTCCACCGTGGCTGTGGCCGATAATACCTATCCGCTCAGGGTCAGCTACGCCCATATCAACTGCTTTGGCAACAGCGGCCTTAGCATCGGCCACCAGCTGAGGCACGAAAGTATCATAGGCGGTCTCAGGATCGCCGATCATAGGCATAGCCGTCTGGTCTAGAACGGCATATCCGTGCAGTAAAAAGTACAGATGCGACGCGCCATACAACCGCATAAATCGCTGGGCAGAGCCGCTTACCTGACCAGCGGTTGCCGCATCGGAGTACTCCTGGGGGTAGGCATAGAGCACAGTGGGAAGCCGTGTACCCTCTTTATAACCAGGGGGTAGATAGAGATGAAAACTCAGGGGAACGCCGTCTTCGCGTTCGTAACGTACAATGCGCTTTTCAATCTGACGTAGCTGGGGCGTAGGGTCTTCAAAGTGTGTGATCGGCTCACGGGTGAGGGGTCGGATCGTTTCGCCGACGACTGCCTTGTTTTTCTGGCCCAATGTGGCCAGGTAGTAGTTCGGGGCATCAGCGGCAGACTCAGATCGCAGCACAAAGCGAGTCTCATCTTCGGCGAAGGCAACAACATATTCATAGCGATCTGAAGCGCAGCGAAACAGACGCTCTGTCTCTCCGGTATTGAGATCGCGCAGATCCAAGAAAGGCCGGTCGCCTTGATCGGTGGCACCGCTGCCTTGAAAGTAGATTGCGTCGCCCTGTTGCCGCATTACCCAGCGACCGTTGGGCAAAACCCGAAATAAGGGATAGCCAGGATCTCCATAGCGATCGTCCTCGTTGCGATCAAACCATAAACGCGACGTGCCTTTGTCCACGTCCAACAGCCACGTGTAGCGCCAGCGTCGTATCCGTTCACGCTGGGTGAGCATGAGGGTGCCACCTTCTGCACTCCAGGTCTGCCAGGACTGGATCCGATGCTCGGCGAGAAAAGCAACTTGAGGCGCTGATGTAAAAGGGGCCTCTAACCGCATCAGCCGATCTCGATGGGAGACTTCAGCTAAAGGATTGCCACCGTCTAGTGCTTCTACCCAAAAAAGCGCGTGGGGAGCCGTAGGCCGCCAGGCCACCGAGCGCGGTCCTACAGGTACTCCTTGGGGCGGCACATTGTCAGCTACAGGCAGTGATGCAATGGTGGCAACAACTTTACCGCTAGCGTTCCACACCTCAGTCTCGCTGGCAAAGCGTCGCCAGGTCACCTCGTGGGACCAGGGACCCACCAACCGTTTGACCAAGAGATACTCTCCAGATGGTGAGAACTGAGTCATGGTGTAGGGAGCCGGTTCTCCGATGGTCTCTATCTGATTTGTTCTCGGATCAATAATGACTAGTTCAGAGGTCGTGTAGTACTCAAACAGGGCATCGTCATAGGCCGTTTCAAGCAGGTTGCGAGCCTCATAGGTCGATCGGGCCGATGCGCCAGCGCCTTCTAAGATATCGGGGCCGATAGGGATAGCGGGCGGTGCTGGTACTGGGCCCCGCTGTGGAATACGACGAACTAACAGCCGCTGCTGGTCAGGTAGCCAGTTAACGGCGTTGCCTAGCAGTGAGTTAAGCGCTATTCCTTCGACTTTCTTAAGAATGCCTTGGGTTGAGCCCAGCCAAAGACCAATGTGATCGCTGTGTCTGACTATGAGTGCAAAGCGCTGGCCGTCAGCTGTCCATCTCACCCCATAAATCTCAGCGTCTGCAGGCAGCTCAAGGGCGGATGACGCACCGCCCTCCACACGCACCAAACGCAGGGATGTGCTGCCATGGTGACCATGATGACCGTTGATAGCAGGATTGACTCGCAGACCCGCAAGCTTATGCATCGGTGCGGCTAGCTCAGCTAATGCAGGATAGAGTACCGGATCGGCAAGCAGCATATAGTCTCCACTGGGAGCAGTCCACACCCGAGGAAACTGCTGAGCGTGCATGACCGCTTGTATTGCTTCAGGAGGAGACTGCCACTGTGATACCGACTTTGAACTGCTTTCTGATGCTTCTAGACTGACTGCCATCATAAATCCTGCCACCGTTAGTGCAAGTAAGATTAAGGCTTTTATGGTTAGTCGCTTCATTGTTGCTCCCATTCCCATATGGAGGCTACCCAATATGAGCGCAACGTCTACTTGGGCAACACGTTAGGAGAGACAATATTTGTTGTTAGGGTTCCATCACTCTGGCTGTACCAGAAATACGGATCGAGCTACCGCGTTCGGGTGGAATTTCGGCTTTTAGGTGCGATCGCATCCCCATATCTTCCCCTTGTACTACATTGATAACGCCGCTGTGGGGCCAGCCAATATCCCGTAGATAACCAGCAAACGCAGCCGTTGCAGCCCCTGTTGCCGGGTCTTCATAGACACCCCCCGAGGCAAATGGATTACGAGTATGAAACCGCTGCAGCGTTTCTGCGTATACCAATGTAATGGTCACCAGGCCTTCTCGGTTCATCAGCGCGCGACCCAATGCCAGATCGTACGCCATTGCAGCCAGCAGTTCTCGCGTCTTCAGACCCAAAACCAAATGCTCCGCACCACCATTGATCCGGGCCGGTGGAATATCAGGGTCGAGATCGTCATCTGTGTAGCCCAATAGCTCAAGCGTACTCGATACCAGCTGAGACGAGGCTTCAGCGCTACGGGTAGGCGGTGACTGTAGTGCAGCAGAAATAATTCCCTGCTGTTGGCGGCCTTCAACCGTGATTTCAGCTTCGTTTAGTATCAGCGGGAAAGTACCGTCGCCATACTTAAGCGCAAGCGCTGCACCTAAAGCAATGGTGGCATGACCACAAAACGGCACTTCAGACTCTGGCGAAAAGTAGCGCACCCGAAACGTGTCTTTTACCGGTGCCGCAAACGCCGTCTCCGAAAAACCAACTTCAGCTGCAATGCGCCGCATCTCTTCTTCATTGGGATGCTGCCCAGCAATGACAACACCCGCAGGATTACCTCCCGTATTGCCATCTGAAAAAGCCGCAATCTTTTGCAAAAGCATAGAACCTCAATGTTCTAAACTCATTATTTTAGTGATTTTTTCCGACTCGCATTTCACCTATCTGAAGACTTTAATAAAACGAAAATGTAGCAACCTAATTTTCTGCAAGGATTTAGTTCCATCTATAAACGCTACCAATAGCGTCTCACAGTAATATTTAAAGAATAAAGGCTCTATATCTAGAGACTATTTATACTGACCATGAATTAAGTTGCTATAATCTATTAACCTTAGGGGTTAACTTTTTTAAGCGCTCTTGCTATTATGGATATAACGTTTAAAAGTAAGGAACTTGCTAAAGAATGTAATCAGCAGGGGCTTCTCCAAAAGCGTCATGGTCAGATAAGAGCAAAGCGAATTCAGCAGAGGCTGGCGGATCTTCGGGCAGCAAAAGTTCTAGAAGATTTAAGGCCCCCTTTCCCAGGGCGATGTCATGAACTTATTAATAACCGTAGGGAACAGTTCTCATTAGATTTGGATCATCCCTACCGGCTTATTTTTGAATCAGTAAATGACCCAGTTCCTCGAAAAACAGATGGTGGCATTGATTGGACTCAGATAACTGCTGTCAAAATTCTTGGAGTGGAGGACACACATGAGTAAATCGACTCATAATGAATTTCTACCCGATTATGTGTCCCCTCCAGGGGATACTTTACTTGAAATACTAAATGAGCAGGGCATGACCCAAGTCGAATTAGCTACTCGAACAGGGCGTCCTAAGAAAACTATCAATGAACTTATTAAGGGCAAGGCAATTCTGACACCAGAAACAGCTTTGCAATTTGAGTATGTTCTAGGTATACCAGCCCGTTTTTGGAATAGTAGAGAACAGCAGTATCGTGAAGCCCTAGCTAGACTAGAAGAGAAGGAGCGCCTCAAGCTTCAAATTGAATGGCTAAAGAGCTTTCCTATAAGTAAAATGATTCAGTATGGCTGGATTCTTGATAGGAAGGATAAAATCGGACAACTAGAAACTCTACTAAGCTTTTTTGGTATTGCATCATCTGAACAATGGGAAAATTTGTGGAATACAAGGGTTGACGTAGCTTTTCGTAAGTCAGAAAGCTACAAGAGTGATCCGGGAGCACTTACTTCATGGCTCCGTAAAGGTGAGATTGAAGGTCAAAAAATCATCTGTGCTAAGTATCAACGAGCAACATTTGAAAAAAATCTACAGCGGATTAGATCATTAACATTAGCTTCTCCAGAAGTTTTTCAACCAAAGATTCAAGAATTATGTGCGAATGCTGGCGTCGCCTTAGTTTTTGTTCCTCAGCTGCCCAAAACATGTGCTAGCGGAGCGACTCACTGGTTATCTACAGACAAAGCTTTAATACAACTTAGTTTAAGGTATAAGACAGATGATCACTTGTGGTTCTCGTTTTTTCATGAAGCAGGCCATATCTTACTCCATCGAAAAAGAGACTTTTTTGTTGAGTTTAATGGGAAACAGGAAAAGACTGCTATGGAGATAGAAGCAGATGTTTTTGCAGCTAATTGTCTAATTCCACAGCTGCAATATGAAGAATTTATAAAAGCTCATGCCCAAAAACTCAGTAAAGTGGCGATTAAGAACTTTGCCAATGAAATGGGAATTGCTCCTGGCATAGTTGTTGGAAGGCTTCAACATGATAAATATCTGCCGCGCAATCATTGCAATGGGTTGAAGCATCGCCTGGAATGGGTAAGCTAAACATCTGAATATTTAGGGAGTCATTGATACTCTTGATTTATTTCAGCCGGTGACCCAAAACGATAACCTTTACCATAAACAGTGTGAATTAAGATAGCTTCACCATCATGTTCTACTTTGCGTCGTAATAAACGCATTTGAGCAGCTAGGGCATTACTGCTAGGTGGGTCGCTCGTGCCCCAAACAGCATCATAAATCTGCTGATGAGTGAGCAACTGATCCGGATATTGCATCAGATAGCCAAGCAGCTGAGTTTCTTTTTCTGACAGTTCAATTGTGCGTTTGGGCAGCATGCCACCACCTCGCTTTGCAATTTGATTAGCACTGTCCAAGGTTAGGTCTTGATACTGCAAAGCTATTGTTTGAGTCTCTTCTCGTATGGGAGGACGTCGCAAAAGCGCCCGCACTCTTGCCAATAACTCACGTAATTCGAATGGCTTAACTAAATAATCATCTGCACCTGCATCCAGACCTTCTACGCGATCGTCTAAGGTGTCTTTAGCCGTAAGAAAAAGTACTGGAGTAGTCAGATGATATTCTCTCAGTCGCCGACACATCTCCAACCCGCTCAGCCCCGGCATCATCCAATCTAGAATCAGCAAATCAAACCCCCCATCCGCCGCTAGCTCGTAGCCCGCTTCACCGTCATGGGCCACATTGACGCTATACCCTTCACGCTGCAGCACCCGACTCAGCGGCTCAGTTAGCTCTACCTCATCATCAACCAGTAAGATTCTCATTAATGCGTTTACTTATCAGGCAGCGTGTACTGACCAACAATTTTCTTGGCGTAGTCAGGCACATGCGCTTCTAGCTTTTCAGGGTGATTACGCTTGACGTAGAGATAGTTGCGAGTGAAGTGAGAGTCAATGGAGAATCTTGCGTATTCCAAACCTTTGGGGCCTACTTTTTCGATGACAACACCCATGAGTTTGGCGGCCCACATGGGTAGGGTGACGCCTTTGTCGTAGGCAGGAATGCTGTTTTGCACCGCCTGTTTGCGATCGCCCTGGGACATCACCGGCTGAGTCTCCAACTGGTCAGTCATCAGATCCAACATTTCCTGACCTGTGTCGTTACGTACGACAACCCACTGCCAGCCAAAGGGGGCACCCATATATCCCACAACAAGATCCGCGAGAGAGTTCACATAGTCAAAGCAGCTCATGCAGGATGGAGCAAACACGTCTTTGAGTTTGTTGGTTTTGAGACCAAAGAAGGGGACTTTCTCAATGGAGCCGTCTTCGTGTTTGAAATGCACTCGAAAGTCTTGCATAAATTCGTAGTGCACTACGGTCTCTGGCGAGCGGCTGGTGGTGTCAAGAAACTTTTGTAGCCCCTCGCGACTGACGTTGTCTACGCAGGGTGTACCTAGTACGTAGAGCTTTTCCAAACCCAGCTCGTGCTGTACGGCTCGCAGTGCCTGAATCTGACAGCCGACACCAATAGCTAGCACCCGCTTCATTCCTGATTGCTCAATTTGATCCAAAATTGACAAGTTAGGCGACAGGGTGGGCTTATTCACCCGAGCCGCCAGGATATCTTCTGGTGTTTTGGCAATGACTGGCATCGGCTGAAAGCGGTCTTCTTTAGTGTTTTGTACACAGACGACTCCTTCAACTAGGCCGCGATTGAGCATTTCAATTGCGATGGAGCTGACAATCCCGGTCCACTGAGCGCCTTCGATGGGCTCAGTTTTACGAGCGGCCATCATCTTTTGATGCACACCGAAATACACATCGTCCTCGCTGTCTAAGTTACGACTGCGGCCATGGCTCTGAGCTTCTAACTCAGGAACCTGCTGGTTAATAAACGCACAGGCTTCTTTGACATAGTGAATGTAGGAGGTATCGCAAAGACCGCAGTCGCTACATAGCTCTTTGGCTGGACGTACAGCGCCTCGGCGTAGACCCTTAGACTTTTTATGCGCGTTAGATGCGGAGGGAGAAGGAGACGCCAGGGTCATATGAAGTCGAAAAACTAGGTTATGGCTATCTTTATTATCCGCAAAGGTTGACTTTTTTTCGCGAAAGGAGTGTTTTTATGAAGAAATAATACGGCTTATCCGTAGGATTCCGTCACTCCCGGGAAATTACGGGTTTCCTCTTGAAAATCAGGCACCCTAAAGATGGGTTGATAGGTAAAGTAGAATAGCGTTCCCATTTACGTCACCAGTACCTGTCCTGTCTGTCGAGATGATCTGCTGTTTAAATCCTGATTGTTTGGTACCGGTTAATCCTGAAGGCGTCACCGTTTGCCAATCTTGTAGCAGGCCTCTGACAGAATTGCTTCGCAATCGTTATCGGCCTATTAAACCTCTGGGGCAAGGGGGGTTTGGAAAAACCTACTTAGCGGAAGATGTTGATCGTCTCAACACACGCTGTGTCATCAAGCAGTTTGTGCGGCAGTCTAGCAATAAAACCTTTGAAAAAGCGCTTACTTTATTTACCCAAGAAGCATTGCGGCTCAATGAGCTGGGGGAGCATCCTCAAATTCCTTCGTTGCTTGCCTATTTTGAGCATGAGGGCAATTTTTATCTAGTCCAGCAGGAAATTGAGGGCAATACTTTATTACAGGAGGTAAAGAAGGAAGGCCCGTTTGATGAGGTAAAGATACGCAATCTTCTGCATCATTTGCTTCCCGTTCTGCAGTTTATCCACGATCGCAATGTAGTGCATCGGGATATTAACCCCACAAATATTATTTCTCGGGTGCCGGACAATAAGCCGGTATTGATTGATTTTGGTATTGCCAAACAGCTGGAGGTATCTTTGGCTGACAAACCTGAGCAAACAGGAACTCGTATTGGTACTGAAGGCTATTCTCCGATTGAGCAGCTACGCAGCGGCGAGGCGTATCCGTCTAGCGATCTTTATAGTCTGGGTGCTACTTGTATTTGTCTGTTTACTGGACGTAAACCTGAAAAACTTTATAGCCCCTTAGAGGGGCGGTGGCTGTGGCAGGAGCATGTGGTCGCGGCTGGACGCACGGTGACTCCGGAGCTGGCTGCCATTTTGGATCGGATGCTCAAGGATTTTATTAATGAGCGCTATCGTTCGGCGGCAGAAGTCTTTCAGGAGTTAGAGGCATTACCGGTCTATCATCGCTCGGTGCCGGGCTGGACTCGCCAGCGACCTGAGGATAAGGAAAGGCTCATGTCTGATGCTATTAGCTCAGGGCAAGATGTCAGTCGTAATATTAGCAATCAGTTATTTACTCAAGACCTAAGCTCAGAATTTAGACAAGAGCATCCACCGACAGCGCCCCCGGACAAACAGTCTGGGCCAGTATCTAAACCGATTTCCCAGCCGCGCTCAGGAGCACCTTCAGGGAAATCGGGTCCTGTTAGCGATCGCAATCGCTCCGGACCGGTATCGACAGGCCGCTCCATTTCTGGCAAACGCTCGGGGCCAAAACGCTCGGGTCCTATTTCCGGTCCAATTTCTGGGTCTATTAGCATAGGTCGTCCCTCATCGGGGTCCTTGGGCTCGTCTGGTAGATCGTCGGACAGCCAGATCTCATCGGGCATGAAGACTAGACCCCAGTCGTCGGGTCCCCGCAGCGGTCCGTCTAACTGGGTCTGTACTCACACGTTGGAAGGCCATAAATCATGGGTTTCGGCGGTGGCGTTTAATCCCAGATTTGCCATATTAGCTAGCGGCAGTCTGGATGACACCGTAAATCTGTGGGACATAAATACCGGTAATCTGATGCGATCGCTCACCGGGCATCAGCGGGGTATCAACGGGCTATCGTTTAGCCCTAAAGGACAGGTCCTGGCAAGCTGCAGCGATGACGATACCATTCGCATTTGGAATGTGGCCACAGGCAGTCCGCTCCATATATTTAAAGGACACCACCACGATGTCACCTCTGTGGCCATAGGTCAGCGCGGTTCGCTCTTGATTAGCGGCAGTGAGGACCGTACGGTCGGCGTGTGGGACCTAGAGCAGGGGCGCCTGATTAAGCTGCTTTCAGGCAACATTGGCATGATCCGCTGTGTTGACATTTCCTCAGATGAGGAGATCATTGTCAGCGGTGGATTAGATAATAAAATCCGTCTCTGGAAACGGAGTACAGGCGAAGTTTTTCGAGTTTTGTCCGGTCATTGGAATTCTATTAACGATGTGACCATCAGTATTGATGGTCGTTTGATTGCCAGTGCGGGAAAAGATCGATGCATCAAGCTATGGAGCCTGCGTTCTGGAAATTTGATCCATACGCTTAAGGGCCATACCCGTGAGGTGAATGCTGTTGCGATCGCACCTAATCAGCGCACCGTTGTCAGTGCGGGGGGAGACAGCTGTATCAAAGTGTGGGACACCAAGACGGGCGAGCTGATCGAAACTTTTCCAGAACATGGCACGGTGACTGCGATCGCAATTCATCCCAACGGTCGATTTATGGCCAGCGCTAGCTCTGATAAGACTATTAAGCTATGGCAAAAAGAATAATCCCTATCCCCCATGCCAGAAGGCCCCGAAATTCGAAAAGCTGCCGATAAGATCGAGCAGGCCATCAAGGCCAAAGTCACCAGCGAAGTCTTCTTTGCCTTTGACCATTTAAAGCCGTATGAATGTGAACTCACCGGACAGCACATCCAGCAGGTCGAAACCCGAGGGAAAGCGCTGCTGATTCACTTTGACAATCAGCTCAGCATCTATAGCCATAACCAACTCTACGGCGTTTGGATGGTGCGTAAAGCCCACAGCTATCCGACGACTAAACGTCAGCTGCGTCTGGCCATTCACAATTCAAAAAAATCAGCTTTACTCTACAGCGCCTCTGATATTGAGGTGCTCACACCCGAGCAAATTCCCATCCATCCCTTTCTAAGCAAGCTGGGCCCCGATGTCTTGAGCCCTAAACTACGTCCCGCCCATATTCTTGAATTACTCACGGCCAAACGAAACCAGCGGCGTCAGTTCACCACGCTCTACCTGGATCAGCATTTTCTAGCCGGTATCGGTAACTATCTGCGGAGTGAAATTCTCTACGTTGCCAGGGTGCATCCGCGCCTGCGCCCTATCGACTGCAGCGATTCTCAGTTAGAAACCCTGGCCGCCGCCAGTATCGATATACCGTATCAGTCCTATCGCTATAACGGCATTACCAATGACTTAGACCTGGCCAATCAGCTCAAAGCCCAGGGTCAAAAGCGCTCTCAGTATCGCCACTGGGTATTTGGTCGAGTCGATCGCCCCTGTCGAGTATGCAGCACTCCAATTGTTAAAGAGTTTGCCAGCAGTCGTCGATTTTACTACTGTCCGGTTTGTCAGCCGGCGCTTTCCCAATAAAATAGAGTCTAGTTCCAGAATCTTGGTAATGGCGATCGCAAACCACTACAAAACCCTAGAGCTGCCTGAATCCGCATCCCAAGCGGATATTAAACGGGCCTATCATCGTCTAGCCAAACAGCATCATCCCGATAGCCGGATTGATCGAGACGGAAATCACGAGCAGATTACTCAGATCAACGCCGCCTACGAGATCCTAGGCGATCCGGCCGCACGCAAACGGTATGACTCCCAGCGCGGTGGCCGCGCTCAGCGTGCTACCGATATTAGTGCCCAGTATCAGCAGCGCCGTAAAGCCAATAAAACTGCAGACGATGCGCTGACAACCTGGATTCGCAGTGTGTACAACCCCATTGACCGACTAGTGGGCAAAATTGTCAGCCCGCTCAAGACAGAAGTGCGATCGCTATCCGCTGACCCCTTTGACGATGAACTCATGGAAGCGTTTCAGAACTATTTAGAAGCGTGTCGTGAGCTGTTAGAAAAGGCCAAACAAAAATTTAAGTCCATGCCTAATCCATCCCAGACCGCCAGGGTGGCTGCCAATCTCTACTATTGTCTCAATCAGCTAGAGGACGGCATCGAAGAAATTGAGAGGTTTACCTATACCTACGACGACAGTTACCTGCACACAGGCCAGGAACTATTCCGCATTGCTAAACAGCTCCGGCGCGAAGCCAAAGCTGATATGCAAGCGATTCTTTGATCGGAATCACTAGAGCGACTCTGGATCGATCCCTAATTCTCTCAGACGCTGGGCGAGCCGTTCAGCCTGCTCCATAGCCTGTTCTTTAGCGGCTTCGGCCTGTTCTTTAGCGGCTTCGGCCTGTTCTTTGGCGGCTTCGGCCTGTTCAGTGTCCGTCCAATACCAGTTGCCACTGATGTCGCACCACCGTAACCAAGGACCGGGGAGGCCTTCAAAATAGCCATTCCATAATCCCAATCCAATGCCTAGCTCGTCTAGCCACACCATAGGAGTCTCGACTTGAACCGGCTGTTCTGCGTAGCGAGTGCCGATCAGCTTAAAGTATCGCAGCCGTTGAGTATAGCGACTGTAGACTAGATAATGGGGCACCCGAAGACACTGTTCATAGACCGTAAACTTACCGGGAGGTTTGGGTTTTGCTCCGTTTGCTGGCGGTTCTGGTACTGGATGGGAGCTGTCTGGCACTAGGTCGCTCTCGCCGTAAAACCGACCCAAGTCTTCCTTCTCTGTCCTCGGAGATAGAAATTCCACAACGACGGTGGGGGCCTGGCCCTCTTGCCAAACTACGTAGCTCTGGCGCAAATCGTGACCATCATAGAGGCGAGGGACATTGAGGGCCAAAAACCAGTCGGGGCGCTTGTGCCACAGAGGATGGTGGACATCGTAGTAAACATTGATGTCTGTACCGGTGAAGCGATTGTCGGCAGCACAGATTTCTAGAGATAGGGTACGACTTAACAGCTGAGGCTGATAATCATGAAATTCGTCGGGCAAACCGGGCTCCTCAGGAAACTCGCTGGGCAAATCGTACATAGTCGGCAGTGTCTCTCGCGGGGAGAGCGGTGGCTGCCTTTGGGGGATGGAGTGACCAGTAGGTAAGTTCATCGGACGATAGCGAACGTTGAGGCGGCGATACTGTCATTCTACAAAATAGGCAAAATAGGTTTGTTGGTCTGAGAAGCTGTGTGAATAATGCCCGCTTCCTAGAAGCTCTTTGACAAAGGCAGCTCTCCCCCGGCACGAATTGTTACAATGGTCGTCTACTTTTTATTTGCCGGTTTCCCATGGCTTTGCCCATCGTTGCAATTATCGGTCGTCCCAATGTGGGCAAGTCTACCCTGGTCAATCGATTAGCCGGAGCGCGCGAAGCGATTGTCTATGACCAGCCTGGGGTGACTCGCGATCGCACCTATCAACCGGCCTTCTGGCAAGACCGTGACTTTATGGTGGTCGACACCGGCGGTCTGGTTTTTGACGACGACAGTGAATTTTTACCCCACATTCGCGAGCAGGCTATGCTGGCGCTGGCTGAGGCGAAAGCGGCCGTCTTAGTTGTCGATGGTCAAGAAGGTCTCAATGAAAGCGATCGCGAAATTGCTTCATGGCTACGCCAGCAGCCGGTACCGGTTCTCTTAGCTGTCAATAAGTGTGAATCAGAAGACCAGGGCATTATTCAAGCCGCTGAATTTTGGGAGCTAGGCTTAGGTGAGCCTCACGCCGTATCCGGTATCCACGGTAATGGCACCGGGGAACTACTAGACGAGCTAGTAACCCATCTGCCCTCCACCGAGGAGATTACCGAAGACGATGAAATTAAAGTTGCCATTGTCGGACGTCCCAATGTGGGCAAATCTAGCCTGCTCAATGCGTTTGTCGGTGAAAACCGATCTATTGTTAGCGATGTCTCTGGTACTACCCGAGACACCATCGATATGGTGGTCAAACGCAAAGAAACCGTTTATCGGCTGATTGACACCGCCGGTATTCGTAAAAAGAAAAACGTTAACTACGGTCCTGAATTCTTTAGCATTAACCGCTCGTTTAAGGCGATTCGCCGAGCTGACGTGGTGCTGTTGGTGATTGATGCTTTAGATGGAATCACTGACCAAGATCAAAAGCTAGCCGGTCGCATCGAAGACGAAGGCCGTGCCTGTATCATCGTGGTAAATAAGTGGGACGCCATTGAAAAAGACAGCCACACTATTTATGAGTACGACAAAAAACTGAACGGCAAGATTTACTTTCTAGACTGGGCCACCCATATCTACGTTAGCGCCCTCACCGGTCAGCGGGTACCCAAAATTTTAGATGCCGTTGATGAGGCCGTTGTCCAACACCGTCGTCGCGTCAGTACAGCTGTTGTCAATGAAGTGCTTGAAGATGCCGTCAGCTGGCATTCACCGCCGACCACACGTCAGGGAAAACAAGGGCGTATTTACTACGGCACCCAGGTCAGCGTGCGCCCTCCTACGTTTACCTTATTTGTTAATTCAGGCAAGCTCTTTACCGATAACTACCGCCGCTACATTGAGCGCCAGTTTCGAGAAAATCTGGGTTACGAAGGCACCCCCATCCGAGTTCTGTGGCGCGGTAAGAAAATTCGCGATCTCGATCGAGAAAGCTCCAACCGGGCTACTAAGGTTTAACCAAGCCAAAGCCCGGTCAGATAGGGCAAGCAGCGGTCCTTTTTTAGCCACCCAATCGTCACCCTCTCTTAATGGATCTCCTTCGCTCGTTACCGATAGGTTTATACCTGGAACAACCGGTGACCTGGCTGCATCGGATTGATGCTCGGGTCAAGCTAGCCTGGTTGCTCAGTTTTTTGCTGACACCGGTTCTCGCAACTATGACCTGGCGGATTGGCATAGTAGCCGCGCTCTCGGCGCTGACGCTCACTGCCCGTATTCCTTGGCGAGTATGGCGACAGCAGATGGGAGGCTTGCTGGTTTTGTTTACCCTGGCGTCGCTATTAATTATGGTGATGCCCGATGGAATTGCTGTGGTTACGCAGCCGCGCTGGCCAACAGCGGATGAAATAGCTGCTCTTGATATTCCTGTTGACACCATTGGGACGCTTCCGCCTAAAGACTATCGATACATTATCTTGGACCTTCACTGGGTCCAAATCACTCAAAAATCCCTAAAGCTTGCGGTCAAAGTCGGGACGCTTCTATTTACGCTGATCTACAGTACTAATTTGTTTTTGTTGACCACGGCTCCTGAAGAAATTACTGCTGCTATTGAAGAGCTGATGTCTCCTTTGCGCTGGTTTAAGCTACCGGTGACCGAGATTGCCCTTACCCTGACGCTTGCCCTTCGATTTATCCCATTGGTGCTCGAAGAGGTACAAAATCTTGTGCGCTCTGTACGTACCCGGGCTATTAACTGGCGTAAGCTAGGCTGGCGTCATGCCAGTCAAATCTGGCTGATGGTGGCAGAGCGTCTGTTAGATAATCTGCTGCTGCGGGCACAGCAAATTGCGGGGGCTATGAAAGTGCGTGGTTTTACTAGCCCAGAGAGCCATCAGGTGCAGTGGCATCAGCTGCACCTACGCTGGTGGGACTGGCTTTTCCTAGTGAGCCTTGTCTTCTTTTGGTGGGGACGTTTTGCCCTTGGTAGCCCGTCTTAATCTGCTCAATCCCGAAAGACATTTTTTCGTCGTATCTCTTCATATACCGTCAACTTGGTCCTTTCTTCACCCACCTCACAGTCAGACGTGTCTGCCCGACACTGGCGGCGTCTTGCCCTGAAGAATCGCAGCGGGGCCGATGTATTTGAGGCGTTGTTTTCCTCATGTGAGATCGCTACCTTACTAGAAAGCCCTGACCGGGTTGATGGCGCGCCTGACGGTCTGATTCGATATTCTCTCTGCGCGGGTGACCCCAAACAGATCAAAGATCAGCTCCAACTCTTTACCCCGCCTATCGGTGAAATTTTATCAACCTTAGAAACTCTGTTAGATATTGGGACGACGGCTCCCAACGTTGTCACAGGAGATTCCCCCCCTGACCATCTTCCCTTCATGGGAGGCTGGCTTGGCTGGCTCGGATTTGATACTGCCTGGGAAATTGAGACCTTACCCCACCTCAAAGATGACCATTTGCCTTTTCCCGTGGCCTACTGGTATGAACCGGCCCAATTTGCCATTCTTGATCACCAAGAGCAGTCTCTATGGCTGGCGGCCCAATCTCCACAGGCTGTAGCGGCAATGGAAAAACAGCTAAAGAGCCATACTGCTAACGCTCTGACGATGTCTGTGGCCGAATATCCACCCGTCACCCTCCACTCCAACCAGCGTCAGTTTGAAACAGCGGTCCAAAAAGCCAAAGAACACATTCGAGCTGGGGATGTTTTTCAAGTCAACCTTTCGCTCCGATTTGAGACAGAAACTCGCTGTTCCCCCTGGCAGCTATATCGCCAGCTGCATCACATTAATCCCTCCCCCTTTGCCAGCTATTGGCATACCCCTTGGGGCCAGGTCATTAGCTGTTCGCCTGAGCGTTTGGTTCAGATGTCGCGACGCATCGCTCAAACGCGTCCTATTGCTGGAACCCGTCCTCGGGGCAAAACCCCCAAAGCCGATCGAGCATTGGCCAAAACCTTGCAGACCAATCGTAAAGAACAGGCAGAACACATCATGCTAGTGGACCTAGAACGCAACGATCTAGGTCGTGTATGTACCTGGGGATCGGTAGAGGTGGATGAGCTGATGGTCGTTGAGCGCTATAGCCACGTCATGCACTTGGTTAGCAACGTAATCGGCACCTTGCATCCAGATAAAACGGCAGTCGATTTAATCAAAGCGACATTTCCTGGGGGGACAATTACTGGCTGTCCCAAAGTTCGCTGTATGGAAATCATTGAATCCTTAGAACCCCTGCGACGGAGCTTATTCTACGGCTCCTGCGGCTATTTAGATAGCCGAGGCTATTTAGATCTAAACATTCTGATTCGTACCCTACTGCTAGCGCCCAAAGATGGCGAAATACACACCGTTTGGGGACAGGTAGGAGCCGGGATTGTTGCCGACAGTAATCCTCACCAAGAATGGCTGGAGTCTCTGCAAAAAGCTCAGGCCCAGCTCTTAGCGTTAGGAGCCGCTATCTCGTAGCTGCTGATTTATCTAATCCGCGCCCGGAAACGACATAGATTTTGGCATCATGGTAAGTAGGGTCTATGCTCTGGCCGCTAAGCTAGATAGCTCAGTGGCTAATATGGTTGCCAGTAAAGCATTTTGCAGCATGCTCCCCCAGCGCTGTTGCTATCTGAAACGTTTAGCGATGGCTGATGTTGTGAACTATGTGCGCAAAGCTATACATTGAGTAAAACGTCTGTTCCCTGGGATAATCTCATACAAGCAGACCTTCATATAAACGGGCTTCCGTAAGGTCAATGAATAAATTAGGATTGTTCTTTGATCTGATGATGTTGTTAAATGTTATCTGCCATTGTTCTCACACTTATCGCACATACCCCTTGAATGAGCGCTGAAACTTATCTTAACCACCCTGACTTTGGGCTGTTGTTTCGGATTTGCCTGGTGGATGGCGATAAAGAGCTATTTACCACTCTCTATGCCCAACGGTTGTTTTTTCTAGCGAAAGTTGACCGGGCTGCAGGGCTACTGTTTGATCCCATCGGTCGCACAGAGGCTCGTATGATGCTGGAGCAACGCCTTAGAGTACTGCGCCAGGCCGGCCAATACAGCGACTTTGAGCATCTTAATCAGGTCTACAAGCGAACATTTCAATGATGAACGCGACCGGAATGCCCCAGGAGTCAGCGAATCATCAAACCGACTGGGATAGCGAGCTGATTGCCCAAAAGGTGAGGCAGTTTCAGCTACCTGAACATGTTCGTTTGGTAGCCATCAGTAAAACATTCCCATCTGCTGCTATTCGAGCGGCCTACGCCGCCGGGCTGAGAGATTTTGGAGAAAACAAGGTTCAAGAAGCGATTACTAAGCAGGCAGAGCTGACGGATCTAACAGACATTACGTGGCACTTTATTGGTCATCTGCAAACCAACAAGGCTCGTAAAGTTGTGCAACATTTTGACTGGATTCATTCTGTAGATAGTCTAAAACTCGCCCGCCGCCTCGATCGAATAGCTGCTGACATCTCTCGCCCTCCGACTTGTTGTCTGCAGGTGAAACTACTCGACGATCCAAACAAGTATGGGTTGACCGAGACTGAGCTGTGGCAGGCACTGCCTGACTTGGCAGAGTTATCCCACATCAGATTGGAGGGGATCATGGCTATTCCTCCCTTTGGATTGTTAGCGAGTGAGACGCAAACCTTCTTTGAGCGCGCTTATACTTTGGGTCGAGAGCTGGCAAATCATCGGGAAACAGCGCTGCCAATTCGTTACTTTTCTATGGGAATGTCCCAGGACTTTCCACTTGCGATCGCAGCAGGAGCCAACATCATTCGATTAGGAACTACCTTGTTTGGCTCCCGAAATTGAGGGTTTTGGCCCGTTGGGTGTGCCTTGTTTTTAGAAAAGATCAAGATATTTAGACCTATTTTTGAAAATGATGATTTTTTTTGAGCGATTCGTGTATACTGTGGCTCAAAGTTATACCCCAACAGTTGCACAAGGGTATTTTCAAATGTCGACTAAAGAGGTTTAATTCTTTAGGTTGATTTGCCATCGCAACGTACTCATGCCGTATGATGTTTGCCATTCCATTGCTGTTTGAACTGAAGGGGTCTAAAGTTATTCCTGGTCTTTAGTAATGGGATTAGAACTATCAGAAATCCTCGCAAGAGGACCCTGGTGTTTTAAGCCATCATCGGTTCACTTTATTCTCAACCACTCTCTCAATTCCTCTTAAGCCAGGTCTTTGGGAGTGTTCTTAGCCAAGTTAGTACTAGCCATGACGGAGTTTCAGCCGTGAGCACCATTTTTACTAAATTACGTGACTTTGTTGGCCTCAACGATCCGGCCGACTATGAGTATGAATATGACGAAATGGACGGTGAAGAGTACCAAAATCTCTACGAGCAAGAGAGTCAGGCTCCTCAACCTCAGCCTGTTACTGGCGTAACCGCTGCCGCCGCAGACCCCGAACCTCGTGCCCCACGCCGCCGCATTCGTGATCGAGCAATGTCCACCGATACTGGTATGGTTTCCATGAATAATTCAATGAGTAGTGTAAGTAACGTGATTGGTATGCCTGGTGCGATTAACGGTATTTCTGAAGTAATTGTTATGGAGCCCCGCTCCTTTGAAGAAATGCCTCAGGCTATTCAGGCTCTACGTGAGCGTAAGTCTGTGGTGTTAAATCTGACTATCATGGACCCAGACCAGGCTCAGCGCGCCGTTGACTTTGTTGCTGGTGGTACCTACGCCATGGACGGCCACCAAGAGCGCATTGGTGAGAGCATCTTCCTGTTTACTCCCAACTGTGTTCAGGTCAGTATGCCCGTTGATGGCGAAGACAACCTGCCCATGGAAGAGCCTGCAATGCCTTCTGCAGCTCCCACACCCGCATGGGCAACTGAGCAAGTAGCTCGTATGGCCTAGGCAAACGATGATGATCAAAAGCTCAGGGCGCTGTTTAGTATCGCTTCACTGGTTTGAGCATCGTCCTGATTGCTTGCTCGTTGATTCGGGGTTGTGAGCCATTTCACGGTATTCTTAGGGTGATACACGCTCATTGGGAGGCCTCGGATCTTTGCCTGCTAAACTCGGCATAATTGGTGGTGGCGTAATGGGCGAGGCCCTGTTATCCTGCCTGCTGTCTAAAGGTATGTACACACCAGAGTCAATTTTGGTGTCCGACCTATCCCACGAACGAAGACAGCTGCTGACTGAGCAATACGATATTCGCACAACCCACAGCAATAGCGAGGTCATTGCTCACGGCGACACAGTAATATTAGCTATCAAACCTCAGGTGTTTGATGCTGTTGCTAAAGATCTTTCGGGTGCGACGCTCAGCGATCCTCCTCTACTGATATCTATTTTGGCCGGTGTTTCCCTGGCACGCTTAGAAAAAGCAGTTCCGGGCTGGCCTGTTGTTCGTGCTATGCCCAACACCCCAGCAACGGTGGGATGCGGGATGACCGCAGTCTCTATGGGAAATCGCGCCATGACAGAACATATGGAACTGGCGTCTCAGATGTTTAGCGCGGTGGGTGACGTTGTTCAAGTAGCTGAGCCCCTATTGGATGGAGTAACCGGTCTATCAGGCTCAGGCCCCGCCTACGTGGCGATTATGATCGAATCTCTAGCCGATGGCGGTGTTGCCTCGGGGCTATCGCGAGCCACGGCTAATAAACTGGCGCTGCAGACCGTTCTGGGTACAGCACAGCTTTTGAAAAAGACTGGAATGCATCCTGCTGTTCTCAAAGACCGAGTTACCAGTCCCGGTGGTACCACTATTTCTGGTATTGCCTGTTTGGAGGAACTGGGTTTACGCTCTGCTTTGATTGAAGCGGTTAGAGCCGCTAGCAGCCGTTCGCGTGAGCTGGGCAGCGGTAGCTAATCTGTCAGTGGTTCTATGGATAGACAACAACTTGTAGCTGTATAAAAAATGACAACAGATCAGCTATTTAGCTGCTGCCTAGCTTAGGTTCAGTGCCCGCCAACAGTCTAGAAATGTTGCTGCGATGGCGGATGATGACGTAAATGCCTCCTAGCAGCACCAACAAAATAAAGGGTAGCGGCTGGCCTGTAAAAAACATCAGAACAGGAGCAGCCGTGGCTGCTGAGATAGAGCCCAACGACACTATTTTTGAAAGACCAAAAACAACACCAAAAACAACAGCCGTTCCCAATCCCACAGGCCAGGCTAGGGCAAGAATCACGCCTAGTCCTGTAGCGGCTGATTTGCCCCCTGTGAAATTGAGCCAGATAGAGCGACTGTGACCCAAAATTGCCAGCAGCCCGGCTAATGTTTGGATCCACACGCTTATGCTGCCGCTATCGAGCTGCTCTAGGACGAAGCGAGCGATTAGTACAGCGGTTAATCCCTTGAGGAGATCGATGAGTAATACGGCCATACCGGCCTGTTTTCCGACTACGCGGAAAACATTAGTGGCCCCTGTATTACCTGAGCCATGTTCACGAATATCAATTCCTTTGACTAGCTTTGCGATCGCAAAGCCCGTAGGGAGCGATCCCAGTAAATAGGCCAGCAGTAGCAAACCGCCTAAAATCCACCAAATCATAAGGCACAACGTCCAATAACCTGCCCGATTTTTAGTTTAGGAGGTTATGCCCGTTTCGAAAACCATGGTCTGTGTTCTCTTAAAGCGGGCATTGTTGCTCCTTGGGGTGGCGTTCACTGTAAAAGACTGTCAACCCACCGTGGCGGCAGGTCCATCCGAGTCAATCAACAATGCTAAAAGTAATCGTCTCGCACAGGATTGGCGGGGTCAGGGGCAAATACTAGCCATAGGGGAAACCGCAGTGCCGCCAGCGGTAAATTGTCCTCTGATTCGTCAATAATTAGCATTGGCAAATAGCCAGAGTCCATCAAGCGCTCGGCCCGCTGCACCATGGACTCTGGAGACTCGAACAGCATAATGCCACGATTGGTGCCAAAGTCCCCCCGCGATATGCCTAAACAGTCTTGCAGCCAGCGTCGCCATTCTCCCAGCCGTTCGGGCGTATTGGCCAGCACCATATTGCATAGCCGGTCGCCATAGATGGCATAGAGCGCTGAGATCGCCGCCGATGCTACCAAGACGTTTTGTAATCGACTGCCCAAACTTTTAACGGCTCCTCGGCCTCCCTGGGTAAAAAACCAGTTGGATACCCGATCGGCATGAACCGTTTCAAAGGTACGGCGCAGCTGCCAGGGCGGGCCGTAGTAGTCTGGCCGAGTTCGATACTGGTCTATCAAACTACGCACGCGATCGCGCTGTTCTTCAAACCTCTGGATGGAGAACGCCGTTGTTGTTGGATCGCTTGGCGGATTTGGTGGCGCTGAGGATGGTTGAGCCGGGCGGCTAGGTTCAGGGGGCTGAGGCGGCACTAGATCTAGCTGCTCAGCCGACGATGCTAAATCTTGTAGGCTGCCGACTAAATAGTCCTTAAATCCCTGTAGCCTCACTGCCAGATCTTGAGATGACCCCGCAAATGTGGTTCGCATTTCTGCCTGGATGCGATCGCGACGACGCTCTAGCTGATCAATTTCCTGCTGCAGTTGGCGGCGACGAGTTTCCAAGTCCTGTAGTCCCGCCTGTACCAATCGAGCAACCTCAGGATTGACACGACCGGGTAGGGAACTTTCATTTGATAGCTTTGACTCGGAAAAATCTTCAGGCACCATAATCCTCAACACGCTTCACAGTAATAAACCAGATTTGGGGCCTGTCATCAATTCTAAAGTTATCCCCCCTTAAGCAAAAAGGATACAGGCTCTAACTAGTCTAGTTAGGGCCGGCGTTATCTAGCTTGGCGAGCGGGCTCCTAATCTGACATGGGTCCAACCTGCTTACAGTGCTGATTTAGCTGCTCAATCAGCTCTACCGGACTAAACAGCATGGGTAAAAAGTGGATACTTTTAACTTCACGAAAATAAAATAAAACGGGAACCGGGGTCCAGAAAACTGTCCAAATTTGCCAGTCAGCGTAGGGAAACTGACGCAAAATAGCTGTGCCTCGACATACCTGCAGCTCAGTCTCTGTAAATATCAGCCGAATTATCGTTGTCTGGACTACCAGAAACAGTCCCAATAGAGCAATGACCACTCCGACCCAACGCTGCACAAAGATCACACCAATACCGATCATCAAAATAGACAAAGACAGTCGGTAGTCCGGTTGTAGTGTGGCCGATGAAGGATTAGACGATAGCGTTGTCATAGTAGAACAGCCGTATTTGTGAATAAAGACCTGAAACTACTGTAGCGATAAAATAGCAACAAGCCGTAACGCCCTACAGCTCTGCACGAATCGTAAAGGAGTAGTCTCCTCCCGGTTCTAACTGATAGTCAAAACGTTCTAAAAACCGTCCCAAAGGTTCTTGGATCAGCGCCCGGCCCAACGACGGCTCCACGGTCAGATGTCCGCCACGGAACTTCCACTGAAATTCCCAAGCAAATTCATTAGCGCTGACTTCGCCTTCTAGTTTGCCCTGTTGCCAGGATTGATAGGTAATCCGGACGTGGGCTGTGGTTTTGGGTAAACGTTGAGCACTCACAAGTAGTTAACACAAAAGAGACCGTTAGAGTTAAGATAGCGGCCTCTTAGCCTGAGAGCTACCCTCTAGCGCAGAAAAAAAGCTTACTCCAGCCCACGCACTGTTCAAGTAATAGCTAAAGACGGTAGCCTAAAGAATATTGATTAGGTCGGATGCTGAACGTGCCATCGGTTTCTAACAACGTTCCCCCCCAACAAAAGTCCCCCAAAAAGTTTGGAAAAAAGGTTGGCATCATATACAACGATGTCAAACCGGTTGCTTGTCAGGTAACTCAAGAGCTAACCGTTCGGCTTGAGGCGCAGGGATGTCATGTGGAAACAGCAACCGGCCTAGGGGGGTTGCTGGGCTATGCCAATGCCGATGGACAAACGACCCTGACCCCTATCGATTCGCTCGTTCCAGCAACGTTTGATGCCTCTATGGACTTTGCCATTGTGCTAGGGGGGGATGGCACCGTACTATCGGCATTCCGACAGGTAGCTCCTGCGGGTATTCCTCTATTGGCAGTCAATACCGGTCACATGGGTTTTTTGACAGAAACCTACCTCAATCAGCTACCCCATGTCCTTGAACAAGTATTGGCCGGTCACTACCAGCTGGAAGAGCGGATTATGGTGGCCGTACATCTGGTTCGGAAGGGTAAAACCATCTGGGAAGCCCTCTGCTTGAATGAGGTGGTACTGAATCGTGAGCCCCTCACCAGTATGTGTCACTTTGAGGTGACCATCGGTCGTCATGCTCCTGTAGATATTGCGGCAGACGGCATCATTCTTTCCACACCGACAGGGTCTACGGCCTATTCTCTATCGGCTGGAGGACCTGTGATTACCCCAGGCGTATCCGTATTACAGCTGATTCCTATTTGTCCTCACTCCCTGGCGGCAAGGGGTTTGGTATTTCCCAGTGCAGAAATGGTCAGTGTAGAGTCAGCTAATCCAGACCCGCTGGTGATGGTGGTTGACGGTAATGCTGGCTGCTATGTAGCCCCTGGCGATCGGGTGTGTTTACAAGAAGCCAAGCTGCCTGCAAAGTTTATCCGGCTAAAAGACCCAGAATTTTTTAAGGTCTTACGCGAAAAGCTGGGCTGGGGACTTCCCCATATTGCTAAACCTACGTCGGTAGAGCTGCCATAGGTTCTCCATAATTTCTGGGCTGTAAATGGACTTGTACGAATGATCAGCACTGCCAACAATTCTCACAGTAGAGAGAAGAGAGAGTTTGTTGCCATGGGGTGTACTACTGATGTCCGTTACTCAAAATAATTAAAATGGGCATCGTAGTTGGGAGAGTTTTCTAAACAATTTTGTCGTAGACCCTGGTAATGGCTCAATCCTTGGTGGACTGTATTGGTCCAACATTTATCCTTGCCCATAAAGAGAACACCCAGCGGCTGGCCAGTTTTCTAAATCAGGTGGGCTGTCAGGTAGAAGTCCTGCGTCAGCTACATCGTTCAGACTACGACAGCTATTCTCGTAGCTATCTGTGTTTGCTTAACCACCGTAAAGCTTGGGAGCAGGCAATGCTCTCAACTCAGCCGACGCTCATTGTCGAAGCGGACTTTGTTCCGGTGGCTAATTTTGCCCAGCTGCCACCGCCTTACGATCCTTTAGATAGTCGTCTGGGCATAGCCTGGCTCTATAGCTGTGCGGCTCAGATTTATAGGATTACCAATGGCGGCTATGCCCAGGGGTACTCAACGGCGATGGTTGCCTATGTGGTTACCCGAGAAAGCGCCTGGTCGCTGATCGAACTTGCGGAAAAAGTCAGGACGACGGCAGGTCCCGAAACCTACACGCCATGGGATTCAGGCATTGAGTATTATTTGCGCGATCGCAGCTTCCGCAACTATGTTCCCTGGCGCAACTATGGTGAACATGGCGGTATTCCTAATCCTGAACATCAGCAAAATAATCTCAGCACCACCCATCGCGCCGACGTCCTCTACGGGCCTTTGGCGTTTGAGCCTTCCTATGGTGACAGGCTCAAAGAGCGCAGCTATGGTCGAGTTAAGGGTATCGGTCGACTATTACTCAATAAATATTTGCGAGGCGAAGTCCTGCGAGGCTCCACACAGCCTGCTCAGCTACTCCAGTTTGCCATTGGGCGTCAGCTGACCTGGCGATTGTAATCAAGAACCCTGGGGCTAAGGCGTTTCAGCCGTCTTACCCATTAGCTTTTTTACAATCATTTGAATCCCTAGCAAGAACAGTCCCAGCGCGGCGATGCCAAATACCCCTGCGCCTAAGGCGACAATGCCTACCACCAGGGTACGCACTGCTGCAGAAAGATTGACCACGGTGGGATTATCAGAGGTGACGGGCTTATTGGCAAATGTGGTTGCGATCGCAATCATCATGCGATAAACCAAAATCGATAAGGTTCCTGCTACAAACGCACCACTAAAGCAGCTCAAGGGAGACACCTGTTTTGTTCGCTGGGTGACGTTATCAGACACTTCTGATGTCTTTGCCATAACCACAATCCAAATCTATGGTTCTCAGTTTACTAGTCCTGTGGCCATTCACCACGGGACGCATCCCAGCTCAGTAAACGGTAGAATACAAATCCTCTTTTCTAACTTTGTCTATGCCCCGTCCTCGCAAACGGTTTGGCCAGCATTGGCTGCGCGATCCCCAGATTCTAAATCAGATTCTGGCAGCGGCGGAGCTATCAAATAATGACCGCGTTTTAGAAATCGGTCCAGGTCAGGGTGTACTTACTAAAGGACTGGTGCCCTTTACCCAAGCTGTGGTTGCGGTCGAAGTAGACCGCGATCTGGTCCGGCAGCTACGGCAGCAGTTTCAAGCATCGGAGCGATTCCATCTAATTGAAGGAGATTTTTTAGATGTCGATCTAAGGGCGATGCTGGCGGACTATCCTAACTTGCAATCTCCTAATAAAGTAGTTGCAAATATCCCCTACTACATCACTGGACCGATTCTAGAGAAACTACTGGGGCGTATCCATCAGCCTAACCCCTATCCCTATGAGTCCATTGTGCTACTGGTCCAAAAGGAAGTGGCTGAGCGTCTTTATGCTGAACCCGGCACCAAAGCATTTAACGGTCTGTCGGTACGGGTGCAATATCTGGCTGAGTGTGAGCTAATTTGCCCAGTGCCGGCCTCGGCGTTTAAACCGACTCCTAAGGTTGAGTCAGCCGTAGTGCGTTTGCGACCGCGTTCTTTTCCTCAGCAGGCTAGCGATCCCAAGCTGTTAGATACCCTGGTCAAACAGGGGTTTTCTCAAAAAAGAAAAATGCTACGGAACAACCTAAAAAGTCTGGTAGAGCGCGATCGGATAGCAGCTATGCTAGAGACGATGGACCTTGATCCCCAAGTGCGCGCGGAACAGCTTAGCGTTGAAAACTGGGTAACTTTGAGCAATCGCATCGCTGCTCTAGATGATACTTTACCGGCCGCTGATGTTGACGCTGGCTAACTCGCCATGTCATTAGGTTATGTTGCAGGATGGCCAGGGAATGGGATAGTGAGTAGCGCTGGGGCAAGATCATCCCTGTAATTGTTAGATTGAGTGCGCTGGGGTCTATGACAAGTTACACACTGCTATCGGCAGCCAAGATTAACCTATATCTTGAAATCATTGGCCATCGGCCTGATGGGTTTCATGAGCTGGCCATGGTCATGCAAAGTGTAGATTTGTGCGATCGCATTACCCTCAAAGAAGTATCTATGCCTGTGCGTCGCCTGTACTGCGAGCACCCCCAGGTCCCCACTGATGGCTCCAATCTTATCCTCAAAGCGATTGATCTATTAACCGAGAAATTTCCAGAACTGGTCCATCGTGGGGTGGAAATTACCCTTGAGAAGAACATTCCCATTGGCGCTGGTTTAGCCGGAGGGTCTAGCAACGCCGCTGCCACCCTGGTGGGGCTCAACCTGCTTTGGCAAATGGGTCTGACTCAAATAGAGCTAGAACAGCTGTCGGCCCAGCTAGGCTCAGATATTCCCTTTTGTATTCGTGGCGGCACCGCGATCGCAACCGGTCGTGGCGAAGTGTTGGACCCAATCCCTAGCCTGAGCGATCTGTATGTCGTGCTTGCCAAGTACGACAGTATTTCCGTATCCACTCCCTGGGCTTACAAAAGCTACCGAACAGAGTTTAGCGATCGCTACGCTGATATTTCCAACAGAGCCACTCTGCAAGACCGACAGCGACGGGTTCATGCTGGACCCATCGTGACCGCAATTAACCAAAAGAACAACGCCTCTATTGGCTCTCACCTCTACAACGATTTAGAGCGCGTGGTGCTACCGGCCTACGAAAAAGTAATGCAGCTGCGTCACACTATGGCCAGTCATGGTGGACTCGGCACCATGATGTCTGGTTCTGGCCCCACTATCTTTACGCTGACCACTACGCAGGCTGCCGCCGATGATATTTTGACCAAAGTCAGAGCCGACCTGCCGGATCCAGATTTAAAGCTTTGGTCGGCCTGCTTTACCGCCACAGGAATTCGTTTAGAGTCATAGAATAGAATGACTCAACTATATTCAGATTCAGATATAGTCAGGGAGCTACGGGAGCTGCTGCCGCCGCTATCCTCATCAGCTTTTTGTTCAGCCAACGTCGCCGGATGAACCTCGCTTTTCGCTCTATTAACCTGGAATCTCATGCCGAACTATGTGTCCATTTTCGGCGGGATGCGTTTGTTTGCAGCTTTGACGATGGAGATAAGCGATTTGCCATAGAAAGCGGTGCCCATGCCCAGGACTACCTTAGGTGGCTCAGTACGCGAATTGATGCCTGCCCTGAAAGCTGTGTTCATGTCTTTGACGGTCAAGAAATCGTCGGACAAATTGAGACAGAACTGCGCGGCCAAGAAAAGCTCGGGTATATCTATCTGTTTTATTTGATCCCCAGCCGTCGTGGTAAGGGCCTCAGCGATCAGCTTCATAGCTATGTGATGCAGCTTTTTCAAGAAGTAGGGGTCATCCGTGCCCAGCTCTCTGTCAGTCCCACAAATCAGACTGCTGTCAGTTTTTATCATCGTCACGGCTGGCAGGATTTAGGGCCAAGACCCGGACACACCGATATTAATTTGATGGAACTGGCAATTAATCCCCTGTAGGTTACTGCGCCGCTATCCGTGTTCTAGACACTAGCCATGTGACAAACACTTACGTAGTTGTCAGGGACCTGTCAATCCAGCTGACAATAGTAAGGCTGTGATACAGGTTTGATCCCATCAAATGAACAGGCATCCGAGTTGGCAGGGGGCTGCCCTGCTGTTGAGTTTGCTGTGGAACAGCGGGGCACAGATAGCCCAAGCCCAGTCTGCAGCTTTATCACAGCAGCATGTGGATGCAGTAGCGACTCACCTAAGCCGCCCCATGGATACGACAGAGCAGGCCGCCCAGAGCGACCGCTTTATCGGGGTGCAAATGACCACCTGCCCAATCACTGTCCCTGGCCAGACCGGTCTCTATCTCTATCAAGAGCAGGCTCTATCAGAAAGTTTAGATAGCCCGTATCGACAGCGCTTTTTACAAATCGGTCTGAGTGATGACTCTACTCGGGTTGAGTCGCGTACTTTTAAGCCTGCTATTCCCCAGATATGGACAGGATTGTGTGCCCAGAGCGAACCCACCGTCGACGCAGGCGATCTGGGGCAGCGGGTATGTACGGTTAGCTTGCGCCCCTCTGCCTTGGGCTATGTTGGCACGACTCCAGCCGAAGGCTGTCCTGTAAATTTACGGGGAGCTGTACGGCTTACCAACACGGTTGTTTTACATCAGGCCGGTATGGATACCTGGGACCGGGGATTTGATGCAGACGGTATTCAGGTTTGGGGAGCTAGTGCAGAGCCTTACCGCTACCGTTGGCAAGAGCGCAGGGACTAAACAAAATTTCCTGGGCTATCGGCAAATTTTGTAAAGCAATATTGAAGAATGCTTAGACAGCTCTCCAAATGTTAGAGTCTGCCTATAATTGTCTTCAGTGCGTCTACGGTATTAGAGAGTGGAACTGCTGATTGTTCAGCGCTGCTAATTTCTAACTTGGTATCAGGCTTGCCACCCATCCGTATGATTGTGCTAGCCTGCTGTTTGTAATAAAATCCCGACCATCCACATATCTATTGGATACGGTTTGGCAGGCCATCTAACCAGCTACAGGTGTTTTGCTCGGAGCAGTTTCATTTGTTTGAAATACTTCTGAGCTAAGGCTTACCGGTAGATGATGTATCGAAAAGGCAACTTTTTGCATGATTAACCTGAAAAGTCGACTAATCTGGCTGACTGAAACAGTGGCAATTGGAACAGCATTACTGGTTTTACTCGCTTGGGTCCTTGACTGGCTAATCTAAAGAAATATTTCTCCAACTGAATAGCACGTTCGCTACTTTGAGCTAGCCTGAAACCTGTTTTGCCATGCAGGTTTATAAGCTATTGGGGAAATCGAGTCAGATTACCGATGGCATCTATGCAAGAAATCGATGCTCCGCCTAGCAATTGTTGCGATAGCCTGGCAGTAGATGTAGTGGATATCTATCCAGGGCAGGCAACATCACCATGAATCTGGGGAAAGTCAAGCTATCACAGTTACGGGCCTTGGCTGCGATCGCAGCCACTCAAAACTTTAGTGAGGCGGCCCTAGAACTAAACCTGAGCCAGTCCACCATCAGTCATAGCATTGCCACCCTAGAATCTGAGCTGGGGGTGGTCCTGGTGAATCGCGGTCGTCATGGGGCCTCCCTCACCCCTTTGGGTGAGACCATCTGTGGGAAAGCTCAGCAGATGCTGCAGAGTCTAGAAGGTATTGGACAGCTGGCGACTCAAGCCCGCGGTGTAGAAGGCGGTCAGGTGCGGGTGGGAGCATTTCGGAGTCTGGCGAGTAATGTGCTGCCAGGTGCGATCGCAAAACTCCACACCACCTATCCCAACATCCAGGTCACTATTACTGAAATGGATGAGCTGCGCGAGTTTCAGCAGGCTTTAGTCGAAGGAAAAATAGACATCTGTGTTGCAGAGCTTCTATCCGGCGACAGCTTTGAAACATTGCCCATCATCAGCGATCCCTGTATTGGACTGCTGCCGCCAGACTATGCCATAGACACTCCCTACTTAACCTGGGAGCATCTCTACGAGTATCCGCTGATTACATCAGTCCACAGCAGCTGCACCCATAAGCTTACTCGCACGCTCCAGCAGGCAGTACCCCCGATTGATCTCCAATATCGCGTTCGCACCGATTCCACCATTGTCGGCATGGTCAGCCAGGGTCTGGGAATTGGCCTTTTACATGAACTTTCAGCCCATCCTATTCCTCAAGATGTGCGCGCTGTCCAGCTCCCCTTTCAACTCTTTCGCGTTCTGGGCGTATCCTGGCCTAAAGATGCCTTACTATCCCCAGCCGTCTATGCATTTTTAGATGTGTTTAAGGCTATCCAGGCAGACGCCTATCCAGCGGTCGGCTAGAAATTGCTCAACAGACTTCAGTTGGGATTGGGCCGCCGTCGTGGCAGTCCTAGCCACATCAGCAGTCCTGTAATTAATAACGTCAGCAGTCCCAAAGCATTGAGAATGGGATAAACAAACTCCAGGTTAACCGAGCCAAACTTACCGCGATGGAGTTCTAGTAGCCAGAAAAAGTCCTGGGCGCGATCGGCGGCCACTGCAAACTGAAACGCGGTTCCTGTCGTCAAGGTAAGCAGCAGCGGCAGCACCATAAATGGCACCATAAATCGATGGAGCTGGCGAATTTTGTGGGCCTTCATAAACGAGTTTGGGGATGAAGTTGCATACGTAAAGCAATTAGTAGCCAGGGAACAGCAACAAGAATCGTAAACAACGCTTCTCCTAGCCCATCTGGGGTTCCCATCGGCTGGCTAACAGTTTCCACTGAAATAGCCTCAGTCGCTTCTGTGGGTGTACCGGGGGCTGGTGTTTCTGACGGGGCTATCAGCTGACCATCGTTTGAGGGGTCTGGAGGGCTTGGGTCAGCCGGCTGTCCATGGAATTCTGGAGCATGGGCCAAGACAGGATATATGAGCTGAATACCCATTACCCTAGCGCTAGACATTGGCAAAGTATGATGCATTGGCAGGTACCGTAACGACTGCATCCGTTGTCACTATAGCCAACATCTTAGACATTGATTCGTCCTTTGAAATACTCTATACCCTACAGTAAGTTATAGAGTGTAGAGCTTGTTGGTAGGGCGAGTGATGACAGCTTCCTTAAAAATTGGTGCACTTTCTAAACAAACCGATGTCGCTGTCGGGGCCCTACGCTATTACGAGAGTCTGGGGCTGTTGCATTCAGAGCGAGGGGCCAACGGATATCGCCATTACGCGCCAGAGGCAGTGCAGCAGGTGCAGTTTATTAAAAAAGCTCAGGCCATTGGGTTTTCGCTAGAGGACATTGGCGAAGTGCTCACGCTTCACGAAAAGGGGGATACTCCCTGTGGATTAGTACAGTCGCTGTTACAGGAGAAGATTGACCAGTTAGAGTCTCAAATTCGACAGATGACTGAATTTAAGTCGGAGCTAGAGCAGTATCGCGATCGCTGGGCATCAAGTCAGCTACAGACAGCCTCAAGTAATATATGTCCCTTAATTGAGACAGTGGATTTGAGACTTTAGAGGCTAGTCTGGTTGACCCCCTACTGTCCCAGCATCTGTAGCTTATACAGACTTGCATACAGGCCATTGGCGGCCAGCAGCTGATCGTGGCTGCCCTGCTCTACTAGATGTCCTTGCTTAAGTACTAAAATCCGGTCAACGTTACGAATGGTAGAAAGCCGGTGAGCAATAATAATCGCCGTACGATTCTCTAGAAGCGTATTTAACGCTGATTGAATTTGGGCTTCTGTGCCCACATCTAAATTAGCAGTGGCCTCATCTAGGACCAAAATACCAGGATTGCGAATAGCGGCACGGGCAAAGGCAAGTAGCTGTTTCTCACCACCGGAGAGATTGGTGCCGCGCTCTCTGAGCATGGTGTCGTAGCCCTGGGGTAGCTGTTCTATAAAGCTAGCAACGTTGGTAGACTCAGCCGCATGGCGAATTTGAGCAGGGGTATATTCTTCCCCCAGGGTGATGTTGCTACTGACATCACCCGAAAAGAGAAACCCATCTTGCAAGATGATGGCCATTCGCTGACGTAGATCGCTCTGGGCCAGGTTACGAATATCGACGCCATCGAGCAAAATTTGCCCATCATTAACTTCGTAGAGACGACACAGTAAGCGAATAATAGAGCTTTTACCTGCGCCTGTGGGACCCACCAGGGCAACTTTCTCACCGGGACGGATTGTAAAATCTAAATCTCGCAGTACGTACTCATCGGTTTTGTAGCCAAAGGAGACATGGTTAAAGCGAATCTCACCGGGCAGCACATTGCCCCGAGCGTCGGTGGGTTCGGCCAGCACTGCCGGGTTATCAATGTCTTTGATGTCAATGGGTTCATCGAGCAAATCGTTTAAGCGCTCGACAGCGGTAAACCCGGCCTGAATTGCAGTGAACTTATCGGCAAACTGACGCAGCGGCTCGAACAATCGCTGGGCGAAGAGAATAAAGGTAGTGAGTGTACCAATCTCCATATTCTCACCTAGTACTAGCCAGCCCCCAAAGCCAAGCACGCCTGCGATCGCAATTAGCGCAATCCACTCCAACGTGGCTGAAACCGCCGAATCATAGAAGATTGTCCGGTCAACAGCGGTCACATACCGGGTGTTGGTAGAGCGAAACAGATCGGCGTTAAATTTCTCTCGCCGAAACAGCTGGACGACTTCAATCCCGGCAATATTCTCCTGCAGGTTGGAGTTAAGCGCCGACAGTTCTTCTCGGGCCTGGTAGTTAGCTTTGCGATACTGTTGTTGAAAGTAAACAATAATGGCGGTTACCGGTACCAGTAAGAACATTAGCAATAGCCCCAGTCGCCAGTCGATCAGCAGCATAATCACCACCGAGACAACGATGGAGAACATATCGCTAAAGATACCGATAGCGCCGGTTGAAAACACATCTCCCAGCGCGTTTACATCGCTGGTTAAACGAGTAATCAGCCGTCCAACGGGGGTGCGGTCAAAAAATCGCATCGATAGGGACAGCACATGGTTAAACATGTCGTTGCGGATATTGCGAGTAATATCCTGTCCCACCTTTTGCACTAAAAAGCTTTGCCAGCCATCCAGCGCCAGCCGCGTGCCAATACATAACAGCAGCAGCACCAGCAGAATATTCAACCCGTCTTGTAGAGGTTGGGCGCTCAGAAAATCCCAGGCTCCTGATTCTTGACGTACCAAAGAGATCGTTTGACCAATTAGCACTGGCTGCAGGGCCTGGGCAAAGGCCAACGGCACCAGCAAAATCAGCGGTAAAACGAGACTCTTCTTTTCTCGCAGGATGTAGGGAAGAAGACGCTGAAACAGCTGCCAGTCGTAACCCGAAGTTTGTTTGATATTAATCACTAGTCACTACGCAGTTACAAGAATCTGCTGACGAATCAAATCGATATAGGTACTCAGGTTATCTACGTTTAGGCGATAGCTGAGGGGATGGGCCACCAGACGGGCCGTGCTTTCAAACAGCACCTCTAGCTCCATCAGATTGTTTTCTTTGAGGGTGCGACCTGTCGATACTAGATCCACAATGGCCTCGGACATACCGGTGATTGGCCCCAGCTCTACCGAGCCATACAGAGGAATAATCTCAACCGGTAAATCAATACTTTGAAAATAGCGGCGGGCGCTATTAACAAATTTAGACGCGACGCGACAGTGGGGAGGCAGGTCTAGCGCAGAACGATAGGGGCCATCTTTTTTAACAGCCACCGAAAACCGGCAATCGCCAAATCTCAAATCCGCCAGCTGAGCCACATTGGGTTCCTTTTCGTAGAGCACGTCGTACCCCACAATACCCAGGTGAGCCTGACCGTACTCCACGTAGACTGGCACATCTTGGGCTCTCACTAGCAGCCCTTTGGCTCGACCGGTGCTTTCCACAATCTGCAGCTGGCGATTGCTGCTATCTAGAAATCCACTAAAGTCCAGACCGGCTCCCCGCAGCATCCGAATTGTGTCTTTGAGCAGTGAGCCCTTGGGTAGTGCAACGGTAATCATGAGGTGGTAGCGGTGGGTACTTCTAGTATGTAGTTATTTTAACAATTTGGGGAGCCGATTACGCAGCAGGCCCCACAGCTTGGGCCGCCGCTTCGGCTGCGATCGCAACATGGCTCCAGTGGGTGCCTCCCTGGCAGTAGACCACATAGGGCTCCCGCAAAGGGCCATCGGCAGATAGCTCCGAGGTGCTCCCGTCGATAAAGGTACCCCCTGCCATCACCAGCTGGCTATCGTAGCCCGGCATGGCTGCAGGTACCGGCTCTACATATGCCTCAACCGGCGAATGCTGCTGCACCGCCCGGCAGAAGGCCACTAGCTTTTTCGGGTCTTCTAGACGAATGGCCTGAATCACATCGCGCTGGGGCGCATCCATCGCCGGATTGACCCCATAGCCTAGCTGACTGAAGGTAGACGCCAGCAGATAGTTTCCTTTGAGTGCCTCGCCGACCATCTGTGGTGCTAGAAAAAGCCCCTGAAAGAGCAGCCGATTTTGATTGAGCGTAGAGCCGCCTGAGCTGCCAATACCCGGTGACGTCAGTCGACAGGTAGCCGCTTCCACTAGATCGGCTCGGCCAGCAATATAGCCCCCGGTCGTGACGATGGTACCGCCCGGATTTTTAATCAGCGATCCGGCCATCAGATCGGCTCCCACCGCGGTGGGCTCGCGAGTTTCGACAAATTCACCGTAGCAATTGTCGACAAAACAGACTGTATCCGAGTTTTGGCTTTTAACAACACGCACAATCTTGCCAATCTCATCTACCGTCAGACTCGACCGCCAGCTGTAGCCACAGGAGCGCTGGATGAGCACCATTTTTGTATGGGGTCGTATGGCTGTTTTTAATCCCTCCCAGTCCACTGTCTTGGTTGACGTCAGCGGTAGCTCTCGGTAGCTGATACCAAAATCCTTAAGAGATCCTTGTCCCTTACCCCTTGTCCCAATAACTTCCTCTAAGGTGTCATAAGGAGCACCTGTGACAGCCAGCAGTTCATCCCCAGGACGCAGCACCCCAAACAAGGCACAGCTGATGGCGTGGGTTCCTGAGACAAACTGTACTCGCACGGCAGCAGCGTCTGCTTCGACTAGGCTGGCAAAAACCCGATCTAAGGTTTGTCGCCCAAAGTCATCATGACCATATCCTGAAACCCCTGAGAAATGGTGCGTTCCCACCTTATGTTCTCGAAATGCGCTCAGGACTCGGGAAATATTTACCTTGACCTGAGAGTCAATTGCGTAAAAAATCGAAACTAGTGCTTGTTCTGTCGGCTGCAGTGTCTTCAGGCTATTCACTCGCTTACCTGGGCTAATTAATGCGGGCTCTAATTGTGACGCAAGTTGGCCCCGTAGTTAACGCTGAGATTTTTAAATGACTGTTGCAAAAGCTCAAAAACCTCCTATTAATTGGCCAACAGCGATCTTTATGGTGGCTGTACATATCATTACCTTACTGGCATTCTTACCCAGAAATTTCAGCTGGAGCGCTATAGGTGTGGCGCTTTTTCTACACTGGGTGACAGGCTGCTTGGGAATTACGCTGGGATGGCATCGTTTAGTGGCCCATCGTAGCTTTAAGACTCCCAAATGGCTCGAATATTTTTTCGTGTTCTGCGGTAGTTTAGCCTGCCAGCACGGCCCCATCGAATGGATTGGCCTACATCGACATCATCATGCTCATTCCGACCAGCCTGTCGATCATCACAGCTCCACTAAGGGGTTCTGGTGGAGTCACATGGGCTGGATTTTTCATGAAGTTCCAGCCGATGGTGACGTGCCTCGTCTAACTAAAGACATCGCCAACGATCCGTTCTATCTGTTTTGTGAAAACTACTTTTTGCTCATGCAGATTATTTTGGGTGTCGTGCTGTATCTAATTGGCGGCTGGCCGTTTGTCCTATGGGGTGTCTTTGTTCGACTGGTGGCGGTTTATCACTGCACCTGGTTTGTCAACAGCGCTACCCATAAGTTTGGCTATCAAACCTACGATGCTGGAGACTACTCGACCAACTGCTGGTGGGTGGCTTTAGTGACCTATGGGGAAGGCTGGCATAACAACCACCATGCCTTTCAATTCTCAGCACGCCACGGTCTTAAGTGGTGGGAATTTGATATGACCTGGTTAACCATTAATTTGCTATCTAAGCTTGGGCTGGCTACCAAAGTAAAGCTGCCGAAGCGTGAAGATATGCAGGCAGCTATGCTGGGCTAGCATCGACGGTTCCCTGCTAGCGACGCGACGTTAGCAGGGCTCCACCCACCAAACCAATAGCTAACAAAGACAAAATTCTAAAGGCTGTGGGCAAAAGCAGCCAAAAGCCTAGGATAATTAGTGGCCCGACAATTAACAAAAGCAGTCCTAGCCAGCCCGAAGCAGGCAGGTGGCTATACTGTTTCCACTGCTGCCCCGTCCAGCGCCACAGCCGACGATAGGGGTGGGCTCCTGACAGCTGCTCTAGGCCAAATCCATCATCTCTAATAGCGTAGATCTGCTGGCAGCGATCGCAGCCGAACGCCTCAGTAAGGGTAATGCTTTGAAGCTTGCCCCGATGCCTGCAGGTTGGACAGGGATAGACCTCGCTCAAGTCTATTTTCTGAACTAACTTTTGAGAACGCAGGGCTCGATCCTTAAAGAAATGACGATGGCGCAGCACTCGCTTGTAGGGAAGAGGGTTAATCCCAACGTAGCCATTACTTTTAGGTTTGCGAGCAATTGTTAAGATCGATTTTAGAGTTGATACAGACTGTAACGTTGTTTAGCTTCAATACTATCTATTGAAAAAAAAATCCTATAGCTTTGCGTTCAGACCACCTTTTTTAAAAAACTCCCATTAACATATAAGCGTGGATCGCTCATTTTGGAGACAAAATGCCACAGTTGCTGGCAGATTTGGACCTTCAGAGGAGCATTCCCAATATGACATTTAACCTTGGTATAGCTACCGGTGGTTTTATTGTCGTATCTCCTTATAACTCCTGTGATTGGGTGGCTTTGCTCCACCCTTTTTTTTCGCCATCGGTCGGTTCATGCACCCCCTAAGACCATCCTCCTCCAGCATCAGGTGCTCGGGCCATAGGGGACACACATTAAATGCTAGATTAAGTATTTCAAGCTATTTGAATGCTCCGCAGGGTAAACTACCGTCGTTATTCTTAGCTCAACGCTCTGCAGCAGTATTTTATTTTTAGGCTCCGCCTGCGCAGGTAGCCGTCATAACCTAGCCGATGGCAACTCCGTTTGATATCACTCTGCAAATCGTATTAGCGGTCCTAGCCGGCATCACAGCACAGGTTATCGCTGAATATTTGCGGTTACCCAGCATCATCTTTTTACTTACTCTAGGGGTTGGCCTAGGACCAGACCTACTGGGTGTGGTCGATCCAAAAGTACTCGGCACGGGTTTAGAGGTCATTGTCTCTCTGTGTGTAGCGCTAATCCTGTTTGAAGGGGGCCTTAATCTAGAGCTGAAAGAGCTGGGGCAGGTTTCTGGCAGCCTGCGTAATCTAATTACTATCGGTACATTTATTACCCTGCTGGGTGGGGGGATGGCCGCCCACTGGTTTGGGGAATTCCCATGGCCGCTAGCGTTTTTGTATGGCTCCCTGGTCGTCGTTACTGGACCCACCGTGATTACGCCGCTGCTGCGTCAGGTGCAGGTAGAACGAAAAGTTGCCACCATCCTAGAAGGGGAAGGGGTGCTTATTGATCCTGTCGGGGCGATTTTAGCTGTTGTCGTCCTAGATATTTTGCTCAACGGCGATACGGATGTCAGTTTTATTGTTGGAGGCCTGGCTCAGCGTCTTAGCATCGGCGCGGTAGTGGGCGGTATTGGCGGGGCCCTACTCGGTCAATTTCTTAAACGGGCAGCCTTTTTGTCAGAGGAACTGCGAAACCTGGTGGTCTTAGCCAGTGTCTGGGGGCTGTTTGGCTTAGCGCAAAATATCCGGAGCGAATCTGGGCTGATGGCAGCAGTAACGGCAGGACTGGTTCTAAGGGCTCTGTCGGTTCCTGATGAACGCCTGCTGCGACGGTTTAAGGGACAGCTGACGGTATTCTCTGTATCGGTCTTATTTATTTTGCTGGCAGCGGATCTGTCGATTGACAGTGTGTTTGCCTTAGGTATGGGGTCGGTCTTTACGGTGCTGGCCTTAATGCTGATTGTGCGACCGCTCAATATTTATGCCTGTACCCTTAATAGCGACCTCAACTGGCGGCAGAAACTGTTTCTCAGCTGGATTGCTCCTCGTGGTATCGTCTCAGCCTCTGTGGCATCTTTGTTTGCTATCTTGCTGACGGAGCGCGGTATTAACGGCGGAGACTCGATCAAAGCCTTGGTATTTCTGACCATTATCATGACGGTCTTTATCCAGGGGCTCACCGCTCGCAGCGTTGCCAAGTTTTTAGGGATTACCCAGGCCGATGCCACTGGGGTGGTGATTGTGGGCTGTAATCCGGTGGGGCGTCTGGTGGGACGGCTGTTTAATCAGCAGGGTGAATCGGTAGTCATGTTTGACACCGATGAAGAGGCGTGCGAACTAGCCAGAAAAGATGGACTGCGAGTATATCTCAGCAGTGCTTTAGACGCTGAACTGCTAGATGAAGCAGGCTTAAGCTCCATCGGTACCTTTATTGCGCTGACCACTAACGGTGAAGTTAATTCGGTGGTGGCTGAGCGGGCGGCCGAGGAGTTTCAGCCGCCGCGGGTGGTGGCCGTGCTGCCTCGAAACGAGAAGGACGCAGAGTCCAAAGCCAATGGAAAAGGGGGGAAAGTGACCTCGACGCCGCTTGCCATCAAAACCTGGAATACTTACCTCAAAGACGATGCGGCTGAGCTAAAAACGACCCAGCTAGATACCGAGGATTTTGAAAAGCAGCGTGACAAGCTCAATAAGCTGATAACCAGTGGGGACTTGCTCCCAATTACCCTGCAGCGTAACGGTAAACTGGATGTCGTTTTGGGGTCAGAAACGTGGCAGCCGAACGACACCATTACCTATCTCCTGCATGACCCTACACCCCAGCTGATGAAGCGACTGTCTGGAGGCAAGCGCTCTGGGCGATTAGCCACAGAGGTACTCCCTTCTAAGGAGGTGTCAGATCTGCCTAAGACACCATCTACCAAGACGGCTAGTGAACCTGCAGCCGTGCCAAAGCCGCCAGATCAGACCGCTCAGAAGCAGGCTGCTCAAGACAAAACATCCGGGGATTTGCAAACCTCATAGGAATGTTTGGGCCTGAAGTGATGCGCTCTCACCTTAGCGATCGCGCTACAACTAGCCACCAAATTGGCTATGCTGATGCAGATGACCTAGATTCCCTGAGTTTTATTTACTGATTAGCCACGTGCCTTACTGCACTTGGAGATAGTGCTCTTAATGTGTCATGTCTACTAGCCGTCCTGTTGTCACACATCTGCTTCAAAAATGTAAAGAGCTGCTAACCAGTCCCTATGGTGTAGCGGCTATTGCCTCTTTGAGCTTTCACGGCATACTCTTTGCCGCCGTTCCCCGATTTTCCTCGGCATCGTTTGCTGCTTTTAGTGAGGAAAATGCTACCTCTGAACCTCGTACGGTACCGCTGGTGACCTTATCCCCAGCAGAGCAGGGACGGCTGCCTAATTTCAATCGGCCTCAGCTTCCCTCGGTTCCCGAATTTCCGTCTAGCAGTAGTCGCAGCACCTCAATTCGGAATCTTCCCAGTGCTAGTACGCTAACTCCTCGCTCAAATATTTTTAATCGCTACAGCGGTGGCCGTACCACTAGCCCATCCATCACGCGCAACCGTCGCTTTAATAATCCTTACAGCATTTCTATTACCGAAACGCCATCACGTTCGGAACAAAGTAATTCACGTAAAGAAGAGCCCCTCGACATTCCCCCACCGCCAACTGGCGACCAGAGCACGCTTGAAGCAGAGCTTGAGATTGAAAGGCAGCAAGAAGCCGGACAGGCTCCTCCTGAGCAAGAGCAGGCTTCAGAAGGGTTACCGGTGTTGCCGGAAGACTCTGGGAATGTTTTAGAATCCGAAGACTCGGATGTAGCCTTAAATCCTGAAGCTGAAAGACAGCTCACCCAGTTGGAACGATTGCAGGCAAAGTTCACCCATAGTGATGAAGACACCACTGAAGAGGAAGTTGTCGCCAATTATGAACAGTGGGAAGCTCCAGCAGAAGGGGAAGATGCCCCAGCTGTAGCAACAGCTGACAAAGGAGAACTTCAGATCGAATCCGGGTTTAATCTCTGTGTGGCCAACCCACCTACCAATGGAGAAGTTGGAGTTTTGGTTGCTCCGGATGGCACTCCCACAGAACCTGTAGTGCTTCGCAGTACTGGTTACGATTATCTAAACCAGGTCGCATTGGATGCTATTGCCGCGAATGATTTTCCTGAAACAGAAACAGCCGTTCGCTATCCCTTTGACGTCGTTGTAGATTATGACGCCGAGAATTGCCAGAGCAGCGAAGGAATTTTAAACAACGGCTCAGATACGGCTAGTCAAGATTCGCCAGAAGAACCGTCAGAAGAATAAAGCTAAACCCGACGAGTGAGGGTTAAACCATGACTGTCGGTACCGCAGGTACTCAGAAGAGTATGGGCCTCCGCGAGGGCTTGTACACGTTCTGTCTTTTGAGGGGTTGGTCTCCATTCGGTTGGGTGGTCGTAGGCGTAATAGGTTTCTACGCCATCAATCCCTAAAGCGGCGGCGGCAGGAATGAGATCTTCGGGGGGCAAACGGTACCGAGCCGGATGGGCGAGTACGGCCAGACCACCGGCGGCCTGTATTGCACTAATCACAGAGTGCGCCTGTCGTTCTTCACCGCTGTGAGACCCTCCTTGTAAATAAGGCTTTAGGGCCGAATGCTTGGGATTAAACGCATAGCCCAGAATGTGGACATCTATGCTCAGCAGCCGGGAGGTAATTTCTACACCACACCAAAGTTTTGGCAGCTTTGATTCGGTCTGTTTGGACGACCAGCTTGATGGATGGGTCCAGCGCCAATGTTCTAACCACTGGCAGGCTTCTTGGTAGCCTTGAATCGTATGGTGGTCAGTAATTGCAAAGTCTTTTAGCTGCAGGTCAATGGCTTGTTCCATCAGTTCACCAGGGCTGAGTTTCCCATCAGAACAATGGGTGTGCATGTGGAAGTTGTACTGGTGAGGGCAGCTGTGGGCAGTCACGTTCTGAAAAATATCTTTTAATTTTTTGGCAGACTGACTGGTGGAGGAATGAGGGGTGGGCAAGGCAGAGGGCTCAGCCATAGATAGAGCTTGAAACTATTGCATGATACTAATATACCCAAGCCTCTTAATCTCAGGGGCTTAAGAGGCTTTAAACTCCCAGAATCATACACAGAGAAGATGCGTTGCATTGTGTAGTGTCTTGCACTTTTGGAGGTGGCTATACCCAGGATGGTGGTGAACACTTTATTTATCGGTCTATTCTGTGGAAAACTTGTGGAAAACCCCTACAGAACTGTGGAAAACCTGTGGGTTCTGTGGAGAAAGTTTTTATCAAAGTAAAAATCTGGTATTGCTGATCCTTGAGATAGTTGCAGCTGTCAGCAACCACTCAATGGCGGCTGCTACAGATCGGTCTATCCCTCTTAATCAGCGATCGCAAAAACCTCTGCTGTCTGGCCCCCTGGGGCCAGGTTTCGTTTTAGAGGACGAGCTGGGCTAGTCCGATGTAGCTAATGCCAGTGGGGGTCGTTTCAAATCGACAGGGCAGGACTTCGACCCCAGCTGAGATCGCAGCCCTCAGCAGCTCACCATACTTAGGGTCAGCGCTATCCCCCGGTGCAAAGCGATCGCAGTCTCCCCGATTGATAAAGTAGAGCATCACCGCCCGAGCGTCAGGCAGGATGGCGGTGAGCTCACGCAAATGCTTTTGGCCCCGAGTGGTCACCGTATCGGGAAACAGACAGAGACGCTGCTGAGCCCAGGTGGAGTTTTTCACTTCGATATAGATGGGGCGGTCCTGGGTGGTCAATAAAAAGTCAATGCGGCTCTTTTCACCATAGGGAACTTCGCGCTTGATGGTGTCGTAGGTCCCCAGCTGTTCAAAGACCTGCGCTTCTAGGGCTGCTTGAATCACCCGGTTGGGCAGCGCCGTATTTACCCCCACCCAGGTGGGCTCATTGTCGTGGACTTCGGCTAGCTCCCAGGTATAGGCTAGCTTCCGTTTAGGATTATCACTGCGAGAAACTAGAACGCGTCCGCCAATATGGCACACCCCCGTCATCGGACCTGTGTTGGGGCAGTGGGCCGTAATGGTCTCTCCTGATGTCAGCTCAATATCTGCCATAAACCGTTTGTAGCGTTTGAGCAGCGTGCCTTCTAATAGGGGTGGAAATGTATGGACCTGGATGGGGGACATGGCACGGGGCTCCTGTAGCTGGCTGGTGTATTGGCAAGTGTTCTATTGAACTGTAGGGCAAAACTTGATACTCTCTAGTTCCTGTGCGGCACAGTGGACAGGCCCTGTCTTTGCCTGCAGTGCAGCTGTCGCTACGGGGCATTAATTTTTTAGGGTTAACGTTCTCGTGACAAAACGCTCCTTAGCTGGCATTGCCGGAATTGTTGCGATCGCAACCCTGATCAGCAAAGTTTTTGGACTTGTCCGTACCCAAGCCATTGCCGCCACCTTTGCCGTTGGCCCAGTTGCCGATGCCTACGGCTTAGCCTACGCCATTCCCGGCTTTTTACTCATACTATTAGGCGGTATCAACGGCCCCTTTCACAGCGCCATTGTCCGAGGGGTTGCCAACCGTAAAAAAGATGAAATTGCACCGTTGGTAGAAACTATTACTACCCTGGTTGGTGTGGGACTTTTCCTGGTCACCCTGGGAATTGTTATTTTTGCCCCAGCCATTATTGGCGTTCTCGGAAATCGCCTGAGCGAAAATGCAGAGGCGGGTGCTATTACCCGTGACATTGCCATTTTGCAATTACGCATCATGGCTCCCATGGCGATGTTTGCCGGTCTAATCGGCATTGGCTTTGGTACCCTCAACGCGGCCGATCACTACTGGTTGCCCTCCATTAGCCCGCTGTTTTCCAGCAGCGCGGTCATTGTTGCGCTAGGAGCCATATTTCTGCTCCTGGGGGACCGCATCGCCGAGCCGCAATATGCCCTAGTAGGAGGTGCCGCCCTGGCGGTCGGTACCCTCATGGGAGCCGTCCTACAGTGGTTGGTCCAGGTACCCGTTCTATGGAAACAAGGATTAGGACGGCTGCGGCTGCGGTTTGATACCCAAGACCCCGCCGTCAAAGATGTGCTCAACGTCTTAGGACCCGCTACATTCTCATCGGGCATGATGCAAATTAATGTCCAAGTAGATTTGTTTTTTGCCGCTGCCATTCCCGGTACTATCGCTGCTCTAGACTATGCCAATCTGCTAGTGCAGACGCCGTTGGGCATTATTTCCAATGTGATCCTGGTACCGTTTTTACCCATCTTTGCCCGGCTTGCTGACCCGATTCACTGGGATGAGCTGAAGCAAAGAATCCGACAGGGACTGCTGCTCACCGCCTTAACCATGCTGCCCCTGAGCGCTATTTTTGTCACCCTGGCCCTACCGATGGTCCGTGTGGTCTATGAGCGCGGAGCCTTTGACAAAAACGCGTCCCAGCTAGTTACGTCGGTGCTGATTGCCTACGGCGTAGGTATGTTTGTGTACCTGGGGCGAGATGTGCTGGTGCGGGTATTTTATGCGCTGGGTGACGGGGACACTCCTTTTCGCATCAGCGTATTTAACATCGGTCTTAACGCTCTGTTAGATTTTCTATTAATCAGCCGGTATGGTGCCCCTGGACTGGTATTAGCCACCGTCGGTGTAAACCTAGTATCCATGGTGGCGCTGCTGATACTGCTGTCGCGAAAAATCAATGGACTCCCCTGGCTGGACTGGGCAAAACCACTGGTGCTGCTGATACTGAGCAGCGTGCTCTCGGGTATTGCTGCCTGGGCCAGCCGTCTGGGATTAGAAACCTGGCTAGGTACTGAAGGCTTTTTAATCAACCTGATTGTCTTATGTGGAGCCGGTGGCATCAGTTTGGGAATATTTGCCCTAGCGACCTTTGTGCTTAGAATTCCTGAGGCCAGGATGCTAGCAGAGCAGCTCAAATCAAAACTGCTAAGACGTTAAGGCTCCTTTAGAGCGTCTCTGGATCAATGCCTAACTCTCTGAGCTTGTCGGCTAAGAGTGCTGCTCGCTGCTGAGCTTTATCCCGCTGCTTATTAGCTTCATTACGCTGGCGGTTCAGCTCAACCGATGTTAGAAACGGCTCGCCATTGGGGGCATAGATCATCAGCGTCTCATCAGTAAGCTGAAATCGTATACCCAGACGAGGACTGACCCAATTCTCGATGTCACTAATTTCTGCATTGATTTCTATCACGCCTCGATTGAAACCAGCTAGCTGCCAATGCCAGCCCATCAGCTCATTATTGTCCGGGTCGTAGAGATAGTACTCTTCAACGCCGTAGCGCTGATAAAAAAGAGCTTTTCGAGTCATTTCCCCCGGTCGATTGCCTGGAGACAAAATCTCGAAAACGACCTGAGGTGCGATGTCGTCTTCTAACCACTGTCGGTAAGAGCCGCGATCTCCTTTGGTTCTACCAAACGCCACCATGACATCAGGAGCCTGACGTAGCTTGTTGTCACCTTCTACGGGATACCACAGCAGGTCTCCTGCTACAAATACATCCGGATCGTCAGCGAATAAGATCTCCAGATTTTCTTTAATGGTGACAATCCAGCGAAACTGCTTGGTATTATCAGCCATCGGCTTACCGTCGCTATCAGGATAAACAATGTCGGCCTGAACCTGCGAAACCATAGATGTCTTCGGAGTCATTACGCCTATGATAGCCCGTCTGCAGACATCAGTTCGAGACTTAGCAAGCTAACAGTTGGGGCAATTGCGCAGCTCTTGAATTTTGCTGGCATCTTTGAGAACAAGGGTGCGTCCTTTAACGGTGTAGGCCTCGCCTACGTATCCGGTTCGGTCAAAGAGAATTTGATGAATATGCTGGTCTAGCTTAACCGGGTCTTGGATGCGATCGCGATAGTACGCTTTGATTTCATACTCAATGCCTAGATTGCCCATCAGGTCGTGCAGTTTCTTTTCGTTACCGCTCAGTAACGCGGAGCGGGCTGCCGGATCCTGCCATACCTTCATTAGTACTGAGTAGGGCACACCGCCTAGAGTGACCGCGCCTGATGTAAAGAGCACTACTGCCGCACCCAGGGTTATCACGGTGCCAACAGCACCCGCAATGGCGACATTAATCAACCCTTTTTGAGATTTTTGACGAGCCTGGACGGACCGCAGTGAATACATAGCGTGCGATAGGAACTGGGTTGCTCCTAACTTAGCGACTTGTCCCAAAAATCACTAAGTAACCGCAGGTGAATTTATATAACCTTTATAAAGAAAGGCCGTTTTATCTGGCTGATTTGCGGAATAACGCTGAACCGACTTCGTATCACTTCGTATGACTGCCATACATTCCAAGGGTGAAGTAACAAGTTCACTGTGCTCATTGCGGATTCCCAAGCATATGGGGCTAAATGCAGTCAGGTCACCCGAGTCTAATCATGATGCATTCCCAATTGGTTTCCATTCCAACCCTGAGCGATCTAGATCGTCAGGCAATGTATCACCTACTGCAGCATCACTTTACTGGTGTGACATCAGACATATTTGCCCGCGATCTCGCTAGTAAAAACTGGGTCATCTTAATCAAAAATCAGGCTGCACAGCTCAAGGGGTTTTCTACCCTACGGCTTTACGATGTCACGATTGATGGCGAGGAGCTTAGCGTGGTGTACTCCGGCGATACAATCGTTGACCCTACGGCCTGGAGCAGCGCCACCCTACCTCGAGCCTGGATTCAAGCTATCAATCAGCTGCGCTGTCCCGATAAACGACTCTTTTGGCTGCTGATTTCCTCAGGTTTTCGCACCTATCGACTGCTGCCTACATTTTGGCAGGTGTTTTATCCTCACTACGCTCAACCCACTCCTGCTGCTATGAAACAACTGATGGATAGTCTTGCTCAGCAACAGTTTGGCCGTGCCTATGACCCGACGACAGGCATTGTCCGTTTTTCGCAGCCACAGAAACTCTCGCCTATTCTTGGCACGATCCCTGTAGAGCGCTGCCGCGATCCTCATATTCGTTTCTTTGAACAGGCCAATCCCCACCATAGTCAGGGAGATGAGCTGTTGTGTTTGACTGAAATTTGTGCTGAGAACCTGACACCTGCAGGACGGCGTATGTGGTTTAGCCGGAGCCTCGCGGCGTAGATCTCATGAATAATCAACCTGTTATCCAGTCTCAACCTGTTGCCAAAGAACCTCAGTGGGAGCAAAATTCTGTTTTTAATCGTACCGATCGGTTTGTGGAAGGTTGGTACTGGGTCATGCCTGGGCGAGACTTGCGAGTCGGGCAGGTTAAGGGGCTGATGCTAATGGGACGAGAGCTAGTGTGCTATCGTCGCCAGGATCAAAAAGTTGTTATCCTAGACGGCTACTGTCCCCATATGGGAGCAGCTCTGGCTAGGGGAACCGTGCAAGATAACAGTCTCCTATGTCCGCTTCACCATTGGAAATTTGACTCCACAGGTCAATGTGTCGAGATTCCTGTCTGTGGGGACCATGGTGACATCATGGCAGGTGCAAAAATTCGCTCGTGGCCGACGGCTGAACACTACGGCATGATTTGGGTCTGGACGGGTAGCAATCCTAAATATCCTCCGCCTTATGTACCGGAGCTAGCGGGAACAAGCTGTGATGTGTCCCTAAGCTATCGATTTGAGCGCAGCTGTCATCCCAACGTGCTGATGATTAATGCCATTGATGCTCACCATTTCAACTCGGTTCACCATTTGCCGCTTGAGGTGAAGTTCAAAGCCGAGGCTCTTAATGACAGCGCTCTGTGTCTGGACAATGTGACTCGCGGCGGTGATGCCTCTCGATTTGTTAAATTTATTCGGCCTCTCTATCGCAACGAGGTGACCTATAAGATGTGCTACTGGTATGGCAGCACCGGTACCGTCACGGTGGGGCCAGATTTTTTTCACTTTCATATTATGTTTGCTCTGCGACCCACAGCGACAGGACATACTGAGGGCTGGACGCTGCTGATTACCCCTAAACGCTGGGCTGGCCGTTTGGTAAATCCGCTAGTGCTGTGGATTACTCATCAGGTGGCAGCCTACTTTGCCACTGGTGATATTCAGGTGTTTGAAGGGATTCAGTTTGACTTTAAAACACCGCTTGAGGCAGACCGGTCCATCTTGCAGTTTGCTCGTCATGTAAACCGGCAGCAGGCGCTGACCTGGGGTGAGTGGAGGAAGGTCGTATGAGCATAGATGAGGGCATCGCCGGGTTTGGTCTCACCGAGCTGGCTGCGGATAATAAATTACATCGGATCCTATCAGCGGCCCTAGGTGAGCGTGGTGTTGCTACAACGCCTGCTGACGTCCATTCTATTTATTGGGAGGCCAGCTACTTTAGTCTGGACCGGGTCTCTATCTTTTCAGCGGCGAGTCCGCTGGAGCAGCAACAGATTTTACATCAGCTCAATCAGGAACTGCTGCAGGAATCGCTCTCCATCGAGCAAGCAGGGGTGGGATACATGGCCAAGATGGTGCTTATGGCTGAAAACGCTCAGGAACGAATGCTCTATAGTTTGTTTGCAGCGGATGAGACCACCCATCTGGCGCTGCTGCTGCCCTACGGGACGCCTTATGCTCACCCTAGCGATCCTTTTCTACAGCTGCTTTCTGAGATTGTAGATAGCGCTGACAAAGCTGTTCTCTTGTTTGTTTTGCAGGTGGTGCTAGAAGGATGGGGGCTGACTCACTACCGACAGCTGGCTAGGGGATGTTGCGATCGCACCCTAAAAAGCTTATTTCAGAGCTTTCTACAGGCTGAAGCCCGTCATCACGGGACGGGCATAACACTGTTTAATCAGACCGATCTGTCGGTCAGCAGTCAGGCGGCTATTGTGGACTGTCTGGCCACATTTTTACAAATGGTGCGGGTAGGCCCGCAGCGGGTGCTGGGTGCGATCGCAACCCATATTGGCCCACTCTCTCGCCCCCAGCGCATCAGAGTGCTGCGACAGTTAAACACCGCAGGTCATGCCCACCAGCGACTGCAGCTGCTCAGGTCGCTGATGTTTAGCGCCAGTCATGACATTGTTGAACGCTTAGAACATCAAGGTCTATTTTCCCCCCTGAGTCCAGAGGAGGCCGCTAGCTATGGTTGATGCCATCAAAACAGCCCTACAAGAGAAAGAGCTGACTATTCCTCTACAGCGCCGACTAGAACTGAACTATCGACGCAACCAGCAGCAAGACCACACCCAGCTACTAGACCAGGCGGGGCAAGCCTTTAGATATGACGAGTGCAGCGACAGCTACTGGAATCCTGAGTCTTTTTCTCTACTGTATGGGACACCTCTTTGGGACCAGGCCAGCGAGTCTCAGCGTCGGGTGCTCAACCAGCTCTACTGGGTGGCCTACTACTGCCAAATTATCTCGGCTGAAATTGCCACTATCTTTTTTAATCAGACGAGTGCAGCGGCTCTCTATGCCCATGAGAGCTTTCGTACCATCTGCGACATGCTGGATCTAGAGTCCTCCCAGGAGCGGGCTCACATCAGCGCGTTTCGCACCGTCATAGACCAGACGGAACAGGCTCTATTTGGCAAGCGCTTGTTTAGCTATCCCATGCGAGGCCCCTTTAGCGAAACCATGATATTTGCCGATACCGACCGGCTTAAGCGCCGATGGAAGCAGCTACAGCTACAGGCATTTGGGCTGATATCGTCGAGCAACAGTTTTCTGGCCTGTCAGTACTTTACTGTGCGAGGACTGCGTACGCTCAACGGCAAACTGGTGCAGCATCAGCTCAGCCGCTTCTATCAAAATCATGACACGCCCGAAAAAGCTCCGATTCCAGCTAAAGTCTCGTTTTATCACTTTATGGATGAGAGTTTTCATTTTAATAGCTCAACACTGCTGTCCCATGAGGTGATTCAATGTTTGCTACCGCCAACGCAGTTTGAAAAACTGGTGGCGAATCTGGGTATTCGAGGCTGTCAGCTGGATCATCGTCAGTTTTCAGCAGCGATTAACGGTATTTTTTGGTACGACCCGGCGCTGTATGACAAGGTGTATGAATTGTTGCGATCGCACATCTTTGCCATGGACGACGCTGAGGCCCAAGCCATGATGCAGGTCTGCTTTACCCAAGAATCGGAGGGACTGCACCGCAGCTATCGCACCCACCAAGAAGCCACAGCATCCTATCAGGCGTATTTAGATCCATTGGACTATGTATGGTCCACCAATCGCACCATGGCCATTATGGAGCAGGCTTCCATTGAGGCATATCTACGCACCCAAAGAAGTGCCCTGGCCAAATTCTTTCAAAGACAACACAACCATAACAGCCAACCATGACAGCTATCTTTAACAACTGGAATATTGTTGCCAAGGGCTGGTACCTGGTAACCGCCTCGCCAGATATTCCTAAAGAGACCGTTAAATCCTTTACCATTTGCGGTCAGCGTATCGCTATTTTTCGAGGAACCGATGGCCAGGTTCGCGCTCTAGATGCCTACTGCCCCCACATGGGCACCGATCTCGGTATTGGCAGCGTTGATGGCAATCAGGTGCGCTGTTTTTTTCATCACTGGGCCTTTGACGGCCAGGGTCAGTGTCAAGATATTCCCTGTCAGTCCCATATACCCGCTAGAGCTAAGCTGCAGCCCTATGCCATCGAAGAAAAGTATGGCTTTATTTGGGTCTATCCTGACAGCGTGGCACCCACCGCTGTGGCTGAATTTGATGAACTTAAAGGTCAGGATTTATCGGTTATAGCCGACAGACCCCTGACCCGTCAGTGTCACCATCATATTTGTATGATCAACGGCATTGACGTGCAGCATCTACAAACGGTGCATCACCTGCCTGTTGACCTGGAGCTATCACTGCAGCAAGACGGCGAACAGATCGACTTTACCCTCAGTGGTGAGTTTCTCAATACCAACTGGCGAGAGCGCTGGGGTCGGGCAATTTTAGGACCCCGCTACGCCTATTCCATGCGCTATGCCCATGGCTGTTTGGGGCTGCTGACCATGATGAAAGAAGTGCGCTGGATCCCGCCGCTCCATATGCTCTATGCCTACCGGCCTACAGAGACGGGAGAAACCTTTATCCAGCCGATTTATGTGACTCGAAAACGACCGGGCCTGTTAGGCTGGGTGGTCACGCATCTGCTGCTGTGGCTAACGCGGCTGAGCTACTACGCTCTGCGGGGGGAAGACGGCAAAATTTACGACAATATTTGCTTTAGTACGGAGCGCCTGCTACCGGTAGATGAACCGATTGCCCGCTATGTGAGGTACGTGAATGCGCTGGTGCCGTCGCGGTGGTCAAAGGAATCTGTCCAACAGCTGCTTGTGTAGAACACTATGTCTTGTAAAGTCTCTTTTCCCAACAGCGATTACGGTGCCGTAACGCTCAACCCTCACACACCTTTGGCTGAAAAACTCACGGTGCAAAATTCACCGATTCTGTTTGGCTGTCGCACCGGTATCTGCGGCACCTGTTTAGTCACTGTTATGGGCGAAGTGCCACCACCTGAGCCTGATGAGCAAGAACTTCTAGACATATTGGCCCCAGATAGTCCCAATGCGCGGCTAGCCTGTCAGCTTGATATCACTCACGACCTGGAAATTTGTCCTTATGGAAGCTCCGATAACAATACCGATTCAGTTTGAAGACTTTTGGTATGTTGTTGCCCTAAGTGAGCAGCTCACGCCAACAGCTGTTTTACAGCGCACCGTTCTGGATGAATGGCTGGTGATTTTTCGAGGAGATAATGGCCAGCCGGTAGCCTTGAGAGACCGCTGTCTGCACCGTAATACCCGGCTGTCTGGGGGCACGGTGCGTCAGGGAACTCTGCACTGTCCTTACCATGGCTGGCAGTATGACAAAACGGGGCATGTTGTCAGCGTACCGGCAGAGGGCAACAACAATTTTGTCTCTAACCGCTGTGCCAAAGCCTATGACACCTGCGAGCAGGATGGCTACATCTATGTACGGTTGCGAGGCACGCTAGACCATCAGCCATTTGCGATACCCCACTATAAAGACTCGGGCTGGGAGACTGTGCGGGTAGTCAATCGCTTTGCCAACAGCGTGACTAACTGTGCTGAGAACTTTATTGACATTCCCCATACGGTCTCGGTTCATCCCGGTATCTTTCGGACGGCCCGTCAGCAGCAGCTAGCCATGACGGTGACCCGTCAGCAGGGCAGCGTCATAGCCACCTACCGCAATGAGACCAACAATCTGGGCTGGTCTCGATGGTTTCTTAACCCCGGCGGCCATGAGATCTACCATCGAGACTCGTTTCATATGCCCAATGTCACCAGCGTGGAGTATGCCATGGGGCCCTATCGTCGCTGTTTTATTACTAGCCAGTCGATTCCGGAAAGTGAGAATTCTACTCTGGTGTATACCGATGTCACGTTTAACTATGGCATTTGGACTCGGCTAGCAAAACCGTTGGTTCGATGGACAGCGCAGCGAATTATTGACCAAGATGTGGCGGTTTTAGGGGTGCAGGGGGAGGCGATCTCAAAATACGGCACCCAGTTTCACCATACGCCCGCCGACACGATTCATGTGTGGGTTGAGTCTATTAGGGATGCGATCGCAAACGGCATCGACCCGCGCACTCTGCCTGACCGGTCCACCGACGTTACCTTTTGGGTTTAGACCATGATTGTCTTTACGGCGTTTACTCTTTTAGTGGGGCTGACCGGCTGGTTTCACTGGTCAGATCTGCAACAAAAATCATTGACCGACTGGTTTTTAGACAGCGCTGGTCTATGGGTACAGGGGCTGATCGTGCCGCTGCTGCAGCTCACGTTACTACAGACGTTGTATCTACAACTGTTTCCTGTGTGGCACCGCAGTCTGGCGATATCTCCGGCGCTCGCCTTTGGTCTGAGCTTTATTGCTGTGGACTATCTCTACTACTGGAACCATCGATTGCTCCATAGCCGAGTCTGGTGTCTCCATCACGTTCACCACACGGTGACGACCATGGATGTGCTGGGAACGTCGCGTAACACCCTATGGAGCAGCTTTTTGCTGGTGTACCTGTGGGTACACGGCCTATGGATATATCTGCTGGCCGACCCGACGATCTACATCTTGGGGGTGAGTCTGACAGCGGCGCTGGACCTGTGGAGACACAGCCGATTTGGGCCTACGGGGCGAGTCTATCGATGGCTGGAGGGTTGGCTGATTTTGCCCCAGGACCATAGCTGGCACCATCAAAGACCTGCTGGCGATCGTGCTGATCATCTGGTCTGCAACTATGGAGCTAATCTCAAACTGTGGGACCGGCTGCACGGCACCCTTTACCAATCGTCACAGTGGCCGCCAACGCTAGGACAGACTAGCCGCCTGTCTCTGTGGCGTCAGCTGGTATACCCCTGGGGAAATACGTTCGCTACACTAATGAGCTGTCACAGGTATAGTCTGATGCCCTCCATTGAATCCAACGAGCGTTTGATGCTCATCATCATCTGCGTGATTCCCTTTGCCGCCTTGCTGTACTGCGGTCTCGTTTTTACCACGGTTTTAACTGTGCCTGCCGCTAAAGCTCATCCCCTGGCGTTTGGGGGGATTTTTGCCCTAATTCCTTTAGTCACGGGAGCGGCTATCTGGGTCGGTCCCCGTCGCAATTCTGGTCATGACTCGGCTCAGTAAGCTGCTCGCATTTTTTCCTAGCTTTACCGTCGGCGGAGCGCTTGTTTCGTTAGGGTATGGCATCTGTCACCACAGCCTTGGCAGCGTACTGCTCTGCATTCTTTTTATATACGGTCTGCCGGTGGTGGCCTATCGGCTTCATAGTCGGATTTATCCGCTTAAAACCGGGATTAGCTATCTCCAGGGCAATGATTATTCTCCCTGGTGGGGCAGCCATCAGTTTCAGCTGATCTATATTGCGTTTCCAGTGTTAGAAACGTTTCTACGACTGGTACCTGGACTATTTTCAGCGTGGCTGCGGCTGTGGGGAGCGAGCATAGGCAAACAGGTGTACTGGACTCCCAAGCTAGAAGTCGCCGATCGGGGGCTGTTGGTCATTGGTAACGGTGTGATTTTTGGGCATCAGGTGGGGTTGTACAGCCACATCGTTAAACCGCGACGCGACAATCTAATGCTGTATGTCAAACCCATCACTATTGGCGACGGCAGCTTTATCGGAGCCGGATCGTACATCGGACCGGGAGCCAAGATTGCCGACGGCAGCTGCCTAGCCGCTAGAAGCGAAGTCTATCCCAATACAGCGATCGACGCCCCTCAAAACCCCGTGAGCGATGCACCATGCGCCGGTTAATTAAAGCATTTAGCATCCTGTTAGCCCCCTCTGCCAAACGATTTGAGCGGGCACTTTCCCAACCTCGAGTAGCCCAGAAAGACTTACAGCAGGCTCTGTTTGATCAGCTGATACGTAGCGACTATGGACAATCTTTAGCTATCCGCTCCATAGAGGACTGGCACAAAATCCCGGTTGTAAGCTACGAGGAGCTGCGCCCCTGGATTGCGGCGAACAAATCGCTGACGCCAGAGACCGTGCTGTTTTATGAAACCACATCAGGCAGCAGCGGCGCGGCCAAGCAGATTCCCTACACGCGCGCTTTACGGACGTCATTTAATACGCTGTTTTGTATCTGGGCCTATGACTTGATCCGCAACGGTCCTGGGTTTAAGACCGGCAAGATATATATGTGTATCTCACCAAAGCTGCTAGCACCGGGAGAAGCTTCAGCAGGGCTGCAGGATGACTCTGAATATTTGGATCGCTGGCTGCGCTGGCTATTAAAACCATTTTTGGTGTCTCCTGCGGATGCCCACAGGCCCCAGACTCCTGATGTGTTTCAAGCTAGTCTGTGTAAGACGCTGCTGCTAACAGAAGATTTGGAAATTATCTCTATTTGGAGCCCGAGCTTTCTGAGTATTCAGCTTGACTATATTCAAACCCATCGGAGGTCGTTACAGGAAAGCCTGCGGGGACAGCTGTCGTCCCAGCGGTCTGCGCTACTGGACGATGATCCGATTAGCTGGGAGGCGCTGTGGCCTAACCTAAAGCTAATTTCTTGTTGGGATAGCGCGATCTCAGCCGACCAAAGCCATCATTTGGCCAGCTACTTTCCTAACACTCTGATCCAGGGCAAAGGACTGCTAGCTACTGAGGCCCCCATGACGGTTCCTCTTATAGCGGCAAACGGCTGCGTCCCTCTGGTCAATGACGTATTTTTTGAATTTGAGGATGATACCGGTCAGATTCATGCGCTGCATGAGCTGCAGATAGGTCAGTCCTACGAGGTGATTATTTCTCAAAAAGGAGGACTGTATCGATATCGAATGTGCGATCGCGTCCAGGTCACCCACTATTACAACGCCACCCCCTGTCTCAAATTTCTAGGCCGCAGTACTACCAGCGATCTGGTGGGTGAAAAACTAACCTTAGAATTTGTCACCCAGATTATGCAGCAGCTTGACCTGTCTGCTACCGCATTTAAGTGTCTGGTGCCCAGTCTGTCTCCTCAGCCCCGCTACAGTTTGCTAATTGATCGGGTGCTACCGACCACAGATCAGCTGGCAAAAAAACTAGACCAGCAGCTTGCCCAAAATGTTCACTACCGGCAGGCCAGACTGCTCGGACAGCTGCAGCCGGCGCAAGTTTGCGCGGCCCCCGAGATCCTCCAGCGGCTGATGCAGTATCACTATCGCCAGGGCAGACGGTTGGGAGATGTGAAATATCCCTATCTGTTAACCCAGCCTATTCATAGCTTGGCGGATATCTTTGCTGCCGATGGTTCCATCGTCTGAAGCAGTTTACGTTCTCAAAAAGCAGCGATAGGATGATGAAAAACTAAATACATCCGTAAACTTACTTAATCCTTGCATAAGACGGATTTTATCCAGATATCGTAGCCGTTCGTATCAGGGTTGCAGCTTTTCTGAGTGAGTATGACGACCCTCTAAATCCGGTAAGAAGCATGATTAGACACCTGAGCGCGCTAACTGTACTACTGACGGGACTATGGATTGCGCCGTCTGCCCAGAGCTTAGAGCCGAGGGTGCTAGCTGACTCATCGCGGCCAACCATTCGGGTTGGGACTAAAGAGCTGCCTCCGTTTATCTCGATACAGCCATCGACCATTCCCTATGGGTACAGCGCCGATCTGTGGCAGGCTATCGCTGACGATTTGGCCCTGCAGACAGAATGGGTGACCTATAAGTCTGTTAGTGACCTGCTAGCGGGAGTCCAAACTGGTGAAGTGGATGTGGCGATTGCCGGGATTTCGATTACGGCCCAGCGAGAGTCAGACGGTCTAGACTTTTCCTATCCGTTCTATCAGTCGGGTTTACAGCTGATGGTCCCTAGATCAGAGACCGCGCTGCCAACCCTAGCGGTGGGCATGCTGCAGTGGAAAAATCTACGCCCTATTTTCTTGATTTTTGCCAGTAGCACCCTGGTGGGCGGTCTAATATGGCTGGTGGAGCATAATCATAACGACCATTTTTCTGGCAACCCGCTCAACGGTATTAGTCAGGGCATTTGGTTTGCCATCGTCACCCTTGGCACCTTTGGCTATGGCGACGTCACACCGACTAAATTTGCAGGTCGATTTATTGCCACGCTGTGGATGGGGTTCAGCTTTTTTATTGTGGCGGACTTTATTGCTTCGTTGACGGTGCATCAGCTGAGTGAAAGTACCGTGGACCTGCAGGCGCTCAGTGGTCAGCCGGTGGGTGCGATCGCAGGTACAACCGGAGAAATCTTTTTGCAAAGTCAGCCTGTCCAGCTGATGACCTATCCAGACTTTAAGACAGCTGTAGCCGCCTTAGAAACAGGAGAAATCCAAGGTGTCATCCAAGACGAACCTGCTCTCCGGCACTTTATAAACCTCAACCCCGATGCCTTTGCACTGGCAGGAACGCTCTTAACCAATGAAGGCTACGGTCTCGCCGTTCGAGAAAATGACACCGAACTTCTAGAAGCGATTGACCGAATGATTTTGAACTACCAGCAGCGAGGATTCTTGCAAGAGCTTCATCGCAAATGGTTTCAAGAAACAGCGTTAGAAACAACTGTCAGGTAGACGCAAGGGGCAATAAAGGGCGAGCCTGGATTATCAGTTGTTTGAGCGTCTCTACAGACCTCTGCTTACGGCGATCCCCAAGCCGTATGGCTACTATCTATGAAGAATAATTAGCGTTAAACCTCGCTTGTAAGAGATTGTTCAACACTGGCTTAGTCTCATACAAAAGTTAACAACCTATCAAAAAAACAAGCGCATATTTCCTAAAACTCTGCCTTAGTAATCTTTAGTACCTCGCATCTACAACAAACGCGACTTCTGTGCTGAGTATCAGGGCCCTATGTGCTTTTGCTGCTCAAATTTTTACAGCTTGTGAGAGAACCATGACAGTTAAATGCTCCCCGACAAAATACGCTGCGCTTAAGCAGGTGCCCCCCAATCGTGATCCCGAACATCCTTGTGCTGCCCCATCTGTCCCCATCGCAGTCGAATCTGCCATTTTGAACCACTGGCCCGACGGTATTCTGGTGCTAACCCAGACCGGCCAGTGGGTACATGGAAATAGTGCGGCTAGGCGAATATGCGATCGCATCGGCCAAGACCAACCCAGCACCAGCAAAGTACCCCGAGGAATCTGGCAAGCCTGTCAAATATTGGCTCAAAGTCGCAAAAACTTCTCCAAAACTCCAATCACTGTCGAATCAGAGTTTAGACTCAAACATTCTAACGATAGCTTTCGTATTCGAGCCCGATGGATGAATGTTGACAACAAAACTCATCCCTACATCTTAGTTATCCTAGAAAACCAAAAACGGTCCAAACAAAATTTAGCGACCACCGAAGTCATCCAATACGATTTGAGTCCTCGCGAAGCAGACGTCTGGATACTCCATCGTATTGGCGCGACGTACCAAGAAATCGCAGATCGACTCTACATTGCAGTGAACACTGTTAAGAAACATATGAAAAATGTTCATGCCAAACAAAATCTGGTTTCACTAATAGAAGACTCTTTTGTGGATACACTAGCAAGCTAAGTCAATTTACTTTGTTTTTGAAGACCGTCAACTGATGCATGTGTCACTGTTGTGTTAAAAAGTACCCACTGGGGTACTACGCAACAGTCTCGAAGAGAATCATAATGTAATAGTAAACCGTCACGAGAAGATTGTTTAGGGTCTTTAAACTCTTAAGTTTCTCCTATTAACGAAAGTCACTCTTCTCCTAACCGATTGAACGTGTCCATATCTGCTACTGGAAATTAAGCATAATGTCACAAGGTACACTTAGGCTCCTACAGGCTAAATTTGAAGGGAGCGGCCCCTGTAATACAATACCTCTAGAGTTTCGTTTTGGTAATAAAGTTCTTGGCTCTATTGTCATCAACCAACCTGGCCAATATTTCAGCTTTCCACCCAGTGCTTGTAAACCAATTAATGGAACCAATTTTATTAGAGCATATCAAAACGGTGTTTTGAAAGGGAGTTTTAATCCTGGTGCGAGTGCTGCATCTCCCCAAACTAATGTTTTGCGCACAGCTACGACCGGTTGTTATGGGCCTGGTGTTCTATATTTACATATCACTGTGACTTCCCTTTAGCAGAAAGCATTATGAGTCTAAAATCTTGAAAGCAGCTGCTCTCTAATAGTGATAGTGGCGAATGGTAAAGCGATAAGCATCATCTGGGTAAAAGACTTTTATCCAGATGATTATGTGTATGTAAAAAGCTTTACAAGGCAACTTCAGATTAACGTCTAGATGTATGCTAACTGATATAAAGATGTAAAAGACTAAAGTGCAATCATTATGACAAGGCCATACAGCTTCAAGTTGTGGATTGCAAGTAAGCTTTTTTTGGGCTGGTTACTATGGCCTCAGGCAGTGAGCGGGCAAATAATACCTGATGGTACCACAGATACTCCTAACCCTGGTCTGTGCACAGTAGGCTGCACTATTACAGGTGGTACCATCAGCTCCGCTGGCACGAATCTATTTCACAGCTTTGAACAGTTTTTAGTGCCTAATGGAAGTGTGGTTACGTTTGACCATGATCCTGCTGTTATCAATATTTTGGCTAGGGTTACAGGTGGAAATGTATCCATGATTGATGGGTTGCTACGTAACGATGTAACCAGCGATACTAATCTATTTTTGATAAACCCCAGCGGCATCGTTTTTGGTTCTGGTGGAGGGTTGGACTTGGGCGGCTCATTTGTGGCAACCACAGCGGATGCTATCCAGTTTGATGGCCAAGGAGAGTTTAGCGCCATTGAGCCCCAAGCTAATCCAACTTCACTAACGGTCAACCCATCTGCGCTGTTGTTTAGCCAAATAGCACCCCAACCTATAGTTAATCAGGCTAACTTTAATTCGACTACCTTCTCTCTTGGGTTAAGCGTTCAGGAGAGCAAAAGCTTACTTCTAGTAGGAGGTGATGTCATTTCAGAGCCACCTAGCGGATCTTTTGGAGGATTTATAACGGCCCCCAGTGGACAGGTAGAACTGGGTGGGGTCAGTGGTCCAGCCATAGTCGGTTTAGATGTTGAGGGTAACAATTTGAGTCTGAGTTATCCCTCAGATACAGCTTTAGCTGATGTTTTCCTTGACAACATAGCTATAGATATCTCTAATTTCTTTAGTGTTGACCGTGCTGCTGGCAGTCTTGTCATCAATGCAAATTCCATTTCTCTTCTAAATACCTTCATTTTCAGTACAACTGATGGTCCTGACAATGCTGGCAATATTCTTATTCGTGCAACCGATTCTGTGGCTATTGATAGCAGTGGCTTTGATAGCAGCACCTTAGATTCTGGCAACGGAGGTAGCATTAGCATTTCTACCGGACTACTCTCTTTAGAAAATTTTTCTATTCTTAGATTTGGCACAAATGGACCAGGCAGTGCTGGTAATGTTTTCATAGACGCTGATGATGTTGTATTTAGCGATAGCTTTATTGTCACAGAAGCCAACGATAATGATATTGGTCCTACCGGTAATGTTGGCGAGATTAAAATTCAAGCTGGCACACTTTCTTTAACTAATGGCTCTGAAATCTCAACGGAAACATTTGGGCAAGCTACCAATACAGAAACTTCTGGTATTATCAGGATTGATGCGAAAGAGATTGTTCTGTTGACAGACGAAAGCTCGATTACTAGTGAAACATTCGGCGAGAGAAATGCTAGTAATATCATTCTAAATACACCAGAATTAATTGTTGAAGACTTTGCTAGTATTTCTGCTACCACTGTTGCAGCAGGAAATGCTGGTACTATTCTCATTAATGGATCTAATCAAATTATCCTCTCTACGGGCTCCGTTACGACAGAAACAGCTGCAGGTGGAAGCGGTGGCAATATTATTGTTAATACTGAACAGTTTGTTGCGAATTCAAGCGCTCGTATTACTGCCACTGCCACTGCCACTGCCGAGCCTACAACAAAGGGAGGAAACATTGCTTTAAACGCCGATAAAATTAATCTCTCAGGTGAAGAAACTGGTGTATTGGCTGAAACAGAAGGGCCTGCTGAAGCTGGTTTTATTGCCATTGGTGCCAATAATAACGGAGAAGCTTTAACCGTTATTTTTCAAGAAGGTGCTGAGATTTCAGCAGCGACTAGCAGCAACGGGGAAGGCGGTAGAGTAGTCGCCAGTGCCGAAGCCGTTACTTTTACAGGCGATGGGAGTCTGTCTACTCGCTCAACGGGGTCAGGCCCTGCGGGGGACGTTTCTATTCAGACAGATGGATTACTCAGAGTTCAGGATGGAGCCCGCGTGGAGGTTAGTGGAGAAAGTACGGGTGACAGTGGCACATTAGATATTGCTTCAGGAATCGCTATTCTGGACGGTGGACAGCTTTTAGCCTCCACTCAAGCTGGAGCTGATGGTAATATCGAACTCCGAGCAGAAGACGCTTTGGTCGTTAGAGGCGACAGTCTGATCTCAGCTGAGGCATTTAATGATGCTGATGGGGGCAACGTCGATATTGCTTCGCCGTTTATTATTGCGCTCTTTGCCGATGGACCTAACGGCAACGACATCCAGGCCAGTGCTGTAGATGGCAACGGTGGTCGCATTACGATTCAGACCAATGCGCTATTTAACTTTGCAGAGAATGTTGCTGAAGATGGCAACATGACCAACGATCTCGATGCTACCTCGGGAACAGGCATCGATGGTGAGGTGGTTATTCAAAATCTGGAGGTTGATCCGGTTCAGGGAACTGTAACGCTGCCTGTTGATACTGCAAATCCAGAACTTGGACAGGGCTGTCAGGCAAGCGGCAGCGGACAATTTACTGCATCAGGGCAGGGGGGGATTCGGCCTGACCCATATGCACCACTGAGTGAAGATGGCATTCAAGAGGATATTGATTTGCCGAGTCAGGTGACTGCCCAGATACGGAATGTTGACAACATTACAGAAAATACGGAGAGACTTACTGAAGCCCAGGGCTGGGGAAGAAACGCCCAAGGAGAGACTGTTCTGACTGCAGAGAGTGCTGAGTACTATAGCTCCTGTCAGCACACATTGACTGGAGTCTCATGACATGAAAAAGTGCTTTATTGTCAGCGAGCACCGCTATCTTAGGTTTTTGCTGTCGGGATTTCTTAGCTTTCTGGTTGCGGTCAATATCCCTGCTCTAGCGGCGTACTCTTCGGTTGGTTCTAGTCGTTCGATACCTTTAGAACTGGGGCACAGCTTCGTTCAGAAGAAAGTTCAAGCAACGCCGACTCCAGAATTCCAGCTTTGGGGTTCTTTGGCCGTTACTCTGGATGATGAAATTTCCCTTGAGCACTCTCTACTCCATATCAAAGAACAGGCTGCCGCTGCTCAGTCAACTACATCATTGCTGCGAAAAGGTATAGAACTTTATCGTGCGGAGCAGTTTTCAGCAGCAGTTGACAGTTGGAATCAGGCGCTAGCGACCTCAGCTGTAAAAGACTTAAACCAGGCTCTAGTATTTAATAATCTCTCTTTGGGATATCAGCATTTGGGACAGCTGGCTCAAGCAGATGAGGCTATTACACAAGCGCGTTTTATCTTAGATGGTTTAGCCGACACGTCAAATTCTGTCACGTACTGGGAAATTGCTGGCAAAGTCCTTAACACTCAAGGGCGTCTGCATTGGATTAGGGGAGAGATAGAAGCTGCCTCTGGGATTTGGCGTGAAGCAACTGCTGCATACCAACAGGCAGGCTACGAACGAGGCATTATACTAAGCCTGATCAATCAGGCAAAGGCTCTGCAGACATTAGGTCTGCATCTCCAGTCTAAAAAGATTCTCCAAGAAGACGTTTATCAGCGTCTAGAAAATGCCAATCTTGATCCGATATTACAGGCTACAAGTCTGTGGCAGCTGGGTAATGCTCAGCGACAATTCGGGCTTATCAAGGAGTCTAAGACGTACTTACAGAAGAGTTTAGATATTGTTGCTAACAACCAACAGATCGAGTACTTACGAGCGCCTATCCTGCTAGATATAGGAAATACAGCCCGTGCTTTGGGTAATAGAGCAAAAGCTCTGGGAAAAACAGATGAGGCCGATACGTATCAGACTGCTGCCCTACAGGCATACAAAAAGGCTGCCGGTAGCTCGTCTATAGAGATGACTCAGCTTCAGGCTAATCTCAACCAGCTGAGTCTATTGATCGGTATTGAAAACTGGACCGAGGCAGACATACTCTGGCCAAAGCTGCTATCAGAACTCAATCTGCCCCTTAGTCGTTCGGCTATCTACGCTCAGCTAAATTTTGCTAATAGTTTGACCCAGTTGATGGCTATGGGCGGTGGTCAACAACCGACGCAGCAAGAGATTGATGAGATCCTAAAAGCAACTGTTCAGCAGTCGGACAGTCTCAACGATCCAATTGCTAAGTCTTACGCATTGGGGCAGCGCGGCAAACTGTACGAAACTACTGAGCAGTGGTTGCTGGCCGAAGAGTTTACTCAAAAGGCGCTACAGTTAACCACGACCAATGACTATCCAGACGGGCTCTATCGCTGGCAGTGGCAGCAGGGACGCCTGCTTAGAAAGCAACATAAACGGGATGAAGCTATTGCTGCCTACGACGCAGCCGTTAGGACCTTAAAGGGGATTCGTAATAACCTTCGCTTTATCGATGCAGAAGTCCAGTTCTCATTTAGGGATAACGTAGAACCTATTTACCGCCAATTTGTAGAGCTATTGCTGATTCGTGAAGACAATCAACGACCAAAAGATGCTGTCTTAGATAAGGCCATTCAGGAAATCGATAGTTTACAGCTGAGCGAGCTGGAGAACTTTTTGCGGTGTAGCTTGGCTCAAACAACTCCTATCACAAAATTTGCGGTCGATCCGAGTACAGCAGTTCTCTATCCGATGGTTCTTGAGAATCATTTGACCGTAATTTTGCAGCTACCGGATGGAAAAAGATTTCACGAGGTCAAGATTCCGCGTAAGCAGTCAGAGCAAATACTGGGAGATCTACGGGAAAATCTGAGCGGTTCTCCTAGTAAAACACCTGCTGTCGTTCCTCTCGCAGAAGAGGTCTATGACTGGCTGATTCAGCCTTTTATAGACGATCTTGAAAAATATGAGCAAATTGATACTTTGGTCTTTGTCTTAGACGGTGCGCTGCGGAATATTCCTATGGGCGTTTTATACGACGGGAATCAGTTTCTGATCGAGAAGTATGCGATCGCAGTTGCGCCTGAGCTAAAGCTATTCGAGCCTCAGCCTATTTCTGATAACTTCAAAGTTTTTACTGGCGGCGTTGGTGAGGAACAAACGCTTGGAGGGCAAAGGTTTGAAACCATTGAAAAACTTAGTGCTGAACTCGACGCAGTCAGTGATTTATTTGGTCCTCAGCCACCGTTAATCAATCAGGAATTTAAAGGACATATTCTACAAGAAGAGCTAAGCACCGGTAATTTCTCGGGAATTCATCTAAAGACTCACGGAGTTTTTAGTTCTGAGCCAGAAGAGACCTTTATTGTGGCCTACGAGGAGCTACTCCAGGGTGATGAGCTAGGTGCTCTAATTCAAACGGGCAGCGGTCAGGGAGTCACACCCATCGAACTTTTAGTGCTCAGTGCTTGCTCAACAGCAACAGGAGACGACCGAGCTGTTTTGGGCTTAGCCGGTATTACCGTTCGAGCCGGTGCCCGCAGTACCATATCTACCCTATGGCAGGCACAGGATGAACCCAATACGCTATTGATGACCCGATTCTATGAGGAGCTAAAGCAGCCAGGCATCACTAGAGCCAAAGCGTTGCGTAATGCTCAGCTCTATCTCATTAGAGAGGAGGGTTACAGGCCCCCTTACGTGTGGGCGACCTATGTTCTAGTTGGCAACTGGCTGTAGGATATGCAGCCAACGAATACATTCGTCAGCTGCAAGCAGCTATTGTTCAGCAATCGATCAGTGCGACTGGTCCCACGACAGGGGCTTGAATAAGGGCGTCTAGCTCAACAGATTCGAGTAAGTCAATCCAGGCCGGTCCTGGCTCAATAGCGTCGTTTTGCAGCTGCTCTGCTGCAACATGCAGTGAGTCATACCAAATCTCAGGAGACGCCTGTGCTGCCGTTGTTTCATCAGGATCAATACGCTGCACCCAGCCATCAATGGTGGCATCTGTTTTAGTTTGTGCATCAATCGTGCAGTCTAAACTCAAATACCAGTGATAGTATTCTCCTACTTCTAGCGCAGGTACCTCAGATTCTGGTAGCGTAATGCTAATCAAACCAGGCTGTTCGGGCAGCTTGAACGAAGTCTCGTAAACTGTTTGGAATTCATCCTCAGTCAAAACAGAGAACTTACCTCCTTCAATGTCGTCAGCCGTGTAGGGCATATAAAACCAGAAGGTGGGATGTTCTGACAGGGTTTTACCATGAACATCGCTCGGCGTGATAGCCGTCAGTTTATGGTCTGTCACAGGACATACAGACGGTTCTAGCCCCCCACCTGGGGTTCTTCTGCCAGAGGGTGGCTGCGGTGTAGATGGAACTGGCGGTAGCTGCTTGCTGGTGTTATTGATCTGATTAGGAGCTGCCCATGCTAAGGGAATCAAGCTACCTTGGCTGAGTAATACTGCTGCCGTCAAACTAACGGAAGCTAGTAGATTGTGCGATCGCATTTTCAAGTCCTCTTGATAAAAATGTTTTCAGGTTAAACGACTCAATAAGGCATCAGCCTTTGCAGGTAGATAACCATACTTAAAAGCAAGTAAAACTCCAGCGGTACTCGTCAGTGCCAACAGTGCCGGAATAAAGGGTACCCAACCCCCCTGCACCAAAATAACAAGACAGAGCTGACGCAGTGCCAAAATCGACACGGCTCCTGTAACCCCCAAAATCAAAACTGAGTGAATCCGCCAGACTAGAATACCGCCCAGCCCAGCCCAGCCCACAATCCACACCATATCTCCCCACTGCCACTGTCCCCACTGCGGCAGCACCCAAATCAAAGGACGCTCCTCTAGCACCGCACCTAGCACCTGACTGATGCCGTGGGCATGGATCCAAACCCCCGGTAGCTGACCGTAGGGGGTGCCTCGATAGTCATTGCCCAGTTCATCAGTCACGCCAATGAGCACGATGCGATCGCGCACCAATGTTTCCGATAGCTCATCTTTGAGCACATCATCCAAGCTAACTCGCTGGGCCGGTCTAGGCGTAAACCGGTAGTTCAATAGAATTTGACTCGTATTTCCATCCAACCACTGATAAGCTCCCGTACGGGCTGCCAAACGGTTCAACACAACCGGACCCAGCCGCCAGTTGCTATCTTTAGTAGGCTCTAATGGCTGTACACCCTCGGCCTGTAGAAAACGTACAGCCAGGTTCAGGCTAAAGCTATAGGGCGCCGTACAATTAGAAGACTCTGAATCTAAAAAATTGTCGTAAGAGAGCAAATGACGACGTACCACCGGACGACCGCCGTCTAGTTCTAAATCGCTAAAGCCAACCTGTGTCCGTGCCTGCTCAATGGAAAATTCGGGAGGATGTCCCATGATGGCTCGCTCTTCTGAACCAAATGAACACACCGTAATCAGGTTTGGATAGGTATCAAACTTATTAATAAACTGTTCTCGTCCGGGTGGATTGTCTTGATATCGATGTAGATCAATCCCAATGGCTCGAGGCTGATATTGTTCCAGCTTTTCTAATGCGGTTGCTAAGCGCTCGTCTGAAACCGGATAGCCATATATATCTGTATCTTCTTCAGTAACCTCGACCACGAGCAAACGAGGGTCGATAGCAGGCTGCGTATCCCAGGCTGCCGGTCGCGATCTCATCAGATGGTCATAGGCTGGCAGCTCCAGCGGCTGCAATAGTCCTAACATTCTGACCAAAACAATGGGCAGCGTTACCAATAGGCTCGTCAGCAAAACATTGCGGAGCTTGAGCTGTCTAATGACTTTCTTTTGACGAGGGTTAGGCTGTTGCGGCAGCGCAGGCAGGCGGCGTCTGCTACGCTTTGGAGCCGAGCGTGCCTTTCCCCACACCAACGGAGCTTCCGTTGGATTTTGAAAAATGACAGGTAGCCAGCTAGCACAGGGAAACTTACTCTCTATACCCTGAAGCTGATCTCTGGCATAGCGTACCGCCGTGTAAAAAGGCTCTCCATCCGAAAAGACTTGCAGGAAGTTCTGCAAGAATGTTTGAGCTACCCGGTCTACCACCGGTTCTCTCATAACAATCAGCTGAGGTAGGTTGAGATCCGCTAGATCTCGAGCCAGGCCAAGCCCATCGCAAGAGTTAAAGATTGCCAGCTTTAAACCGTTCTTAATAGAAGCCTGCAGTGCTTTCTTGAGCTGTTCAACCGATAGCCACTCATCTGCATTTAATGAAAGCTCACCGACATGATCCTTTCCCATGCTGGTGCTATGACCGGCAAAAAAGAAGATGTCCCATCCCTGATTATCCCAAAGATATCTATTTAACTCTGACCGGGGAGGTTCTTTGAGTACAACAGTTTCAGCATCAGAGTTTTCAAACAGCATTCGATCCGGCTTAACATTAATGCCGTCACTCTGTCCTAAAACTACCAGAACTCTCATTCTCTGAGCGATAACAGAGGTCCCGGTAGTGCCAGCTTGCCCATATTCTGGAGGGCTTAATGCCAGTTCTGCTCTGTCATAGTGTTCAAAGAAACGCCAGAGATGCCAGGGCAGCTTCTGCAATAGCAGGTCGTCTGTCTCAACAATAAATCGGATGCTTTCTTCTGGATCTAGTTTAGTTCTCAGCTGCTGATCAATATTTCGAAAGCCAGCTGAATTTAACCAAGCATTCATTTGTGCTTCAAGATCTGCGCACAGTTCTCGAAAGTCCGCCATGGAGACATTGGTAATCGGTTCTGGATCGAATTCGATAAAGCTTCTGACAGACTGGCCAAATCCTAAAGTGCCCTGCAAAGCTTCGTACAGGGCCTTCCATCGCTTGTAAAGGAAAGGCAGCTCAGGCGTAGATGGCAAACTACCTACGTGTTGAATAGGGACCTGAGCACCCTCTAACCAGAGTCGGGCTGTCACTACGGGCAATCCTGTCTCACAGGTGCCTTGGCCAAGATTTAAGACGACGAGCGGACTCATTAGGGCATTTTAGAGAACATATCAGATAGCAAATATTTCACTCAAGGTATCATCCACCCGGCTTGACTGTCCTGTTTAGATCCATTGCTTATGCTATTCCTTGAAGCTTAGGTTCAATGTGATGAACTTTACGTGCTGGAGGCAATCATATATCAGCTTCCAGGTCTGGGGTTAGGAGATCATATAAAGCCCTCTATTTAGTCCGTAAAAACAGATGCTGGTCCCACTTGAGTTCAATTTTCAGAGATTTAGACGAAACTCATCATTTCTGTCAGGTTAATTTAATAGATCGACTTCAAGATCCCGCAGAATTGTCGAGTCATTAGGCTGCTTGGGGCTAAAGATGGCATTTAAAGACTGATCTAAGGTTTCTCCCATGGCAATCCGATTGCGATAGGCCACGATCACCCGAGCGAGAATCGGTAGCCGATTTTGTTCTGCTTCTAGGTAAAGCGGCTCTACGTAAAGCAGTGACTCTTCGATGGGGATCACCAACAGATTTCCTTGGTTGGCACGAGACCCTTGGGTATTCCAAAGCGAGATCCGCTGCGAGATGGCTGGGTCTTGATTAATTCGGGCTTCAATTTGCTCAGGGCCATAGACCAGCTCCTGCTTGGGAAAGCGATACAGCAGCATGCGTCCATATTGATTTCCATCCGATCTTGACGCCAGCCAAGCAATCAGATTATTGCGCTGGGACGGTGTAAATGGGCGCAGTAGAACGAACTCTTCTTCCTCTTCCTGGGGCAACTTCATGATCAAATAGTAGGGAGATACCACCTGAGACTCATTGGCATATATTTCATTGGGTGCGCGCCAGGTATCTTCTCGATTGTAAAAAATGCGGGGGTCAGTCATGTGATAGACCAGCAGCTGATTTGACTGTACCCGAGAATAGTCTTCGGGGTAGCGGATATGGGCAGTCAGTGCCGGGGGCATCGATTCCAACGGTTGGAATAGTCTGGGAAATAGCCGCGCCCAGGTTTGGATAATGGGGTCTGTAGCATCAGCAACATAAAATGAGACCGAGCCGTTATATGCATCTACCACCACTTTGACCGAGTTACGAATGTAGTTAAACGGCTGTCCACCTGGGTCAGAATAGGGATAGCGATCGCTAGTGGTGTAGGCATCAATAATCCAATAGAGATAGTTGCCTTCAGGGTTAATGGGATTTGATGTATCCGAAGCCGACTGCGCGTTGGCGTCTGCAACGACTAGGTAGGGATCTCGGTCAAATTGTAGAAACGGCGCAATTTGTTTGACCCGTTCTTGAATATTGCGGCGATACAACAGTTTGGTTTCAGCTGTGAAGTCATTGGTAAATAACATTTGCCAATCGCCCAGATGCTTGGCATAGAGCAGCCTGCGCCAGAACTGCCCCAAACCAATGCCCCCTTTCCCGGCATAGGTGGTGTACACGTTGTCCTCAGCACTGGGATAGTCTAGCTCGGGCACCTGTGTTCCTGTCATCACATAGGTGTTGGTGAGTTCACCAAAATAGATGCGCGGCTGGCCAATGGGAATACTGCGTGCTACATCATCGTTGCTAGGTACATGGGCAATATCTTTGATGAAATAGTCAGGCAGTCCCCCAACGGCGGCGGTATTGACCGGGCTCATGGTAAACCCATAGCCGTGGGTATAGCTGAGATGCCTGTTGATCCAGGTCTGAGCCGTATCTTCTAGCTGCTCATAGTTCAGTTCACGGGCTGAAATCAGTACCTGACGTCGTTCGGTAGTACCGTCACTTTTAGTTAGGGTATAGCGATCGACATCTGCGTCTAAAAACTCATAGTAGAGACGAATCTGTTGCAGCTGACGATTACTTTCTAACAGCGGTCGGGTATCCCACACGCGAATATTACGAACAGTTAGGTCGTTCTCTTTTAATTTTTCTGCTGTCAGATTACTCTGGGGTTGAAAACTCTCTTCCTGAATATCGGTGAGATTAAACGCATCGCGAGAAAAGGCAATAGACCGCTCGATGTAGGGACGCTCTCGCTTAAATTCGTTGGGCTGTACGATCAGCTGCTGTACGAACATAGGCGCTAGCGTTTCACCAATGAGCGCAACTGTAAGATAGGTGCCCACCAAAATTATCAGCGACGGTATTCGCTGTGGACGGGGGCGGTAGCGGCCAAAAAACGACCGACCGAAGGCAACGATCACTAAACAGAGCGTGATGATGCTCAGAGCTGTCTGGACCGGTAAATCTACGATAACGTCGGTGTAGCTAGCCCCATAGATCACCCCCTGACTGGAGTAAAGCAGCTCGTAGCGACTGAGCCAGTGGCCAAAACTTGTGGTTAAAAGTAGCGCGCCTACTAGACTGTAGAGATGTCGCTGCTGCGATTCAGAAAATTCAACAAATCGCCCCTGGCTAAGACTCTTACCGGCTAGCAAATAAACCAGAGCGACGGCCACCAGGGTAAATAAAAATAGTCCCGATAGCCAAAACTCAATCAGCTCTAAAACCGGCAAACGAAAAATGTAAAAGCTGATGTCCTGGTTAAATAAGGGGTCAAGCTGACCAAATGACGTTGGGTTAAGCGCTGGCAAAACCCGCGACCACTGGGACGCTAATACCAGACTAAAGCTCAAACTCAGGAGCACGGTTGAGATCGCACCTATCACCCCCGGATAAACCAATGTCCCCAAAGCCACGCTCACCAGCACCCCAGCCTGCCAGGGCTGAGCCGTAATTTGCTGAACAATTTGCCAGCCCGTATCCAGACTGAGCCACAGCGGTAAAGGGGGAAGTGGGTCAGCGGCACTATAGTGCCAGCGTGATAGGGCTAGTTGAACGTGGTACAGCAGCGATACCGACAGCAGTAATGCCAGCCCCACCGCCAGCGGCAGCAGCCGGCCTAGACCGATACCACGCCGTTTATTTTCGGTATTGGGGACAACGCAATAGTCGTCAAAACTCAGCCACCGGGCCCGCCATAGATTTAACCCAGCAAATAGCAGACTACCGAGAAAGGCCAGGATGCCCAGCCCGGTTTGGCTAGTGAGCCTTAGCCAAAAGGCGTCTAGATAGCTCACTGAGCGAAACCACAGCCCTTCTGCCGTAAAATATGTGAGCACATCAAAGCTGAGCAGCAGTGCGATCGCAGCCAGTCCCCAAGACCAGTAGGCGCGCCTAGACGTGTGTGGCTTAGGCTTTTGTATCAATCGGTCTTGCACGGTGGCCATAGCAAATCGCGATAGGTCAGAGCGGTCTTACTCTATCTTAGACAAGCCCTTGCCCACTGGTTTACCAACGCCCAGACTAAATTTTCATACGACGCAGTTCAGTCGCGCGTCGCCGTTAAAGCACACCAAAAACAGTTCCCATAAACCAGACATAGAGCATCATAAACAACCAGCCTTCCCAGGTCGTTATCTTGTTGTCCTGCACAGTAAAAAACATCAGCAAAGACGCTGCCAACAGCGTAGGGATACTGTGGACCAGAATAGCGTCTGACACAGGCAGCGGTGTGATCAAACCCGGAATCCCGATAACGACAAAAATATTAAAAATATTGGAGCCAATCACATTGCCAACGGCGAGTTCGGCTTTTCCCTTCAGGGCAGCGTTGATAGTCACCATTAGCTCGGGCAGCGATGTCCCCAAAGCAACCGCACTGATCGCAATAATATCTTTGCCAATATTGAGCTGATCTGAGATTTTGATCAAAGACTCAATGGTGTAGTTGGCTCCCAAAAAGATAAAAATGCCACTGAGACCCAAAATTAAAATATCTCTTAGGGACTGCGATATGTTGAACGACCGGCTGGGCAGCTCAACATCGTCACGGCTGGTGTCGTCGCTATCGCTGCTCTGGAGAATATAAAAGAGATAAACAATATACCCAATCAATAAAATTAGGGATTCTCCACGGGAAAATACCTGACCTGATGAGGCCATCAGCGCAAACAGGAACGCCGACCCCACAAATAAGGGCAGGTCAACGCTAATCAGGTTGTACATCACCCGTAAGATATTGGTGCTGATGATGGCAGCTGTTCCGATTACCAGACAAATATTGGCAATATTGGAGCCAATCACGTTGCTAGCCACCACCTCAGAGGCACCCTGAAAAATGCCAAACAGCGAGGACAGCAGCTCAGGCAGCGATGTCCCCATAGACACAATGGTCACCCCCACAATAAAGGGCGGTAGTCCAATGGCCAGCCCCAGTTTTTCAGCAGCATCTGTAAAAAAGTCTGAGGCTTTAACCAGCGTGGTCAGACCAATCACAAAGATCAGCAAGAGAATGGGCAGAGAATCCATAGAAACCTGAATAGTAAGTAGGTTAGGTTAGCAGATGTAGTCTGCTTTCAACCAAAAATCTATGCTTGCTGCGAGTCAGCGTCAAAAACTTGACGAATCTAATGACGCCTTTTTTTACGAAGCTCCCCGCCTGGTAACCCATGTTGATGAACGCTTTATTGAGCAGCTGACCGAACTTTATCAGAAGCGGCTCACACCTCACAGCTGCATCCTCGATCTGATGAGCAGCTGGGTATCGCATCTGCCCTCTGAGATGGAATTTGAGCGGGTGGAAGGCCACGGCATGAATGCTGAGGAACTGGCTAAAAATCCCCGCTTGGATAGCTACTTTGTCCAAAACCTTAATGAAAACCAGACGCTGCCGTTTGCAGACCGCACCTTTGACGCAGTGCTCAACACGGTCTCGGTGCAGTATTTGCAATACCCAGAAACGGTCTTTGCCGAGATTTATCGCGTGCTTAAACCTGGTGGTATCGCCATTGTCAGCTTTTCCAATCGCATGTTCTACCACAAAGCGATCGCAGCCTGGCGAGACAGCAGCGATGCTAGCCACATTGCCCTGGTCAAACGCTATTTCGCATCAGTTAAGGGATTTAGTCAGCCTGAGGTTGTGGCCAATCAAGGCCCACCTGTTAATCCGCTTTTGCAAATGATGGGTATGGCCAGCAGCGACCCGTTCTATGCCGTAATTGCCGAACGGATGGAAGTTTTAGTGGGATAGGGACTGACTGTTTTAATCAATTTTATATAGGGTCCAAGCTCCCTCCGAATCTAGAACTGTTCCTTTTAGATGGGGATGCCACTCAGATTTGGTCAGGATATAGTCAGCCCTGAACTCTTGGGCTGCCCCGATCAGCTCTGTGGCAGTTCTAGCTGCAAAAAAATCATCCATATTACGATGATTAATGGGTGGTTTAACCTCTCCCAATACGCGTGTAAGACGGTGGTACCACTCTTTATAACCAGCATCTGTAAACGGTGAGCTGTAAAGATTAAACACGACCGATCTTTGCGAATAAAATCGAAAATTTGTCTTAGAGGGAGGGGTTAATACCAGCGCGTTTTTATCACTTAAGTCTTGAAACCGTAAAGCAAGCTGAGTAACGGCATCAGTGTTAGGTCTGTAAATTGACACCTGTTCTGTCAAAAAGTCAGATGTGAATCCAGGCAGCTGATCAAAAATACCAAATCCGATAATTCCGATAACACCTAAGGCAATTAATGCCAAAATGCCTGATTTCAGATAGCTACTAATTTCAATTTGTGCCATCGCTTCAACGAATGCAGGCAGTAGGAGCGCCGCAAATAATAGAAGCGGCAGACCAAGTTTGAGCAAAACCTCGGCCCCATCTACAGGGTCAGGATAGGCTGCTAGCAACACAACTGAAATACAAAGCATCACCTGAGACGAAAACCTTGATAGTGTTAGCAATGGTTTGGGTGATTCGCTGTCGATTAGGGTCATACCAATTGCGATCAAGAGCATTAGCATCCCACCGTTGTGTAGACCGGGGACAATGAGTAGAGTCGCCCCAAGTGCTCGATTACCCTGGTTCCATTGCTCGCTCGCCAGTGTTGCGACTGCAATCAACACCATGAGTTGAGCGAAGGGGGTTGTTCTAGCAAGCTGCAGTTTAGCTACTAGAGCCAGCGGATAAACTTCAACAAAGAAATAATTGCACAGGAGAGCAACTGTTGAACCCGCAATCACAAGAATAATCTTTGTTTTATCCTCTTTATTAAGCTGTTTAATACTCCTTAAATACAACAGCCCTGCTAATAAAAAGCAGATAAAATTTCGCCAGGTTCGAGCAGGCCAGACGGATGGAATAATGTGATGGGGCTGCCTAATATAGCCATAGAAATAGATGAATTCCTGATTGCTAATTAAACCGGTGCTTGTTTTGCCAGTTAGCACCATTGGCACATAAATTAAACTGGCAAACCCTACTAAAATCGCTAATGGAATAGCCGCCGTCAAGACGTTTTTCTTTTTGCCAGCATCTACTAGCAGCAATGGCAATATCAGTCCGGCAGGCAGCAACCCTACTAAAAAATGAATCAGACAGGTAATACCTAAAAATAGATAGCCTAAAGTCCAGCGTTTTACTAAACAAAAGTAAATGCCCCAAACCGCAAGCCCCATGGCAAAGATAGCTGGTATCGGCTCGCTTCTAAACAGAGAAACATAGCCAACTGTGCCATCAACAACGGTTAATCCTAGAAAACATAGGCTAGCTGCAGCCAGACGGCTTCGTCCAAAGAATAAACCAATTGAATAAAGCCCTAAAAGATAGCTAGAAAAGGCCGCTAGGTAAGCTAAGAAGTATGCAAGCGGGAGGCTTTTAATTGCCTTAATGATGAAAAAAATAAGATATTGATAATAGTATCTGGGCGTAATTTGTAAGGCATCCTGCACATAGTAATCATGGGTGTAGATGCCAGGCTTTAAGATTGAAAGAATCGGTGGAAGTTCGATCAGTGTGTTAGATGTCGGAAACCGATATCCGAAAGCAATCAGTGCGATCGCAACCACGATTAGATATGTCGGCACCGCAATGGGTAGAGGCAACTTTTGGCAGTGGCCACGGCTTTCTCTCATCATTAATTTCCTCGATCGCAGCCTGATTGTGTGAATAACTAGGCTAATTTTTTGAGGCTGAATACTACACAATCAGAGAATGCCCATTAGTGCAGTAAAACTTGATATGTAGGCTTTCTGAACGCTCGTCTCGCTGTCAGTCATCGGTCTCAAACCTTGCGTAGACCAGGCCGCCTGTGCCTAATTTCTGACTAGAGCCTAAGCCATGGCATGGTGCTTGCCACCATAGGCTTTCCAGGCCAAATCAATCAGACCATTTAAAATGGCAACCGCCACGACCGTACTACCTTTACGTCCGCCAATGGAGATACTGGGCATGAGGCTATCTTTTAAGCGAGATTTGGTGACCTCGGCCTCCAAAAAACCAGCGGGTGTAGCAATGACCAGGGCTGGTCGAATTACATCGGTTTCAATTAGCTGTACCAGGCTATCCAGGGCTGGCTGCGAATGGCCGATGACAAAAATAGCCTCGGGATAGCGCTTGGCCAATGTTTCAATTCCCCAGGCGGCTCTAGACTGGTCTTTTTGCGGTCGGGTGATGGCGTCCATGGCACAGTAAACGGGATTGGCAAAGGTCTCTTGCAACCGGGGGGTAATCCCGGCTTGGGCCATGGGACCGTCCACAATTAGGGTGGTGCGAGCGGCTAAGGCGGCTGCCCCTGACTGGAGCGCCTGGTCCGAAAACTGGATGAGATGCTTATAGTCGTAGTCTGCAGTAGCGTAAATGACTCGACGCACAATTTCATATTCTGCTGGAGCAAACGTATGTTGACCAATTTCTTGATCAATGATGCGTAAACTCTGTGCGTCGGTAACGTGCCATTCCATAAGTGCTGCCTGCGGCGTCCGCTAGTTTCAATAGACTAGCATCGTCAGCAGATTTTCAATCACCCGTCCGCTGGTGCCGGTTGCTAATCAATAGAGAAAGTAGATAGAGAAATTCTTGAAGGTCGTCAGCCCAACCTGCCAGGGAAACGATCCCATCGCTCAAAATATTTGCTGTGCGCGTGGCTAAGTTTTTGAGCTAAATCATGACTCCTGGCACAGCTACAGGTCGTTGAATAAGTAAAAATGCCTACTCTCAAGCTCCGACGAGACAAGGCTTTAGCGCTGTTTAATCACGCCTCTAAACCTCGTTTTGCTATGAGTTCAAAAGGGTTGAGAGACGTTAGGTCAACCGTTCTGGGTGTTCTACACAGCGCGAAAGGTGGGTCCCCGGTCTGATATTCTGGAACGTATACAAAGGCGCTCAAAGAGTCTTAACGCCGCTACTGATTCTAAGGATGATTCTGGGGAGCGGACATGCTAACAGCAGTGCCTCCCACAGCCACACCGATGATTAATAGCGCCGTCTTGGTAATAGCAGGCAGTTTGGAGGAAATACGCAGTGGAAAGTACCCTCGGATTAGAAATTATTGAAGTGGTCGAGCAGGCTGCGATCGCATCTGCTCGATGGATGGGCAAGGGAGAAAAAGATATTGCTGACGAAGTGGCCGTAGAAGCCATGCGTGAGCGCATGAACCAGATTCACATGCGCGGCAAAATCGTCATTGGTGAAGGTGAGCGCGACGATGCTCCCATGCTTTATATCGGCGAAGAAGTAGGCGTTTGCACCCAGCCCAATGCCGCTGAAGTTTGCAACCCCGACGAGCTGATCGAAATCGACATCGCCGTTGACCCCTGTGAAGGTACTAACCTTTGCGCCTACGGTCAGCCCGGTTCCATGGCTGTACTGGCCATCTCCGAAAAAGGCGGTCTGTTTGCAGCTCCCGACTTCTACATGAAGAAGCTAGCTGCGCCCCCAGCCGCTAAAGGCAAAGTAGACATCAGCAAGTCGGCCACCGAGAACCTCAAGATTTTGGGTGAGTGTCTCGACCGTGCCATTGACGAACTGGTTGTTGTCGTTATGAAGCGTGAGCGCCATAACGACCTGATCAAAGAAATCCGCGATGCTGGTGCCCGTGTCCGTCTGATTAGCGACGGCGACGTCTCTGCGGCCATCTCCTGTGGCTTCTCTGGGACGAATACCCACGCGCTGATGGGGATTGGTGCGGCTCCCGAGGGTGTGATTTCTGCCGCTGCCATGCGCTGCTTGGGTGGTCACTTCCAGGGACAGCTGATTTATGATCCGGCCATTGTTAAGACTGGTCTGATCGGTGAGAGCAAGGAAGCTAACCTGGAGCGTTTGAGTTCCATGGGCATTGCTGACCCCGACAAGATCTATACCGCTGAAGAGCTGGCCTGTGGTGAGACCGTTCTATTTGCTGGCTGTGGTATCACGCCTGGTTTACTCATGAACGGTGTTCGCTTCTTTAAAGGCGGTGCTCGGACTCAGTCGCTGGTTATTTCCAACCAGTCCCAGACTGCGCGCTTTGTGGATACTATTCATATGAAAGGCAATCCCAGCTACGTTTCCCTGAAGTAGGTCCAAAGGTCCTTTCCTAGGAGGGAATGACCTTAAAATTCATCTTCCTAAAAAGCACTCTGGCTATTGACAAATGGCCAGAGTGTTCTTGTGTGCATATGTCATTTGGTAACGGTTGGCACCGTTTGATGGACTTTTGTTGAGAAACCTTGAGTTCGGGGTCAGTTTTTCCATACTTTTCAATAAGGACCAGACTCTGACGCAACATTCGTTAGACTGATCTTTCCATCACGGCTTAAAGCAAGCTTACTGCGATCGTCCGGCATGTCGGGCATTTATAATTGCGTCCAATCTGCAGACTCTAGACCTCAGTTCTGGGCGTAAACACGGTTTAACAAAGGATCTTTTTGGGAGGAAGAATGAATATTGCCGTTATTGGCCTTAGCCATAAGACTGCACCGGTCGAGGTTCGGGAAAAACTCAGCATTCCGACACCTAAGGTTGAGGATGCGATCGCAAGACTCACCAGCTATCCCCACGTTAAAGAAGTTTCTATCCTCAGCACCTGCAACCGCCTAGAGCTACATGTGGTCATCGGTGATACTGAGAACGGTATTCGCGAAGTTACCCAGTTTTTAGCCGAATACGGCGATGTGCCTATCGAAGAGCTACGTCCGCACCTATTTATCCTGGTGCAGCAGGATGCCATCATGCATCTGCTACGGGTTTCCTCCGGTCTAGATAGCCTAGTACTCGGCGAAGGTCAGATCCTAGCCCAGGTCAAGCACGCTCTGGCCGAGAGTCAAAAGCATAAGGGCGTTGGTCGGATTCTCAGCCGTCTGTTCAAAGATGCGATCAAAACCGGTAAGCGCGTCCGCACCGAAACCAGCATTGGTACCGGTGCGGTGTCTGTCAGTTCTGCCGCTGCCGAGCTGGCCCAGATGAAGGTTCCTGACTTTACCGACTGCCACATCACCATCATCGGTGCCGGTAAAATGGGTCGTCTGCTGGTAAAGCATTTAGTCTCTAAGCGCGCCATCAATATCACCCTGCTCAATCGCAGTATCCAACGGGCCGACGACCTCGCCGCTGAGTACGGTCATGTAAATATTAAGACCGGCACCATGGACATCATGGCAGCTGCCGTCACCAAGGCCGATATCGTCTTTACCTGCACCTCCTCCGAAGAGCCGGTGCTGCACCGTGACAATATTCAATCTTGTCTGGCCGGTCGTCCCTTGAGCCTGTTTGATATTTCTGTTCCTCGTAACGTACACAAAAACGTTGAAGAATTAGACGGTGTGAGCGCCTATACCGTCGATGACCTCAAAGAAGTGGTCGCTAAAAACCAGGAAAGCCGTCGTCAAATGGCTCAAGAAGCTGAAGGTATCCTGGAGCAAGAGCTGAATCAGTTTGTTAAATGGTGGAACTCCCTCGATACTGTTGCCACTATCAGCAGCCTGCGCACTAAGGTCGAAGCCATCCGTGAGCAAGAGCTAGAAAAAGCCCTGTCTCGTCTGGGGGCAGACTTTTCTGACAAGCATCGCAGCGTCGTTGAAGCCCTGTCTCGCGGTATCGTCAACAAGATTCTGCACGATCCCATGACCCAGCTGCGGGCCCAAGAAGATGCCGCATCGCGTAAGCAGGCCATGGAAACGCTGCAGGTACTTTTCAATCTAGAAGAGAAGCGAGCCGCCGCTAAGCGCTAGGAATTCGATATATCAAAATGTAGGAGCGTTCCATCGGCTATCTCCTACATTTTGAATTCGTTGCCTTTTAAGATAAGGAGAGTTAGAAGCCATTTTGGGTTTATCTAGCTCTCCTTATTTTTTGGACCCGTTTCTATGGTGCTTACATCGCTGCGTCGTCTTATTCCTTTATTCCTTGCTGTTGTTTGTCTGGGCTGTGCTCAGCCTGAGGTGACTGCTACTAACAGTGTCTATGGCTACAAGCAGCCCAGCAGTGACGGCATTGGCAAAGTTTATATGGGTCGCGAGATTTCTCAGGTGATGGGGCATCGGGGAGCCGCCTGGCTAGAGCGCAGCAGCCGAGCAACAGATGAACAGCCTGATATGGCGGTTGAGGCTCTGGGTCTAAATCCCACAGATACGGTGGCTGAAATCGGGGCCGGTACGGGCTATATGAGTTTTCGCATGGCAAAGCATGTGCCTGAGGGACAGGTATTGGCGGTAGATCTGCAGCCAGAGATGATCCAGATGCTAGAAGCTGAGCGGGATAAGCAGGGGATTACCAATGTGCAGACGATTCAGGCAGAAGAAGACAATCCTCATTTGCCATCGGAGCAGATAGACCTGGCGCTGATGGTGGATGCCTACCATGAGTTTGAGGCACCGCGCGAGGTGATGACCGGTATCGTTGAGGCGCTCAAGCCGGGTGGCCAGGTGGTGCTGGCTGAGTATCGGGCGGAGAATCCGATGATTATGATCAAGCGGCTGCATAAGATGAGTGAAAAGCAGGTGAAAAAGGAAATGGCCGCAGTGGGGCTGACCTGGGTAAAAACAGACGACCGGCTACCGCAGCAGCATCTGTTGTTTTTTGAGAAAGCGGCATAGGGTGTGATTTTTTTGTTGCGATCGCTAATCTAGAAAATAGACCCATTGTCAGCGGTAGCACCGCCGCGCTTTAGGGATTAGCAAGAAATGAAATACTAGATGCAATTGTGTTGTAAACCGTCCTCCCCTTACGAAGGGGAGGTGCCGTAGGCGGAGGGGTTTCGACCGATAGCGCTAACTATCGATACCCCTGTAAGTCTCCACAAGTCTTCAACGCCTTAGCATTGCTTAGGGACTCTCCTACCCAACTACAGTCGGTAAGAGAGTTTTGTATATCTGTTGTAGATATCTACAGCCGCCTTACTAGCATGCTGATGACCTCGTCTGGTTCTGGTCTGAGGATCAGCTGATGGTTGGGGACTTCGATCAGAGGGCTCCACTGGCTGGTTTCGACATAGCGGAGGTTGTGGAGCAGGTGGATGGTCTGGCGGATAGTGCTGGGATGACCGAGGAGGATATGGCGAACGGTGTCGCCGGGGTTGGGCAGCGTGGAAAAGTCGGCAGGTAAAGCTGGCGGCACCGATGGTGTCAGGTCTTGGAAAGTCATAGGGGCGTTTTCCTTGGCGGGGTTAACCGCGATACGACAGGAGGAAAGCCCCCAAAAAAAGTTAGCCACCCTGCAACTAAACTCAGGGTGGCTGTAAAATGCTCACAGCTCGTGCGACACGAAGTCGAACGGAATGAG
>ERZ1740072.23-NODE-23-length-104108-cov-9.335271_pt1 | contig 104108 bp, 96 predicted proteins | sample MGYA00581733_ERZ1740072 | MGnify/ENA primary metagenome ERZ1740072 (study PRJEB43018, sample SAMN04849741) | marine metagenome | isolation source: floating plastic debris | place: Pacific Ocean | collected 2008-08-30 | study: EMG produced TPA metagenomics assembly...
TCATCCTGGCAGACAGCAACAACGGCTCTCTCCGGCAGTCGCCGTGGAGCGAGGTGGCCCCCCTACTCGTTATCGGTCAAGAGCCCCAGATCGCCGCCATCCGGTATTCGGTAGCGTTACCCACCCGCCAGGAGCAGACACAGCTGTGGCGCACGGCGTTCTCCGAGGATATTCCCATGGCAGACGGTCTGCTCCACCGGATTACCACCCAATTTAACCTCAGCCCCCAACAGATTCAGACAGCGGCGCTGCAAACCGCCAACGATGCTCCCACCCCCGACGCTCTGCCGACCACCCTATGGCATCTCAGTCGCGTCCAGGTGAGACCCCAGCTAGATGATCTTGCCCAGCGGATTGTTCCTAAGGAAAGCTGGGAGGATCTGGTGCTGCCACCGGCCCAGCAACAGACGCTGCAGGAAATGGTGGGCGGACTGCGATCGCAACACCGGGTCTACCAGGACTGGGGCTTTGGCCAAAAACAAAGTCGCGGCCTCGGCATTAGCGCCCTGTTTGCGGGCATTAGCGGTACTGGCAAAACCATGGCCGCAGGAGTCATTGCCAGCACCCTCCAGCTCGATCTCTATCGCATCGACCTCAGCACTGTTGTCAGCAAATACATTGGCGAGACCGAAAAAAATCTGCGCCAGGTATTCGACGCCGCCGAATCCGGCAGCGTGGTGCTGCTGTTTGATGAAGCCGACGCCCTATTTGGTAAACGCAGCGACGTGCGCGACAGCCACGATCGCTATGCCAACATGGAAGTTAGCTATTTACTCCAGCGGATGGAAGCGTACGCGGGTCTGGCGATTTTGACCACCAACCTGAAAGACTCCATCGACCCGGCCTTTGTCCGGAGATTGCGCTACATCATCAAGTTTCCCGCCCCCGACTTTGACCAGCGGCTGGCCATCTGGCAGCGAATTTTTCCGACCCAAACTCCGGTGCAAGACCTTAACTATCGCCAGCTAGCCAAGCTCAACGTTACTGGCGGTCTGATTCGCAACATTACTCTCACTGCTGCTTTTATTGCGGCTGGTCAAGACCAGGCCATTAGCATGACCCATTTGCTCCAGGCCACCCGGCGAGAATACAGCAAGCTAGAACGTCCGGTACCTGCAGCGGAGGTAAAAGGTTGGGATGGTTGAGATGGGCTGTTCCAATTAACTGTCAGCTATTGACCTATGCTTACCTATGGATCTTGAGGCGTTGGTCGCTAGCAAAACCGGTTGCGTGGGGTCCCTCCGAGTTCCCCACACCCCCTGGGCAGGGCGTTCCGTCGCCCTACAACCCACGGGAAAATATTAACGATATCCCTAATAGCGTGTTTTGGGGGGCCGACAAGGTGGTTTAGATTTTTGCGCGCTGCGACAAAATTCTAAAAAGGTGAGTTATCTAGCTCGTTGTTTTGTAGGGTGGGTAGGCACTTTGGCGTAATTTCTATGATTTGCCAGAGCCTTTGTTACCCACCAGCTAAAGCGGCTCAATATGGTCCACAACTTCGGGTTCGTTCTGGTCATTGACCTGCATTACAACCATCTCACCAGACGAAACGCCTCCGCCTGCGATCTCACCAACGTTCACAAAATGAGTGACCATTACCGTTACCCCAGGCGTATCCTGGTTACTAACCATAAACTCCCGCAGCTGCTGGGTTTGCTCAGGTTCTTGAGCACGGTCTTGAAAAAACGAATTCAATGCGGGCAATCGTTCCACTGGGCCAAGCGCCATCAGTTCTGCGGTTTCAAGACAGCGACACCACTCGCTAGAAAATACTTGCTTAACGGCTACATTGTTCGCTCTAAATGTGTCGCCGGTACGTCTGGCCTGGGTACGTCCGGTCTCTGATAGATTGCGCTGCGTCGAGCAGTCATCCAGTTGAAAGTTAGCTGGGTCGCCTGTGCCGGGTGCGATCGCATGACGCATGAGCACATAGTAGTGGGTGTCTGCCTGACGCAGCCTTGACCAAATATCGCCTTCGACGACCGCCGTCTGGTCTGGAGCCTCGGATAGCGGCTCTGTTGCTGGCATACCGTCGACAGTCGGACTTGTGTTTTGGCTAGGGGGTTGGGGCTGAGGCGTACAGCCGAGTAAGCCTATACATAGGAAACCTAGGATGCAACTGCCGCTAGAAAGACTCATGGTGAAGTAAATTTTTGCTTGTCTGTCGATTGATGGGCTATCTGCAACTTAGCAATCCTGAGTCTTTTCATGGGCTGATTTGGCCATAAAAACCTGATAGCGTAATCCATGACATCCCTATCAAGTCTACGCTTTGGATAATCGCCCCCATTACTGGCAGCTGCTGCCCTATATCCGTCGCCAGCGGGCCATTCTGATTCCTGCCCTCGTATGCACCCTGGTATTTACTAGTTACTGGCCTATTCTCGCCAAACTAGGCGGTCAGGCTATCTCAACGTTAGTTCAGGGTCAGGTTGCTGCTTTTGGCAGAGTTGCTGCGCTTACTTTAGTAGGGTTGCTAATCCAAAAAGCCGCACAATATGGCCAGGACTCGCTGATGGCCAAGGCTGCATTTCGTGTGGCCCATCAGCTGCGCACCCGTGTCTATAGCCACCTGCAAACCCTCAGTCTCACCTATTTTGAGCAGACTAAAACCGGAGACCTGGCCTATCGTCTGACTGAAGACGTGGACCGTATTGGCGAAGTTGTTTATAAGCTATTTCACGACTTTGTGCCCTCAGCGCTGCAGCTGGTTGTGGTGTTTGGCTACATGATTTATCTCAACTGGCAGCTGACGGCTACGGCGCTGATTTTGATTCCGCTGCTGGCCGTGCTATCCGGCTGGTTTGGTGAAAAGATGCTGAGCGCCGCCCGTCGCAGTCAGGATAAAGTCGCCGATCTCTCATCCCAGGTGGCAGAAGTCTTTAGCGGCATTCGTTTAGTGCAGGCATTTGCCGCAGAAGAGTATGAGATCAGTCGCTTTGCCCTGGCTTCGGCCAATAATCGCGATGCTCGCTACTCGGTTGCCTGGCTCCAGGCTGTACAGTTTCCAGTGGTGGGATTTCTCTATGCCGGGATGATTGTGATTTTGCTGCTGGTGGGCACCTGGCAAATTAGTTTGGGCAACCTGGCGCGGGAAGGCTTTGGTACCTATGTGATCAACGCGCTGCTGCTGATTGACCCGGTCAATCACGTCATTCAAAACTTTAATGAGTTTAAACAGGGAGAGGCTTCTATTGATCGGGTGCTAGAGCTGCTGCAGATTAAGCCAGTCGTACAGGATACACCGGGGGCTAAGCCGCTTTCAGCAGTCGCGGGTCGCGTGGACTATCACAATGTTGGTTTTGCCTATGAGCCGGATCAGCCAGTGCTACAGCAGGTGAGCTTTTCAGCAGCACCGGGAGAGACGATTGCGCTGGTCGGTCTATCGGGAGCCGGAAAAACAACCTTAGTTAATCTGTTGCCGCGATTTTATGATGTGGCAGCAGGCGAGATTCTAATTGACGGCGTCAATATTCGTGAGGTGACGCTGCAGAGTTTACGCAGTCAGATCGGCATTGTGCCTCAGGAAAATGTTTTATTTTCTGGCACCATTGCAGAGAATATTGCTTTTGGTCAAAGCCAGGTAGATCTCGACGCAGTAGAAGCCGCAGCCAGGGTCGCCAATGCCCACGAATTTATTAGCCAATTTTCTCAGGGGTACTACACCTGGGTGGGCGAACGGGGCGTCAATTTATCGGGCGGGCAGCGTCAGCGTATTGCGATCGCACGGGCTGTCTTATTCGACCCTAAAATTTTGATCCTAGATGAGGCCACCTCTGCCCTCGATGCAGAATCAGAAGCCCTGGTGCAAGAAGCGCTCGAACGACTGATGCAGGGCCGCACTGTGTTTGTGATTGCCCATCGATTGGCAACGGTGAGGGGGTGCGATCGCATCCTGGTAATGGAGAGAGGCCAAATCATCGAAACAGGCAATCATACGGAATTGCTCAATCAGGCAGGCCGCTACGCCAGTTTTTATGCCAAACAGTTCCAAGGGGCCGTGTAAGGACAGAATTTGCAAAACTTTATAAAGACGTTTGGTTTTGATTTTTTTTCACTGTTAATACAGTGTTTCCAAAAATCCTAGTGAATGACCTGGTATAGGATTACTGACGAGGGTGTCTGTAGCTAAGGAATTTATGGCAAGCAGTCGTTATCAGGTCATTAAAACATCAGGCAATACAGGCACAAATTACCTGCGCATGCTTTCGCATAACGGTCTGCCCAAAGAGCAAACCCTTCACTATCATTGCTCTCGACGGAAAGCACTAAAATTTTTAGGGATATCTGCCGCCACCACGGCCCTAGTGAGTACCGGGTGTAAAACGGCCTCCAGCCAGCTGATTGCCCCTACTGGAGAACCCCTTAAAAAACAGACCCTAAAAACAGTTCAGGTTGATGCAACAGGAAAAATTGTTTCAGAACCGTCCATCAGCGTTGCGTACTTTGATGAACCGGTCCTCAGGCCCCAGCTACGCAAGGTCCTTCCTCTACGCATGGTACAAATTCCAGCCGGGCAGTTTTTAATGGGCTCCTCTCCGAGCGACCCTCAGCATGAAGCGAGGGAAGGCCCCCAGCGCACTATACAGATGCCAAGTTTTTACATGGGCGCTTTCACCATCACCCAACAGCAGTACGAGGCAGTCATGGGCGAAAATCCATCGTACTTTACCGATGACGAGGGACAAGACGGAGCTGACTTGCCAGTAGAACAAATCTCTTGGCAGGAAGCTGACGTCTTTTGTCAGCAATTAAGCGAACTGACAAAACGCACCTATCGTTTGCCGAGTGAGGCCGAGTGGGAATATGCCTGTCGAGCAGGCACAACAACCTCTTTTAGTTTTGGAGAACAACTCACACCAGAACTTGCCAACTACTTCGAAGATTTTACCTTCACTGAGAACTTTGAAGAGAACTATCGTAATACTCCTGTGACGGCTGATAGCTTTTGGCCTAATGCCTTTGGGTTGTATAACATGCATGGCAACGTACTCGAATGGTGCTCTGACGACTACCACGACAGCTATGAAAATGCTCCCAGCGATGCCGGTTCCTGGTCGTCAGAAAATAGTCAGGCGTCTAAGGTGATGCGAGGCGGCTCCTGGTTTAACGATATCCCCTACTGTCGCTCGGCAGCCCGTGACAAAAACAGTCAAACAGGTCGCAGCAATTCCTTTGGACTGAGAGTCGTCTGCGAGCCGCGAGCCTGACGATACGCCGCAACTCCGCTCTTAAAGAGTCCATGTGAAGAAGAGAAGAAGAAATCAATAAATTTTGAATAATCAGAAGGTTAACATATGGTTAAGAGAAGGTTATTGTTTATACGCTGTATCTACATCTAGACAACCGTATCAATGTCGTAGAAATACCTCCTTTGATACAGCGTGTCAGGCTGACATTCCTTTGGTGCCTACCAACTCTGCCATGATTCAAAAGTCGTCAACCAATCTACCTGTCAAACTTTTCAAGCTACAGTCAGGCTGGATTATTTTCCTGTTTTTAACTCATTTAATTACCCAGTCTCGTAACGTTCTCACGGGAAGAAGCCTTGAGGCGGTGCAGGGCTCATTGCAGATTTTTAATTTAGATAACGAAGCCAACCTGCCGGCTTGGTATTCATCCTGTGCGCTATTTGTATGTGCCTTGCTGCTGGGGATAATTGCAGCGTCATCGGCAAAGACCGGGCGTAAAAAAACGCGCAATAGCTGGTTTGGTCTTTCATTGATCTTTATGCTGCTCTCGCTGGATGAGGCTATTAGCATCCATGAAGAAATCATTCCTGGCATCCTTAGACGCATAGATAGCCTCCCTTTTAGCAACGGCTACGACTGGACCGTTTTGGGGGGTCTTTGCTTTATTGGCGTAGTCGCTGGCTACTTTAGATTTTGGTGGCGGTTGCCTTCTGTAACTCGATATATGTTTGCGATCGCGGCTGTGATATTTGTCGGTGGTGCCATTGGGTTTGAGAAAATATCTCACTTTTACGAGGCTAAGTATCAGACCGAAAATACAATTGCCTATGTGGTCACCTGTGGTATCGAAGAACTGCTAGAGATGATGGGAATAGCGCTGTTTACCTACGGGCTACTTGACTATATTACTCAGCATGTTGTCGAGCAGATAAGCTTTTTTGGCGCTGACAGTGATGGATTTGCAGCCGGTTTTGCTGGAGCAGACAGTCTATCCCATCCGCAGCAAGGGCATGCTGGCCTTACTAAAAAACGGTCAAAAACAACACAGGTCTAATGGTCTTAGAAAACAACGTTAATTAGGCTCCACTACTTAGACGTACAGACGTTCCATGGAACGTCTCTTCAACATTAATTTTTGGACCTTATCAGCTCCTTATCCCTTAGCGGCTACCTTAAACCATCGGCGTAGTGCCAGTGCCAGGGCTCTTTCTCACCGTCAGGATTACCTTTGGGATAGGACAGCTTAAAACCATAATTTTTGGCATACCGCTTCAGCCAACGATAGGCATCGGTTTGGGAAAAGCTAGAGTCCCAATCAGTACTCTCGTCAGCATTTTTATCGCCAATGGCAAGGGCATATCCTGTGTGGTAGTCGCTCTGGATTAGCCACTGATCGATACTGGCATTGGCCTCACCGATCAGACGCTGGCGCTGGTCCGCGAGGGAAATATATCCGGCCAGGGGAAGTAGTTCCACACCTTCTTCCTTGGCCGCTGCTGCCATTTCCCAGAAAGCTTCTACCATTTCCGGTCTGGCTTTGATGCTGTCGTCGTCTAATAGCGCTACTAAATCTCTCGAGGTAGCGGCTTCATAGCCTTTGGGTGTAGTGGCAGCTTTGACCGCGTCCCAGCGATCGCTAAGCATACCAGCTGTCCACTGATAGCCTTTGACTCCAAAGCCCAGCACAATCAGTCCGGCTGTGATCGCGCCCATTACTTTTAAGATTTTGCCGGGTGGAATTAGGGCTGCTGTTTTAGTCGCCATAGTGCCAGCGGTATCAGCCCGATAGCCTTTGGCGGCAACATGGGTGGGAAGTGAGCTGTCTTGACCTACACGGATACCGGCAATTATTTTTTCGAAAGCTTTGAGGGCTTCTGTTGCGGTTGGATAGCGATTTTTGGGATTGGGCTCTATTAGGCGTTTAATAAAGGTTTCAAGGGCAGGGTTAATGGTCTCGTTGGACCACTGTACTTTTTTCGTACGGGGATGAATGGTCAGCTTTTGGGGAGAGATATCCATGAGGGCTGCGATCGCAACCATGCCAACAGAATATAAGTCGCTAGCGTAGCAGGGTTTTCCCCGTAATTGTTCAGGCGCAATATAGCCCGCAGTGCCCACCTTTACCGTAGCGGAGATCTGACCATTGCTGGCTAGCTTCGCATAGCTAAGCTCTTTAATCAGGCCAAAGTCCACCAAGGCAATATCTCCGTTACTCGCCTGTCGCATTAGAGCGGCTGGCTGAATATTACGGTGAATCATCCGATGCTCATGCACAAAGGCTAGAACCTTGAGGATATCTCTGAGTAGCTTAGTCACATAGCTCTCATCTAAAGGTTTGCCTACCCGAATTTCCTGACTCAGGTCATGGCCGTAAACCATCTCTTGCGCAATATAAAACTTGTTGCCTTCGTTAAAGTAGGCCAGCAGCTGCGGAATATGGGTGTGGGTGCCTATTTTTTGGAGGGTACTGGCTGCTTTTTCAAAGCTGTTTAGAATTTTGAGATCGGTATAAATCAGCTCCTTGAGGGTGCATTCTGACTGATGGGGCTGATGACGGTCGATGGCGCGATACGTAATGCCGTAGCTACCCTGATCTAGAACATCGAGAACTTCGAAACGAGTGGCAAGCTTCATAGCCGGTTGCGGTATCTGGGTAATTCTATGGGTACGTCTTCTGATTTGAGTGTAGCCAAGCCGACTGTAGTTGGGCGCGCGATATCTATATTGTCTGTGGATTGGGATGGGTGCAGCTTTAACCCATAGAATTCTTTTAGCCTCCGATAGTATCCAGGAGAGCGCCCGCATATTTCCAAAAAAGGCGCTCATTTGGGGATGAACTAGGTTTAATCTGGATTTAATCTGAGCAGTCGTTTCCCTAAAAGATCTATGGCCAGCAGCAACAAGTATGTATTCCCGTTAGCCCTGGTAACCACTGCTGTCGCCATGACAGGTGCGATCGCCCAGCCGCTGTTGGCGCAAAGCCCTACCATTACCTGCCGCTACGACCCCAGTACCGGCACCCCCAACCCTTTGGGAATGCGGACATTTATCTCACTGACGGAAACAGATGGCACCACCGAGGTGACCTACGAGCAGCTGGGAACGATGGTGCCCGGTGCGGTAGAGGCTGTTTTAACCACGCAGCGATCGCTGCTATTCCCTAATCGATCTATTGATGCTGTTCGCCAGCTTTTGGTAAATACCCCCACCTACTATCAGGAGCTAGTGGGCTTTGCCGACCCAGAAGGCTTTGCCCCCGTCAATGCCACATTGGTATGTCAGGCTGAGGCGGTAGCGGCCCGCCCTGCAGCGCCGCGTCAGAGGGCTGCCCAACCGCGGGGCGCAGAACTACCCGATCTGAGCGCACTACCAGACAACACTTCAGAAGACAATCTGTCTAATGGTGAGGGGATTACCCCAGCGACGTTCTATGACACCATTGCCGGGCTAGCCGATGGCAACTATCGCTATGTATCAGGACCAGCCGCCGTTGATCGAGTGTACTCAGACCAGGAACTGCTAAATCGGGGCGGCGTTTTATTTTTGTTTCAAAAGACAGGAGATAGCATCGTTGGCTCCTACGGTTATATCGACGGTGAGGCCATTTGTATTGAAGGACGCGTCAGCGGCAATACCGTTACGGGGCAAGCCTATCCCAATGACGGAATGGCTCTCGACCTGGCCGAAGACTTTGCGTTTTGGGGACCGGCCACCTTCTTAAAAGTACGTCGCACCCAGGGGGATGAAGGCGCTCGCTATTACAGCAGTGCCACCCTGGAACTGGGCGATTTTTCAAAAATCAATTCAGGTTCAAGCCTTCCCCCCAGTCGCTGTAACTAGAGGCTATGGCAACTTACCTGCTTCAAAGACCAGCTGGTCAAGATTTTGCTGCATCTGGGTCACAACCTGACGGTAGCACTGTTGGACATAGCGGCTGTCTTTGGCGGCAGCACGCCCTGTGCGCTCAAAAACGATGGGGGCACACACTCGGGTATAAATCTGCTGCGGCCAGGGAATATGGGGCAGAGGGCCGACACCGATCCCCCAAGGTAGCCCCAGGTAAATGGGAAAAACCTCTGGATCAATTCCTTTGAACCAGGGAAGCAGCCCCTGCTGGTGGAGCCATTTTACCTGCTCGTAGCAGTCGTCAAGCACGATGAGGGTATCATGGGCTCCTTTAGAAACAACAGGGACAATAGGCACCTGCTCTCGTAGCGCTAGTTTGATAAAACCGGTGCGCCCTGCCAGCTGAATTTGATGCCGCTGCTGGTAGGTGCGAAAGACATCCTGTGCCCCCCCTGGAAAAACCAGGACGCTAGCGCCGCGTTGAAGCGCTGCGATCGCAAACCGAGGTCGAGCCGGGACCGCACCACACCGGGCTCCCAGTTGGCCTAAGGCGGCATTCACCTGCCAAACTTTTGGGTGCATCAAACCGTACATCGGACGCTCATAGCCAAACCGACGAAACCAATCCACCATCAGCATTAGCAAATCAGGAGCCGCCAGCCCGCCATTGTGGGAGCCTACAAAAAGCGCCTGTTGAGGAACATGATGCCAGCCGTCCGTGCGTGTATGAAAGTAATGGTCATAGGCCCACTCCCATTTAGGCATCAGCGAGGCAATCACCTTTGGATCACGTTGGGCCAGCGCTATATCAGTACTGTGGCTGCAGCCAGGCATAGAGTTGTGCTAATCAGGGCAGCCCTCAGCCTATCGAAGATCGGTAAAGCTACTTGTCAAGATTTGATAGCGACCTTACACCTAAAGTCATAAACCAAAAAGTCCTGAGCCAGGGTCCATGGGTTGGGATATTAGAATGATGCGACCTCTGAGACAAATGAGTCCGCAAACAAAAAGGGCTCCCATCGAAATGGGAGCCGCAGTAAGCGTTATTCCTTAATGACCTAATTGTGCCAGGGAAATTTGCTCCAAGTTGTGACAATGATCATGCCCTAGTCGTGTTTAAGTTCATATCCCAGTACTAGCTTGTTCTGCATTGGACACCGAAATGACGTAGCGGAGTTCGGTTCCTCTAAAAAAGATTTACCATAGACTTACTGACGTTGTGAATACGACATTAGTGCAAATAATTGGCTTAAATCGTCCATGGAATTTCTCAACCGTTTGCTAGGTCGTAATCCCGATACTGTTAAAGCAAATGTAGAAATCTATACCTGGCAAACCTGCCCCTACTGTATTCGTGCCAAGCTGCTGCTGTGGTGGAAAGGCGTCGCATTTAACGAGTACAAAATTGATGGAGATGAAGCAGCCCGCGCCAAAATGGCAGAGCGCGCAAACCAGCGGCGTAGCGTACCTCAGATCTTTATCAACGACCGTCATATCGGGGGCTGTGACGATCTGTATGCCCTTGACGGCCAGGGACAGCTCGACCCGCTCCTAGCCCAGCCTACCTAGGTTAGACCTGCTGTTTTAAGAGAAAAACGATACTACATTGGCAGATTTTCGCATTGGCTGTGCCGTGTGGGCCTACAAAGAATGGCTGGGCGATTTTTACCCGGCGGGCAGCCGCGCTGCTAACTTCTTGCGTCTCTACGGCGAGCGCATGATCTGCGTTGAAGGTAACACCACGTTCTATTCTATTCCTACCCCAGAAACCTTACAGCGCTGGGCTGAGCAGACTCCTGACCCCTTCCGATTTTGTCCAAAACTGCCGCGGACGGTAACCCATGAGGGCCCATTAGTGCCGCAGCTGCCTGATGCGTTGGAGTTTTTATCGCTTATGCAGGGTCTAGGGATAAAGCTAGGGCCAATTTTTGCTCAGCTGCCACCCCGGTACAGTCCGGCATTATTTGCAGATCTAGAAACATTTATCGCCAGCTGGCCTCACAACACCAGTCCACTGGCAGTAGAGGTTCGTCACCTACAGTGGTTTAAGTCGCCTCAGTCAGAACGATTGGATAGGCTGCTGAGAGATTTTAATGTGGGACGGGTGCTGCTAGATACACGACCGATTTTTACCTGGAGCAATCCGGCGGACGATCCGCAGCTGCGGTCAGAACGAAAAAAGCCTCGGGTACCGCTGCTGCCAACGGCGACGGCAGATTTTGTGCTGGTACGCTACATCAGTCATCCACAGCTAGATCGCAACCGTGATTTTTTGGCAGGCTGGGTAGAGCGCGTGGGGGAATGGCTGGCCCAGGGTTTATCGGTTTACTTTTTTGTACACTGTCCCCAAGAGGCTCAGTCACCTGCGATCGCACGCTATTTTCAACAACAGCTAGAAAAAGCCGGTATCGATGTGCCACCTCTACCCTGGTCGTTGCTTCAGGCTCCGCCTCAGCAGTTAAGACTGTTCTAAACTTTGGAACTCACATTCTGCAGGCTGGGTAATAGAAATTAGTAACTTTATCCCAGCTATTTCCAAGAAGTTCCAACTATTGCAGAGCAAGCCCAAGACCTCAGCCGGTACAACTATTCCCAATCCAAGATCCGTACATCCCAGCTAGTTACAGGAACTGAAAACCCAAAGTCAATCGTTACTGGCACAGCATCATCGGCACTAATACTTTGGATTGTAGCTTGACGAGTCTGCGGTGTACGGCCTTCTGCATACCCTGTTGCCTCGACTACCACATTTTCAACCATGCTGTTGCCGCTGTTGTGGACATTGCCGGTGATAGCGCTGGTCGGTGTGAATGCACCGAGAAAGCTGCTCCATCTCTCATTGTCGAAATGGATATTCCGCGTCCATACGCTGGGAGGCATTGAAATAGAGGGTGAGCTGGGAATAGTTACAGTGAAGATATCAGCGTCTGTGCCATCAGAGCCACACAGATGACTTAGATCAGTCATTCGCCCGTCCATCTCCATGTAGCACACAGGTAGAAGCATTGGCAGGTAGCTTAATGGAAGCAGCAAAGACAACTGAGACAAGCAAGGAGCGTTTAAGCATGCTGGGTAGTAAATGAGAACATGCTTACAAATCCAGTAGACTTATAGGCGTTCAGGATTATCCCGTAACATGCGACTTTTGGCTGGGGAGCACGTCATCCACTGGCAGATGAAAAATACTCAAGTTGATGATTTAGATAGATGGATCTCAATTGAGTATTTGTGGCAACGTCTCTTCATTCCATTGAGCCCCAGTTACCTGCAGTCTGGCATCAATCTGTTTGACCCAAGACTCGACAGGCCCTGAGCCAATAGGCAAGCCTTCCATCTGATAATAGCGATAGTTGGGAATGCGTCCAGCATGATTTCTCAGATAGGTACTAAAGCGTCGGGCCGAGTCATTGTCTAACTCGCATAGACGGGCCAAAACCTGTTGAAGTTGCCCTTCCCAGAGTTGACTTGATAGTGATTCGAGCACCGTCTCTGTGGCCTCGACTTTGTAGAGATTCTCTTTAAGGTGATACCAATCAAGCACTTCGTCGGTTGGGACCTCGATTACCATCTGGTCAAATAGGGACCAAATACCAGGTGTCCATCACCGAGGAGATAAATCACAGGCACTAGAGGCAATGTCGTCACCCACTCCAACAAGGTCGCTGGGTCTTTGTACCAAGCCATACCGATACCGTCGCCATTGACTCTGATACCGTGATAATGACGCCAAACACTGGCTTCCCCCTTGGGGGTGCGCACACGCACCATTCCGCCATCGAGGGTGAGTTCGCTGACGGGCTCTTCAGACGTTGGCTCGGGTAAGGTTGAGCGCTTCACCATTCGCTCTTGCGTTTTGGCACTCACCCGAACTCCCGTGAGTATGGCCACATCAGATTCTGCATGCGTATAGGACGCTTTGGCACACATCCGTAAACAACATTTCTCTAGATACGGACTATGCTTGACACGAGCCTTGAGCGACAGAGTTTGCGCTTGTTTGCGAGAGTTCCACAACTCTCCCAGAATGCTCACTACTCGCCTTGTTTGCTCACCAACGTCTGGGCAATTTGCTTGGATGAAAATTTTCCTAGACCGGGAGAGACATGGCTCTGGAGTTGAGCACGAACCGTGTGTTCGATATCCTCCAAATTATCCATCGGTAACCCGTTTGCTTGAGCGTCGTCATAGAGAATCTGGGCGATGGCTCGCACATGGGAATCCAGTTGCTGATGGGTTTCAGGTGTCATGGTTGTTAACCGATAGAAGCACTACCCTCTAGGATATTTTTTCTCTGATTAATGGATGACGTGCTCCCTGAGCAACAGCCCAATCAGCTAGACCCACTACGCCACCTAACGCAATAACGGGAGCTGCACCGATAGCCACGGCTCCACCACCAACGGCAAGCCCCATTCCTCCGACCGTATTAGATACGATAGCTCCACCAACTGCTCCAGCTCCACAAGCTGCTCCAGCTTCTAAAATCTCAGGTATTTTATCGTCTGACATGAGATTTAACGGCCTAGCTTTTCACCACGCTTATAGGCTGCAACACCCTTACAGAGGCCGTAACCAACAAACCCTAAAACTCCCAGAATTCCAGGAGCGGAAAACGTTACAGTGGCGACGGTTATTGAGCCTGTACCAGTGGCAGCAGCATGGATTTATTAGGTAAACGCTTTATCTTGGCTAGTTGAAAAAAATGGATGAGAGTTTAGGGTCAGCGACGATCCTGAGCATCACCAAAAGTGTGCAAGACCCAGATTAAGTCTCAATAAATTTGCTAAATCTCAACCCTGATTGATACTAAGCTTGAAGAGCTACCAATACACACTGCCCCCCTTAGCAGCCCCCGATACAATGGTCATTTATGGAGTAAGGATATGGTGTGGGGGATTCATCATGGTTTCGTCAGTCTTGGATTTATCCCCCATGGTCATTGTTACCTATGGAAATCAGGATTAGTCTGGCTACATCTCCTCTCTGACGGATTCATCGCCCTGGCCTATTTTTCCATTCCAGTGGCACTGCTCTACTTTGTGCAACGGCGGCGGGATTTACCGTATCCCTGGCTTTTTTTGCTTTTTGGCGGCTTTATCATAGCCTGTGGATTAACCCACGTCCTTTCGATTTGGACGCTATGGCATCCTAACTATTGGACGTCAGGAGGAATCAAAGCGCTCACGGCTGTGGTTTCATTAATGACCGCCGCAACGATGATTCCTGTGATTCCCGAAGCCTTGACATTGCCAGGGCGTGAGGAACTAGAACGAGCAAAGGCAGACCTAGAGCAGCGTGTCCTAGAGCGCACCCAAGCTTTGCAGGTGAGTGAAGAGCGTCTCCAGATGGCGCTTGCGGGTTCTGGAGATGGCCTGTGGGATTGGAATATAGTCACGGGGGAAGTGTATTTAAGTCCTCGGTGGCAAGAGATGCTTGGCTACGGTGCGACCGAACTTCCCGGCAATGTAAGCACCTGGGAAACGCTGATCCACCCGGAGGATAAAGCTGGTGTGATGAAAAGCCTAAGGCTTCATTTACAGGATAGTCGTGTCCCCTACGCCTTTGATTATCGAGTAAAAATGAAGTCAGGCGAATGGAAATGGATCGGTAACTATGGTCAAGTGGTGACCCGCAATGATCAAGGAGAGGCGATCCGAATGACGGGGACTCACAAAGATATTAGTGATCGCAAACAGCGCGAACAAGAACTTGCAGAATCTCTTGCTGAGAAAAACGTGATGTTGCAAGAGATTCATCATCGAGTCAAAAATAACTTACAGGTAATTTGTAGCATGCTCAATTTGCAGACCAAATCTACGGATCCGCTAATTGCAGAAATTGTGCGAGAAAGCCAGAATCGGGTGAGGTCAATGGCTTTAGTGCATGAAAATTTATATCAGTCTGAGAATCTATCGAAAATTAATCTTGAGGACTATATCAAAGATTTGTCTAAAAACCTATTGAAGTCCTATCGCTCAAGCGTGAGCCAAACCAAGATTAATGTTGATACTTCAAATATATATCTCAATATCGATGTAGCAGTACCATGTGGACTCATTATCAATGAATTAGTCTCTAATGCGCTAAAATATGCCTTCCCTCAGCATCAAACTGGAGAAGTCAACATCACCATCTCTAAAAAAGCTAACCAGGATTTGATATTAACCGTTTCCGATAATGGAATTGGGTTGCCTGCTGAGGTCAATATAGAACAAACAGCTACGATGGGACTACGCATGGTGAAAGCATTAATTCAGCAGATTTCCGGGAGCCTAATCGTTAATCGAGAAGCTGGAACCTCATTTCAGATTATTTTTCCTCAAAAATTGTATTAGTTTTAGTTTGTCTATGTCGATAATTGAGTCCAAAGCAACGAAAATCTCCTCTTTTAAATCGCCCAGTATATTAATTGTTGAAAATGAAGGACTCATTGCTCTCGATATCGAAAATTATTTGCTAGATCTAGACTACCAAGTTACTGGGATCGCCGAAACGGGCCAGATGGTGATTCAAAAAGCCCTTGAATTGCGGCCCGATTTAATTTTAATGGATATTCGTCTTAAGGAAGAGATGGATGGTATTGAGGCAGCATCCGAAATTACAGCACAAATCGATATCCCTATCATTTTTTTGACAGCTTTTGCAGATCAGGATACTCTCAAACGGGCTAAATCAATATCGCCCTTTGCCTATATCCTTAAACCTTTTGATAGCATTGACCTGCGCACTAGTATTGAGATTGCCCTTCAAAAGCATTGTTCCGAAAAAATCATTAAGCAGCAAAAAACATGGCTAAATACAGTACTAGAAAGCATTGGTGATGCAGTCGTGACGACTGATAATGATGGAACTATTACTTTTATAAATAGGGTTGCCGAGTCGCTCACTCAATGGAGTAAATCTGATGCGCTGGGCAAACAGATCAATGAAGTTATTCCCTTAATTGACGGCGATAAGAACCCTATTGAAAATCCAATTTTGCAAGCTTTAAGAAAAGGGCAAGGAGATCGTTTGCCAGAGGGTACCTTGCTAATCACTAAGAATCAACAAGAAGTTCCTGTTGATGATAGTGCAGTCCTGATACTGGATGAAAACAATGAGGCTCATGGAGCTGTGATTGTTTTTCGAGATGTTACTGAAAGTCTGGTGGCGAAGAATCAGTTATTTCATAGCGCCTACTATGATGCTCTAACGAATCTACCTAACCGTTCATTATTTATAGATCGACTCCAACATTTAGTCGAGTTGAACAAGCGATACTCAAACTGTAAATTTGCGGTGTTATTTATTGATTTAGATCGATTTAAGAACGTCAACGATAGTTTGGGACATCCCATGGGCGATCGATTGCTGGTGATCACTGCACAACGGTTACAGAAATGTCTGCGGCCCACGGATACCGTTTCACGCTTTGGTGGGGATGAATTTGCCATTTTGTTAGAGCAGGTTGAAGATCTTGATACTGCTTGCCAGTTAGCTGAACGTATCAATCGCGAACTCAGTGCCCCTTGTTGTCTTGATAACTACGACCTATTCAGTTCTGCCAGTATTGGTATTGTCCAAGGACAACCTCAGTATGTCATGGCAGAAGATATGATTCGAGATGCAGATATCGCGATGTACCAAGCTAAAACGAATGGCAAAGGATGCTATGCCATTTTTGATGAGACGATGTATACGCAAGTCAAAGGGCAGCTCACACTAGAAAATGATTTACGCCGAGCGATTACTGACCATGCCTTGACGCTTCATTATCAGCCGATTGTCTCATTGGTTACCCAGGAGATTGTAGGTGTTGAAGCTCTGGTGCGTTGGGAGCATCCTGAGCGGGGTTTAATTCCTCCTAATAGATTTATCCCGATTGCAGAAGAAACAGACCTCATTGTGCAGCTTGATCGGTGGGTCTTAGGTCAAGCTTGCCAGCAGGTAAGCATGTGGCAAGATCAGTTTCCCAACCAAGCAAAATTGGAAGTCAGCGTTAATGTATCGAGCTATCATTTTTCGCGATCTAATGTGGTTGAGCACGTCAAGCAGACGCTTGCAGATACGGAGTTACCTGCAAGCAGCTTGAGGTTAGAAATTACTGAGAGTGCCCTAATTGAGAATCCTGAGTCAGCGGCTCAAATATTGTCAGCTTTAAAACGATTGGGGCTTCAGATCGCTATTGATGATTTTGGGACAGGCTATTCGTCCTTAAGTTATTTGCATAAATATCCCATTGATACGCTCAAAATTGACCGCTCTTTTATTCAAAATATTAACTCTAGTCTCGACCAATTCGAGATTACCCGCACGATTATCATTTTAGCTAAGACCTTAAATATCGCTGCGATAGCAGAGGGCGTGGAAACAGAAAAGCAACTAGATGCTATACATGCTTTAGGTTGTGAATATGCTCAAGGGTACTACTTACACCGCCCCTTAACTGACAAACAAGTCACGACCCTGCTGACGAATTAATATGGCTCTAACCTGACCTAATCTTTGGAGGAGCCCTCTCTCCTCGACGAGTCGAGGGGGCTAGCAGGAGCAGTGAGTTGCTAATCCTACAGAGATGCGCTTATTTACGAGTATCAATGCAACTTAATTAGTTTACTATTCTAGTGTCAGAACATCGGGTTTCTGTTTAGGTAAACTCTTTTTTTTGAGTATAGATAAGGTCTATTCGTCCATTGTTTCCCGGACTTGCAGAGCATCTTCAAACCGCCTGTTTAATTCTGCCGCCTTCGTTGACGGTCGTCGCTGCGATAGCTGAGATCGCCAAGGCAGCGACGAGTTTTGCGCTGATAGTTGAGGATGAGCAGATACAAGGGATCCTCACTGAGCGAGATATTGTGCGTTTGATTACCTCTCAACAGACGCTCACAACCCTGTCGCTTTCGGTAGTGATGACTCGAGAGGTGATTACGCTTCGTGCGAGCGAACTAACAGATATATTTCAGGTTTCGCAGCTGTTTGGTCGCTATCGGGTGCGTCATTTGCCGGTCGTTGATCAGCATGAGCGGCTGCTAGGGATGCTCACGCCTCAGAGTATCCGCCGTCTCATGAAGCCTGAGTATTTGCTTCGCCATCTGCGTGTCGAAGAGGTAATGGTTAACAGTGTAGTGCAGGGCGCTGTCGATGAGTCGGTGATGCAAATTGCACAGAAAATGACCGGTTATCGGGTCAGCTGTATTGTGATTGTAGACGCCATTAATCATGTCCCCTTGGGGATTATTACAGAACGAGACATTACCCAGTTTCATGTACTTGGATTAAGCCTAACGGAAACAGCTGCAGGGACGGTGATGAGTACCCCACTGACGACGGTGCAGCCTCAAGATTCGCTGTGGTGTGTGCATGAACGAATGCACAAGCTGCGGGTCCATCGGCTGGTGGTTGTGGAGCCAACGGGAAAGTTAGCTGGGATAGTGACTCAGACCCAAATGATCAAGCTGCTTAACCCGGCAGAGCTGTATCAGGTGATGGAGCAGATGCAGCAAACCATAGAGCAACAGACCCAACAGCTCAGAGAGCTAAATCGAGCGTTGCAAGTTGCAAACGAAGAGTTAGGACGGCAGGCCTCTTTGGATAAGCTGACCCAGCTCTCAAACCGTCGCCGATTCGATGAATACTTAGCGGAAAGCTGGCAACGGCTGAGCCAATTACAAGGGGAGTTAACTCTGATCCTTTGCGATGTTGATAACTTTAAGGCCTACAACGATACCTACGGACATGTTCAAGGTGATGCGTGCCTAGCCCGAATTTCTCAAGCCCTCAAACAAACGGTTCGTTCCTCGACGGATTTGGTGGCCCGCTATGGGGGCGAGGAATTTGCCATGGTGTTGCCGGAGTGCGGAGTAGTCGGCGCTAAGCGGGTGCTAGAAAATATATTCCAGCAGATTGATGTGCTCAAAATTCCCCATACAAGTTCTAATGTTGATGAGCATGTGACGATGAGTCTTGGTGCTGCTGTGGTTAGGCTCCCGTGTGCTAGCTCACCGACTAACTTTTTACAACTGGCGGACAAGCAGCTTTACGAGTCAAAGCATCAAGGTCGCAATCAGTTTAGCCTCGAAACTCTGAGCTAACCTTCTACTGCGCTCAGGAGGGCTGACCTCTCCTGATGTTGGATGCCACCAAAATTGGGCTCATCCCAACTGTAGGTGATCCAGGTCGGCAAAGCCCTTTGACAGTTGACCTGATTGCGAAATAAGAGGGCAAAGTCTTGATTTTCCGTAGTGCATCTCGAGTAAGTCTGAGTTTTTGAGATGCTCCTTTGGTCGATCGCCAAAACCTGACAAGAGCCCATAATTTCCGGAATTCACAAGTGCCCAGGATTCATAGTGGCCCTTTTAGCTATGTCACTGCAGAGCTTTACTAAAGTCTCTCAGAACACTCAAAATGAGACAGTCAGCTCTGAACTAAGAATGCTTGCATCTATCCTTAAAGATGCTCTGGTTACTCTTAAAGGAATAGCGAGAGATCTGAACATTTCACTTGATGACCTCACCCCAGAGCAGATTGATCAGTACATTACTGAGTGTTTCACAAATGCCCGTTTGAGAGACACTTCTGACGAGTGAAGTGGACCCAATTCTTTGGACAACTTTGTAGGGCACTTAAGCTCTGAAAATCCTACACAAGTTTTCTTGTCTTTCTAGACTACGCACACATTAACACGAGCCATCGAATTCGTAATAAATCTCATCGGGTGTTCGATAGTTGAGTGACTGATGCGGTCGAATCTGATTATAGAAATTAAACCAATTTTTCACTTCCTCCATGAGATGTGTACCATCGTCAAACGCTTTGATATAAATCAATTCCCATTTCACAGAACGCCATAATCGTTCAATGAAAATATTGTCATGACATCGGCCTCGACCATCCATACTGATGAAGACATCTGCCCGTTTGAGTCGTTGTGTAAAGACATTGGCCGTAAACTGAGCACCTTGGTCAGAATTAAAGATTTCGGGTTTAGGATACTGCTCCAACGCCGTATTCAATGCGGCCATACAGAACTGAACATCCATGGTGTTCGAGACTTGCCAACTCAAGACTTTACGGCTGAACCAATCCATAATCGCCACCAAGTAAAAATGGCCTTTGAGCACCGGTAAATAGGTAATATCGGTACTCCAAACTTGATTCACACGGGCAATTTCCACCCCTCGCAGGAGGTACGGATACACTGTATGGTCTGGGTGTCGCTTACTGAGCTTCGGCTTGGGATAAATGGCTTGTAAGCCCAGCTGATGCATGAGCCGTCGAACCCGTTTTCGATTCACCTGATAGCCTTGCTCGCAAAGGTAGGCTGTCATTCGACGACTGCCGTAAAAGGGCGTTTTTAGATACTGTTGGTCAATCGTTTCAGTAACGTCAAGTTTTCCCTTGAAGGCTCCACTGGCGGGTAGTACAGCGTTGAACGGTTAATCTTCAAGAGCTAGCATTGACGCACAATACTCAGCTGGCCATGGGTGGCATCTACCATGGCTTTTCGGTCTCCAAGCCCAAGGTCGCTGACCGCTTGGCTAAAAAATCTCGCTCCACCTTCAGCTGACCGATTTGACGGTATAACTCATCGATTTGAGCTTGGCTATCGGATGCTTGTTTGCCTTTACTTTTGACGGTTTCAAACAGAGTGCTAGCGTCTTCTAGGAGCTGACGTTTCCAGGTATTGATCACCGTTGGATGAATCTCATACTGACTGGCCAGTTCAGGGACTGTTTTCATGCACTGTATAGATTCTATGGCGACTTTTGCCTTAAATTTTGCGCTGTATTGTTTCCGTTTTTTTGCCATGAACGACTCCTTCGTTTCCGAGTGATTCAGAGCTTAACCCCCTGTCCAGTTTTTGGGGGCCACTATACCGAACTTAAAACAGCCGACGCAGCTAAGTAATGGCAAAAGTGAATATTGAGGCTGAGGTAAGAGCGGCTAACCTTGCGCTTAAAGCCGATTGCTACCGGGTCCGAATCGAACTCAGGGGCAAGCGGTTGTCATTGGTAGCAACACTCCCACCAAAGCCTACCAGTAACAAACGAAAACCTTACCAACAACCTATATCTATGAAACTGAATGCATCCAGAGTAGGACTTAGGAAAGCTAAAGCTGAAGCTATCAAATTAGGCGACCAATTAGACCGGGATAAATTTACTTGGGACGATTGGATTGATATTGCCAGTGATGAGCCCGAGGTTGCAACCTGCGGTTACTGGTTGGACAAATTTAAGGCCCATGTATTGCCCGACCTGCCAGAAGACAAGGAATACAACTGGAAAGAGCGGTTCCTATATTTCGGGTTTAATAAACTGCCATTAGATAAGCCCCTGACAGCAGATGTCTTAATTGCAGCAGCTTTGACCAAACCGGAGTTAAAGAAAGCAGCCCGTGATAAGGCTTGTGACCGTCTACAACGCCTAGCCAAGTTTGCTGGCGTTGATGTGGACTTGAAACCTTATAAAGCGGGGTATTCCCGAGGGGCTATCAAATCTAGAGATATTCCTTCCGACAAGGAAATAGAAGCCATCATTGATAATATTAAAAAACCTGAATGGCGCTATATCTTTGCATTGATGGCTATCTATGGGCTCAGAAATCATGAAGCATTTTTATGCACTTTAGAAAACCGCAACGGTGTTCTAATAGCTAATATCCCCGATAACACTAAGACTGGTACCCGTGTTGCCTACCCTCACCCGAGTAGATGAGTAGAACGTTGGGAGATCATCAACAGCCATCCTCCTACATTTACCGTCAGGGCTCCCCAGGAGTACAGACAAAAGGTCTCTTGCTATTGACGAGATACCCTTAAGCGCCCTGAGACACCCTATGCTCTAAGACATGCCTATGCTATTCGATGCCACCGGGAAGGGGTTCAACTTGAGATCGCAAGCCAGTGGATGGGGCATAGCCCAGAAATTCATTTACGCACCTACCAGCGTTAGATTTCTGAAAGCATTCACCGGGAAGCTTGGGACAAGCTGCAAATTGTTGAGTAACTCAGCTTTGCTGAGTAATTCGTTGAGTGGCTACTCAACGAGGTTAGGCCTTTGTATAGCAACGCTTTCGACTGCTAAAAAGCGCTTTGTTGAGTAGTTGAGTAAGTATACATAATATAAACCCTTACACCTATCCTCAAAAAATCCGTTTCTACAGACATGGTTATTTTGGGCTTAAATTTGGCTTAAAAATCTAAAAAATCAAACCAAATTGAGGGTAATTCAGGTGTATTGCTAGACTGTAAATTTCCTTGGTAGTAAAGGCAATCCTTTAAGAAAAAAGGGAAGCGCTAACTTCCCTAAGGTTCCTTGAAACAAAACTTGTATGTCACTGGTTATTGTACAGAGCAATTCTCACTTTGGAGTAGTGAATTTGCCTGATTTTCAAGGTTTCTTTCGATACTCGCCTAGATAACTGCCCAAAAATACATGACGCTACGTATTGCTCAGGTATAAGTTCCGAAGATACAGCGGAAGTTTTTAGGCACCGTCAGTGATTTTTTTGACATTTACGATAAATTTACTGCTTTAGGTTTGCGGTCTGCCGCTGTTTGGCCAAGTCAATAGCCAGCTTGATGGCAGCCACCATACTGTCAGGACGGGCAATACCTTGACCCGCAATATCAAAGGCGGTGCCATGGTCCGGCGAGGTGCGGATAAAGGGAAGCCCAATAGTGGTGTTGACGGCCTGGTCAAAGGCCAACATCTTGACTGGAATCAGGCCCTGATCGTGATAGAGCGCTAAATAGCCATGGTGGGCTTTCCGATTAGGATAGTTCCATGCCTGGGCCGGGGTTACCCAGAGGGTATCAGGGGGGACAGGCCCATCTAAAACCGCCTGGGGAAATTGCTGACGCTGCTGCTCAAGCCAGGGAGTTAACCAATCGATTTCTTCTCGTCCGAGCTGACCTTGTTCACCGCTGTGAGGGTTGAGCCCTGCGATCGCAACCCAGGGCCGTTCAATCCCAAAGTCCTGTCTTAAGCAGTTCAGCAGTAGCTCCAACTTTAAGGTCATCACCTCAGGCGTAAGCGCTTCCGGCACCTCCCGCAGCGGAATATGGGTTGTTGCCAGCAGGGTACACAGCGTCCACTGGGTCAGGGGGGAACGGGCTACAAACAACATGCCAAAGCGACTCACCGCCGACATTTCTGCTAAGAGTTCAGTTTGGCCTGGATAGTGATGCCCCGCAGCGAGCCAGGCAGACTTGGCAATAGGGGCAGTGACAACACCGTCGTAGCCATCTTTTAGACAGTAGCGAATGGCTGTTTGCAAACTTCGAAAGCTAAGGTCACCACTGGCCGAGCTTTCTTGCCCTAGCTGCAGGGTTTGATCGGCACCTAAGGGCACATCAATCAGGGGATAGTCCCCTAAGGGGATCTGCAGCTGCTGGCTGAGTTTTACTAACTCTTGCTGATTGCCCACTAGGGTGACCTCTGCAGCCGTCCCGATTTGAGGTAAGGCTTTGAGCACTACTTCCGGACCAATTCCGGCCATGTCACCCAGTGTTACTAGTAGTTTGGCTGTGCCCATGTCGTTATCCCTCGTGTGCCCTGGTCGTATGACCTTGATGTCCCCTAACGATAAAACAAAGTGTTAGCGTTAGGGGGTTGCTATTGTCAGTCCCCTTCATGGCATTCAAAACTGGTTTGATGCGCACGGTCATAGTCGTTACTCTGCTAGCTGGCTGTGCGACTGCGCCTGGGGATACACCGACTGCGGCCGAGGCTCCTAGCGAAGAGCGGGCCGAATCGCCACCCAGCGAGGCTGAACTGGCTGAGGCTGAGGCTGAATGGCGAGCTCGGCAGGATGAGGTCAGCGCAGTTCTAGCGTCTATGGATCGAGCCACCTTTATTGGCGAGTCTCCCACCAAAGGAAACCCCAATGCAGAGGTGGTTGTCGTCAAATTTTCTGACTTTGAATGTCCGTTTTGCGCGGTAGCAGCAGGTCATATGAATGACTTTGTAGCAGAGCGTGAAACGGAGGTGCTGTATGTCTACAAGCATTTACCCTTGACAAGTATTCATCCGGAAGCCGTACCGGCGTCAAAAGCGTCCTGGGCCGCCGGACAGCAGGATCAGTTTTGGCTGTATCACAATGGTCTGTTTGCCAATCAAGATCGTCTGGGAGATGCGCTGTATGTGGAGCTAGCAGAGCAGATCGGTCTAGATGTGGAGCAGTTTAATCGCGATCGCACCAGTGATGCAGCGCAGACTGCTGTGGATGCCGACCTAGCACTGGCAGAACAGCTTAAATTACGGGGCACGCCGAGCTTTTTGATGGGCGGGCTATTGATTCCTCCCGGTGTTCCACCTGAAAGTTTTGGCGCATTACTTGATAATCTCAAAGCAGCTCCAACGTCTCCAGCAGAATAAAATGCGATCGATGCGGGGCACGGACCGATGCGGTTAATCTACCTACCCAATGCTGTTGCCCTATGGCTAATATCAACCGACCCAAAATTATTGTCATTGACGATGACCCAACTGGTTCTCAAACGGTGCACAGCTGTTTGTTACTGCTTAAGTGGGATGTTGCCACTCTCAAGCAGGGACTTTTAGACGAGTCTCCCATATTCTTTATTCTGGCCAATACCCGAGCGCTGACGCCAGCTGAAGCGGAACGGACCACCCGCGATGTATGTCATAACCTCAAACAGGCTCTGCTCGAAACTAATATTCAAGAGTATTTAGTGGTCAGCCGTTCGGACTCCACTCTGCGAGGCCACTATCCGCTAGAAACCGATGTCATTGCTGCCGAGCTAGGACCGTTTGATGCCCACTTTATGGTGCCTGCATTCTTCGAGGCCGGTCGGGTCACCCTCAATAGCACCCACTACATTGAAGCAGACGGCACGCGTACGCCCGTTCATGAAACCGAGTTTGCCAAAGATTCTGTCTTTGGCTACAGCTATAGCTATTTGCCAGACTATGTTGCCGAAAAAACGTCTGGAAAGATTGTTGCCGATCGGGTAGAACGATTTACTTTAGAGACTCTGAAGCAGGGCACTGAAGACCGGCTAATGGCCCTCAGCGACAATGTATGTGTTGCTGTTGATGCTAAACAACAGACCGATCTCGATAAATTCTCTCAAGAGTTGTTATCTGCTGCTGCTCAGGGGAAAAAGTTTCTCTTTCGCAGTGCGGCCAGCCTGCTAACGTCCCTAGCAGCTTTACCCACCCAGCCGGTCCCCTCAGATAAAATGTCTCGCTATACTCGGAATAACAACCCTGGTGTGGTCCTCGTCGGCTCCCATGTACAAAAAACAACTCGACAGCTAGAGCACTTACTAAAACAACCGGGCATCAGCGGGCTAGAGGTCGAGGTATCTCGATTAAAAGCAGACCCTACCCAGGCTAAAGCCATGGCTGATGAAGTTCTGGCCCAGGTGCAAACCGTCTACCGCGAGGCAAAAACCGCTGTGGTCTACACCAGCCGCCAGGAACTCACCTTTGCTGACGCGGCGACTCGCCTGGCGTTTGGTGAAGCGGTTTCGAACTTATTAATGGATATTGTGCAGGGACTGCCTACCGATCTAGGTTTTTTGATTAGTAAAGGCGGCATTACCTCTAACGATACGTTGAGCACAGGGCTGGCTCTTACCTCGGCTCGACTGCTCGGTCAGGTGATTCCAGGAGTGTCAGTGGTGACAACCAGCGCTGAACACCCGCGGTTTCCAAATCTACCGGTTGTTTTATTTCCTGGCAACGTCGGTGGGGACGATGCTGTCACGACCGCCTATATGCGCATGATCAGCCAGTAGACTTGGCCCGGTATCGGGCTTAGCTAGGCCCGATTTGCATTTTCGAGTCTGAGTTCAGAGAGCAAATCGGTCAAGCGATCGCACTTTGCTTCATAGGTATCACCACAAAAATGGCAGGTAGCTTCAGCGGGCTCGCTTTTGTTGATCATATCCTGCAGCTCATCTTCTCCTAGCAGCTTGAGCGCAGACAGCATGCGCTCTCCACTGCAGGCACAGTGAAACCTGAGCAGCTGGCTCTCTGGGAAAATCTGTAATCCCATATCTCCGACCAGGTCCTCAAAAATCTGAGGCAGCGTCTGCCGGGCTCGCAAAAGAGGAGTAAACCCTGTTAGCGAGGAAAGACGTGACTCTAAGGCGCTAATCAGCTGTTCGTCACTCGATGCCTGGGGCAGAATCTGAACTAGCAGCCCACCGGCAGCCTCAACGCCATTTTGATCCACAAAGACACCCAGCACCAGAGCCGACGGCGTTTGCTCTGATGTAGCTAAATACTGGGTCAGGTCTTCGCCGATTTCCCCAGAGACGAGTTCAACTGTGCTGGAGTAGGGATAGCCCAGGCCTGAGTCGCGCACGACATAGAGATAGCCATTGCGACCGACGGCGGCACCCACATCGAGCTTACCCTGGGCGTTGGGAGGCAATTCGACGGATGGAGCGGAGACATAGCCTCTCACGCTGCCGTCTAAGTGGGCATCCACTAAAATGCCTCCCAGCGGCCCATCTCCCTGAATTTGAATATTGATGCGAGCATCGTCTCGCTTCATATTGGATACCAGCAGCGCTCCAGCCGTTAAGGTTCTACCGAGGGCCGCTGTGGCAACATAGGAAAGCTTGTGGCGAGTTCTAGCTTCTTCGACTAAACGGGTGGTAATGGCTCCAACAATTCGAATACCGCCATCTGTTGCTACTGCTCGAATGAGCTGATCCGCCATGGTTTTACGTTGTTCTTGCAGTGAATAATCTCTACCATTGTAGTGTTAGAGCCGTCGCACTGGCCCGTCTGTTATTCAGGGTTCTATCACCATCCTAATCTGTTCAAACTTTTAAAAAAGCCGCTATGTTTGGGATCTATCAGCAAAGTACTCTGCGAATTGAAATTGATGCAACCGTTGCTCAACTGCGGCAAAGTTTGACCCATCCTGAGCAGATGCGCCAATGGCTCTGGCCACAGCAGTTTTCCGAGAGCTTTAAATCACCGCTGTATGTCGGTCAAACGTTTTCTAGCTATGTTGGCCCTATTCGAATTGACCACACAGTGGAAACCTGTGCCGATAGCTCTATCCGTTTTTTACTACATCGCGGCGTAGACGGGTTTCATGAATGGAATTTGGGAGATGGCTGGGTTCAGTCTCGCCTGGAGGGCGTGTCAACACTGCCCCTCAATATTGCTCAAACAGCCAGCTTGCTGAGACTTCAGCTATTCCTAAAGCTTAAGCATCAACAAATGGCGAAATAAAGGAGGCGCACTCCATAGCCCTTTCGCTAATCTTCCACCCGGAGCCTGACAGAGTCCCCGTGGGAGGGTAGTCCCTCAGCACTGGTCAACACGTCGATGGCTCCAGCAACATTGCTCAAAGCAGATTTTGAATACTGAATTAAGCTGGAATGCTTCATAAAGGTTTCAGTGCTCAAAGGGGAAGCGTAGCGGGCAGCCCCTGATGTCGGTAGCGTATGATTTGGCCCAGCCAAGTAGTCACCAACGGCTTCAGGCGTATCGTGCCCAAGGAAAATAGCGCCAGCCTGGGTAATCTGCTCTAGTAAAGACCAGGGTTCTTGCACCTCTAGCTCCAAATGTTCGGGCGCAAACTGGTTGGATAGCTGAACGGCCATTTCCAGGGACTCTACGACAACAACAATGCCGTAGTGAGCGATGGCTTTTTCAGTTTGAATCTGACGGGGATGACCGGCAAGCTGTCGATCCACTTCGGCAACAACTTTTTCGGCCAAAATGCCGTCGGTGGTTAGTAGAATGGCGGCGGCGAGCGGGGCGTGCTCAGCCTGAGCTAGAAGGTCAGCGGCCACATGGATCGGGTTCGCCGTATGATCCGCAATAATCAGCACCTCTGATGGACCGGCCAGGGAATCAATGCCCACTGTGCCATATACCTGTTTTTTAGCCAGGGTGACATAAACGTTGCCAGGCCCGCTGATGATATCTACTTTGGGTACCGTATCAGTACCATAGGCCAGTGCCCCAATGGCCTGCGGCCCACCCACCCGATAAATTTCTTGAACGCCGGCTTCTTGGGCAGCGACCAGCACGGCTGGATTGATTTGTCCCTTGGGCGTGGGCGTTACCATAACCAGACGCTCTACTCCCGCAACGCGGGCTGGAATGGCGTTCATCATTACCGTGCTGGGATAGGCCGCACGGCCGCCAGGAACGTAGATGCCAGCGCGAGCAACGGGAGTATAGCGCTTACCGAGTACGGTCCCATTGTCTTCAAAGGTGACCCAGTTTTTGGGCAGCCGCTGCTTGTGAAAACTCTCAATGTTTTTGCAGGCCAGTCGAATCGCGTTGAGCAGCTCTCCCGAAACTTGTTGATAGGCAGTATCAATTTCTGCACCGCTGATCTGTAGGGTGCTAGCGCTCAGCGTTTGCTGATCAAATTTTTCGGTGTAGTGCAAGAGGGCCTCATCCCCTGAGAGCCGAACAGCGTTCAGTATTTCTCGAACGGTGGCTTCTTGCTCGATTACCTGATCGGTGTGGATGCGATCGCAAATACGCTGGAGTTCAGTCTGCGCTTCGCTAAAGGTGTAGAGAGTTCGCAACATTGAGGCGGGTAGCGAGGGTGGGAGAGGTGTGACTGTTATAGCTTAGCGCGGAATATTGGTGTCAGCCGGACAGTCAAGCTACATTCTCAACAATTAGAGGCATTACTTAGATACTTTGATGTTATAATTCGAGACCCTGACAAAAATTACAGTGGCAACTAGTGGCAAACATTAAATCTGCGATGAAGCGCATCCAAATTGCGGAGCGCAATCGTCTACGTAATAAGTCATACAAGTCGGCAGTCAAAACTCTGACCAAAAACTACTACGCCGCCCTAGGTGAGTATGCTTCCGATCCCTCTGATGAGAAGAAGCAAGCCGTTGACACCTCCATGTCGGCTGCGTTTAGTAAGATCGACAAGGCGGTGAAGCGTGGCAGCCTCCATAAGAATGCGGCGGCTCGTCGGAAGTCCAGACTTGCTCACGCTCGCAAAGAGCATGAGGCATCCTCGTAGCCTCCTATGCAGCTGGTCGACAGTCACGTTCACATCCACCATACTTTTGACAAGCTGAGCTTTCAGTCTGACCTGGATGAGGTAGCAGCCGCCTGGAGACAGGCCGGTGTGGTTCATCTGGTTCATTCTTGTGTGCAGCCTTCAGAATTCGCTCAGATGCGGGCGATCTCCGATCGGTTTGATGAGGTGTCTTTTGCCGTAGGTTTACATCCAGAGGATATGGATCAGTGGACGCCTGATTTGGCTACCACGATTCATCAGCTGGCACTATCTGACCACCGGGTAGTCGCTATCGGAGAAACTGGATTAGATTTCGTTAAAGGAGCCGATCAGGACCGTCAGATCGAAGCGTTTCGTGCCCAGCTGTCTGTTGCGCATGAGCTGGATTTACCTGTGATTATTCACTGTCGAGATGCGGCAGAAACGGTGCGTGATATTCTGCAGTCATTTCGTTTGGAGAAGGGGCCCGTTCGGGGTGTAATGCATTGCTGGACAGGGACACCGGAGGAAACTCAGTGGTTTCTAGATCTGGGCTTTTACATTAGCTTTAGCGGCATTGTGACGTTTAAAAGCGCTACCCAGGTTCAGGCGTCGGCTCAGATGGTAGGCTGCGATCGCATCTTAGTTGAAACTGATTGTCCGTTTCTAAGCCCAGTTCCTAAGCGCAAGGAAAAGCGCAATCAGCCCGCTAACGTGCGCCATGTTGCCGATTTTGTTGCTAAGCTGCGAGGAGTGCCCCTAGAAGACTTGGCAGAGCAAACTACAGCAAACGCTAGAGTTTTATTTAAGCTTCCTGATTCCTCATTCACCGTTTCAGACTAGCCCCTAGTCTAAGCAAGGTAACGTAATAGGCAATGCCAATCGGATTGGCGAAAGATGCTGATATTCAGCTAGTGCGACTGAGGCACATTACCAAAACAAAACATGAAGCACCAAAAATATTAAATTTCACTGCTGATTTGTGATATACTATCCCGGCTATACGTTAGCCTTAGTAAACTAGTCAATCAGCCCTCCGGACTCACGCTATCTATAACGTTGGTGCCCTAACGGTTGCTATTGCACCTTAAATAACTGCCCACCGCACCCACTTTCAAGCTTATCGAATGCTAGCAAAACATCTGAAAAATATTTGCTGGACTGCATTACCTACAGGGGGAATGCGGTCGTTTTCGTGTTTTTAACTTAGCACCATTTCCTTTTCGATTTCGATTTAATCAGATTCCTTTATAACCCGTTAATTTAGGCCCAACCTGCTCGAGGAGACGAATGACTGACCTAACCATTTCCCAATCCTCCTTTGTACTGCCTGACCTCGTCGAAATCCAGCGTTCTAGCTTTCGTTGGTTTTTGCAAGAAGGGCTGATTGAAGAACTTGAGAGTTTCTCACCAATTACCGACTATACGGGCAAGTTAGAGCTGCATTTTCTAGGTAAGGACTATAAGCTCAAGGCGCCCAAATATATGGTCGATGAGGCCAAGCGTCGCGACAGCACATATTCGGTCCAGATGTATGTGCCCACACGTCTCATCAATAAAGAAACTGGGGAAATCAAAGAGCAAGAAGTGTTCATCGGGGATCTGCCCCTAATGACCGATCGCGGTACCTTTATCATCAACGGTGCTGAGCGGGTAATCGTCAATCAGATTGTGCGTAGCCCAGGGGTTTATTACAAGGCAGAGACCGATAAGCACGGGCGACGTACCTACAACGCTAATCTCATTCCCAACCGAGGAGCCTGGCTAAAGTTTGAAACCGATAAAAACGATCTCGTTTGGGTGCGAATTGATAAGACCAGAAAGCTTTCTGCCCAGGTACTCTTTAAGGCTTTGGGACTGAGCGACGGTGAAATTTTTGACTCACTGCGTCATCCAGAATATTTTCAAAAGACCATCGAGAAAGAGGGGCAATTTAGCGAGGAGGAAGCTCTACTTGAGCTGTATCGTAAGCTGCGTCCTGGTGAACCGCCAACCGTATCGGGCGGTCAGCAGCTCCTCAATTCTCGATTCTTTGATCCCAAGCGCTACGACTTAGGTAAAGTAGGACGCCACAAGCTCAATCGAAAGCTGCGTTTGAACGTACCTGATGCTGTTAGGGTTCTCACACCTCAAGACGTGCTAGCGGCTATCGACTACCTGATCAACTTAGAGTTTGACATTGGCATCATCGATGATATCGACCACCTGGGTAACCGTCGCGTTCGCTCTGTCGGTGAGCTCCTCCAAAATCAGGTACGCGTTGGTCTCAATCGTTTAGAGCGAATCATCCGCGAGCGGATGACGGTATCAGACTCCGATTCCCTAACGCCTGCTTCTCTTGTAAATCCAAAGCCTCTAGTAGCTGCCATCAAGGAATTCTTTGGTTCCAGTCAGCTATCCCAGTTTATGGATCAGACCAACCCACTGGCTGAGCTAACTCACAAACGACGAATCAGCGCCCTTGGCCCCGGTGGCCTCACCCGCGAGCGCGCAGGATTTGCTGTCCGAGATATTCATCCCTCTCACCACGGTCGTATTTGTCCTATTGAGACACCTGAAGGCCCCAACGCTGGACTCATTGGCTCTCTAGCAACCCATGCCCGCGTCAATGATTTTGGCTTTATTGAAACGCCCTTCTTTCAGGTGGATGACGGTCGAATTCGTAGGGATTTACCGTCAACATACATGACCGCGGACGAAGAAGACGACTTCCGCGTAGCGCCTGGTGATATTCCTATCGACATTGATGGCAATATCCTGGGTGAGTCTGTTCCGGTTCGCTATCGTCAGGACTTTATTACTACTGACCCATCTGAGGTAGATTACGTAGCAGTTTCGCCCGTACAGATTATTTCGGTAGCGACGTCCCTGATTCCCTTTCTAGAGCATGACGACGCTAACCGAGCCCTGATGGGATCGAACATGCAGCGGCAGGCTGTTCCTTTGCTCCGGCCAGAACGTCCTTTGGTAGGGACAGGGTTAGAGGCTCAGGCTGCTCGTGACTCCGGCATGGTGGTAGTCAGTCCTGTTGATGGTGAAGTGACCTTTTTAGATGCCAAAAAGGTAGTTGTTACTGATGCTGAAGGCCGTCGGTATGCTCAAGAGCTCCAAAAGTACCAGCGTTCGAATCAAGACACCTGCTTAAACCAGCGTCCGCTGGTATTTGCTGGCGATAAGGTTGTGGCTGGTCAGGTACTTGCAGACGGATCTGCTACTGAGGGGGGTGAAATTGCCCTCGGGCAGAATGTGCTGGTAGCCTATATGCCCTGGGAAGGCTACAACTACGAAGATGCAATTCTACTGAGTGAGCGTCTAGTCTATGACGATCTTTACACGTCTATTCATATTGAGAAATTTGAGATTGAGGCGCGTCAGACAAAGCTAGGCCCTGAAGAAATCACCCGTGAAATCCCCAACGTTGGTGAAGACGCTCTGCGTCAGCTAGATGAGACAGGTATCATCCGCATCGGTGCTTGGGTGACATCGGGCGATATTCTGGTGGGTAAGGTAACACCTAAAGGTGAGTCCGATCAGCCCCCCGAAGAAAAGCTGCTCAGAGCCATTTTTGGTGAGAAGGCTCGCGATGTTAGGGACAACTCGCTGCGAGTTCCCAACGGAGAGAAAGGCCGTGTCGTTGATGTTCGAGTATTCACCCGCGAGCAGGGGGATGAACTGCCACCCGGAGCCAATATGGTCGTCCGTGTTTACGTTGCTCAGAAACGTAAGATTCAGGTGGGTGATAAGATGGCGGGCCGCCACGGCAACAAAGGGATTATTTCCCGGATATTGCCTATTGAGGATATGCCCTACTTACCCGATGGTACTCCCATTGATATCGTGCTCAATCCTCTAGGTGTTCCTTCTCGGATGAATGTGGGGCAGGTGTTTGAATGTTTGCTGGGTTGGGCAGGTGAAAACCTCAATGCTCGCTTCAAGATTACACCGTTTGATGAAATGTACAGCAGTGAAGCATCCATGGAAACGACCCATGGCAAGCTAGAAGATGCGCGGGAAGCTACTGGGGAAGATTGGGTCTTTAATCCAGACGATCCGGGCAAAATTCAGCTTTACGATGGTCGTACTGGTGAAGCCTTTGATCGGCCTGTAACTGTAGGTAAGCCTTATATGTTGAAGCTGGTTCACTTGGTGGACGATAAGATCCATGCCCGTTCTACCGGTCCGTACTCACTCGTAACTCAGCAGCCGCTGGGTGGTAAGGCTCAGCAGGGTGGACAGCGCTTTGGCGAGATGGAAGTTTGGGCGCTAGAAGCGTTTGGTGCTGCATATACGTTGCAGGAGCTGCTGACTGTTAAATCTGACGACATGCAGGGGCGAAATGAAGCCCTTAATGCCATTGTCAAGGGTAAGGCCATTCCTCGACCAGGTACGCCTGAATCGTTCAAGGTGCTTATGCGTGAGCTACAGTCCCTCTGCTTGGATATTGCAGTGCACAAGTTGGAGACCCATGAAGACGGCACCAGTCGTGATGTTGAAGTTGACCTGATGTCAGACTCCATTAATCGTCGCTCTCCGTCGCGACCAACCTATGAGTCCATCTCCCGAGACGAGACTTCAGCAGAAGCTCCTCCATCTGCACCTGCAGCGGTTCCTAGTATGGAAGAGCCGCCGATTTAGACCCTTTGTACGCCGGACGTTTGATTCTGAACTGGGTTGTCCACAGAATGTGAGCACTCTATTTAGGACTCGAATCTGTGGGAATCGAACGTCTGTGCGATCGCTTGAGGCTTGAGAATTCATATCCATTAGAAAACCAGCCTCGCTTATAGCCTGAAACCATGTCTTGATGTGTAGGCCGTGTACAAGGAACCAAAAGAATGCCAAAACTAGAACAGCGCTTTGACTATGTCAAAATTGGCTTAGCTTCACCCGAACGTATTCGCCAATGGGGAGAACGGACACTTCCCAATGGCACAGTCGTGGGAGAAGTTACTAAGCCAGAGACCATCAACTACAGAACCCTAAAGCCTGAGATGGATGGGCTGTTCTGTGAACGTATTTTTGGTCCCGCCAAAGACTGGGAATGCCACTGCGGTAAATACAAGCGGGTACGCCATCGTGGCATTGTCTGTGAGCGCTGCGGTGTAGAGGTGACGGAATCGCGGGTGCGGCGTCATCGCATGGGCTACATCAAACTGGCAGCTCCAGTTGCTCATGTTTGGTATCTCAAGGGAATTCCTAGCTATATTGCCATCTTGCTGGACATGCCCTTAAGGGATGTTGAGCAGATTGTGTATTTCAATGCCTACGTTGTTCTAGATCCAGGTAATTCTGATAGCCTCAGCTATAAGCAGCTCCTAACAGAAGACCAGTGGATTGAGATCGAAGACCAGCTCTACGATGAGGACTCTGATCTTTCAGGGATTGAAGTTGGCATTGGAGCTGAGGCGCTTCAGCGTCTGCTGCAAGATTTAGAGCTAGAAGCGGTTGCTGAGCAGCTCCGAGAAAACATTGACAATTCCAAAGGACAAAAGCGAGCCAAGCTAATCAAGCGGTTGCGGGTAATCGATAACTTTATTGCAACTGGCTCCCGTCCAGATTGGATGGTCCTGGATGTGATTCCAGTGATCCCCCCCGATCTGCGCCCCATGGTTCAGTTAGACGGTGGACGCTTTGCGACATCGGATCTCAACGATCTCTACCGCCGTGTGATTAACCGAAATAATCGTTTGGCACGACTTCAGGAAATTTTAGCGCCTGAGATTATTGTCCGTAATGAGAAGCGAATGCTTCAAGAGGCAGTTGATGCACTAATTGACAACGGTCGTCGTGGTCGTACGGTTGTCGGCGCAAACAATCGACCTCTGAAATCGCTCTCAGACATCATTGAAGGGAAGCAAGGACGTTTCCGACAAAACCTACTGGGTAAGCGAGTTGACTACTCTGGTCGTTCTGTTATTGTAGTTGGCCCCAATCTCAAGATTCACCAGTGCGGTCTTCCTCGAGAGATGGCTATTGAGCTGTTCCAACCGTTTGTGATCCATCGCCTGATTCGTCAGGGCCTAGTTAACAACATTAAAGCCGCTAAGAAGCTGATCCAACGCAACGATCCAAGTATTTGGGGCGTGCTGGAAGAGGTGATCGAAAATCATCCGGTGATGCTGAATCGAGCACCTACGCTCCACCGTTTGGGGATTCAGGCCTTTGAGCCAATGCTAGTCGAAGGCCGAGCCCTACAGCTTCATCCCCTTGTATGTCCGGCCTTTAACGCTGACTTCGATGGTGACCAGATGGCAGTCCATGTCCCTCTATCTCTAGAAGCTCAGTCTGAAGCCCGGTTACTCATGTTGGCCTCCAACAATGTTCTCTCACCGGCCACCGGCCGCCCCATTATTACGCCTAGTCAGGATATGGTATTGGGCTGCTATTACCTCACTGCCGAAAATCCCTATGAGCAGAAGGGTGCTGAATCCCATTTTGCCAGTATGGAAGATGCCATTATTGCTTACGAGCAGGGCATAATCGGCCTTCATGCCTGGGTCTGGCTACGCTTTGATGGTCCTGTAGAAGCAGATGGCGACCCTATTGAGGTGACTGACAACGGTGATGGCGTAGTGACGAAACGTTATCAAAATCGACGTGTTCGTGAGGATAGCGAAGGTAATTTACTGTCGCAACATCTCTATACAACTCCTGGACGCATTATTTACAACCATGCTGTCCATACGGCGCTTGCCAGCTAGAGCCATTGCCGTTGCCGAGTTAAGAGGCAAAGCAGTCGAATCGAATAACCGCATATTCTTATTCTTCAGCTTAAAGCCTCCTACCGATCGGCAACGTCAAGGCATTACTTAATTTCTTATCCAGTTAGCCATTAGCACATCGAGGCATAGAGTTCCCCATGGCAGATCAAGGTAACGAACAAGCCAAAAGCATTATCTTTCGCAATCGTATTATTGATAAGAAGCAGCTTAAAAAGCTAATTTCCTGGTCGTTTGATACGTATGGAACTGCTCGTACAGCCGCTATGGCGGACGAAATCAAGTCGCTTGGTTTCAAATATGCCACCCGTGCAGGCGTATCCATCAGCGTGGATGATTTACAGGTACCTCCCAGTAAGCGGGAGCTACTAGACGCTGCGGAGCAAGAAATTCGCGATACGGAAGAGCGCTATACCCGAGGGGAGATCACAGAGGTAGAACGATTCCAGAAAGTAATTGATACCTGGAATGAGACCAGTGAAGAGTTAAAAGATGAAGTTGTTCGGAACTTCAAAGAGAATAATCCTCTTAACTCGGTCTATATGATGGCATTTTCCGGAGCGCGAGGGAATATCTCTCAGGTTCGGCAGCTAGTCGGTATGCGCGGCTTGATGGCCAATCCTCAGGGTGAGATTATTGACCTACCAATCAAGACCAACTTCCGAGAAGGTCTCACGGTTACCGAGTACATCATTTCTTCCTACGGCGCACGTAAAGGCCTGGTAGATACAGCTCTACGTACGGCAGACTCAGGGTATCTAACCCGTCGTCTTGTAGACGTTTCCCAGGATGTCATCATTCGTGAGATTGACTGCGGTACCGAGCGCTGCATTCCTCTCAGTGCCATGACTGATGGTGAGCGGGTGTTAATTTCGCTTGAAGATAAGCTGTTGGGTCGCGTACTAGCAGAAGATGCCATCCATCCCAAAACAGGTGAGGTAGTCATGCCTCGCAACAAACCTATGGATGCAGACATGGCTAAAGCTGTGGACGCATCTGGTATCAAAGAGGTCAAGGTTCGCTCTGCCCTGACCTGTGAAGCAGCTCGCTCAGTGTGTCAGCACTGCTATGGCTGGAGTCTTGCCCATTCTCACATGGTGGATTTGGGTGAAGCTGTCGGTATTATTGCGGCTCAGTCAATCGGTGAGCCAGGTACTCAGCTCACCATGAGAACCTTCCATACAGGCGGTACCTTTACTGGCGAACTAGCTCCCCAAGTACGAGCTAAGGTGGCTGGTCGATTTCAGATGCCTGATAACGTGAGGTCTCGTGCTTTTCGAACCCGCCATGGTGAAGATGCTTTAGTTATGGAATCTAATACCGAAGCTAAAATCGTCATGGAGAGTGGCAAAACTCGCTCCGTTTCACTCCCTCAAGGTTCAATCGTATTTATGCCTGACGGCAATACCTTAGCAAAGGGCGACCTAATTGCTGAACTACCTACCACTGGCCGAGTCCGAAAAGTGACAGAAAAGGCTAGTAAAGACGTAACCTCCGATATGTCTGGGGAGGTTTTCTTTGAAGGTTTGGTTCAAGAGGAGAAAAAAGACCGTCAAGGGAATATTACCAAGTTAGCCCAGCGGGGTGGCTTGCTCTGGGTGCTCTCAGGTGAAGTATACAACCTGCCCCCTGGAGCAGAACCAACCGTTCAAAACGGTGACATGATTGAGTCTAGCGGTATTTTAGCCGAGACCAAGATTGTCACCGAGCGGGGTGGTGTGGTTCGTTTACCCGATCGCTCCGATAGTAAAGGCAGTCGCGAAGTTGAAATTATTACAGCTTCCGTGATGTTAGACACGACTGAAGTCGCTGTAGAGAGTGGCCAAGGTCGCGAACATTATTTTCTCCAGACCGATCAAGGTGTACGTTACTCCTTAATTGCCACTCCTGGCGCTAAGGTCACTGGCGGTCAGGTCGTAGCAGAGTTAGTCGATGATACTTACCACACCCAAAGTGGTGGAATCATCAAGTTCTCAGGTGTAGAAATTGCCAAAAAGAGTAAAGGCAAGCAAGGCTACGAAGTGACTCAGGGAGGAACTCTGCTATGGATTCCTGAAGAGGCCCATGAGGTCAACAAAGATATATCCTTGTTGATGGTGGAAGATGGCCAGTACATTGAGGCTGGCACTGAGGTCGTCAAAGATATCTTCTGCCAAACCAGTGGTGTGGTTGAGGTGACCCAAAAGAACGACATTCTGCGAGAGATTGTCATCAAGCCTGGAGATATCCACATGGTGGATAGTCCAGAGGCCGCCAGCGGTAAGGATGGTGTTTTGCTGAGTGCCGGTGAGGAAGCTATTCCCGGTGTGACCTCGGAAGCTCTGCGATATGTGGAATATGTAGAAACCCCAGAAGGAGCTGCTCTATTGCTGCGTCCTGTTCAGGAATTTGAAGTTCCTGATGTGCCGACTGTGCCACATCAGCTTTCGGTCAGTGATAGTGATGACAACACTATCGGAATTACTGCGATTCAACGCCTCTTCTTTAAGGATGGTGAGCGGGTTAAATCTGTAGATAGTGTTGAGCTGTTGCGGACTCAGCTGATTCTAAATGTTGATAATGAGGCGTCACAGCTGACCGCAGATATTGAACTGGTTCCGGATCAAGACGATCCTGAAATCCAGCGTCTCCAGCTTGTTATTTTAGAAACGCTAGTCATTCGTCGTGATATTGCGGCCGATCAAACGCAGGGAAGTACCCAAACTCGTTTATTAGTTGAAGAAGGTCAAGAGATCAAGCCCGGTTCTGTTGTTGCTCGTACCGAGATCCAGGCTAAGGAAGCTGGAGAGATTCGGGGTATCCGTAAAGACGTGGAGTCTGTTCGCCGTATTCTCGTTGTTCGAGATAGCGATTTGCTAACCATAGATCTAGATGGCAAGTCTCCCACTGTCAAAGAGGGCGATTTACTAGTAGACGGCTATCCTTTAGCTGACGGAGTTCCTTCTGGAGAGTCTGGTCAAGTCGTCGCTGTTAACGACAGTAGTATTGTGCTGCGAATAGCGCGCCCCTATCGAGTGTCAACCGGTGCAGTATTGCATATTGAGGACGGTGACCTAGTGCAGCGGGGTGATAACCTTGTACTGCTGATCTTTGAGCGAGCTAAGACTGGTGACATTATCCAGGGTCTACCTCGGATTGAAGAACTGCTTGAGGCAAGAAAACCCAAGGAAGCCTGTGTTTTAGCAGAACGTCCTGGTAGTGCCCAAGTTGTCTATGGTGACGACGAAACCGTAGAAGTAAAAATTGTCGAAGATGATGGAGTGGTAACTGAATACCCCATTGCACCTGGACAGCCGATGATTGTGTCCGATGGTCAGCAGGTTAGTCTAGCCGAACCTCTAACTGACGGACCGCTAAATCCTCATCAGATTTTAGAGTTCTTCTTCAAGTACCATCGTGAGACCAAGGGCGTGCACGACTCTGCCATGATTAGTCTGCAGCAGGTGCAAACCTTCTTGGTAAATGAGGTGCAGTCTGTATACCAGTCTCAGGGAATTGATATTGCGGACAAGCATATTGAGGTCATCGTTCGTCAAATGACATCTAAGGCTCGCGTTGAAGACGGTGGCGACACCACAATGCTACCTGGGGAGCTGGTAGAGATTCGTCAGCTAGAACAGGTTAATGAGGCGATGTCGATTACCGGTGGTGCTCCGGCAGAGTACACTCCTGTACTGCTAGGTATTACGAAAGCCTCTCTTAACACCGATAGCTTTATCTCGGCGGCAAGTTTCCAAGAGACAACCCGCGTGCTGACAGAAGCCGCGATTGAAGGTAAGTCAGACTGGCTACGAGGACTGAAGGAGAATGTTATTATCGGTCGTCTAATCCCGGCTGGTACTGGCTTTAATGCCTATGAGGAGCGCTCCACTCCAGAAATCGATCCGTCTTTTGACAAAACTTTCTTGTCGGATGATATGGCCCTGCAGGACATGGTGCTAGACGATCGCACGGCCCGTGCTTATGACCGTGAGGGAGGGCTAAACATGTTTACCGACGATATGTTGGGTGCTAGCAATACGCCAGCCGGTGCAGACTCTTCGGGTGGGGCAGCTGAGGATAAAACAGCTCCGTCACCCTTCCTAGATGACAATGCATTAATTGATGATCAAACGGCTGCTCCCTAGAAGCCTCAACTCTGGGGCTGATTTAATACACGGAGATAACGTATAAACAAAAAATGGACCGAAGATACCTTCGGTCCATTTTTTATTGGTCAGTCACTAGTCAATTAGGCTCCACTATTAGACGTACAGACGGTTCCATAGAACGTCTCTCCTGTATTAATTTTTGGACCTTACAAATCCCTAAGCATCTAGATTGAGCTCGGCCGTTTTAATGGTTACGATTTGAGTCTGGTCCCCACGTCGTAGGCTTAGTCTGAGACGCTGACCGATTTTAGCTTGGTCAACATAGGATTGAAGCTGATTTGCTGTCTCAAAAGACTGTTCGTCAATTTGTGTAATCACATCACCCCGTCGTAAACCAGCATTAGCTGCGGGAGTATCAGACAATACACGTATGACCAGAACCCCAGTGACTTCAGGAATTATCATGCTGGCATTGGGATCATCATTGTTGCGCTTGGCCATCTCTGGCGTCAGATCGGCAATTTGAACCCCTAGATAAGGATGGGCAATCCGCTCACCACGGGATAGCTGATCTTGAATTGATTTTGCTTTATTGATTGGTATAGCAAAGCCAATGCCGGTGGCGTCTGCACGAATTGCAGTATTAATACCAATGACGTCACCCTGGCTATTAAGCAAAGGGCCACCTGAGTTACCGGGATTAATAGCAGCATCCGTTTGGATAAAGTCAATTCGTTTGTCAGGAATTCCAACTGTTGCGCTAGAACGCTTGAGGGTACTAACAATGCCTAAGGTTACGGTGTTGTCCAGCCCTAGAGGGTTACCCACTGCAATAGCCCAGTCTCCGACAGCTACCTTATCGGAATTGCCTAGGGAGGCGACGGGCAGGTCTTTGCTGTCCGTATCAATTTTGACAACTGCTAGATCCGTTAGTTCATCAGCCCCTTCGACGATGCCATTGAAATGACGACCGTCTTTGAGGGTGACGGTAACGCGGTCGGCCTGATTGATAACGTGAGCATTAGTTAGAATATAGCCATTGCTATCGACGATAAACCCGGAGCCCTGGCCGCTAAGACGTTCCTGTTGAGGAACACGCTGAAAGGTATCAGGGCCGAAAAATCCTCTAAAGATAGGATCGTCATAGAGCAAATCGGGCACGTTGCGCGTGACTGTACGTTCGGTATCGATACGTACAACGGCATCACCAACACGCTGTACAGCAGCGGCGACGAAGCTTTCGCTAGATAGCGCCGAGGTAGCTGGTGTTTCGCTCAGAGCAACTGCAGGTTGTATACCAGATAGAAACAGCATGACTGCTGATAGGCAAGTAATCAGCAATCGACCTAGCTGATGGCTAAATGCGGTGGGTATGTCAAAGGACTTCATAGGGTCATACTCTGGAAAACTAGGGAGCTAAAAAGACTTTGGACAAGTCTTTAGAAAAGCTTGTAAAGGCTGTGGACCAATGGTAAAAGTTGGTTCTATTGTGACAGTTTCTTAAAGTATCGTGTAGGGAAAACCACCCTGGAAATCATCACTCATAAATTTATTAGAACATTGGGCTGTTAACCTAAGCATCAATGGATTGAGCGCTATCGGGTAGAAGCATGATTGGAGCTAGGGGATGATTGCTAAGCGTTGGATATGGCTTGTGGGGATGGGATTGGTAGGTGCGATCGCACTTACCAACTGTCAAGAAATAGCCCAGTTGGCGGCCCCCAGCTACGAAGCCCAACTAGCAACCTATTTATCCAACAGCGAGGCAAAAATGTATGGAGCCTACTGGTGTCCTCACTGTGCCAGACAAAAACACCTATTTGGAGAAGCGGCTCAGCTAATTCCATACGTAGAATGCGACCCCCGAGGAGCCAATGCCAAAGTAGAGTTCTGCAATACGGTAGGAATCAGCGCCTATCCAACCTGGCAGATAAATGGAGAATTTTACCTAGGGACTCAACCCTTAAAGCGGCTCGCTATCCTCTCAGGCTTTGAACAAGGCAGCCGCCCTAGCGATACTAACAGCGGCGAGTGGGGCGGCTTTAGCCCTGCTCCATAGGCAAGGTAAATCCTTGCCCGCTGGGGTTAGGTTGCCAAACTGTTTTAGAATGTAAGCAAAGAATTTAAGTCATACCCCCTCCAGCAATGGAGGTACTTACAGGAGGATTACTAAGCGCCATGGGTGGAGAAATTTTTTCGGTTGCGGTCACCATGTTTGTCATTGTCATGGTGGGTCTGGGCGTTGGCTTTTTGATGCTGAAGCTTCAGGGCGCTGAAGAGTAATCATTTTAGATAATTGCCTGACGTAAACAATGATTCTCATAAATCAGATAGATCAGGTCATTTCAACCGGCAATTATCAAAATTATTGATTGTATGGAAAGTGGCTGAGTCGGCAGCGTACCGTTGGCTCAGCCGTTTTTTTAAGTGTGGCTAGAGCCGACTGCTGTTTTCGAACGATACGCGATCTGTTAAGCTGAGTAAAGCGTTAAGTTTTGTTTAGAGTCCAACATGAGCATATTGGTAGTTGGTGCAACGGGCACGCTGGGTCGTCAGATTGTACGCAATGCGTTAGATGAGGGGTTTGACGTCAAGTGTCTGGTGCGTAACTTCCAAAAGGCTGCATTTTTGAGGGAGTGGGGGGCGCAGTTAGTTCAAGCTAACATCTGTGGCCCTAAGTCACTCCCACCCTGTTTTGATGATGTTACCGCTGTCATTGATGCGGCCACCTCTCGTCCCCAGGACTCCGCCTACGATGTGGACTGGGACGGTAAGGTTAATTTGATCAAGGCAGCTCTAGACGCCAAAGTGGAGCGGTACGTATTTATCTCCATTCTCAACTGTGAGAAGTATCCCCACGTGCCTCTGATGGATATCAAGCACTGTACCGAAAAGTTTTTAGAAGAGTCTGGACTGGACTATACGATTTTGCGGCCCTGTGGATTTTTGCAGGGACTTATTGGTCAGTATGCAATTCCAGTTCTAGAGAAACAGGCTATCTGGGTAATGGGAGAAGCAGCTCCCATCGCTTACATGAATACCCAGGATATTGCACGATTTGCGGTCCGTTCACTACAGCTACCTGAGACTAAAATTCAATCGTTTCCTTTGGCGGGGACTCGGGCTTGGGGTGGCTACGAGCTGGTGCGTCTTTGTGAGCGGCTATCTGGCGAAGACGCAAAGGTTTCAACCATGTCCCTGGGACTGCTGCGCGGTGTGCGCAAGTTTGCCAACTTCTTCCAATGGGGCTGGCAGTTTGCCGATCGGCTTGCCTTTGCTGAAGTTAGTGCTGGCAGCGATCCGTTGGATGCGGAGATGGATGAGGTCTACAGCACCTTTAGCATCGACAAGTCTGAAGTTACCACTGTCGAAGAATACCTGGGTGAGTACTTTAACCGTATTCTTAAAAAGCTCAAAGAGCTCGACTTTGAGAGCGGACGCGAAAGCAAGAGAAAGCTACCTTTTTAACTTTCTACTGCTCGCCCATGCTCAATCGAGCCAGACGCTGCGTATTAGAAAGTATATAGGCCCTGCTCAGGGCCATCTGCTCACACAATGGGATAGTCAGCCGTCTCGATGGGCAAAAAGACGGTCCAAGCGACCCCTTGATTAGGTCGCTCTCGGACGGTTAGCTTAGCACCTAGAGCCGTAAAGAGTGCCTTAGTCGTCTGTAGATTTAGACTGAGTCCACCCGTATCGGGTTGAAACATCAGAAGTTTGCCCAAAGACTTGAGCGTTGGTCGATGCTGACTACGGACGGAGCTAGTCTCAGCCTGAAATTCTAGTTTGAGCTGATCTCCGGCTGCCATCACGTGAAGCTGAATCTGGCCTTTGGGTGACACACTTTGGGTAAAAAGCTCTACTAGCCCTGTCAGCACCTGCTGTAAAAGAGCCGGATCGCTGGCCACCATTGGCAGATCGGGGGGCAGGGTGACATCCAAGGAAAGATTCCGACGAGTAGCTGCCTGCTCCCACTGAGGAATAGCAGCTTGGATAATGTCATTTAAGGCGGTTGCTGTCAGACACGATCGCTGGCCGTTGTGGGTAGAGGCTTCTAACTCAACTGCCTTAAAAATGAGATTAAATCGATCGATTTGCTGGGTACAGGCGTTGTCGATTTGATGCAGACGCTGCTTGGCTTTATCAACTAAATCCTGACGACGCATGAGGGAGCGAGTCAGGGTGCGAATGGTTGTTAAGGGAGTACGAATTTCATGGGCCATGGCCTGGAGCAGTTCGGTATCAAGCCCATGGGCTTCACTGCTACTGCTGGCAGTATCTGGCGATGAAACGATCCGTTCGATCATCGGATTGGGCCGAGGCGCTGGCAGCGATGACAGCAGCCAGCGGCTAAATTGGCTAACAATGCGATAGTCGGGCTCGGTAGGGGCAAATTTTTCTACTAGCGGGTCTAGAAAATCTAACTGTTTACGAGTAGTGAGGAAAATGCGCGATCGCAACAGCTGCCAGACTTGATTAATAACCTCAGGAGTAAACGAAAACTGAAATCGCAGCTCATTATCAGCATCACGCCCCAGCACCAGCACCATGCTAAAGCGCTGAGTAAGCAATAGACAAAAGCGTTCTCCCGATAGAGGATCGCCATCTAGAAGCGGTAGAATCCTAGCTGCCGCTGTCTCTACCGGCGGTCGTTCATCAGCTGGCATCAGCTGGGAAAATGACTGTGAAAGCTGCTCTAGCGGCGGCGGAATAAATACCCAGTTAGATAACTGAATGGTTAGCTCTGGCGCATCCAAGATCGGAAAGGGACCGCTAAGCAGCACGCCTGCCGGTGTAGAGTTTTTGTTTGCTGACCGACTTGTAGGCACACTCAGCGTCTGCTGCAAAAGATGACCAAGGGACGAAACGGCTCCCTGCCACTCTGTTTCGGCTCGCTCTGACTGATGCCGAACTTCCTCAGTGGTATCAACTGAACCGAGGTCGTCCCAATCTGTAGACTCAGCCCCCAGCTCTCCCAAGGCTACCAAGCTACTAATTGTGGGTAAAAATTTCTCCACCATTGGCCCCTAGATGCATTTGGTCTGGCGTATTAGCCAAGCATCCACTGAGCTAATACGCCTATCTAGAGACTACTGGTAAGAATCCTCGCTGGCTATGGTGTAGAACCGAACGTTGTAGGTAGCTTTTCCCATCAACCGGCGCGAGGGCAAACCACACTCAGCAGAGGGGATACCTAAATCGAAAGGAGTTAACCCAGCCATGTAGATGGAACACAGGTTTCTAGTGAGGTCTCAGCAGGACGAGTCAACACTTTTTGAATACCCTGGTAAACCAGCTGACGAATATGCTGATGCTGCTCAGCCGAATAACAGTTTCTTGGAAATTCTAAAGAGCAGCCGCTGTCGGCCACTGTCATGTAGCGAGCAGGCAGACGGCTTAAAACAAATGTAGCTAGCCGATCACGAGTGTCAGCGCTGGCAAAGGTCTCCCGATAAGAGGCGAAGGGAGCTGCCGCCAACACATTATCAATGATTTCATTGACGACAGGCAGTGCGATATTGATCAGCGTATTTGCCATAGTTTAACGATCTCCGATGAATGAATAAGGAAAAGCAGCACTCATTGACAGCGCCGCTATTTGATTTTTAGATCTTTGAATTTGCGCAGTTTCATCATTCCTGATAGCTAAGAAATGATGTCTGCTATTCCACTCGAATAAGCCCAGAGAAAATATCTAGCATCGTTCGAGTAGATAGCGGGGATCGCTGTTTATAGAATGATCCCCGTCTATCTGTAGTAGTAATTTTTTCCTACGTCGAATCTAGAAACTGTTATCTTTAATAAAGACTAAATATTTGCCTGGAAAATAAACTTCGATAAAGTAATCACTAAAAATATTAACGACTTTCAACATGTTTTTTTACCTTGCAATCGTTTTGTTGCAGTCATGATGTGTTGGTTGAAAACATGCAGCTTCTGATTTGTCCTGGCTATCATGCAGCTGAACTCACTCAGTCGTTTTTGCGGTCCCTATCGTCAGATCTCTCGTTAGATAACGTCTGGCAACTACCCATCTGGGTGGTTCCTGGTAGTCTACCGTGGCTCCTAGGAGATAAAAATGCACCCCGAATAGACCGCCCCTTAAGCGTGATCGCCTTTAGTGCAGGCGTTGTTGGTGCCTATCCTTTAGTACTAGCCTGGCAAAATATGGGAGGCACAGGTCGATTAATTGCGGTGGATGGATGGGGAATGCCACTACCAGGGATTCTGTCGGTTTACCGAATGAGTCACGACCGCTGGACCCATAGCACCACGTATTTTCCATCGCCGCAGGAGAGTAAAGGCTATTTTTATTCCCATCCAGCTGTTGCGCATTTAGACCTTTGGCAGTCGCCTCAGCAGTCCCAGGGTTTTGGCTCTATTGGTGGTGTCGTACGCCCCATGAGCGCACTTGATTTTGTTGGTGCAGCGTTAACGGCCCCTGCATAAGGGCAGAAATGTTAGCAGGTGCTGACGTAGAGCCGATCGTTTTTCTGTGAAGTTTGGCTAATCCTTTGAAGCCTGATTGTAAAATAGACAACCACGCTTCAATTATTCATTGACAAAATTTTCCTAATCCACGCCTTTAAACATCATGACTTCAATGTCTGTAAAGCCTTCTGTTAAAGCAAGTTCGGCAATTCAACGAGCGAGCGGTGCGTTCGCTCTAATTGATAGCCTGATTCGCCATGGTGTGAGTCATGTATTTGGCTATCCGGGTGGGGCCATATTGCCGGTCTATGACGAACTCTACAAAGCAGAGCAGCGCGGGCAAATTCAGCATATTTTAGTACGTCATGAGCAAGCAGCTTCCCATGCAGCTGACGGCTATGCTCGTGCCACGGGGCAGGTGGGCGTGTGTATTGCCACATCGGGCCCCGGAGCCACAAATTTGGTAACCGGGATTGCCACAGCGCAAATGGACTCAGTCCCGATGGTTGCCATTACTGGACAGGTCGGGCGCGGAGCCATTGGCAGTGACGCCTTTCAAGAAACCGATATCTTTGGGATTACTTTGCCGATTGTTAAGCACTCCTATGTTGTGCGCGACCCGCGGCAGATGGCAGAAATTGTGGCTGAAGCTTTCTACATCGCTCAGTCTGGCCGCCCGGGCCCCGTATTGATCGATGTACCCAAAGACGTCGGTCTTGAAGAGTTTGACTATGCGCCTGTAAATCCACGTTCAATCACGATTCCAGGCTACAAACCCACCACCAGGGGAAATCCGCGGCAGATTTCCAATGCGATCGCACTGCTGCATGCTGCCAAAAAACCATTGCTCTACATTGGCGGCGGTGCAGTCATTTCGGGTGCCCATAGCGAAGTGGCTCAGCTAGCCGAATATTTTCAAATTCCTGTCACCAATACCCTGATGGGGAAAGGTGCGTTTGATGAAAAAAATCCGCTTTCCGTCGGTATGTTGGGAATGCATGGCACGGCCTATGCCAACTTTGCGGTTAGCGAATGCGATCTGCTACTGGCCGTAGGTGCTCGCTTTGACGATCGAGTCGCTAGCAACCTAGAGCTATTTGCCCAGCATGCAAAAGTGGTTCACATTGATATTGATCCGGCCGAGGTCGGTAAGTGCCGGGTGCCAGATGTGCCCATTGTCGGCGATGTCAAAACGGTCCTAACTGAACTATTGGCTCGCTTAGACCAGCCTGCTGATCCGGCTCAAACAGGAGCCTGGCGCGCTCGTATCGACCAGTGGAAAACGGACTATCCCCTCAAGGTACCCACCTATAGTGACCAGCTGTCTCCTCAGCAAGTGATTGCAGAAGTAGGCCGCCATGCCCCCGACGCGTTTTATACAACCGATGTGGGACAGCATCAAATGTGGGCGGCTCAGTTTTTACAAAACGGTCCCCGCAAATGGATTTCTAGCGCCGGTCTAGGCACCATGGGGTACGGTATGCCAGCCGCGCTGGGCGTTCAGATGGGTGTAGGCAACAACCAGGTCATCTGCATTAGCGGTGATGCCAGCTTCCAGATGAATTTGCAAGAGCTAGCGACGCTGGCTCAGTACAACATTAAGGTTAAGACTGTCATTATCAACAACGGCTGGCAGGGGATGGTACGCCAGTGGCAGCAGGGGTTCTATGGCGAACGCTATGCATCTTCCAATATGGAAGTTGGGATGCCTGACTTTGAAAAGCTGGCAGAAGCTTTTGGTGTCAAAGGTATTGTCGTGAAATCTCCTGAGCAGCTAAATCAGGCCATTACCGATATGTTGGCCCATGACGGTCCGGTGCTCTTAGATGTGTGGGTCCGCCGCGATGAGAACTGCTATCCCATGGTGCCACCGGGCAACAACAACTCTCAGATGATCGGACTAGCTGAACCTGCTACTAAGCGTCCGGTGGAGGTCATCCATTGCAATAGCTGTGGCAGCGATAACAAGGCTAGCCATCGATTCTGTTCCGAATGTGGCACAAAACTGTAGCTACAAAGCTAGCGCAGCAAGGGGGGCTAGCGCCCCCTAATTTGTTTGAATGAGCAATCACGACAGTTTAGATAAGCCTGCCAAGCCATAGGCACATTTTGCCATCGTAGCTATTAAGCCTGTCTAGAGACTTTTTTAGCCCTTATTACATTGTTCCTAATCGCGTGCCATTGTAAAAGTGTGTGAGAATTTCATCGTGGGCGAGACCTCGCTCAGCCATGCCTCTGGCCCCCCACTGACTCATGCCAATGCCGTGACCAAAGCCGTTACCCGCAACAGAAATACCGCTGGGACCCACGGCTAGATCAAATTTAGTGCTGCGTAATCCCAGTCTCTGACGGAAGGTGTTACCAGTCACCGTGAGATTGCCAGCATCACCAATGATCAACATCCGGTTGGCTCGCCCCTGGGGAGTGCGGCTCAACACTTCTACCGCTTGGATAGTGCCAGGGTAACCAATGCGTTCACCCACTTCACTCAGTGAGAACTGTGCTCGCCAGCTGTAGACCGGGGCGTTTTGGTCAAAGTCAGGAACGCCTTTGAGGTAAGGAACAGCTGTTGACCAAACATGTTCTGAATTTTCGGTATGGCCGCCAGAAGACGAGTGAAACACGGCCTCAATCACTCGACCGCTGTGGGTCAGCACCTTACCTCGGGTGGCATCAACAGCAGATTTTGTTGAGGGGGCTTCTCCTTGAAGACCTTTGTATACCTGGGAAGCCGTCGTACTATTAAGGTCAAATGTCTGGCCGCTGGCCTTGCTGTGGTGATACAGGGCGTAGGACCGAGCGGCAACGGCTTGCGATCGCAAAGCTTCCTGGGGCCAGCTCGTGGGCATTTCGCTCCCAACAACGCCGTAGAGATAGTCGTCAATATCCACATGGTTGATGGCCATGACTCCACCTTCACCAGGAATCAGCTGTACCCGACCGCGATACCAGCGATCGCCAATCCAGACCAAGCCATCTCCCGACGGTTCTAGCCAAAAGCTGCTAGATACACCAAAGTCATTTCGACCATCGGTCAGCCCCAAGCGTCCTCCCGAATCGTCTACTGTAATCGGCTGTAGCTCAGGCAGCTGCATCACGGCCTCACCGCGACTGTCGCGGATAACGCCGGTAGTAGATGTCCCAACTTGAACCTGCTGCGCACCCTTACGTACGGCTACGCGCAAATCAACGGCATCAGCTGGAAAAACCCATAGAAACCAAAGTAAAGCTCCCCACAGTCCATAACGACCACGGAATAGAGCTTTTAGGAACCACGCGTAGATATTAGTCATAGCAGATCGTCAGGAATACAAATAATCGAAGAAAAAAATCGAGGACTAAGTGCCGTCCATGGGAGTCTGACGATAGGACCAAACTCCGGAGCTTTCAGAGTAATCTCTACAGGGGTGTATGCCAGTTGGCATGTGACAGTTTGCCAGCAATACTAACCGCATTTAGCCAAAAATATTAGCAGCTTGTGGGGACAATGTCTGCAAGATAGTTTGCCCAGGGGATCGATGGATTTTCTCAAATCACGGTCCTGAATTGACAGGCTCTACAGCAGATTTGCCGACTCATACAGCCGTCTCAGCATTGCCATGATTTTTTTGCCATAGAGGGGGTCGGCGGCCCAGCGTCCGCTGAGCTGATCGACGAGCACGGCACTTCCCCGGCTTACAAATCGAAAGCGTGGATCTACGAGTTCTTGTACCAGCGGTTCCTGGCTGGCATAGGCTTTAAGATGTTGAATTTGAGCTCTGACTCCAATCCGCGCACTGGGGAAGGCGGCTCCTGCTGCATTGCCACCGATTGCCCCAATCCCGGCAAAGTTGTTTTGAGAGGCTTTAACATCTCCGCCAAACCTGAGAAAAGACGTTTCTACACACATTTGACAGAAGGCGATATCAAAATTCACTCCTTCAATAGCGCCTTCTTCACGATAAATTTTGGGCAGATCGGGAAAGTCTTGAAGAGCCGCTTCGTTATTGTTTTTGAGAAACATCATCAGATTTACTCGCGATGTGTTGCCATGCCCCATAATCTGATCGATTAGACCTGGGCAAATACCGAGAGCAGACTGACTTTTAAGCTGTACTGTTCGACTGGCCGAGTCCCAGCCGATTGAAATATTAAAATCGCGCAGGTCAACGGCTTTGATATACACTACGTTGCCGTAGCGCACCCGGCGTATTTCTTCATTGCTGTCAAGGTCAATCCCAAGCCGATCGGCTAGATCAACGGGTACGTAGGAATTATTGTTGACGATGATGCCCTTTTCATCATATTGACCGCCATTGATAGTGATGTTGACGGTGGGAAATTGAGACGCTGGCGGCGGCGGGGCTGTACCGGTGATGGTTCGGCTCCAAGCGGCTAGACCATCTGCTAGACCCAGGGCAAAGTCGCGGCGACGGCTTAGCAGCAGGCTGCGATCGCGCTCATTAGTCAAATAGCCTAGCTCCATCAGCAGTGACGGAGGTTCAGCCTGACGGCAAAAGGCTAAGCGCCCCATCCCGGCAGCCGTATCAGGTTTGGCCCCACGGCTAGGCAGCTGAGGCACACGACGCAGCAGCGCCAGCAGCAGCAGCTCGGCATGAGATTTACGCGCCTCATTATTGGCAATATAGTAGGCGGTGGTTCCACGCACGTCGGTATTTTGAAAGGCCCCGACGTGAATTTCTAAGGCAATATCGCCCGGCCGATTGCGGTCATTAATCCAACGGATGCTTTGCTGAAGACTCAGATCGTCAGGAACAGAAAGAACGGTAAATCCTCGCGATCGCAGCTCCGGCACAATCAGATCCCGAACGCGGATCATTTCCTGAGCTTCGGTAATACCGTCAACCTTCACCCCAGAATCTTGGATTCCATTTTCAAATCCACCGTGGCCTGCCGAGATAAAAATTTGTGCCATGTGACCCTGTAAAGCTTTCCAATCTGGGCGTGTTGCCGATTTCCCAGCAAGGATACATCAATTTCTCGATATGTGGTCAATCTAAACATGAAGTATTGCAGTTCGTTCGTAATTGCTCCAGTCTAAGCTCAGGGTATCTAAGGTAATGTGGGCAATTGCACCGTGACGGTGGTTCCCACATTGAGATGACTATCCACTGTGATCCGCCCACCACACAGAACAACTAGCGTTTTGACAATTGTTAAGCCTAAACCGGCTCCGCGCAAAGCGCGACTATTACTAGCGCGATAAAAGGCATCAAAAACATGGGCCTGCTCGGCAGACGGAATACCCCATCCCCGATCGCTAATCTGAATCTTGACCTGTTGACGCTGACATTGCAGGGTAACGTCAACCGATGTTGATGGCTCGGAGTAACAAACAGCGTTTGTTAAGAGCTGAATTAAAATCTGTTCTACAGCTTTCTCATTTAGATAGACGGCGGTACAGTCTCCTAAAACATTCAGAATTAGCCTGGGACTAGCCTCTGTTTTTATTTGGGCAATAACAGTTTCGCAAAGATGCTGCAAATTAAGCGGCTGGGCTGGGCTAGCGGCTGTTTGAGATTGAGCCTGCTGCAGCGTCAACGCGTTGTCTATCAGCTGCATCAGCTGTTGAATCGCAGCTTCAATACGTTGAAGATGAGAGAGATACTGATCGTCTGCTAGCTGCCGGTCGTAGTTTTTTAGAATACTGGTTGCCAATAAGATGACGGTAGCCGGGCTACGACATTCTTCAGAAAGGGTGGCGATGAGCTGTTGACGTAGGGCGCTGAGGTCTAAGGTTTGGGCCGAGAGTGTTTGAACGGTAGCGGTGGCGGCTTCTAATCGCTGAATATTGGTTTGTAGCTGTTCTAACTTGATACTGAGCGGGTCTGTGGTCTGCGATCTCACTCCTGCTACATCGGCTGTGTGATGTTTCACCCTAGCAATCGCTCGATGAATTGTTTGCCCCAAGGTAATGTCATCCATGTGGTCCTTGGCCAGATAGTCTTGAGCACCCAGCTCAATCACCTTAGTCGCCAGAGCACTTTCATCAAAATAGCTGGAGACAATGACGGGGATCCCTCGACTTTGAGCACAAATTTTAGCCACCGTACTGACACCTCGGCTATCGGGCAGCACTAAGTCAACAATGATGGCATCAAAACTGACCTGCTTTAGCTTTGCTAACCCAGCTTCCAAAGATTCTGCCCAGGTCACCTCATATAGATAACTGCGATCGGCTTTAAGGTATGCCAACGCCAGATCTCGGTCCCCTTTATCATCCTCAATTAAAAGGATCTGTAACGGCTCAACGGCTAATTTTCTTTGAGGGGCGATAGCAGTCATGGGAAACGACAGTAAGCGGATATGGAGGACTAATGGGGCGGGAGTTTAACAATGGTGAACCAAAAATCTTCTAGCACTTGAACAATACGCATGAACTCGACCATGCCTACGGGCTTCTGCACATAGCAATTCACTCCCAGCTCGTAGGAGCGCAGGATATCTTCTTCGGCATCAGACGTGGTGAGAACAATGACAGGAATATGCTTCAGCGCCGGGTCTCCTTTAATTTCCTGGAGAACCTCTCGCCCATTCCTACGGGGCAGATTAAGATCAAGCAGCACCAGATCTGGTATCGCGGCATCGACATAGCCTGCCTGTCGCCGTAGGTAAGACAGTGCCTGGATGCCATCTTGGACGACGTTGAGATTCACAGTAATTTTGGAATCCAGCATCGCTTCACGGGTGAGTTCGATGTCGCCGACATCATCTTCAACCAGCAAAATTTCAATGGGGCGACCCGATGAACTATCCACAGTCAACCTCAACGCAAGCAGTCCATCGACCTATCGGCAGGCCCTACCCCACAAAGGAACGTAGAGCAGAAAAGCAAACAACAAGACATCGCCTTCGCCATCAAAAGGCAGCAGGAACGTTTACCTAAAAGTCAAGAACTTTTCTATTTTTATTAACTTATGTAACGTTATCACACGAGCAATAGAATGACGCTGTCCTAATATTTTCTTTAGATCCTGGCTAGACTTTTTCTAGGCAAGCGTTCTACAGTTTCACTATCGAGACGATAAAGCTGACACACAGGGTTGCTAAATTTAAGCTTAAGAAAATATAGAATAAAACTAATCTGAGCTAGACCGTGACGGGAGTGTAAACCAGAAGGTCGAGCCGCTATTGGGGAGTGATGTCACGCCAATTTCGCCGCCGTGACGCTCAATGATTTTTTTGCAGATGGCTAGCCCAATGCCCGTGCCCGAATATTCGCTCTGAGTGTGAAGTCGTTGAAACAGAATAAAGATGCGATCGCAAAATTCAGCCTCAATGCCAATACCCTTATCTTCGACTGCAATTAGCCAGTCGGCACCTCGCTCTTTAGCCGTAATGGCAATCTGAGGTGGGCGATCATCACGGCTATATTTCAGGGCATTATCCAGCAGATTCTTAAAAACCTGTTCGAGTTGCAAGGCATCTGCTGACACAACAGGCAGCGTGTCAGCGCTCACAACAGCCTGCCGTCGATGAATGGCGTCATCTAAGGTTTCCAAAGTCCGACTTAGGACCTGATTGAGATCGGTCGGTGCTTTGACCAGATTTTGTTTACCCCACCGTGAGTAAGCCAGTAGGTCATTGATGAGTGTCTGCATTCTGACGGCACCGTCAGTAACGTAGTCAATATATCGATCGGCGGTCTCATCTAGCTGTCCGTGATATCGCTTGGCTAACAGCTCAGCAAAACTTTTCACCTTGCGCAGGGGTTCTCGTAAATCGTGGGATGCAATATAGGCAAACTGTTCCAGGTCTTGATTAGACACCTGCAGAGATTCGTTTAACCGCGATAGCTCTAAATTCGCCTGTTGCAGGTCTGCCGTTCGCGATCGCACGGTCGCTTCTAGCTGCTGATTGTTGAGCTGAGTTTGTTGATAGAGTTCTGCTTGTTGAATGGCAATGGATAGCTGGGCCGCCAGCTGCTCTAACAGCTGTATTTCTGAGGGTTGCCACTGACGGGCACCGGCACAGTGGTGGGCAATGAGTAAGCCCCATAGGACGATCTTGTTACTCGCCTGGGGTAGAGAACGCATTTCTCCCTTAACTGTCTGAGGATATGAGATTGCCAGAGGAATGACTAAATTAGCCCGAACTTGAAACTGAGCTAATAAGTCGTGATGACACGGCTCTAAATTAGCTATGTCAATATCTTCAATAGCAGTCGTTGTGCCCTGTCGGTATTTTTGAATCCAGCCATTGGCAAGACAAGGGTCTTGAATAACTTCTCCTAGAACCGTCGCCCATCCTGGCTGAAGTGCTTCAACTTCCACGATTCCATTACCACCAGGTAAAAACCGGTAAATGATTACGCGATCGCACTTTAGGAGTTGTTTAACCTCAATAACAGCCTGCTGGAGAATATCTTTTAGGTTGAGACTCTGCCGAATACGCAGGGCAATATCTTGAATCAGAGACTGCTGGGCCTTGTAGGTAGACAGCTGCATCTGTAGCTTTGCCTGCCTCAGAGTTGTTCGTACTGCAAATTGCAGCACCTCAGCTGTAAGTTGTTGTTTTGCAACATAGTCCTGAGCCCCCAGCTGCAGAGCCTGAGCTGCCAGCTGTTCATTAGCCAATCCGGTCAGCATCAAGATCGGCGTTGTCAAACCTAATCGCTGTTTTACCTGTCTCAAAACGTCTAGCCCATCCATATCGGGTAGCCAGAAATCGAGTAAGACTAAATCACACCCTGCTTGTGTCTGTAGCTGGTCCAAGAGCTGTATGCCCTGTTCTCCAGACTCCGCTTCCAGAACACGATAGCTGGCTTGCGCATCTTGCTGCAAAAACCGTTGAAACGCATGCCGATCTTCGAGCGAGTCGTCAATAACCAATACGGTTGAAATCAACTGCGAGCGTGAGTGATCCATCTATCCATTATCGACCACACTCAGCTAGCTACATCGCCTGCCCCAGAGAAATATCTCGAATTAGATGCGTGCGGTCTAGCAAATACTGCTGCACCTGCAAACGTTCCTGAGGTGAAAGGAGAACACGGCTGTCAATTTTATGGAGGAGTAACCGCACCTGATCCCGACTACCGATACCCCGCAAATAATCAGTGGGGGTCTCTTCTACCACTGACCAGATCAATCTCAGTAGGCCCGTATCCATATGCCTTTCCTCAAAAAGAGTACTTGAGAACGTTTATCCACTGTTAGATTATCACATCTCTTTAGATTTCCTTAAGAATTGCTTGATAGCAGATCTGGCCAGAAGTACTGTGGCACACACTATGGCTATCAACTTTGCAGATATATCAGGGGTTTTAGCCATTTGAGACCGACAGCCAGGCCATGCCTCAAGAAAAATGAAAGGTTAGACGAGGATAAATCTAAAGAAAATATTAAATTCATAGATTTCATAGAAAATGATGGTGCGATTACTGAAAACTCTGGCGTTGACAGACTCAATTGCAACGGTTGGGCTTTCTGCCCGCTATGGTCGTAGGGGTAGCGTGAAGTAAAACATTGAGCCCACATCAGGAGCGCTTTGAGCCCAGATATGTCCCCCATGGCGATGAATGATTCGCTGCGCCGTAGCTAGCCCAATACCATTGCCCTCAAACGTCTGAGCCGAGGGCAATCGACGAAATGGACGAAATAAATCGTCAATATCGGCCATATTGAAACCGATCCCATTGTCTTGAATCAAGAAAAGACCATAGTTTCTCTGTTTTGCCAGCTCTGGCATTGATGGAGGCTGCTGTGAGGCAGATAGCTGACAAAACTGAATTTCTGGCTGTTCCTGAGTTGTCGTATACTTCCAGGCATTTTCCAACAAGTTATCCAGAACAACTCTCAACAGGCGTTTGTCGACATAGACCTGAGTACTCGAAGATTCAGAAATCTGAACCTTACGGTATCCGTACACCAGCTGGAGCTGTTCTATAAGCTCTTTGACTAAGTCGTGAATACGCAGCCAGGAATATGCCATTTCCATGTGGCTGATGCGCGAAAACTGGAGTAACCCTTCAATTGTTGCCTTAGTTTGAGTGCTAATATCTTGAATTTGTTGAGCCTGGGCCTTGCCTTGCTCGCTGAGCCTAGATTGTTCTCCTCTTAAAAGAGCCTGGTTAAGCTGTCCAATACGGCGCATCTGATTCCATAGATCCTGGGACACCATATGGGAAAAAACTTCCAACTCGCTGACAGCAGACTGTAGTGCCTCTGAGCGGTCTTTGAGGTTTGTTTCTAAGATTTTGCGTTCGGTGATGTCGCGTAGGGATATCAAAAAGGCCGGCTGATGATCCCAAACGATTTTGACGGTGCGTAGTTCTGCCACCAAAGGATTTTGGGTATGAGATTGAACATCAATTTCCACTTTTTCATCCACCATCAGGGGAAACCCCAGAGGTTCACCAAGCAGGTCCTTTTGGGTTCGGCCTAAGAGAGCCTCAGCGGCCGGATTTACAAATTGCATAATTCCTTGCTCATCCACCACCACCGTCCCATCCGCATTTTCGTGAATGAGGGTAAAAAATTGTTCAGAGGCGATCGATTCAGAAGTCAAGGTAGTCGGGCTCCCCATAATATCCTCAGCTTCAAGTATGCACCTATGAGCCAGCATCTTGAAAGAGTTCGCCCATGCGATCAATCTCCACCTGATTTAGGTAGACAGGGTTACCGGTTAAGATACCTGTCACATTCCGGAAGGGACGACCAATGTGCATGCCTTGATGGTCAATGGTAAACTCCCGGATATCTTTGTCATGCATTGACCCTCGCATTTTTAAGACGGTCAGTCCTCGGCGTACCTCTCCATACATTTCGACGTAGCGCAACAAAATAATTGAGTCAGTAATGGTTGAAATATGAGCTTCTGTAATTGAGGTGCCTCCTACCAGGCTAGGAGTAGTTGACGTAAATAGACCCGCCACCTCACTTTGTTTAATGTGAGAGGTCAAACTGATAATAAACTCTCGAAAACTTCGCAGTGTGGAGACTCTTTCTAAGGCTGATAAACTATCAATGGCCACTCGGTTAGGCTTAAAAGAATCCATATCTTCTTTAATTTTAACCATATGGTCTTCTAGGCCGGTTGTTTCTGGGTAACGACAAACCACCTTGAGCCGGCCATCGCGCTCCATTTGCTCATAGTCAACGCCCCATCCGGTAGCATTGCGGAAGAGCTGATCGCGGCTTTCTTCAAAGGCAAAGAGTAAGCAGCGCTCATCATTGGCTACGCCTCCGGCCATAAACTCAGTTACCATCAGGGTCTTACCAGTACCTGTTGCTCCTGATACTAAGAGAATTGAATCTCGAAAGAAGCCACCGCCACAGATACGATCCAGCTCAGCACTACCCGAGGTAATCCGGACATTAGACGAGCTTTGCTCTAGTTCAATGGCCGATAGCGGGATGATAATTATGCCCTGCCCTCTGAGCACCGTAAATGGAAACTCACCTTTCTGGTGCCCGGTGCCTCGATACTTTAAGACTTCTATAGTGCGTCGGCGCTTTTCTTCTGCCAGGACATTTCTCAAAATCACCACATTGTCGGCGATAAATTCTTCTACGCCAAAGCGACTAATATCGCCATAATCTTGGGTACGCTCGGCGGTTAGAATTGCCGTAATCTCCATATTCCGCAGAGCAGAGGCGGCACTAAAGAGATCGGATCGGACCTGTCCAGCATCGGGTAAATGGCTAAAAATAGCCCCTAGCGAATCCATGGAGATCCGCTGGGCTTGCACACTGTTAACCGCATGTTCAGTGCGGGCCAGTAAGGCTCCTAGATCATAGGTGCCACTGACCATCGGTTTTGCGCCTGGAATTGGGGATGCATCCACAAAGGCCCACTTGCCTTCACGTTCCCATTGCTCGATGTCCCAACCAAAGCCTCGCATATTGCGGCGAATGATTTGGGGCGGCTCTTCAAAGGTGACAAATACTCCATGCTCGCCCCGCTTAATCCCTTCTGCCAAAAACTGGCAGGCAAAGACTGTTTTAGCACTGCCTGCTGTGCCGACAATTAGCGTGGTGCGTCCTTTTGGGACTCCTCCCTCGGATAGAAAGTCAAAGCCTGGAATTCCAGTTTCTAATTTTTCGATGCCTTCGTCTATGACGGATGTTGTTTTCATGGCTGTCATATCTCTAGGAGGTCGGAATTGATAATACTGAATACGTAGATACTGTGGATGTTACTCCCTTGTGTTCACAGACGATCGCACGGGGTTGGATTTTGAAGAGCGCTGGATATCTAACCCTTGCGATAAAACTGTTGCATCGCTCAGATCGCCAATGATCCTTTGGGAAGGCGGCGGCACCTCTTTAATCAGCGTCGGAGTGACTAGAATCTTCTCTCGTTCTGCCAGTTGTGGCTGCTCTAAAACGTCGATGATCGACAGCTCATAGTTATCGGCTAGTTCTTGCTCACATAGGTGAACCAAGTTTGCGATCGCACGCTCAGATCGAGGACTACTCCCTGTGATATAAAGCTTCAAAATGTATGGCTGCTGACTCATGGTTCCCCTTGCTGGATACTAGCGTTCAACTTGCTCAAGCCAATAAAGTATTTGCGATAGTAAGTAGTGAGATAGCCCATCAGCTCCAACACCACAAGACGTCCTGCGTCAGCATAGGCTTTCGCTCTAACAAAATTCTCCGTCTCACTCTTTTGTTTTAAGGTCAGAGTATGCAATTCAACAACATCCCTAGCACCCGCCTTTAAAAAACCGAGTTTCTCCGCTAGCGACCGCAGACGCTCAGAGATTGGATGCTTTACCCGGAAAGTTTGTTGTTCCAGCACCTGATCTAAAACTTGACTGTAGTCTTCAACAATTTGCTGAAAGATATCTGGAACAGAATCCTTTAAAAGCCCTGATTCAAACAGATTGGCAGTGACCGTCGCTGGTCTTACCGTATAGGCTAACCGTTCAAAACTTTCAATTTCGGTCAGCCTCTGAACAGCAGAAGTGGGTGGCAACGAGGCATTGAGCTGTCGCTGACGGTCAATTGCCAGCAAGAGAGCATAGGCCAACAAGTTAGAATCAAGCCTGTGCTTACTAAGAAAGCCTTGAGCGCCCGCTTCAATGGCTCTTACGGCCGTCACCTCGTCATCCATTCCTGTCAAAACGATAGCAGGTACTTCTGGAAAGGTATGCCGGAAACGCTCTAGGGTTTCAATTCCTTGACTATCAGGCAAGTGCAGGTCGAGGAGTACCACCTGGTAGGTGGGCTGATCTAGACTCTTTAACCCTTGAGTTAACCGATCAACATGGGACAGCTTAAACAACTTATCAGATGCGTCTATAGCTGGTTTAGAGTCCGCCAAGAGTGCCTGTACCTGATCAAAGACAGACGGATCATCATCAATTAAGAGAACATTGCAGGGCGCATAGGAGACCATAGACTAACTCCCACAGCATAAGAACATCGGCAACTGAGGTAACCAACACCAAGTATGAATACCTCCAACGAGTACGACTGAATATCGATCATGGGATCCTATGCCCAAAGAAAGGCAGCTTCATTAAGTCAACGTATCAATATGATGGTTTTTTAAGCTAAAAAAGTATATTCAGCAGAGGTTTGTAGACTTTTGCAAAGGCATAGTCTATGAATCTAAAAAAATACCTAAGTTTTAAAGGTCAGCTTATGTCCGGCTTGACGCTCGGCTAAGAAGAGCCATACCCGTCTGGCTGAAAACCCTGCTCGCAGCATAGTAGGGAGCTGCGTAAGCTAATCAAATCGATATAAAGCTAAATGCCCCAATGGGCCCGCCTTAAACAAAAGGCAGTTCGCATAAATCGCTCAGGTTTGCGCTGTTTAAAATCAGCTATGTCACCAACCCGTGAGTCAGAGACCTCGGGTACTCAAAGAAGCCTGCAACCATCAGGCAACACTCAAGGCTGTTTTCAAAATCGACTCAAACAGTGCTAATCCGTCTGTACCACCCAGTACAGAGTCCGCCGCCCTCTCTGGATGAGGCATCATACCGAGAACGTTACCCTTTTGGTTGCAAATACCCGCAATATTATTAAGAGAACCGTTCGGATTACTGCTGCCGTCAACGGTGCCATCCGAATTGCTGTAGCGAAAGACAACTTGGTTGTTATCTTCTAACGCCCTGAGCGTATCTTCATCGGCGTAGTAACAGCCTTCGCCATGGGCAATCGGAATCGTAATGGTTTGCCCTTGCGTATAGCTACCGGTCCAGGGAAGACTGGTACGTTCTACTCTAAGGGGAGTGCGATCGCAAATAAACCGCATATCCCGATTTCGCATCAGTGCCCCTGGCAACAGCCCCACCTCAGTCAAAATCTGAAATCCGTTGCAGATCCCAAGCAGCAGCCCCCCCTTGTTGGCATGATCAATGGCCGAGCGCATCGCCGGGGAAAACTGAGCCACCGCACCGCAGCGCAGATAGTCGCCATAGCTAAAGCCACCAGGAACTACCACGACGTCTACATCACCCAGGTCGCTATCTTCATGCCAGATACGATGGGTAGGACGCTTAAGAATATCGCGAGTGACGTAGACCACATCGCGATCGCAGTTCGAGCCGGGAAATGTAATGACACCAAATTTCATAAGAGATTAGGGAATGGTGGGCTGACTTGCCTTTGCTGTAATCCAAAACGTATCCCCGGCGACGGGGTAGTTTCTCCCGAGGGACGATGGTCAAGCCACCGCCATCGCCTGCAGTTCAATCCGATAGTTTTCAATCACCGGATTTGCCAGCAGCTGGTCGCACATCCGGTCTAGCTGCTGCCGAGCCGCTGCTTCATCCTCGGCTGACAGCGACACCTCTATATATTTACCAATGCGCACCTGGGTGACATTGTCGTATCCCATATGCTCTAACCCAGAACGCACCGCTGTACCCGCTGGGTCAAGCACTGAAGGACGAAGAGTCACATACACCTGAGCCTGATAAGTCTGTGCCACTATCTAAATTCCGCGAGCTGTCCGCATTATTTTAGCCTACCCCTGGAATAGCAAACGCCCAATGGCAACGCTATATTAGACGTCCGGCATGGCTCATCATATTAGACGTTCGGCATGGCTCATCATCCAGCTGGCGTTATCAGGAAGTGCCTAGTCAAATAGCATAGGAATGTCTACAGATCGCTCTATCTGCCAAATCAGCGATCGCCAGCTCTCTACCCTAACCTCAGCTCAACGATCTAAGCTAGTAGAACTTCTCCTTTCAAACCCATGGCTATTCGTCGTCGTACTCGTAATCAGGATCGCATCCTAGAGGCGCTGAAAAATCAAGAGCAGGCTATTTCTGCCCAAGATTTACATAGTGCCATCAGACGAGACGGCAGTCGCATCGGGTTAGCCACCGTCTATCGCGCGCTCGAAGCCCTAAAGCTAGATGGGACGGTCCAAGTCCGCACCCTGGCCAATGGTGAATCGCTATATAGCCTGAGTCATGAAGACCGTCACCACCTGACCTGTCTACGCTGTGGCGAATCGCTACCAATTGAGGAATGTCCGGTACACGATCTAGAAAAGCACCTCAACGACTCCCATCGGTTTCGCATTTTTTATCATACCCTTGAGTTCTTTGGCCTCTGCGACAAATGCCAGATGGTCTCAAGTTAAGCGTACCCATAGCGTTGTTTCCTTATTGAGAGCGATGTGATGCTTGCGCCTGACCGGTGCTCTAACGCTGCTCTAACTCTCCAACAATAGACTTCATGCCTTCGAGCGTGGCCGGAATCGCTCGGGGGTCCATAAACATCACTTTGCTGCTTTCGCTAGCTCCGATTTTGCTTCCCACGTCTAGATAGCCCTGGGCTAGCAAAAACTGGAGAGCTTCACGAGCGGTCGGGTCGCTTTTGAGTTTTTGAGTTAAAACCTGAATGGCTTCAGCGGTAGCCTGGGCTCGCAGAACCTGCTCCTGACGGTCGGCCTGGGCTTTGAGCACGATGGTCTTCTGCTCAGCTTCAGCGGCAAGAATCGCGGATTTTTTGCGGGCTTCCGCTGAGAGGACCTCGGCTTCAGCCTGGCCTTGGGCGGCGTTGACAGCTGACTCCCGTTCTCCTTCTGAGGTGAGTACGGCAGCCCGCTTACGGCGTTCGGCGGCCATTTGGAGTTCCATAGAGTCCTGTACCGCTTTAGAGGGGACAATGTCTCGCAGCTCCACACGGGTTACTTTGACCCCCCAAGGATCTGTGGAAACATCTAGCTCCCGCAGCAAAGATTCATTAATTTCAGCTCGAGCTGTAAAGGTTTCATCTAGTTCTAGCTGGCCCATTTCTGAACGAATCTGGGTGAGGACCAGGTTCACCATGGCCGCCTGCAGGTTTTCAACTTTGTAGTAAGCCTTTTCTAAATCGACAATGCGCCAATAAACAACCGCGTCTACGCTAATGGATACGTTGTCGCGGGTAATGCACTGCTGCGGCGGCACATCGAGCACTTTTTCGCGAATGGTTTGTTTGTAGACCACCTTATCGACGAAGGGCAGGGTGAAGTTTAGCCCCGGCTCTAGTTTTTTGCCGTTGTATCGGCCCAGACTTTCGACGAGGGCCTCATCTCCTTGGTTCACAATACGGACAGAGCCTGCGGCGACGGAGCCACCAAAGGCCAGCATAATCAGCAGTACAAATGGGTTCATAGTGTGTCTTTGTTGAAAAATTGAAATTTGGATTTCCCGTAGGGATTTTTGTAGGGACGTTGCATGCAACGTCCCTACAAAAGGGCGGTTTCGGGCATGACAATCAGCGTATTGCCCCGGCGACCGACGACAATAACGGTTTGATCGGTTGCGATCGCAAGCTCTTGATCGCTACAGCAGGCTGGCCAAGAATTCCCTTCATACATCACGCGTCCACTCTGCCCCGGCGGAATTGAGGTAATTGTCTTCGCCTCGGTGGCATCCATTAAGGCGGGCGGCTGGCGTCGGGGTGCAAATCGGCGCAGCGCCCAAAACAGTAGTAACGATAGGACCATCCACAGCGCTACTTGCCAGTTAAAGGTCATAACCGGCAGCGCGATTGCCAGCAGTCCTACCGCAATGGCGCTCACCCCCAGGGCTGATTCTAAAAACGCTGTCGGAATCATCAGCTCCATCACACAGAGTGCTACACCGAGCAGGATCCAAAAAATTGCCAAGTTCATAGCCATGTAACGTTTTAGCTACCTCAAGGGTATAGCAAATGACCTAAACAGACGGGCAGAGGATGTTGAGGATATTAAGGAACTGCCCAATTGAGCGCTTTACGACTACCATGAATCTATTCTTTTTCCCTGTGTAGGATTGTGCAACCGACAAGTTTTTTTGTTCGGTCTACGCCAGGTTGGTTCTATAACCTAGAGGTTTATCCCCCCTCTTATACTTAATCAACCTGATAGATATTTTTAGATATTTTATCTTGGCAAAACCGCTGGCTAACATGACTCAAGTGGACGTCTACCCTTCTAAAAAATACGTTCTAGCTATCGGGGCCGGGCGCGATATTCCGCCGGGCCAAAACGTAGATGAACGCTACTGGGTGCTGAGTCCGGGGATCTGGCAAGACACCCAGGCCCCCGATCCGCCCGAGACACCTGCAACAGTTAGTGCGGCAGCCTTACCTTACTTGCGCGCGTACCCCTATCAGCTGCACGTTCCCACCCTGTACGGCGAATGTAAGCTCGATGACGGTTCGGTACTGTTACTCGATAATGCGCCTATTGACCGCCATGGCCGCCTGCTGCCCACGTTGGGTAGCACCTGGGCCACCGCCTCCCCCTTTCGGCAAGTGTACTGGTGCTGGCAGCTGTTTGATCTTTGGCCTCGCTTATTTGGGCTGAATGTGGCCGCTAGTCTAACGGCCCCTGAGGCTATTCATGTTGAGGGCTGGCGGATTCGCTTGAGCCATTTGATATCAGGTCAGCCAGCCGTGCACTCTCTAGCTGAGCTGATTAGTCCATTACTCCCTCAGTCAGCCCCCGCTGTGGTTAGCGCGCTGCAGCCAGTGCTGGCGCAGTGCCAGCAGCCCGAACCTAACTTTGATGCGATTTTAGAACACCTTAACCGCGCTCTGCTGTCCCAGTCTGTCGGGCTTTCGCTGACCACTGAGGTGGCTGGCAGCACCAGCAGCGGCCAGCAGCCCCATAATGAAGATGCCTGCTACCCCAGCCAGAATGAGCTAGCCCGAGCCAGCACGGCCGATCTGCCCAGCTTGCCGCGGATTGCGATCGTCTGTGATGGAGTTGGAGGTCACGCTGGGGGTGAGGTAGCCAGCCAAACGGTGGTGCGATCGCTACAGCTACAGCTGCGGGGCCTGCTAGCAGAAATAGCCGAGCAACAAGAACCCTTGCCTCCCTATGTAGTGATGGGGCAAATTGAAGCCGCTATTCGGGTTGCCAATAACCTGGTGGCCAGCCAAAACAATAGCCAGGGCCGCACCGAACGACAGCGGATGGGAACGACGCTAGTGGCCGCTGTGATGATTCCCCAGCGTATTCCCTCACCAGACGGGACCCACCACGAAGTCAATGAGCTGTACATTGCCCACGTAGGCGATAGCCGAGCCTACTGGATTACACCAGAAGCCTGCTATCTAATGACGGTGGATGACGATGTAGCCGGACGCGAAATTACTGCCGGGAAGAGCTATCCGACAGTCGCCCATGCCCGCTCAGATGCAGGCGCGCTGACCCAGGCGCTAGGAACCCGTGAGGCCGATAGCCTAACGCCCCATGTGCAGCGATTTATCTTGGATGAAACAGGAGTTTTGCTGCTGTGTTCTGATGGGCTGAGCGATCATCAGCGCATAGAAACATCCTGGGCCAACTATATTGGCCTAATTGTCAAAAAAATCGTATCCCTACCGACCGCCGTGGAGTCTTGGGTAGAGCTGGCCAATCAAAAAAACGGTCATGACAATATCGCTGTTGTGCTAATGAACTGTGTAGTCACAGGTGAAACTGTTGTCGTCGATGAGCCCGCTCCACCGCTAACGACACAGCAGGATATGGGATCTCCCACCGAGCTGACAGCCGCTTCAAAAGCGCTGCTCTATGGAGAAAATGAGGAGCCGACAGACGTCAGCGAGGAGGCCGTCGTATCCGAGGAGAAAACGCGGCGTTCTCTGCAGGCTTTGGTGTTGAGTATTGTGCTGCTGATCGCCGTCAGTGTAGCGGGTGTAGCGGGTGTTCTAGTCTGGCAGAATCTACAGCCTGCACCTGAGGTGCCCACGACGTCCGAGTCGGAGTCTTGACCCATTCTGACTGAAAAAGCTTCTGCAACCTGTGCCAGCGTCAACCATCATCTAACCGTCGAAGCTAGCGATGACCGCCACTGTCAGAGCGCTATTCTGTGAGAAAATGATAATCAGCGCACATACTGCATGGGCAAATTGTGCCGACGGATCAACTTTTGGATTAACGATGTCTATCAAAGCTGGCGATCGCGTAAGGGTTTCCACACCTGTAGTTCTGTTTCATCATCCCAGTCACCGCAATCAGCCCCACAACGCTGAGGGAATGGAAGGAACTGTCAAAGAGATCTTGACTGACTGGAAGGGACGTCCCATTAGCCCTAATTTTCCAGTAGTTGTCGAGTTTCCCATTGAGGGGGCCAAAAGACCCTTTAAGGCTCATTTGTCCAGCGCTGAGCTAGAGGTGGTATAGACCGTCAGCTCAAGATCCGCGTCGCCAAAACCAGTTAAACGGTGAGACATCATTTTCCATGGCTGCTAGCTCAGCCTGATGCTTGGCGGCGGTAGCATAGTACCAGTCGCAGTAAGCTTCGAACTCCTCACGGTGTCGGACCTCTTGGCGAAATTCGTAAGCGACCTGCTGTAGTTGAATAGTCTCGCTAACAGCAGGGGTCGAGTCTAGAGATTGTTTGAGCATCGGTTAGAGCCATCCCCTCAGGCGATAAATGACCAACCCTATGTATTCTTTTAAGGCTTTAGTAAAAAAGTCTAGGGCAGTGCTGTCGGGCAGTACGTAAAGAGCTGTGCCCAGAGACATGCCCCGCATTTCTTCTAAGAATTTTTGCGACACCCAGTAGTCAGTAGGAGCAGCTGTGACGTCGAACCCCTGCTTCTTAAAAATAGCGATTGACCTGGGCATGTGAATAGCTGAGGTCACCAATAAGATGGTATCGATCTGCCGCTGTCGTAAAATTTTGGCCGTGTTCACCGCATTTTGATAGGTATTAAGGGAGTCGTCTTCTCGCAAAATATTACGCTCAGGCACTCCCATCGCCATGGCAATTTCGGCCATATCTTCAGCTTCTGATGCCCCGCTCCCGCGCCAGGCAATACGGCCGCCGCTAAACATAATCAGGGGAGCGGCCCCATCCTGGTAAAGTTTAACCCCATACAAAATGCGGTCTCCGGCCTCAGATACTTCTACCCAGGGACGCGGGGGGGATTGCACATATGTGCTGCCTCCTAGCACAACGATAGCCTCAGCGGCAGGGACCGGGTCGGGGGGTAAATTTTGCCATTCTAAGGTTTGTACAAACCTGGCAGCAAGTAGGGTATTGCTACTACAAAAGAGAATGAGTAGGGCCGCTGCGATCGCAAGCAAAGCACGTCTGGGAAACTTCCACAGCCAGATTAAAGCTAGCCCCAAAAGCAGGCAGCTGAGGCCCAATGGGTAAATCAGCAGCGGTAGTAACTTAGATAAAAAGATGAACATCTTAGCGCTGGCGTCGTCTCAAATTACGACGTTCGGTACGCAGATGCAGTTTAGGTAGCTGAAATAGCCGTGATTGACGTTGGTCATCCTGGGGTTTGGGCTCGCCGCCGGGGGCATACCACCAGGCTGCTACTACACCACCCGCAAAGCCGCCTACCGCCCCAAACAATATGCTGGCAGGGACCGAATAGCCCAGCAAAGCAAAGATCAGCAAAAAGATTAACCACATTCGTAGCGCCGTTGGCACTATCAAATCAGTCATGTCGTTGATTACAGGTTTTCCTTTAGGCGATCTCATATCTGGCAATGACTGAACAGGCTAACGCCCATACTATACTGGTCCACCCCTAACTGTGTACGTGACCAACAAAAACGCCTATAAATACAACACCCGTAAATAATTAAATATCCCATAGACACAATAAAGCACCTGAGTCAGTCACCCAGGTGCTAATAAAGACTGCCAAAAAGATCAAACAGATTTGGCCCTACTGAGCCAGGAAACTAATATGGTAAACCTGATTTTTCCAAGGATGATTCTGCACTTCTTGCAAAACAACCTTACCGTTCCAGGGCATATCGGTTACGTTCAAGTCCAATTCAACCTTCCGTCCCTTGGCCCGACGCAGCAATGCCTCGACCTCACGGGTGTTAGCTTTTAATGAGACAGAGTTGGTGCCATCATGGCCGTAAAGTACAGCCGGCATTACACCTTCACGGCGCAGCGCCCGAGGTTTTTCATTATCAGCACGCTTGCTACAGTCGAGAGTCAGTTCCATTGCTATTGTCCAATCCGTAAATAACTATTGTCTGCCAGGTCGTTTGTCAAACTTTTTAGGGCGGTCAATCATTGTAAATCGAGTTCGCCTTGAGCGCACATGTTTTAGCCACGCTTTTAGGCCACCTTAAACGCACCACCATTTTCATACAGCAGGGCTCGCTTCGGTCCATGAATGGGATCTTCTACAATGATCGTCTGATCGCGGCTAGCGCCTAAAGACACGATGGCAATGGGCACTTCCATCAGCTTGGCTAAAAATTCTAGATAGTCCAAAGCCTGCTTGGGTAGGTCCTCCAATCGGCGGCAGTTAGCGGTTGACTGATTCCAGCCTGGCATTGTTTCATACACGGGCTTACACCGGGCAAACTGGCTGGCGCTACCGGGTAAGTCTCTACAGCGCTCACCGTCTAGCTCGTAGTCGACACAGACTTTGATTTCGTCCATCTCATCTAGAACGTCTAGCTTGGTGATCGCCAAGCAGTCTAAACCGTTAATGCGTACGGCATAGCGACCGATAACAGCATCAAACCAGCCGCAGCGTCGCTGGCGTCCGGTGGTCGTACCAAATTCAGCTCCGCGCATACATAGGGCATTGCCCATATCATCAAACAGCTCAGTGGGAAAAGGCCCTTCTCCTACGCGAGTTGTGTAGGCTTTAGCCACACCAATTACCCGATCGACTGCGGTCGGACCAATACCCGAGCCAATACAGGCACCACCCGCCACCGGATTTGAGGACGTGACATAGGGATACGTGCCATGATCCAGATCCAGCAGCGTTCCCTGAGCGCCCTCAAACAACACATTTTTACGCTTTTGCAGCGCGTTATAAATGTGCAGCGAGCTGTCTACCACATGGGGGCGCAGCCGTTCAGCATAGGCTTCATATTCCTGGTAGACGGCTTCGGCATCCAAAGGAGGCAGGTTATATAGCTTTTCGAGAACAATATTTTTATAGCTAATGGTCCACTCTAGCTGCTCCCGGAAGCTGGGTAGATCAACTAGGTCGCAGATGCGAATACCGGTGCGCTCCGACTTATCTGCGTAGGTAGGCCCAATACCTCGCTTGGTGGTGCCAATTTTTTTGGTTCCCCGGCGTTCTTCCGCAGCCTGATCGATCATGCGGTGATACGGCATGGTCACATGGGCGGTTTCAGAAATAAATAGATTCTTGCTAGAAACACCCAGACCGTCGAGCTTATCCAGTTCAGCGATCAGTTCTTTGGGGTCAATAACCGTACCACTACCGATCAAACATTCGGTCTCCCGGTACAAGATACCCGATGGGATCAAGTGCAGCTTAAAGGTCTGATCTTTGACTACTACGGTGTGACCTGCATTGACACCGCCCTGATATCGAACCACCACATCCGCTGACTTACTAAGCAGATCTGTGATTTTTCCTTTACCTTCATCGCCCCACTGGGCACCTATTACAATAACGTTTGCCAAGGGAATCTCGCGCGTTAGAGTTCAAACAAATCACAATTATGATTAGGCAAGGTAGCTAGTGTCAATAAATGCAACGTATCCTCTGATCGGATAAAAAAATATTTTTTCTGTCGCTAGCGGCGTGCCCCTACTTCCAAAGATTAACTAAAGTTTAAGCCCATTGGGGATTTGGTCATCTTTCTGGGCAAAAGATCGGATCCTAAGGTAAAACATAGTTTAATAGGCATTTCACACTTTCTTTAACTTTTGTTTCAGCCAGCCTGACCGGCTCTGTCTAGCAGTCTGAGATCGCGCTGGATCGGCGGCTCATCCGTCCGGGCATTGGCGAAACAAATACATAACCAAATAACCTTTTCCTACCCCATTCACCCCTTGAGGCCCTATGAGTCTTTATGCGGAGCTCCACCGCCACCTGGGAGGTTCTGTCGTACCCAGAATCCTGTGGCGCTATTTTCAGAGAAATCGTCCTGATCTAGCAGAACGGTTTACCAATTACCCCGAATTTGAGCAATTTTATACCCAGCCTAAGGATTCGTTAGACGAATACCTGGAGCTGCACACCTTAGTAGAGAGCGTACAGACTCGTGAGGCTCTGCCCTACTTTATCTATCGACTGATTAGGGGAGCGTATATTTTCGAGAATCTAGCCTATCTAGAGCTACGCTACACGCCATTTTATCGGACGCCCCACAGCCTGAGCGAACGAGATCGCACAGACATGATGGCAGAAATTGTCGAAATCGTTGGCCGGGCAACCGAGCAAACCGAGTATCCCGTTGTGACTCGACAGATTCTGTGTATGCACTCCCGGCTACCCTACGAGATTAATCGCGCCACGGTTGATTTGGCCGCGCAGTATCCCGAGTATGTATGCGCCATTGATATTGCCGGTGGCGATGCAGCCTACCAAGAAAAGCTCGATGAGATTATTCAGCTATATCGCTATGCTCAGTCTCTAGGAGTCAAGACCACCGGGCATCTCTATGAAACGCGCAACGGTTGTTATCCAGAACTGCTGCCCTACCTGATGCGTATCGGACACGGTATCCAGATTCCATTGCATTATCCAGAATTGCTCAAGGAGGTGGCTGCTCGCGGCCAGTGTCTGGAAGTGTGCCCCACCACCTACTGGCAAACCGGCACCTTAGATGAAATCAGCCAGCTCAAAGATGTCTTTAGCCGCTGCTTTGATGCGGGAGTGGATATAGCTATCTGTACCGATAATGCCGGTCTGCATAATGTGCGGCTGCCCTTTGAATATGAGAATCTGCTGACGCAGGATGTAATTGGCTTTGACGGACTGCGCGCCTGTCAGGAAGCGGCGTTTCGTCATGCCTTTGCCTGGCCGCATCAGCAGCAGCCAGCGTCCATGCTATCTGAGATGCTACAGGGCGAGGCGGTTGTTCGATAGCTGGGCTTTTGGGGAATAAAATTTTGAGTTTTGAGTGGAAATCGCAGAGCCTGTTAGAAGAATCTAAGGAGGCACACCTCAAAACTCAGAATTCGGCTCTCAAAACTACCTAACAATCCTAGATAATGGGTAGGCTTTGTTGAAACTTGAGAAAATCATACCCTTCCTATGCGCACCCTATATTGCGGCCAGCTGCGGGCCGAGCATATCGATAAGACCGTTACCCTATATGGCTGGGTCGACCGCCGCCGCGATCATGGTGGGGTGATTTTTTTGGATCTGCGCGATCGCGACGGCATCGTGCAAATTGTCAGCGATCCCGAACGGACACCGGCCTCCTATCCGGTAGCAGACCAGGTGCGCAACGAGTATGTCGTCAAAATTGAAGGCCGGGTGAGTCAGCGTCCGCCTGAGTCACTCAACCCAAATCTGCCAACAGGCAAGGTCGAAATCTATGCCGATAGCATTGAGCTGCTGAGCGCGGTAAGAACTCAGCTGCCCTTTCAGGTCTCTACCGCAGACGAAGAAAACGTGCGTGAAGAGCTGCGGCTAAAGTATCGCTACTTAGATCTGCGGCGCGAGCGTATGAGTCGCAATATTCGCCTGCGTCACAGCGTCATGAAAGCCATTCGTCGCTTTCTAGAAGACCAAGAAGATTTCACTGAGGTGGAAACCCCGGTCCTCACGCGCTCCACACCAGAAGGCGCGCGGGACTATGTGCTGCCATCGCGGGTTAATCCGGGCGAATGGTACGCCCTACCCCAGTCTCCCCAGCTGTTTAAGCAGCTGCTGATGGTGGCCGGTATGGACCGCTACTACCAGATCGCTCGCTGTTTTCGCGATGAGGATTTGCGCGCCGACCGCCAGCCAGAATTTACCCAGCTGGATATGGAAATGAGCTTTATGGATCAAGAGGAGATCCTCACGCTCAATGAAAGCCTGGTGGCCCATATCTTTAAGGTAGTCAAAGGCATTGACCTACCCTGTCCGTTTCCTAGAATGACCTACGCTGAGGCGATGGCGCGCTATGGCAGCGATAAGCCAGACACACGGTACGGTCTTGAGCTGGTAGAGGTGTCAGATATTGTCAAAGACTCTGGCTTTAAGGTATTTTCTGGGGCGGTAAAATCGGGTGGTCAGGTCAAGGTGCTCCCCATACCGGGGGGGAACGATGCCATTTCCAACGTGCGCATCAAGCCGGGTGGAGATCTGTTTAAGGTGGCCACCGACGCGGGAGCCAAAGGACTGGCCTATATTCGTGTCCGAGAAGGCGGTGAGATTGACACCATTGGAGCTATCAAGGACAACCTCAGCGACGAGCAAAAGCAAACGCTGCTAGAGCGGACGGGAGCTGAAGCAGGCTGTTTGATCCTGTTTGGTGCCGGACCAACCGCAACAGTAAATGCGGCTCTCGATAAGGTACGGCAGGCAGTTGCGGCTGAGCTAGACCTGATCGATACCGATAAGCTCAACTTTTTATGGGTAACGGACTTTCCCATGTTTGAGTGGAACGCCGACGAAAACCGCTATGAGGCGCTGCACCATCCCTTTACCGCACCTAACCCTGAAGACATTGACGACCTGACCACGGCCCGTGCGGTGGCCTATGACCTGGTGCTTAACGGCTATGAAATTGGCGGTGGTAGTCTTCGAATCTATCAGCCGGACGTGCAGGCAAAAGTGTTTGAGACCATCGGACTAAGTGACGAAGAAGCCCGCGATAAGTTTGGCTTCTTTATGGATGCCTTTGACTTTGGTGCGCCGCCCCACGGCGGCATTGCCTATGGATTAGACCGTTTGGTGATGCTGATGGCTGAGGAAACTTCAATTCGCGATGCGATCGCATTTCCTAAAAACCAGCAGGCGCGCTGTCTGCTCACCCAGGCTCCCTCTAGCGTCAGCGACCGTCAGCTCAAGGAGCTGCAGGTCAAGTCTACCCACAAGCCCAAAACCAAGGACGACGAGCAGGCTTGAGCAAATCTACATCTGCGCTGCCAAAAACCTGCGCTAGGATCGTAGAAATTTTCCCAAACAGTTGCTGTCTATGACCATCGTGGTACTTCTGATAGTCGTGGGTCTGCTGCCGCCTGCCCTGTCCTGGTGGGCCAGCTTTCGCGCTGAGCGTCGGGTGATGGAGCGGTTTGAGCGAGCCAGGGAGGCCAGGCAGTATTCCACTCTGCACTCTTGGCGACAGCGCGATCCCGACGAGCGTTATATCGACGGCATGGGGCTGGTGATTGGAGACATTACCTGCCAGCTAAATGCCCGCTCTCCCCATATTCGCTGCGCAGTCAACCCCCTCGGCCCCTGTGAAGGCTGTCGTGCCTATGAAGGTCGCATTTACGAACCTATATAACGAGGCTGTCAAGCCACCGGATCGGCCAAGGCTTTGGTCTGCTCTGGTGTGACTCTTTCTGCTAAAGTCCCATCGGTCTCTGCAGGCTGGAGTCCAGCCCGTTGACTGGCCGCTTTAATTAGCCCCAAGAACAACGGATGGGGCAAATTGGGGCGAGACTGAAACTCTGGGTGGAACTGACTGGCAATAAAGAAGGGATGCTCCGGCAGCTCCACAATCTCCACCAGGCGGCCATCGGGTGAGGTGCCGCTGACGACATAGCCAGTGTCTAAAAATAGATTGCGATAGGCATTATTAAACTCATAGCGGTGGCGATGGCGCTCATAGATCACCGGCTGGTCGTATAGCTGACTGGCCAAGGTACCCGGTTCTAATCGGCAGGCATACAGCCCCAAACGCATGGTGCCTCCCAGGTCCACCACGTCCTGCTGTTCTGGCAGCAGATTAATCACCGCGTTTTCACTGTCAGGATCAATTTCAGAACTGTTAGCTCCGGCCAGCTGGGCTACGTTACGCGCCCATTCCACTACGGCGCACTGCATTCCTAAACAGAGTCCTAAAAACGGAATACCCTGTTCTTTAATGTACTGAATCGTGCGAATTTTACCGTCGATTCCGCGACTACCAAAGCCACCGGGGACGACAATGCCGTGAATCCCGTCTAGATACTTAGCCGGGTCATGGTTTTCAATATCTTCTGAGCTGACCCAGCGAATGCTAACCTCGGCGTGGATTGCGATCGCAGCGTGCCGTAGCGCTTCTACCACCGACAGATAGGCGTCATTGAGGCTGACATACTTGCCCACAATGGCAATATCCAACGTCTGAGTAGGGGTATACAGCCGTTTGACCAATGTGGACCAGGCTTCAAGATCCGGCGTGCGCGGCTCTAGGTTCAATAGCCGGATCGCCTGCTCTGCTAGACCTTCTTTCTCCATGAGCAGCGGCACTTCATAAATGCTAGGGGCATCATTGGCGGCAATTACACAGGCTTCAGGCACATCACAAAAGTCAGAAACCTTACCCTTGATATGTTCAGGAATCGGCTGGGCACAGCGGCACACGAGAATGTCTGGCTGCAGACCAATGGAGCGCAGCTCTTTGACCGAATGCTGGGTAGGTTTGGTTTTAATTTCACCCGCCGCCGGAATGTAGGGGATCAAGGTGACATGCATGTAGATCACATTCTCTCGACCCACATCTTTACGAAACTGACGGATCGCTTCTAAAAAGGGCAGCCCTTCAATATCACCCACCGTGCCGCCAATTTCGACAATCACCACGTCAGGACTGCGGTTTTGAGCCACGCGTCGGATGCGCTCCTTAATTTCATTGGTAACGTGGGGGATCACCTGCACGGTGCGACCGTCGTATTCACCCCGCCGCTCTTTATTGATCACCGCCTGATAAATTGAGCCGGTGGTAACGCTGTTGAGTCGCGACATGGAGGTGTCGGTAAAGCGCTCATAGTGGCCCAGATCTAAATCCGTTTCGGCCCCGTCTTCGGTGACAAAGACCTCCCCGTGCTGAAACGGACTCATGGTACCAGGGTCAACGTTGATATAAGGATCCAACTTTAGAATCGATACCGAATAGTCGCGGGACTTGAGCAAACGGCCCAAACTGGCGGCTACGATGCCTTTACCAATACTGGAAACGACACCACCCGTAACAAACACAAACTTAGTCATAATGCGATCGCAACGCGGAGCTAGCAATTGAACCCGTTAATTGTGCCATAGGGTTACAAAGACAGATTATTCTCTACACGACAGAGAAAAAACGTAGGCGCGCGCAGCAAAAAAGAGGAGACCGAAACCGCTATAATTTCGCCCGTAGGTGAGTTAAGGGTTCCAACCATGGCAAATCGATGGAGCATGTATGCAGCAGTCCCCGCACTAGCATTTGCCATAACACAACCCGCCGTAGCTCAGGATTCGTTATTTGTCGCCTATCCGCCGCAGGATCACACCACCATATCCGATCGCATCTTTTTTATCGGTACCGGTGCCCCTGATAGAGATGTTTTGATCAACGGAGAGCTAATCACCGAACGTAGCCCTGACGGTCATTTTGCTCCTACGCTGCCTTTAGCCATTGGCCAAAATTCTTTCACCATTAGCCAGGGCGGCGAGAACATCATCTTCAATATCACTCGTAACTCGTTGGAGCCTCCTCAGCCTAACGGTATCGCCTTTGCAGAAGGCACCCTAGAGCCCAGCGTTAGCCTCGCTCGTCAGCCTGGAGAGCTGATCTGCTTTAGTGCCGTTGCTCCGCCCGAGGCAACTGTCGCTGTCAATTTACAAGAGCGAACCATTCCCCTGAGTGCTCACAGCAGTGTAGAGCTACCGCCCAACTACGCTGTGCTGACTGAACAAACCGAGCCCTACACACTTAGCTCTGCTCAATATGGCGGCTGTGCCACCTTTGATAAATCCGGAATTTTTGGCACGCCTGAGTTTCAGCTTACTCTCGATGGTCAAACCGTAACTCAAGCCGGTAGCGGCCCGATTGAAATTCTCTCACCCACCACGTTTCAAGTGGCAGAAGTTACCGTAGAGTCTGGTATTGCCCGCACCGGCCCCAGTACTAACTACTCGCGTCTGACACCACTTCCCAAAGGAACAAGAGCTGCCGTCACAGGACGAGAAGGAGAATGGGTTCGCTTAGACTACGGTGCCTGGATCAAAGCGGCAGAAGTGAATATCTTTTCGAGTCCTGTACCGCCAACAACAACAATTCGCGGTATTGTCTCTCGTCAGGTACCCGAGTGGACTGAAATAGTCTTTCCAATGCAGGCATCCGTACCCATGAGTGTGGAACAAGAGAGCACTAGTCTCACCCTGACCTTGCACAACACCGTACCGCAAACAGACACGATCTATTTCTCAGATGATCCAGTGGTAGAGCGCATGGACTGGCGACCGATTTTACCCGACAAGGCGTCCTACACGTTTCACTTTAAAGCAGATCAGCAGTGGGGCTACAAGCTGCGCTATGAAGGCACAAATCTCATTTTGTCGCTAAAGCATCCTCCCTCCGTCAATACAACAGATTCTGCAGATCCGCTCCAGGGCACAACAATATTGCTCGACCCAGGCCATGGCAGCAGTGAGGATTTAGGCGCGCGGGGTCCAACCGGATATCCAGAGAAAGATGTAGCCTTACTGATTTCAAAACTGATACGTGATGAGCTAGAGGATTTAGGCGCGTCAGTCGTGATGGTGCGCGAGGGAGATGATGATTTATTTCCGCGCGATCGCGTCGCTGTCATTAATGCAACAGAACCGACAATGGCGCTAAGCCTGCATTACAATGCCCTACCAGATAACGGCGACGCTCTAAACACAGCGGGCATTGGCGCATTTTGGTATCATCCTCAGGCCCATGATTTAGCCCTGTTCTTGCACAATTATCTGGTAGAGACTCTAGACCGCCCAGCCTACGGTGTGTATTGGAACAACTTGGCGCTGACCCGACCGAGCGTGACGCCGAGTGTCCTGTTGGAGCTAGGCTTTATGATCAATCCCTACGAGTTTGAGTGGATTACAGATCCAGTAGCGCAGCAGGAACTAGCAAAAGCTCTGGCCGATGGAGTCGCTGAGTGGGTAGCCAGTCAGTAAGTGAGCTTCAAAACTAAGCGCAGCTCAGAAATCCGATGCTACCATTCTGATAGCTAATTGAGACTACCTACTTATTGCTAGTAGAGCAAACCTTAATGAAAGAAATTCAGATTGCTGCCGGTTGTAAAACGCGAATTATTCGACGTCGGTTCAGTAGTCTTGCCATGACGTACACCTTTGATGCATTTCCTACGCGTCAGGACAATTATTTGACGGGAATAGTGGAAATTAAAGGGTCGGATTGGATTTTTCCCAAGCCTGCAAAAAAAATACCGCTGCAGTCGAGCAATACAGTCATGGCAGGGGTGTGGGATACCTTTTTTTCGGTTTATGTGATCCCAGAAGTTGATGTTGTGATTACTATGCCATCGAAGTCTTTTGGAGGGTTACTGTGGGTCATTGGTATGGTTGTGATTGTGGTTGTGGTTGCGTTTTCACTTTTCCTTTTGACCTAAATCTTCGGCACGTCATATTGGCATATTACTCATGACACGCCACAATGGCATATGTAACTCAACCGCTTGCAAGCAGACATTTTTGAGTTTGGCTGTCTTACCTGCTTGCCTATTCTACGACTCACCGCGTCTTTGGGTGGTCTACGCTTCCAGCGGTTCGGCTTTTTTCGTTTCCAAGGTTCCATACTATCGCCCTCCCACCGTCACCAGGTAAAGCGCGGCTTCTTGTTCACCATCCAGGTTTAGCAATTCGTTTAGGGGAGTATCTAAAAACGCCCCGATACCGCAAACGCCTAAGCCTAGGGCCGTGGCTGATAAATACAGGTTTTGCCCCAGGTGCCCAGCTTCCATCAGAACATAGCGGTAGGTACGCTCGTGGTACTTCCAACGGGTGCGCTGAAATATACCAGACACGACAAAACAGACGTTGGCCTCTCCTAAAAAATCCTGATTTAGTCCAGCTTTGACCAGAGGCTGACGAAAGTCTCCTAATTGCAGCTGCTCTAGCAGATGGTCTTGAATGGAGTGGTGGTAGATTCCCGGTTCGATGCCTTCCACCCGATGCACAATGGGGTAAATCTCCAGGGGATACAGAGCCCCGGATGACGGTACCGCTCGAAACTCTCTCTTTTCCCAAGTGATACCGTGGGCCAGATATAGCAGCTGTGATAAGTGCCTTAGGGATAACACATAGCGATTGCTGTACGCGCGCTGCGATCTCCGCTGAGTCATAACGGTCATAAAGTCAGGAATTAAGCCGTCAGAGTCTCCACCTGTCGTATCTGTAGGAGTAACCTGGATTAAGTCGGCGGACGGTAGACTAATGGTGGGCACATTGGCATAGGTTTTATAGCGAGGCGGCTGTTGGCCCCAGTTGAGTAGGGTGTCGATTGCTTCGCCATAGCCTGGTTCACTCCAGCGGTGATATAGCACGCCCAGGTCCTGCTCAGTTCCGGCTAGTTCGATAGTTTCGCTGGGGGTGACTAGCCGATCGAAGCCAATGCCGGTTGCGATCGCAAGCACAGCCCACAACAGATAACGCCGCCCTAGGGCTTTTCCCTCCGGCAGGCTCGGTATTTCCTTAGGTCTGGTGCTGGCTGTCGCCTGAGAGAGGTTTGAGCTCTGGCCGAGAGAATCTGAGGATAAGGGCAGCTTTGAACGGGCTGCAGATCCCCCCCGAAAACGATGGCGGGTGAATGCTTTGACCCTGATCCAGGTCTGCATTAGATGGATTGCTGACAGAGAAATCCAGAGATAACCCACCTGACTATGCCAGCCAAAGTGCTGTAGCCCCATGGTGTCGGCAACTAGACCGGTCAAGAAAACGTAAAGGCTACTGCCTACAAGCAAAGTGATTACAACATAGTCCAGGTCACGCCTTTTCATGGCTAGCTCTGTTTGATTATCTCTGTCCTCATAAGGGTAGTTGATTTGGCAAGCCGACGACAGCGGCTATAGGGATATCACCAATCGTTGAACTTAACAATGGCTGTACCAGCCAATTTGGTCATATACCTCGATCACTTATTTTCTTGTAAAGAGGCGATGGTATAAGGCCACATGCTCTTTCCATTAACCACATTGCTACTTAGCAGCTTGGATACTTCATTTGAGTCAATCGGGTTGCTAAAGAAATATCCCTGGGCTGTCTCACAACCGAATTTTTGAAGCGTCTGACACTGCTCCGCAGTCTCAACTCCCTCAGCCACAATATTGTGCTCTAGATTTCGGCACATTTCTATCATAGAGGCGATTAGAGCCTTTGATTTTTTGTCAGAAAGCATATCATGAATAAAATATTTATCTATTTTTAGACAATCAACTGCAAGGTGTTTAAGGGAGGCAAATGATGAATACCCTGTGCCAAAGTCATCAATTGCCAACAACACTCCCAAATCTTTTAGCTCTCGAAAAATAGAGAGATTCTGCTGGTCTGTTTGTACAACACCTTCGGTAACTTCCAGCTCCAATTCTGATGGTATCATTCCAGTCTCATCAATAACATACTTAATCAATGAGATAAAATCCTTATCGAGAAAATGTACGGGAGAAATATTAACGGCCATACGAACTGCAGGCAATCCTGACTTTTTCCAGCTAACAGCTTGATTACAGGCCGTTGTCAGTACCCATTCAGTGAGGGGCTTAATCATACCTATTCTTTCGGCTGTGGCAATAAATTCGACCGGTGAGACCTGACCTAATCGGGGGTGATACCAACGTGATAAGGCCTCAACACCGATAATGTTACCTGTGAGGATCTCAACCTGGGGCTGATAGACCAGTGACAGCTGCTGTTTTTCGATCGCCTCTCTTAAATTTTGCTCAACGCGAAACCGATACTCTGCTTTACGAGTTAGCTCAGGCTTATAGAACATGTACTGATTCTTTCCACGTTCCTTTGCAGCATAAAGTGAAGTATCAGCTGCTTTTATTAATGTAGAAAGATCTTGGCCGTCATCTGGATAATGAGCAATGCCGATACTGCAGGCTGGAGTGAATTTTCTTGCCGATAGTTCGACTGGCTCTGATATCACGCCGAGGCAGCGCTGAGCGACATGGGCAGTGGCATAGTCATTGCTTATGTCATTTACAAGAACACAAAACTCATCACCGCTTAGTCGGGCAACAAAATCAATGTCACGTGCTATGCTTTGCAGTCGCTTAGCAATTTCTTTAAGCAATAAGTCACCCGCATCATGCCCTAAAGTGTCATTCACACTCTTAAAGTTATCCAAATCGATATAGAGCAAGCCTAAACGAGTCGTATTTCGATCAGACCGTTTGATGGATGCTTCAAGATTCTGATAGAAGTGAGCACGATTAGCAATTCTTGTTAAGTCATCGGTATAGGCTAATTCTCGGATACGCTTTTGGGCATGGTCTCGCTCCATCACAATTCCAGCTAGCCTGGCCGCAGATTTGAGATCGTTTGACTCCTCTTCGTTAGGTAGTGCAGGATAGTTATAGTACATACCAAAGGCACCTAATACTATTCCTGAAGAACTTTTAATCGGTTCAGACCAACAACAACGCATGCCATGGGGAAGGGCTACATGTTTAATCTTTGCCCATTTTGGATCTGTTTCAATATTCTCAACTAGGACACGCTTACCGGTATAGGTCGAGGTGCCACATGAGCCGACATCAGGACCATTTTTTAGACCGTGAACAGCCTCACAATATTCCTTGGGAAGGCTTGGGGCACCTCCATGCATGAGGTGTCCATCTTCTAATTCAAGCATTGAACACCGCAGTCCAGGATGACGTCCTTCATACATGAGTGCGATTTCTGGATAAATCTCTGATGCAGGTTTTCCAGTTGCAATCATCTCCAAAATTTCGGCATTCTTGTCATCAAACGCTTCTGACTTCTTTCGAGCTGTTATATCAATGTGGGTGCCTACTAGACGAACTGCTTTTCTGTCAGAATCACGATGAACCAAAAATGCACGGGATAGAACAGAAACTTGATGTCCTGCTTTATGCTGCATCCGCATTTCGACATCAAATGAATCAATGGTGCCAACCAAATAGTCTTGAACCATTTTCAAGACCATGTCTTTATCGTCTGGATGAACTAGGTTTTGCCAGGTGCTTAAGTCATCGGTTAGTTCATCATTGGCATACCCCAGCATGCTTTTCCAGCGCGGTGAATAATAGACTTGATTTGTTTCCAGGTTCCAGTCCCAAAGCCCATCGTTGGCGCCACGCATAGCTAGGCAAAATCGTTCCTCACTTTTCTGAAGTTTTTCCTCTGATGCTTTACGGTTGGTAATATTGTGTCCAATTCCGAGAACACCAATCAGCTTCCCTGTGTCGTCATACATGGGAAGTCTCCTTATTTCGAGAAGTTCGCAGTGTCCATCATTGGCAAATGTAGCCCATTCTTCATTTATGGATGGGGCATCTTTCAGCATGACCTCCTGGTCACGCTTTTGAAACAAGTCAGCTAACCTGATATCTATAAAATCATAATCGGTCTTACCCAGTATCTCTTGCTCAGAGGCTCCAAAGAAATCTTCGAAACGACGATTACAGGCAAGGTAAACACCATCAAGCGCTTTTAGCCAGATGAGATCTGGAAGAGTATTAATAATAATGCCGTAAAGATCAGTTTCTTTTTGAAATTCTAGTAAAATGTTTTCTGCAATAAAAATTTCTTTACAGCCTGCGGCTGCAGCCGATTGAAGCTCGTATCTCATAACAGGTTGCTATACGCTTGTATTTAGAAATTTTCCAGATCATATCTATAGTAAAGCGTAGAATTTTGATTCAGAACTCGTACTTTGGCTGAAAACAGCCATCAGGAGTTATAAGTTCTCAACAAGTCATCTTAAAGACTCCGTGTAAATACTAAGATGCCCATGTTATGTAAATATAGCCTCAAGTACTTGGATCTATAACAATCTTTGCGACGACCGATCAAAAAGTACACTAGCAATTATTGGCCAAAGGCACTCAAAAACCTAAGCAGAACGACACATTATCTGTATCATCCTGCTTAGGTTCTTATTGTTTTTAGCAACTGCTAATTTGGAGGATGGGCTGATCGATAGCGGCTGCTATTTCACAATTTCTCCCTGATAACGTCGTCTCAATTTGCTGCAATGTCTATTCTATCTATGTGATTGAGAATAACTATGCTTGAACTACAAAGCTATTAGCGTCTAATGTGGGGGCACCTTCAATTGTTGCAAACTGAGCACCGTTGCCAAACCCACCGTCTGCACCGTTGGGGTTGTAGTACAGGTTCCCGGTATTCGCTCCGTAGACAATAGTGGCATCACTCAAGGCAGCCTCTTCAGCACTGTTGACTACCGCAAATTCGCTAGCAGATAAGGCTCCCCCAACTGCGCTGGTGAGTGCAGCAAAGACAGTGACATCCAGCACAATGCTATCGATGGCTTCAAAGTTTTGAATTTGATTGGTACCAATATCAGCGGCATTAAAGACAGCGCCGGTATCAAAGCCAAAGAAATCGGCCCCATCACCGCCAATGAGAATGTTATTGCCAGCGCCACCAATCAGCAGGTCGGCACCATTGCCACCAATCAGGATGTCATCTCCGGCACCACCGATAAGGATATCATCGCCCTCACCTCCGTCAGCGGTTACTGGAGTCGAGGTACCACTTGCATTCAAAAAGTCATTGCCCTCACCACCGGAGAAGACAACAGATTGCACTTCACTCCCTGTGAGGTCACCGATAGTGAATGAGTCATCACCGCCCTGACCGTTAATCTCGAACTGTTCGATACCTTCATTAGTCAGGGTAAACAGCCCCAGGTTAAGACGGTTGAAAATAGCCTGACCATCGACCTCACGCAGGTCAAATTCATCACCAGCGCCATCCGCTCCATTTACCTGCGTAACGTCAAAGCCTAAACCACCATTGATAAAGTCACTGCCGTCGCCATTGTTCCAAATAAAGCGATCGTCGCCATCTTCCAGGTATGCGATGTCATTACCGCGCTGACCCACAACAATATCATCTCCAGCTCCGGCAAAAAAGGTATCTACCGCAGAACCACCCAGTAATAGGTCATCGCCGTCGCCGCCGAAGGCTTCAATGGTCGTCGAGCTTTCGCGAGCGTCTAGAACGTCATTGCCATCACCGCCAGAGAAGACAACTTTTTGCACCGCGCTACCGGTCAAATCACCGACCGTCAGGGAATCGTCGCCTCCCTGTCCATTGATCTCAAACTGCTCAATCTCTTCATTAGTCAGAGTAAACAGCCCCAGGTTGAGACGGTTGAAAATAGCCTGTCCATCGACCTGAGCCAGGTCAAACTCATCGCCAGCCCCGTCGGCACCGTTCACTTCAGTAACATCAAAGCCTAACCCTCCCTTAATCAAGTCACTGCCGTCACCGTTGTTCCAGATAAAACGGTCATCGCCAGCACCCAGGTCTGCTGTGTCATTGCCCCGCTGGCCGACAACAATGTCATTACCGGCTCCGCCAAAAAAGGTATCTTCGGCAGAACCGCCCTGGAGCAGATCGTCCCCGTCACCACCTCTAGCCTTGATTTCAGTAGAGCTTTCGCGAGCATCTAAAACATCGTTGCCATCGCCACCGGAAAAGACAACTTTTTTAACATCACTACCGGTCAAATCACCGACTGTTAGAGAGTCGTCGCCTCCCTGTCCATTAATCTTAAATTTTTCAATACTCTCGTTAGTTAAGGTAAACAGACCCAAATTTAGACGATCAAAGATAGCCTGACCATTTTCTTGAGTGAGTTCAAACTCATCGCCTGCGCCATCGGCACCGTTAACCTCGGTGGTATCGTAACCAGCGCCACCGTTAATAAAGTCACTACCGTCACCGTTGTTCCAGATAAAGCGATCATTACCTGCCCCTAGGAAGGCGACATCGTTACCGGTTTGGCCAATAACAGTGTCCTTGCCGTTGCCAGCAAAGACGACGTCAGTACCGGCACCCCCAAGAATAGTGTCATCACCATCGGCACCAAAAAAGATATCGTCTTGGTCGCCACCTTGTAGGGTATCGTCGTTGTTGCCGCCTACGAAGATATCTCCTAAGTCTTCGATTTCTGGTGCATCCTGAAACAGTGTGCCAACAATCTGATTAACGAGAAGAGCTAGAAAAGCGTTCATTGGAGGTTCTCCTATAGTGTTAGATAGCAAAGCCGAGAGAAAATCTTGATAAAATTTCAGCACAGCAAACTCGCCCTGGCAGCAGCGCCAAGACAGCGTTAGTCGAACTTGTCATCAAGAAAAGAGCTAGGAAACAGACATGCAGTTACTGTTCTATGGCTTACTTAACAGCGAAGCCAGGCGAGAACATAATTGGCATTCAGTTATAGATACGAATAATGTTTGGCATTGGATGAGATTAAATTTGATCTTTTTGTAGCCTGCTGGAATCCTATTTGGATGACATACAGATTGAAAATAGATCTCTTCCGACATCACACTTAATGGTGCAATCTCGGTATGCCTAACACTAACCTCCGCATCAACAACAATTTATCCGTTTGACTATTAATACGAATGAGGGTTTGGTTTAGATGAATGTTTTTTGATTTACTTTGAAATCCTTTTCCCTAGATGGTTTCAGCCACAATGGGACCCGTGGGCTGGGCGGGTAAGTCGGCAGGCTCTACCGTGACGATGACGTCTTGAACCCAGGGTCTAGATTGATAAACCGGTGGCATGGGTAAGGTAGCGAAGACGGTACCGTCCTGACCCGGTTGGATATTGCCGCAGGGAATGTACTGGCCTTGATAGTTAACCCATAGGGCATAGGTTTGATCGGGGGCTAGGGGAGGGAGATTTTTAAATGCGATCGCAGCCTCCAACCCCCCCGTATCTACAATCATGCTGCCAAATGAATCGGCAGCTCTATCAGTGCCTTCAAAGTCGTAAAAGCGCGTATCAGGCTGCTGCAAAATCAGCTGTGCCTGCTGTGCCGGCATGGCTGCAATCAGATCGTTCTGGAGCTGCTGATTGGCTAACCGTAATCGGTGGTTATTCAGACCGAGTACGCCGGATAGCACCGTCGCTCCAGCGGCTAAGGCTCCTAATATCCAGACTAAGGACGAAGGTTTGGATCTAGATATAACGGGAGGGATGTCAGCAGGGCGGCTAGCGGGGCTGCCTGTGAGTATCGCATCCCGTAGGCTTGGGGGCGGGGCCATCAGCGGCAGCTCACCCAGCACTAAGCCAATGGTTTTTTCAAGACGACTAACCTCTGCCTGCAGCTCTGGATTTGTAACCACTAGCCGGGCGAATTCATCAGCCTCTTCATCTGAGAGAGTGCCAGCAACATAGTCAGCGGCTAATTCATCTAATTTTCGCTCAGAAGTCATAGGACAGAGATGGGTAATCGATCAAAAGAGGGGCGTAGCTAGTCAACTAAATCTTGGAGGGTTCCTTTCAACTTGAGCAATCCCTGACGCATTCGCGACTTGACCGTCCCTAAAGGAATATTCGTATGACTCGCGATTTCGGATTGACTAAATCCATGGAAATAAGCCAGCCATAGCAATTCTCGCTGCTTTTCAGGCAGATTTTGTAGGGCCGCGCGCACCCGCTGCGACCGTTCTCCCTGGGAGGCTTGCTCAACAGGAACAGAAAAATCGGGCACCGTCTGGGGGGCCATCCCTTTAAGAATCCGACGACGATTACTGCGGGAACGAACCCGGTCAATGGCCCGATTGCGGGTCACAGTGCTCAAAAAACTGCTGAGGGCGCTACGACTCGGATCGTAGGCTTGTTTTTGCCAAAGGTTGAGAAAAATTTCTTGGGTCAGATCCTCAGCTTCGGGACCGTTGTTTAAGATCCGAAAGGCCACGGTGTACACCAGCCGCGAGTAACGGTCATACAAAACCGCCAGGGCAGACTTGTCCCCCTGTCGTAAGGATAGGACCAATGCTGCATCTGTTTTATCTCCCCAATCTGGAGGCTGATTTGTGGGATTTTCAGAAGCCATAAATAGGGTACGGGTATCTCCTTAATTTGGATGTACGCTAGCTTAGGAATCTAAACAATGTACCAATTCCTCCCCTCTCGGGAGGGGTGCCGCAGGCGGGGTGGGTTTCGACCGCTGGCGCTAACGGTCAACCCACCCCACTGTCCCTCCCAGGAGGGGAAAGAGTATCCTGCTTGGACTCAAGCAAATGTGAATCTAGCACTGATGATAGGTAGCGTAAACCAAAATTCTGCGCCCCCGGCTGCAGGTGTTTGCACACCGATATTACCACCGTGGGCTTCAATGATTTGACGGCAGATATAGAGACCCAAACCATATCCATCCACTGAACATTGAGTATCCCCACGGGCGTATATTTCAAATAGGTTTTGGCTCTTGGCAGGCTCAATCCCCACACCATCGTCAATCACCGCGCAGCGTACCCTCGTTGGACTGTCGAGTTGGGCTGTCAACGTGATGCTCACACCTTTTGGATTGTATTTGAGGGCATTTTCAATCAGGTTCTCAAAGACGCGTCTAAGCTGACTAAAATCGCCATGTATTGGCGGCAGGTCTGATGAGATCTGGTTATCTATGCCTCCTGCGGCGATGACCTGCCGGGTTTCGTAGAAAAATCTGACATCTTCGGTCAGCTGTCGCAGGTTCACAGCAGCAGGCTGGAGCGATACGCGCCAGATGTCGGCTGACTGTACATCCATGAGGGAACTCATGAGCTTGAGCTGGCGATCGCAACTCTGCTGAATCATAGTCAACGCCTTGGGCTCCATAACGACCGACGGTCCATCGGCGGCCTTAGACACGCGAAAAAGCATCCCCTGCACCAGGTTGGAAATGCCCATGACCAGATTGCGCAGGTCGTGATTCATGGCATGGGAATAGGTTTGTAGGGCATCTTGGGCAGTTTTGCGATCGCGCATTTCCTGCTCTAGCGATCGCGTCCGCTCTTGCACCGCCAGCTGCAGATCTTGCTCCCGCTGACCCAGCACATAGATCATGTACTGAAATGAGCGGGCCAGCTGACCGGGTTCATCCTGGCGTTGGGTTAATTTCTCCAGAGGCTGGTTTTGAGGGTAAGTTTCTTGCCCCGCTTGAATAGAACAGCTGCTGACAAATTTCGCCGTATTCGTCAGAACCTTCAAAGGCTTAACCACCATCCGCCATAGCAACAGATTAATAACCACAAAAAATGCCCCTAGAATACCCAGGAGCGTTTTTGTAACCGTAAGAAGATTCTGACGTCCCCGATTAAAAATCATATCGGCTGGCACATAAACCATCTGCGCCGCGACGACGTCATTGAGCTGCCAGTTAAAGCCGTTGCGATCGCCATACATATCCAACAGATACTGGGGAGCATTTTTAGCGCTGCCGTGACACTCCAAACAACTAGCATCGGTCATCAGTAGCGGTCGAGCAGAATAAAAAAGCTTTTTCCCATCCAAAGAACGATATCCAGACAGCACCTGCGGTTCATCCTGATTATTTTTTACATACTGCTGCAGCTGACTAAAAATATCGGCTTCAAACGTATCAGCTAAATCATCTAGGTTAGTGGGGTTGGGGGTGGCCTCTTTGTATAAAAAATCTTCTAGCAGGTCATCCTGTTGCTGAAAATCAGCAAATACGGTGCGGGCAGAAAAGTTAGGGATGCTCTCTTGTACAAAAGCGCCCACATCTTTGCTCTCTTTTAGCAGCGGCTGCACATGGTCACGAGTATAGTCACGAACAGACTGCATTGCCGTTAGCACAATGGTTGCCCGTTCTCTAACAGCCTGTTCTGCATGACTGTTCAAATGTTGCGAGAGCATCGCGATAGTCGATCCACTCACCACCAGCCAAACTAACAAGAGAGCTACACTAAATTTTGCCCAGAGATTCCAACGCATCATAGGGTTGTTTGAGTTTATGCAGGCTGCAGCACCTCTGTGTTACTTGTATTGACCCAAATCGCCAGCTGTGTGCGATCTCTTAAACCAACACGACTTAGAATATTACTCACATGATTTTTAACCGTTTTCTCAGCAATGTGCAGACTCTGAGAGATCTCTCGATTGCTAGCACCGGCTGCAATTAGCTGAAGTACCTCCTGTTCTCTGGGCGTTACGCCTTTCCAATCGTTGATAGCGTTATTAGAGGCACATGGCTTAAGCTGCTGATGTAGCTTTTGCCCCATGGTAGGAGCAAATTGCATATAGCCCTTATGGGTACTTTGAATAATATGAATAAAATCTTCCGGTGGAACATTTTTCAACAAATAGCCTGAGGCTCCCTGTTGAATAGCGTCATGTAAATGACGATCCTCCGTCAATGTGGTTAGGATTAATACTTTGGTATCTGGCAGTGCCTGACAAATCTTACCCGTGGCAGTGACACCGTTCATGCCAGGCATACCGATATCCATCAGCACAACGTCTGGAACCAATCGCTGAGCCTGCTCCACGGCTTCCTGGCCGTTACAGGCTTCTCCGACGACTTCGATAGCCGTTTCACACTGCAAAATTGCGTTCAGCCCATAGCGGATGATGTCTTCATCATCTACCAGTAAGAGTCGAATTGGGCCTTGTGACTTTGCCATAACTGTGATGTATCCTATAACGTCGTCAGAAGGGAGGAGAAAAATGCTTATATCCTCTCAGCATAAGGGCTTGCTAGCGCGCTTGACTTAATAATTTTCTCTAGCTTCCTCCTTTTCGAGGGAGAGAAGCACTAAAACCACTAAGGACATCTCTAGGAAAGAAGCTACCAGCTATCTAGGCCCCCAAACCCCCAAGTTTGGGGGCTTTGACTCTTATCCCCCCAAACTTGGGGGGCTAGGGGGGCCTACGACCGGTATAGTTTTTTCGAGAAAACGTCTAAGTTATTTCTCGCGCAGCCCCTAAAGTATAAGTGAGGCCCTTTCTCCTAGATGAATGTCTACTGAGAAAGTCCTGGGTGCTGGATAATTATTTTGCAGCTCCATATACCGAACCAATTACTCAAGTTTGAAAGTTTTTTTACCCTCTTCTTTTTTGCCGAGGTAACGAATACGCAACTAGATTGAATGAGAGTGCGATTAGAGAGTTTGATTCCGTCTGAGAACTGGCTGAACAAACAGTGAGATAGCAGTAGATTTCTCCCTGTGTCATTCTCACGTTTACTGAGCCCAGATAACTTAGGCCCCCTCTAGGTCCTAAGACCCAGAATTGATTTGGGTCCTAGTCCTCAAGCGCGTTCAGATACTGCCTGTCTACGATACGGAGGAAACAGGTTCTGTTGCCTGCCGACAACAGATTAAACAACAAACTTAGAGGTCTTAGTTATGGCAAACGAACTGACTACTCCTATCGTGATTGATAACGGTGAGATTGAAGTTTTCCTTGATGATATTCAAGCACCGGCAGGTCAGCCTGCGGTTGACATTACTGGCGATCAGACACTGTTAGCAGTTTTGCCTAACGGATCGATTGCAGCTCCTGACCTGGGCAACACTGCTGTGCAAGCAAGTGGCGATAATGCCATCGTACTAAACCTAGGAGAGATTTCGGGAGATCTAAACGGCATTAGTTCCACTGGAGACAATCTACGACTGTTGAATCTTGGCACCATTCAATCTAACAGTCGCGCTGTGGATCTCAGCGATGGCGATGGCATTTTTGTTCTCAACACAGGCGACATTTTGGGGACGGGCGACCAGCGCAATGGCACCCTATATGTGGATGGCACCGTTGATGACTTGGGGTTGGATAACCGGGGCACCATCGACGCCGGGATAGGTAATCTAGGCGATGCTGTCTCTGTGCAGGTGGGCGCTGCTGGAGATCTGATCAATGAAGATATCAATATTGTTAACACCGGTCTATTCCAGGGACGTGGCGACGGTTCTGATGTATTTGCCAACGGTGGTCGAGTGGCGGCCAACGGGTCTAGCGGTCTGCGATTTTTTAATGGGTCGGGGCAGCCTGAGGCGACGGTGACCGGCTCAGTGACAAACCAGGGCACGATTACTGCTGAAGTTAATGTGGGCTTTTTGGGTGGCCTAGTTGTTGAAGATGGTGTTGCCTTTGAAGGTGATATTACCAACAGCGGTCTGATTTCGGGTCCCCGCAATGGTCTCTACATTGGTAATGCGGACCACGATCTCAACATCGTTAATTCTGGTCAAATCGAATCTGGGAGCCGTGCTGTAAACCTGGATGGAGATAACGTTACCCTCACTAACCAGGGCAATATTGTCGGTACTGGCAACCAACGTAATGGCACGGTGTATCTGGATGGCACCGCCGATAATATTACTGTCGACAACCAGAGCCAGGGAGTGATTGATGCCGGTGAGGGCAATTTGGGGGATGCGATCGCAGTCCAAGTCGGTGCCACCGGAGACGCTAGCAGCGAGAATATTAACGTTGTCAACAGCGGGCTGTTGCAGGGACGCGGTGACGGTTCTGATGTCTTTGCCAATGGGGCACGGGTGGCAGCCAACGGCTCTAGCGGCCTGCGATTTTTTAACGGGTCGGGCCAGCCAGAAACTACCGTTACGGGCTCGGTAACCAATACAGGCACCATTACCGCTGAGGTCAACGTGGGCTTTTTGGGTGGTCTAGTAGTTGAAGACGGCATCGGCTTTGATGGCCGCATTGATAACAGCGGGCTAATTTCTGGACCGCGCAACGGTCTCTACATTGGTAATGCCGACCACGATCTGCGGATTGTGAACTCGGGCCAAATTGAATCTGGCAGCCGCGCGGTGAACTTAGACGGCGATAACGTTACTCTCACTAATCAGGGCGATATTTTGGGTACCGGCAATCAGCGCAATGGCACGGTGTATCTGGATGGCACTGCCGATGATATTACCGTAAACAACCAGAGCCAGGGGGTGATTGATGCCGGTGAGGGTAATCTGGGGGATGCGATCGCAATCCAAGTCGGTGCCACCGGAGACGCCATCAGCGAAGATATCAACATCGTCAATAGCGGTCTGCTCCAGGGTCGTGGCGACGGTCCAGATGTATTCGCCAACGGTGCGCGAGTAGCAGCCAACGGCTCCAGCGGTCTGCGATTCTTTAACGGCTCGGGCCAGCCAGAAGCCACCGTTACCGGCTCAGTCATTAACCAGGGCACCATTACCACTGAGGTCAATGTGGGCTTTTTAGGCGGGCTGGTGGTCGAAGATGGCGTCGCCTTTGACGGTCTGATTGCCAACAGTGCAGGGGGACAAATCTCCGGACCTCGCAACGGTCTCTACATCGGCGATGCTGACCACGACTTGCAGATTGTGAACTCGGGTCAAATCGACTCGGGCAGCCGCGCCGTCAACTTAGATGGCGACAACGTTACCCTGCTAAACCAGGGCGATATCTTGGGCACCGGTAACCAGCGCAATGGCACCGTCTATCTCGATGGTACCGCTGACAATATCACCGTCAACAATCAGCTCCAGGGTGTGATCGATGCCGGCGCAGGCAATTCTGGCAGCGGTATTTCAGTACAGGTGGGTACTGCCGGTGGTCTGGGCAACGGCATTGATGACGTAGAACTATCCGCCGATATCACCAACAGCGGTCTCATCCAAGGTAGAGGCGATGGCAACGTCCCTGCCGGTATTCGTTTATTTGTCGGCTCGGGGCTAACTGAAGCCACATTCACCGGCGACATTACCAACGAACTTAATGGTGTAATTGCATCGGAACAGCAGGCAGGTATCTCAATTGAATCCGGTGTTGTCTTTGATGGGCAGATTATCAACAGTGGCACCATCACTGGTGGCAACGGCTTTGCCATTGACGCTAACGGTGCGCTGGGCAGCGTTGACATCTTGAACCAGGGCACGCTAGTGGGCGATGTCCGCTTAGGCGCAGGCGACGACAGCTTTATTCAAACTGCTACCGGGGATGTTGTCGTCACGGGTGGTCTAGGCAACGATGAGATTACCGGCGGCAGCGGCAATGATATCCTCAACGGTGGAGACGATGACGACATATTAACCGGTGGTCTAGGCACTGACACCTTTATCTTTGAGGAGCATGCAGGCATCGATGTCGTGACTGACTTCTCCACAACGGATGACCTTCTCAATGTGAGTGCAATCTTCGAGAACGTCTCAGACGTTCTAGGTGCAGGGGGTGCTGCCACTCAAGTAGGCACATCCACACTGATTGATTTTGGTAGTGATAATGCTGCACTCCTACTAAATGTCAGTGTCAGTGACCTGACCAGTGACAACTTTGTCTTTGCATAGATCACAAGCTGGGCTCACGAAGCCAAGAATAGAATCATAAGAACGAAGAAATTCGGCACCCGATAGTCAAGATTCTTCTTGAGACAAAATCGTATAGCTGCAGCAGATATCTGTTGCAGCTTTTTTAACGCTGTTGATGACCTACTGTCGATACTGATCGACTTCTAGAAGTTCAATCATAAAAGAGAGAGTTCTAAGTCTCTATCCAAATTACATTGCGCTCTCCCTCACAAACTCGTTTCAAAAGCTCGCAGTGCCCGACTGCTCCCAACTTTTTGAGCCTGGTCAAGGACGTCTGCCACCATTGCTTTGATGGGCAGACCTGGAAATGTGGGACTAGCGTCAGCGTCTATATAACTGTCGGCTGACAAAACGTATATCTTCAACGTTCGATCATAAATCCAAAGCTCGGGCACCTGTAGCGTTAGATAGGCTTCTAATTTAGTTTTCGACGTATAGTCAGATTCAATAGCCAGATCGGGGGGTGGATCTGAGGTCAAATCTAAACGATTCTTACCAATAACAGCCTGATAGTTGGCTATGTAAAAACAATCATCAGGTTCTACACCTGCAGTCCGACGCCGAAATGTTGTTGAGCCCAGAGATTCCCAGTCGCGGTTTTGATGACGCAACAATACTTTAACGATATCCGAGATCAAGATTTTTGAACGCTCATGGTCTGGCAAAGGAACCATAATCTCTAATGTCTTGCGGCTGTAGGCGACGCGACTGCCGCGATTTTCGCCCAGTTCTTGCAATATTTTTTCAAAATCCTGCCAACTCACCTCTGGGATAGTGACATGACTGCCGGGTTCAAGATGAAGTTTGCTAACTGCCATAGTGACAACCATCGTGCTTACCCTGGTAAGAACGCCTCTAAAATAGCATTTACGTTAAGTCGTCAGCGTTTTTTTGCAAGCAGAATTCATCGCTAGTGCAGATCATAATTCACGCTATGGTAGGAAAATGAGCACGTTTGACCTACCCATATTTAATAACCAGGACCTTTGGCAGCTGGCCATTACCCACAAGTCCTATGCTCAAGAACATGAGTGCGAGGACAACGAGCGGCTAGAATTTTTGGGTGATGCGATTCTTACTTTTCTGAGTGGTGAGTACCTATATCAGCGCTACCCTGATCGGCCTGAAGGTGAGCTGACGCCCCTACGGGCAGCTCTTGTGGATGAAAATCAGCTTAGCCACTTTGCTAACGAACTCCAGCTGCAAGCTTGTCTACGTCTGAGCCGGGGAGCTGAAAACAGCAACAGCCGCAACAGTAAGCGGGTTCTGTGCAGCACTTTTGAGGCGTTAATTGGCGCTTACTTTCTCGATAGTAGTCATGATATCGATGCTGTGCGGGCCTATGTGGTCCCTATGTTTGATAGCGTTGCAGATACCGTCGATAAAACAGCCATCCAGGTTAACTATAAAAGCCGCTTCCAAATGTGGTCTTTAGAGCAGATAGGGGAAGTTCCTAGCTATAAGATCATCAATGCAAGCGGCCCTGACCATGCGAAACAGTTCACAGCCGAAGTCAGAGTTAAAGGATTACTCTACGGACGAGGAAAAGGTCGCCGTAAGCAAGATGCAGAGAAAAAGGCAGCCCAGGCAGCTCTAAAAAAAATAGGAATGGAGGAGTCTTAGCCTTCGCCAGAGAGCGCCACATCGTCTCGTTCGCCCGTACGAATGCGGTAGACGGCCTCAATGGGCAGTACAAAAATTTTGCCATCACCGATTTCACCGGTGCGAGCAGAGTCAATAATGGTTTGAACCACAAGATCGACTTTGTCATCGGCAACGGCAACTTCTAGTCGGATCTTTTGCAGGAAATCAACTTTGTAGGTTTGCCCCCGATACTTTTGGGTCTGACCTTTCTGACGACCAAAGCCACGGGCGTTGGATACGGTCATCCCGACAATACCGACATTGACCAAGGCATCTTTGACTTTATCTAGCTGAGTAGACCGAATAACTGCAACAACTTGTTTCATAAATCCCTGTGATTGAAAGCGTTGGTGGCGTTTGGCGTACCTGCAGTGTGCCCTGGGAGGCAACACATCAAACAGTGTAATTTGATACAAAAGTGCGCTAAATAAACCTATCAGGTATCGCTACTGGCCTTGTGTTTTCGTTACAACCTTTGATACAGGCATGTCTAGATTTGGACGGTGGCTGGGCCGGGTTGGGAAGGGAGGTGAGATGCTAGCGGGCCTAATGCTAGAGAAGACTAGCAGCTGCTGAGCCAGGAAATAGCTTCTCGGATCCAGTCTTCGGTGTCCGCATTTTTACTGAGGGTTTTGTTTTGACCGACGGTCTGCAGTGCTTTGGTAATTTCGCTGTTGGAGTAGCCCAGAGCGAGAAGAGTCATTTCGACATCTTCTTGAATTACGGTGGCGGGGCCTGCCGCCGGAGCTGTGATCAGTCCTGCCTGCTGTCGCCATTCGGCAAGCTTAGTTTTAAGTTCTAAGATGATGCGCTCTGCTGTTTTTTTACCGACGCCCGGTGTCTGGGAGAGCAGGCGAGCATTACCAGAGACGACGGCCTGAACCAAATCGTTAAGGCTTAGGGTATCTAGTAACGCCATTCCCATCTGGGGGCCAATACCGCTAACGCTGGTAGCTAGTCGAAAGACATCTCGCTCAGCTCTAGAGCCAAAGCCAAACAGCACGGGCTGGTCGTCTCGATTTTGCAAGTGGGTAAATATTTGGGCCGGATCGCCTATGGGGGCAAGGTTGCCCATGGTACGAGCGGTCACCTGTAGTTCGTACCCCACCCCCTGGACATCGAGGGTAACGACTACACGACCGTTAGTAAGCCGCTGAATATCGGCCAAGTTCCCTTTGAGATAGCCAATCATGGGTTAGATCGGACGGCGCGGCTGAGGGCGCTGAGGAGGCGGAGACGGCGGAATGTGGGACTGCTGCTGCAGTGATGAGGGCCGCTGGGGAGGCGGAGATGTAGGAGGACGGCGCGATATTGACGAGGGTGGAGCCGCTGCAGGAGGCTCTGCTAACGGGGCAGTTTGTCGGGCCCGCTGCTGGCGATCGTAGAGCTGCTGACGGCCGTTGCTAATGACACTGAGCATTTCGCTAAACTGAGTTTCCATGCGCTCCAATACCTGATCGGCGTAGGTATCGGCGTCGGTTTGGATGGCGTGGCATTCGGAAATTGCCTTTTTACGCATGTCATCGCATTCCTGCTTGGTCTGCGTTTGCAGCTGCTGAATTTCTAGCATGGTTTGCGATCGCAGCGCCGCACATTCCTGTTCTACCTGCAGCCGTATCTGCTGCGCCTGCTGCTCGGCCTGCCGCAAAATGGTCGTCTCGTTCAAAATTGCCGCAGCCTGCTTTTCAGCGGTGGTGACAATTTCTTGAGCATACTGCTCAGCTTCGCTTAAAATTTCGCTGCGCTGTTCTAGGAGCTGCTGGGCTTCTTGAAACGCACCAGGCAAATTTAACCGCACCGCATCGAGCTGATCGAGCAGATCATCTTCATTGATCATGGTGCGACCCATGACCGGCAGTCTAGGACTGTCTAGGACCGCCTCTTCAATCTGATTGAGTGCGTCCTGAATATCAAACCCGGCAGCGGGGGTAGCCGCTACTTTAGGCTGCCGCTGAGATAAGACATCTTCGGCCGTTTGGCCATTGAGCCTAGGATCGTTTATGGGAGGTTCTTGCCGTACCATTTCTGAATATCGTGGGCAACATGCTCAGGAACAAGATGACCGATTGCTCCGCCGAACTTTGCAATCTCCTTTACTAGACTACTGCTTAAAAAGCCATATTCAGTAGATGTGGCTAAAAAGACGGTTTCGAGATCGTCGGCAAGAGTCTTATTAGTATGGGCCATCTGCAGCTCTTTCTCAAAGTCTGATAGTACACGTAAACCCCGGATTAAGACCTTCGCCTGTCGCTGGTGGGCGTAATTAACCGTTAGGCCATCAAAGCTATCGATTTCTACATTGTCTAAATGTTCTGTGGCCTGCCGAATTTGGCCAAGCCGTTCTGGGACAGTGAACATGGGATTTTTGGTCGGGTTGCGCGACACCACCACAATCACATGGTCATAGAGACTGCTGCTGCGAGTAATGATATCAAGATGGCCCAAGGTAACCGGGTCAAAGCTGCCAGGATAAACTGCAATCACAGAACGTCATCCATAAAGAGGCTGAGGGGCATGACTTTGTGCCTGCCCTAGTAATTTAGGAATAGACAGTAGATTTGGCCCGACTGATTATAGCGGTCTGGTGGAAATCCTGGGAGTACCGCTAGGTCGCGATACGTTTTTTGTAAACCTTGTCGCAGCGAGTGGTTGCGACCCCAGTCTCGGGTAGATAGCCCGAGCTTTCGTACATGCGAACAGCTTCCTTGAGTACCGTTGCGGTCTCTAGCCAGATTTCTTTAAAGCCTCGGGCTGCGATCGCACCCTCCAACTGCCCTAATAAAAACCGTCCTAACCCCTGACCACGGGCCACTGGCAGCAGATACATCTTCCGAATTTCTACGGCCTGTTCCCCCCGCTCAATCGGATGGTAGGCCGCCGTTCCCACAATCGTACCAGCCTGCTCCACTACCCAAAATTCGCCATCCTGATAGTGGGTTTCCACCTGCACCACATCCAGGTCGGCGACCACAGGTTCCCACGGCAGTCCATAGTCTGTAAGCACCTGACCAATGAGTTCAGCCGCTGCCTGCCGGTCAGCTGGCTGCCAGTCGCGGATCAAAAAGGATTTAAAGCGAGTATGCATAGGTTGTTTTGACGGCAGCTTTTTAACTATGAACCCTAGGGGCCGGATGCAGTGTAGCCAAAATTTCACTTTCCGCTGTCGCTAACGTGTCTAGACGCGGTGTCACCACATCGGCACCAAACTCCTGGGTGGCCAGTACCCAGTAGGCTCCGTAGTGCCGGGCTTCAGACGCCATCAGACTACGATAAAACTTGGCCAGATCTGGATCGCGGCAGTGCTCACCCAGCAGCCCCAACCGTTCGTGACTGCGGGCCTCAATCAGCGCAGAAACCAGCAGTAAATCGAGCTTGCGGTCTGGATCGTTAGGGCGTACCTGTTTACGGAGTTTGGCCCCATAGGGACCAGCAGCCAGAGAGCGCAGCGCCACTCCGCGTCGTTCAAGCCACTGGTTGACCTGTTTAAAGTGGCTGAGTTCTTCCTGGGCAATATCTGTCAGCGCGTTAACCAAGGCGATATCACCTGGATACAAAAACATCAGCTTAATGGCAATGCCTGCAGCCTTACGCTCACAGTGCGAATGGTCTAGCATCACCTCATCTAGGTTAGCCAAGGCCTGGTCGATCCAAGCTTGGGACGTGGGCGACTTAAGAAATTTAATTGTCGTTGGACGGCTCGTTGCAACCACCACAAATTTAGAAAATTAACTCTGCCTATTGTAGCCCTGCTCTTGTTCAGGCCATGGCAGGTCCTTGCGATGGCCACAGGTTTTGCCAACATCGGCCCATCCGACCTAGCCCCAAATAACTGAGGTCGGGGTGATGCGTTCAAGGATATTTCGATCGCCAGTATTCAAAAACAGCGTCTGCTGTGGATGGTTTGTGCTGTTTAGACGCTGATAAAACCCATCAAAAGCTAGATGAGTTTCATAGTAGTGGATCACATTTTCTCTCATCTCAGCAATCTGAGCCACTGGCATTGAGCAAATCAGACCGACCTTTTCTATGAGTTCGGACTCTGTCCGGTATGAGATACAGGTGTGCAAATCTTCGAGACCCGGTGAAAACCAGTGGGGATAGTTCAACAGTGGAATGGTGCCAACGGCCATGGCTTCAATAGCATTGTGACAAAGGGGCATATCGATTCCCGGTGGACAAATAAAGAAATTGCAGCGAGACAGCAGCGGTAGCCAGTTTCTAGGCTGAACATAGATCTGTTGGCTGTCGCCAAGAACAATTTTGTTGGGAGCGTCTGCGCTGAGCAGCGGGTCTAGGTCTTCCTGGGTATCTATCTGTGCGATCGCATCGCCAAGGTTAGCCTTAATCGTGTCTATAATTTGCACCCGAGACATAAGGTCAAACCCGGCTGTTTGCCAAAAGCCACGACCCGAATATAGGCTGGGCCTGACGCTGCCTGTAAAGAAAAGACGCAGAGTGCGAGCACTACACCGCAGTGCTTGAATCTCTGCTCGCTCAAACAAGGTGTAAACGTTAGGATGCATACAGTACGGCATCAGTACCCACGGCACGTCGTCCGGCTGAGCGAGCGAAATATCAGTCTCAATTCGAATACGGCTGCGCCAGCCGCTGAGGTCTGGCGCTGACCGGTCATAGATCAACAGCCTGTCTTTTCTCTCAGCTGGCAAGCTGTTGTCAACAACTAGATTGCTAATGCTAAAAATCTTGCGCCCATAGGTTCCCATCCGATAGTAATCGGTGAGACTCAATCGATTAATAGCAACCTTTGAGAAACTTGACGCCAGCGTTTTCAACAGAACAAACAAGTAACGCCCGTTGTCGTGAAACAGGGTATTACCTCTAATCGATACATAAACCTCTGCCTGACAGCTGGAGCCTTGTTTAGACAAAATTTGAGGAATATAGCTCGTCAAAATCGAGAGCGTCTTTTTTCCCTGTTTTGACACATTAGAAATAGAGAAGCCCACGGCCATTTCCCTACAGCAACGTCATCAGCCCTTGGTATCAGCTTTTTTCATAATGAGCATGATCGCCGGATGTGCTTGAAAGTCGAGAACCATACCCTGGGCTGCGACCTGTCTGACCTGACCGCTTTTATGGGTAATCCCAAAGCGAATGGTCATGATTTGCTCAGGATTGCTATGACACTGCATCAGAGCGGTCTGTAGCCGACTGAGATCTTCGTAGGCGATGACGCTGGTAATTGACGGCAGCTGGATCAGCTCGTCGGGGTCGCGGCCAAAGAGTCTGGCCGCCCGCTTGTTTAGCTGTACGATCTTTTTATCTTGCACCATGACTGTACCTATGACCTCGCTAGCCAATAGCTGCTGACAAAAATCCTGATGCCGAGCGAGCTGGCGATTTAGCGTTTGATGGGCAATGTGCAACTTGGCATTTTCTAAAACCAGAGCCATTTGGTCCGCCATGGAGGCGATCAAATCTGGCATTGGGGATTGAAAATGTCGGGCGTCTGGGTGGGTCAGCGTTATCAGCCCCAGAATGCGATTGCCGCTCACCATCGGTGCGCACACGGCTGAGCCGACCTTGTAAGGCTGATCCGGCAGATTAATCCAGCGGCTGTCTAGACGAGTATCGGCAATAGTTTCAACCTTGCGATGTTCCACCACCCATCCGGCTAGCCCCTTTTCGAGCACCTGCCCCACCAGGCTTTGGCGTTCGCGCTCTGTGGTACCTGAGCGGGTCAAGATACAGTCGGTCACCACTTTCGCTTCATCTAGCAAAAAAATACTGGCGTTATCAGCTCCAGTAATATCTAGAGCGATATCAAGAGTCTGCTTAAGGGTGGCCTTCAGACGCATTCTGCCAGTGGATGTGCGCGATAGTGCCACGCGATCTTGAATCCACTGCAGCTGTTTTTGGTAGGCGCTGTTTTCCTGCTGTAGCTGAGCAACCCGTTCTCGCAGCGCGGTGACATCGGCGGTCAGTTTGCCCCCTGAAGCCTGCTGCTGGGTCATTTGCTGAGCTGCAAACTGGAGGACTGAAACCAGGCCCCGCAGCAGCTGCAGATCGTCTTCAGGTAAAGACTTGACATCAGTAAGCTGGGTCACATTTTTGTAGAGCAGGCCCAGCTCATCCGTCAGTGCTTCTTTAAGCAGATTTTGATTATCCATTGCTGATAAAAGCGGATCCGTCTTTGATAGACGAGGTATCTTCAGGCTACAGTGCCTTTTGCCACGCCTCCTGAATAATTTAGGATTCTTGCCGATATCGCTGTAGTCTACCCAATCCCTGTTGGGACTAAACTGGGGCTGTGGTGATCAACGCAGCTATGCATCGATTTCTTCTTAAGCGTCTCAAACGTAACCTCTTTTGGGTTGTCCTTCTCGCGCTAGTCTGGCTGTTATGTAGCGGTGAGGCGGTGGCAGGTCCGCTGGCTGAGCGGATATCGACATTTCCCGACTGGTCTAGTAAGCCGTCGGTCCGGTCTTCAGAAGGCGATCTGGTGTATCCAGCCTGGATGAACGGCTCCTGGCGGATGACGTCTACACTTTTGGCGATGGCTGCTCCATTAGCGCCCGATGTGGTTACTCCTGGGTTTGAGGGAAATCGGCAGTTTCTAGAGGTCCCCATCGCAGCGGATATTCGGTTTCAAAAAGCCCGCGTCGCCCAGGGTAAGTTTCTCAATCGACCGCTAAAAACGACTGAAGGCGTCGTGTCCGACCGGGGCTTTAACAGTCTGAGTCTGGCCCGAGCCTATTTAGGGGATAACTGGGTGGAAGCGGTCAAAGTCGATCCAGATAATCCCAATCGACAGATTACTTTTCTAAAAGATCGCCAGCAGCTGGTGTCAACGGTAACTGGACGAGCCGTAGAGCAGCCTGATAGTGACACGTTTATCACTACCGAAGTATTCCAGCAGTTTTTTCGGGGCGAACGGCCCACGGTGTATCTAAACGAAGTGGAAAATACGACCGCCTACGCTTTAGCTCAAGACCATATTGTGGCAGACCAGATTACAGCCGTGTATTTGTCCCCCAAGGACCCCGACTACTTTAAGGCGATTGATCGACCGGTGGCGCTGTATCGATATGGCTTAGAGCTTTATCCCATAGCTGCTCAGGAACCCGACTGATGCGATCGCTCAGGCTCTCCTTTAACAGTCCCAGTGACGCCGAAGTAAGGCATAAATCTCATGATCAACAAAGCGGTTATATAGCCATTCGGCTTCCCGCGCTCTACCTTCGTGGTAAAACCCGAGTCTTTCAGGAATAGCTCGACTGCGGTGGTTGTTGGTCGCACAGCAGATAACAATACGGTTAAGCACCAGGGTGGCAAACGAGTAGTCAATCAGGTAGCGACAGGCAGTCGTCATAATTCCTAGACCTTGGTGAGATTCTGCTAGCCAGTAGCCAATGTGGCCAATCCGATTCGTCCAGTCGATGTGGTTATAGCCAATGACGCCGACAATACTACCGTCATAGCAAATGGCCGCCACAATTCCATCTGTATTGGCAAACTGTTCGAGGGTATTGCGGATAAAGGTGCGAGTGTCTGCTACGGTCGTTGTTCTGTCTAGCCAGGGTAGCCATCGACGCAGGTAGCTACGATTGGCATGGGTAAGGGCAAACAATTCAGCCGCGTCCGTAAGCTGAAGCGATCGCAACTGCAAACGATCAGTAAGCTGATGGGAAAACATACACTAGTAGGGCACCTTTCGATAGTCTATCGTCCCTCAGTCGCAATGCCATACGTCAATATTCAGATTACGACCGGAGCCACACGCCAGCAAAAGGCAGAGCTAGTTAAGGATGTGACTGACTCTCTAGTAAGGGTTTTGGGTAAAAAGCCCGAACATATTCACATCGTCTTACAGGAGATTGAGGAAGAAGACTGGGGCTATGCAGGTCTACTCACAGATACTTGGAAACAGCAGCAAGAAACCGATAGATAGCCATGGTTTTTGGGGCCTTTAATGATTCTCAATCAAGCAGGCTTGCTAACATTTTGGGGCGATTAGCTTTAGCCAAGTTCAGTTTCAGTCGATGATGTCTTTGTGAGGACTGAGTCAGCAGGCGGTCGACAACGCCTACTGCTGACTGGTAGCACTCCTCATGCAGACCTGTCCCGACCGTCCAACCACCGGTAAAGTAGAGGTTGTTTTGGCCTTGGATGCCGTTTCCGTATCCTGTCCACAGAAATTTTTGAGCCTTCAAAGTTGCAACGTTAACAATGTTGTGAGTGAAATGGGCGACTGCAAGGGTTCCGTCTGCTTGCCTGAGAACATAAGACTCTGGGATGGGAATCGCCGGGTTTAGAGTGACAAAAAACTCTGGATTACCGAAATTATTATGGTTAGGATTAACCGCATCATTTTGGTGGCGGTTGCAGACGTAGGAGATGGTGTAGGGACGCAGCTGCATCTCATCACCGTGGATCAATATGTTGTAGGTGCGCCAGATATTTCTATCCGGTGGTAGAAGGGGAGCATAGGTGTGGGCAACGGCTACGCTGTTGTAATGGTCAAACTGGCTGAGGACACCGGCAATGTCATCGGTAATGCCTTGCTTGATGAGCTTGAGGGCAGTCGAAGCTTGACAGGCCATGACCACGGCATCGAAATGTTCACAGCGGTTACGATTAACCAGCAGGTCAACGCTATTTGAATTTCCCAAAACCTGCACCTGGGCATTGTGAACAATGGTCACCCCTTGATCCAGAATGCGATCGCACAAAGCGTTGACCCAGGTTTGGCAGCCGCCCTCAACATGAACCCGCTCTGGTGGCGCACTCCCGAACCCTTCTTGAAGCGAGTAGTAGCCCATGATGGCGACAAACGACATGGTGGAGGGCGTCGTGTCGTGGACAAAATACATGCCGTTGATGCGGGGATAGAGGTTGTAGCGAACAAACTCTGCTGGGTAAAACTCTGGATCGTTGTCGGAATTGTGAGCGTTGCGATACTGGATATAGTCAGCAATTGAAAACTCAGCAAAGGTCGGATCTTGACAATCAATGGGCGCTTGTTTGCTAAAGTTGTCAAAGCCTTTCTGCACGGCAGCTGGCATCGTGGTGGCGTGTCTAGAACCTGCTCGATAGCCTGGATCGATGACATAGGCGATCGCCCCATCCAGACTGCTATAGGCGGCTGAATCTTCTATGGATTTGTAGGCAACGCCCAGCTCATCTAGCAGCGCGACAATGTTTTTATACGTGACAATGTTGAAATCATTGACTCCTAAATCAGCCCAGCGATACTGCACTTGATTGCCAGGTTGGCCCACCGCAAATTTTACGGTGTGGACATTGCCACCGACGCGATCTCTCTTCTCAAAGAGCGTGATGGAGGCATCAGGTTTCTTTTTTTGGAGCAGGTAGGCGGTCAGTAAACCGCAAATACCCGCACCGATGATCGCAACTTTCATTTAGCGAGATGTCTCCCAACTTAAGTAAACTCAGAAATATTGAAATTGCTAGAAATCGAGGACAACTGCGCATGGCTATCGGGCAGGTTAAAGCAGCCTTAACCCCACAGTCTCTCCCGATGAGTAGCGCAGTAGCACAAGTTACTTGATATAACCAGCTCAGCAATCGGATAAGTTGAGAGATTGATTACTAAGGGGAATGCACCTAAATAAAAGCCCAATCATAGAATATGTCGTAGGACGTCCTCCCCTTCGTAAGGGGAGGTGCCGTAGGCGGAGAGGTCTTGACCGATAGCGCTAACTGTCGATAACCCCCTGTAAGTCCCCCTTCGCAATGGGGACAGCACATCTCAAACATGTCTCAAAGAGGTAGATTATTTTCATGCAGACGCCTAAGCTGGCTATCACCTTTTTATGCGATTGGCGCAACTTTTTTAGCGACTGGTTTTATTGCCCTTACAATTCCCTGACCAGCTTTAATTGTCTGACTACTAGCTTCGAGAATTTCTTGAAACAGTTCGTGATTTTGAGGCTGATTGCTTACTTCATGAGGCTGAGTGCTCACGGCATGGCAGATATTTGAGTTCATTTTTCACCTTCTATGGATAATGATTGAACAGGTTAGGTAAGCCGAGATTTTGCTCTCAAACCTTGCTAACTTAGCTTGGCAGCTTAGAGCCACCAGTACTAAACGCAACTTACAAAGCACTTCAACTTCATATAAGCGAAAGAGACAATGCTTGCCCTACGGGTTGGGGACGTGGCTTTAAATCATCACTCGGATCAAAAAGAATATCATGATCGTCATCGCTACGATTTTGCCCTCCTTTGAGTTGCTCAGATTGGCTCTCCAACAGCTTATTCAGGTTAATGTGTTCAAGAGTTTGGGCTGTTTTAACTGAGTGCTTTTTCATGGAACATCTCTATCTCAAAGTCTGTTATGCAACGGTTATCGGCACGAATGAAGGGCGATCGCGCTCTAATAAAATAGGCAGCGCGATCGCATAAATAGCAAAGCTCAGAAAAACACTACCTGAGCTGGCTAGTCAACTTCGCTGATTGCGCAAATGATATAAGTTCAATCCACTCCTTGTGGTCATTATCTCCTCCAGAGATTCTCTCGATAGAGAGATCTGTTAGAGATGTGAAGAGATCACTGTTATTCTTTTGCTGTTTTTTAGTTGCGGTATGCTGATCTTTTTTCATGAATCTTCTCCAGTGAGGATGTTTTTTGGATGTACTCGATACTGAGACTCAACTAAATCCCATGCTCGATAGTGACTGGGACGTCAAGAATATCACTAGATTCGCCCTCGATAGCTTTAAGCTCTAGGTATGCTGCACCTCCACTTAGCTTCTCTAGATCGGTATTATCTAGAGTCTTGAGGATAGTCTCGCTGTTGTTCTGAAGTTGACTAACTACTGGCACAAGTTGATTAGTCTTCATGGCATTTTTCTCCTTGGAATAGGTTCTGTTCTA